>Ga0180222_1000302_pt1 | contig 78382 bp, 78 predicted proteins | sample eDN5th37CKraftOP_FD_151336 | JGI IMG/M metagenome (GOLD analysis project Ga0180222, IMG submission 151336) | Enriched Organic Plus compost microbial communities from Emeryville, California, USA - eDNA 5th pass 37_C Kraft OP (version 2) (version 2) ... | reverse complement strand
ATTCGATCACGCGCGTCTCGAAGAAGTTCTTCTCCTTCTTCAGGTCCATCGCCTCCGACATCCACGGGAACGGATTCTCCGTCTCCGGGAAGACCGGTGCGAGGCCCAACTGCGCGCAGCGGCGGTTGGCGATGAAGTGCATGTATTGCTCGCACAGCGCCGCGTTCAGGCCGAGGAAACCGCGCGGCATGGTATCGCGGCCATAGGCGGATTCGAGCTCCGCGGCCTCGCGCAGCATCCCGCGCACCTCTTCCTGGAACGCCTTCGTCCAGAGGTGCGGGTTCTCGATCTTGATCTGGTTGATGACGTCGATGCCGAAGTTCAGATGGATCGACTCGTCGCGCAGGATGTACTGGTACTGCTCGGCAATGCCGACCATCTTGTTGCGACGGCCGAGCGAGAGGATCTGCGCGAAGCCGGTATAGAACCACATGCCCTCGAACACGACGTAGAAGGCGACGAGGTCGCGCAGGAAGGCCTGGTCCTTCTCGGGCGTGCCGGTGGAGAAGGACGGGTCGTCGAGGTGCTGCGTGTGCTTCAGCGCCCAGGCGGCCTTGTCGGTGATCGAGGGCACCTCGCGGTACATGTTGAAGAGCTCGCCCTCGTCGAGGCCGAGGCTTTCGACAATGTACTGGAAGGTGTGGGTATGGACCGCCTCCTCGAACGCCTGGCGCAGGAGATACTGGCGGCATTCGGGATTGGTGAGGAGGCGGTAGATCGCGAGCACGATGTTGTTCGCGACCAAGGACTCCGACGCGGCGAAGAATCCGAGATTGCGCTTGATCGCGCGGCGCTCGTCCTCGGTGAGGCCGTCGCGCGACTTCCAGAGCGCGATGTCGGCCTGCATGGAGACTTCGGTCGGCATCCAGTGATTGTTGCAGCCGGCGAGATACTTCTCCCACGCCCAGCGGTATTTGAGGGGGAGAAGCTGGTTCACGTCGGCACGGCAATTGATCATCGCCTTGTCGTCGACGCTGACGCGCCCGGCGCCGCGCTGGATTTCGCCGAGGCCTGTGGCGTCTCCTTCCGTTTCGGCAACCACGGGCTTCTGCGCAGGCCGCACGAATTGCGGCGCGATCTTCGGTTCGTTCACGTCCGACCAGTCGAGCGACATTGTTGTTCCCTTTTGTTTGCTCGTCATGCCCGCGCTTGTCGCGGGCATCCACGTCTTTCTTTATTTCAGTGAAGGCGTGGATGGCCGGGACAAGTCCGGCCATGACGTTGAAATGAAACTACTGACAAGCTTCGCAGCTTGGATCTTCGATGGAGCAGACGGCGGGAGCCGCCGCGACTGTGGCGGTCACCGCATTAAGCTTGCCGTCCGTTCCCTTGAGTGTCGATTTCTCGACATGGGTCGCAGACTGCGAGCGTAGGTAATAGGTCGTCTTCAGACCGCGCTTCCAGGCGAGCCGATAGAGCGCATCGAGCTTCTTGCCGTTCGGATCGGCGATGTAGAGATTGAGCGACTGGGCCTGATCGATCCATTTCTGGCGGCGCGAGGCGGCTTCGATCAGCCACGAGGCGTCGATCTCGAAGGCCGTGGCATAGAGCGCCTTCAAGTCGTCAGGCACGCGAGCGATCGAGCCGAGCGATCCGTCGAAATATTTCAGGTCCGAAACCATGACCTCGTCCCAGAGCCCGCGCGCCTTCAGGTCCCGCACGAGGAGCGGGTTCACCACGGTGAAATCGCCGGACATGTTCGCCTTCACATAGAGATTGCGATAGGCGGGCTCGATGGACTGGGCGACGCCGCAGATGTTGGAGATGGTCGCGGTCGGCGCGATCGCCATGACGTTCGAGTTGCGCATGCCGACGGTCTTCACACACTCGCGGAGCCCGCTCCAGTCGAGCGCCGCGGAGCGGTCCTGCTCCAGCCCACCGCGTGCGTCCGCGAGGAGTTCAATCGAGTCGATGGGCAGAATGCCCTTACTCCAGAGCGAGCCGTCGAATGATGGATAGCGCCCGCGCTCGGCGGCGAGATCGACGGACGCCGAGATGGCGTGGAAGGAGACCGCTTCCATGCTGCGGTCGGCGAAGGCGACGGCTTCCTGCGAAGCGTAGGGCAGACGCAGCATCTGCAATGCGTCCTGGAAACCCATGAGGCCGAGGCCGACGGGACGGTGGCGCAGATTCGAGCGGCGCGCCTCGGGGATCGTGTAGAAATTGATGTCAATCACGTTGTCCAGCATGCGCACGGCGGTTTTTACCGTGCGGGCGAGGTGCTCACCATCAAGCCCCGCCCGCGTCACGTGGTTCGCGAGATTGACCGAGCCGAGATTGCACACGGCCGTCTCGCTGTCCGACGTATTGAGCGTGATCTCGGTGCAGAGATTCGAGGAATGGATGACGCCCGCGTGGCCCTGCGGCGAGCGGATGTTGCAGGGATCCTTGAAGGTGACCCAGGGATGGCCGGTCTCGAACAGCATGGTCAGCATGCGGCGCCACAGATCCACGGCACGCACGCGCTTGAAGACCTTCAGCTCGCCGCGCTCGGCCTTTTCTTCATAGGCCTCGTAGGCGCGTGCAAAGGCAGGGCCGTAGAGGTCATGCAGGTCCGGCGTCTCGTCGGGAGAGAACAGCGTCCATTCACCGTTCGCCTCCACGCGCTGCATGAAGAGGTCCGGCACCCAGTTGGCCGTGTTCATGTCGTGGGTCCGGCGGCGGTCGTCGCCGGTGTTCTTGCGGAGATCGAGGAATTCCTCGATGTCGATGTGCCAGGTCTCGAGATAGGCGCACACGGCACCCTTGCGCTTGCCGCCCTGATTGACCGCAATGGCCGTGTCGTTCGCCACCTTCAGGAACGGCACGACACCCTGGCTCTTGCCGTTCGTACCCTTGATGTGCGCGCCAAGCCCGCGGACGCGCGTCCAGTCGTTGCCGAGGCCGCCGGAATATTTCGCGAGCAGTGCATTGTCCTTCACCGCCTTGAAGATGCCGTCGAGGTCGTCGGGGACGGTCGTGAGGAAGCAGGAGGAGAGTTGCGGGCGCTGGGTTCCGGAGTTGAAGAGTGTCGGCGTCGAGCACATGAAGTCGAAGGAGGAGAGCAACTCATAGAACTCGATCGCCCTCGCCTCGCGGTCGATTTCGCGGAGGGCGAGGCCCATGGCGACGCGCATGAAGAAGGCTTGCGGCAGCTCGAAGCGCACGTCGTTCACGTGCAGGAAGTAGCGGTCATAAAGCGTCTGGAGCCCGAGAAACTGGAACTGGAGATCGCGTTCAGGCTTCAGCGCACGGCCGAGGCGTGCGAGATCGAAGCGGGCAAGCTCAGGGTCGAGCAATTCTGCTTCGATGCCGCGCTTCACATAGGCGGGGAAATAATCGGCATAGCGCTCTGCCATCTCGGCTTGGGTCGCCTGCACAAGACGGCCTTCGACGAAGGAGAGCGCTTCGCCGCGCAGCATATCGAGCAGGAGCCGGGCGCTGACATAAGTGTAGTTCGGCTCGCTCTCGATCAGCGTGCGCGCAGCGAGAATCGGTGCGAGCGCGAGCTCCTGGGGCGAGATGCCGTCATAGAGATTGCGGCGGGCTTCCGCGAGGACGGGTGCGGCGTCCACGTCTTCGAGGCCGGCACAAGCTTCCTCGACGATCTTCGCAAGCCGCACCTCGTCGAGGGGCGCGAGCGCGCCGTCGGCGGCGCGCACATGAAGCGCGGGGGCGGCCGCCGCTTTCGCCTCGGCCTTGGCTGCTCTTTCGCGCGCGCGCTCCTCGCGATAGAGGACGTAGGCACGCGCGACCTTGTGGTGCTCACCGCGCATGAGCGCGAGCTCCACCTGATCCTGAATCTCCTCGATATGGAAGGTGCGGCCGGCTTCGGCGCGGCGCGTCAGATTCGCGACGATCTGTGCGGTCAACGTCTCGACGATGTCGTGGACGCGGCGCGAGCCCGCGGCCTGGTTGCCTTCGACGGCGAGAAACGCCTTCGTCAGCGCGACCGCGATCTTCGTCGCGTCGAAGGGCGTCACCGTGCCGTTGCGGCGGATGACCTGATAACCGGGTTCGGTCTGCGGGCCTGAAGCGGGCGTGAGCGGAAAAGCGATTTGTGATTCTTTACGCGCACCCGACTCGAGAAGACTTGCAGACATTGCCGGACCCCAATTCTGGTTGTTGGGGGCGCGGCGCCTTAGGGATGCTGCCGGGACGGGGCGCCCGGCCGGGCGCCCGCTGCCAACCGCACCGCCGGGACACCCCGCCCGAGGACGTGAACTCCGCCATGGCAGGTCTCCTGGCTCGCGGGTCCTTGCTGCTGTCTGGTCTTCCCAACGCCTGAACGGCGTCAGTGACCCTGATCGACAAGCGGCTCGCCGCTTACAGTTGCGGGGGCAGCCCCGGCATCGCACCGGGTTCCCTCTTCGCGCCGGATCTTGCGAATCCAGCGACCATGACCGCTATATATGGAGGTCGTGGCTGGCTGATTGTCAAGTTGTTGTGGATGAAGCACACACCCACTCGTCCTCGCGAAAGTGGGGCACGTCCATCGCGGATTCCCGCTTTCGCGGGAATGAGCGGCAAATCGGCAGTCCGCTTTTAAGCCGCCGCACGACCCGTCGAGGCGCGGCGGTCCTCCCTGATCATCGCCGCACCCTTCTCGCCGATCATCATGGAGGGGGCGTTGGTGTTGCCGGAAATGACGTTCGGCATGATGGAGGCGTCGATCACGCGCAGGCCGTCGAGGCCGCGCACGCGCAGCCGTTCGTCGACCACCGACAGCGGGTCCTGCCCCATCTTGCAGGTGCTGGTCTGGTGGAAAACCGTGATCACGGTCCCGCGCGCATAGGCGAGGATTTCGTCGTCGCTCTGCACGTCCTTGCCGGGGAAGACCTCGTCCGGCTCGAAGCGGGCGAGCGCGCGGCCGGAAACGATCTTGCGCGTGATCCGAATCGCATCGACGGCGACGCGCTGCGACTCCGGCGTGGCGAGGAAATTGTGCAGGATCGCGGGGTGCGCGTGCGGGTCCGCGCTCTTGATGCGGACATAGCCGATGCTCTGCGGCCGCACGACGGCGATGCCGCAGGTGAAGGCGGGAAACGGATGCAACGGCCCGCCGAAGCGATCCGAACTGTTCGGCGATACATGATAGTGCAGGTTCGGCGTGTCCTGCGAGGGATCGCTGCGCGTGAAGGCGCAGAGCTGCGGCGGCTGCACGCTCATCGGCCCGCGCTTGGTCAAGAGATAGTAGGCGCCCATCGCGTAGCGGCGGACCGGGCTCGCAACCCACTGGTTGAGCGTGACCGTGTTCCTGACGCGGAAGACGCAGCGGAGCTGCCAGTGGTCCTGCATGTTCTCACCGACGCCGGGGAGTTCATGCACGAGCGGAATGCCGTGCTGGCGGAGCAGCGCGGCGGGGCCGACGCCGGAGAGCTGGAGAATCTGCGGCGAGCCGATGGCACCTGCGGAGAGAATGACCTCGCCGTGCGCGTCGGCGCTCTTCGGCTCATTGCCTTCCCAGAAGTCGACGCCGACCGCACGCCTGCCCTGGAAACGCAAGCCTTTGACGTGGGCGTGGGTGATGACGCGCAGGTTCGGACGGTTCATCACCGGATGCAGAAACGCCTGCGCGGCCGAATTGCGCTTGCCGTTCTTGATCGTGCCCTGAAAATAGCCGACGCCTTCGTTGTCGCCGCGATTGTGGTCGTCGTTCGGCGGGATGCCGTAGTCGAGCGCCGCCTGCTTCCAGGCTTCGACGACGTCCCAGCGGATCGGGTTTTCCTGGACGCACAACTCGCCGTCGCAGCCGTGTGCCTCGTCGGCGCCGCGCGGATATTTCTCGATGCTCTTGAAGTACGGGAGCACGTCGTCCCAGCCCCAGCCGACGTTTCCGAGCTGGCGCCAGATGTCGTAGTCGCGGGCGTGGCCGCGGATGTAGCACATGGCGTTGATCGACGACGATCCGCCGAGCACCTTGCCGCGCGGCACGGGCGTCACGCGGTTATCGCAATAGGGCTCCGGCTCGCTCTCGTAACACCAGTCCACCGCCTTGTTGCCGAGAAGGAAGGGCAGGCCGGCGGGTGTGTGAATCCAGAAATGATTGTCACGACCGCCGGCTTCGAGCAGCAGCACGCGGATCGAGGGATCGGCACTCAGGCGGTTGGCGAGCACGCAACCCGCCGAGCCGGCGCCGACGATGATGTAGTCGTAGTTTCCGATCCGCGTGGCAGATTTGTCGTTCATGGCTCAGAGCCCGTACATGCCCCAGGGCAGCCCGAAATGGAGCCGCGCCAGGCCCGACTGGAATGCATCGAATTGCGACGAGGAATGCCCGCGATACATCGCGATGTCGTTGAAGTAGCGCTGCAGCCGGGCGCCTTTCCTCGCGAGCGAAGACCCGCCGGTGTGGAAGAGAAGCTCCACCGCCTCGCAGCCCATGCGGCCGGCGTGCTGGATCATGCCCCACAGCCGCATGTTCTCTTCGATGGTGATCGGGGTGCCGTGCTCGGCCCAGCGGTTGCAGTAGTCGTGATACATCTCGCAGCCCTTGATCATCAGGGCTTCGGCGGCATCGGTGAGCGTCAGCGCCTCGCCGTAGGAACGCTGGAAGTCGGCGTGCTCGAAGCGGAGGATCTGCGGCTGCGAGAGGGTTTTGCGGGTGGTGATGATCTCTTCATATTCGTCGAGCGCGGCGCGGGCAGCGCCGACCACGGGCATCACCAGCGTCGCGTGGAACGGTCCGGCAAGGCGGCCGAGATACATGGGGTTGCCGTGCAGGCGCGTGCCCGGCGTTCCGTTCTCCATGCCGGCCGGGTCGGAGCCGAGGCCGGCCGACAGGTAGCCGACGTGGTGCTCCGGCACGAAGATATCTTCCACGCGCACGCTGTTCGAGCCGCTCGCGCGCATGCCAAGCACGCGGTCGCCGCCCCAGTCGTCGAGGATCGTGTACTTGCCTTTTTCGACGATCGCGTGGGCGTGCACGGGCGGCTGGCCTTCGCGCTTGATGAAGCAACCGCCGATGAAGTGCGTCGCATGGGGCACGCCGGAGCAATAGTCCCAGGTGCCGTTCATGATGTAGCCGCCATCGACGGGCGTCAGCGTCCCCATCGGCGGCGCGCGGTGCGGCGCGATGAAATGGCCTTCCTTGCCGAACAGCTCGACCTGCGCCTGCTCGGGCCAATGGGAGGCGATCTCGAAGGCATGCGACGCGGCAAGCCCGAGGCACCAGCCGACGCCGGGATGGCCGCGGGCGATCTCCGTCATCACCTTGTAGAAGGTGGGGAGATCGAACTCGTAGCCGCCGAACATCTTCGGCTGCGTGCAGCGATAGAAGCCGGCCTTGAGGAAATCCTGGTGCAGTTCTTCGGAGTAGGAGCCGCGCTCGTCGTTCGCTTCCTGCTGCGCGCGCAACTTCGGACGCAACGCGACGGCGCGCGCGATCATTTCCTTGGACGTGAGATCGGGCTCGGGAGCCGGGATCGGCGTTCGCTTCGCGGACGCCGCTGAATTCTGTTCCCCGCGCAGCGGGATGATCGTTCGGTTCGTCATTGCTCCACCTTACACAGTCGGTTCGGCGTCGCCATCGCCAAGACGAGAACAAAGCTTTGTCAATGCCGCACCGCACCAGCATCCGACTCGCTGTTCCCGATGCATGAAATCGGGCGGGCAATCGCCCGCCCGATCCCCGTCGTGCCTAGAACTTGGTCTTGCTGAAGATGTTCTTGCGCATCTCGTCGGCCACGCGATTTGGATCCTGACCGACTTCATCGACGATCTTTTCCCACTTTTTCAGGCTTTCGAGATTGGCCTTGATGATCGTCTCCGCGCTTGCAACGCCGCGCTTCTTGGCGCCTTCGAGCACGACTGCGGGGTCGTTCGCCTTGAAATCCTGCCAGACTTTTGCGTAGTCCGGCCCGAGCTTGACGAACTGCGTGCCTTTCTCCTTGGCGGCATCCATGCCCCGCTTCTCGTCGATGTAGTAGCCATTCGTGACACGCATGATGGCGTCGGGCATGTGCTTGAGGAACGCGTTGCGCTGGCCTTCGGACAGCTTGGCCCAGGAGTTCTTGTTCATGGTGAGCATGCTGACCGCAGGCACGGTGCCGAGCGGCTCGTCCATGATCACGGTCTTGACCACGTCCTTGAGGCTGTAGGCATTGAGCCAGTCGAGCGGACCGAAGGCGCAGTCGACGGTGCCGCGCTGAAGGGCCTGGAGATAGTCGGCCGGCCCCATCTGTATGCCCGTGATGCCGAGCCTCGAGGCAAAGCGCGCGAACATCGCGTTGCCTTCGGCCGACTTGCGGCCCTTGAGATCGGCGGCGGACTTAATTTCCGGACCGCACAGCAGATAGTAGGGCGCGCTCGAATAGACACCGAGCGTGATGGCGTTGTTCTTGGCGTAGTCCTCGATGCATTCGGGGCAGTTCAGCATCAGGGTCTCGGAGCTCGCGGCTGCCGCCGAATAGCCGTCGCGCACGGCGGATTGCAGTTCGCTGAGCGTGACGTGCGCCCTGAGCTCGCCCGGATTGTAGACCGGCACCGTCACGCCGGCGTCGACCGAGCCGTCACGGATGCCGGCGAGCGTCGTGCGCGCGTTGAAGAGCTGGCCGCCCATGAAATTGCGGAAAGTGATCTCGTCGGGCGTGCCCTTGAGCTCCCTCTCGATCGCATCGAACATCGGCACGGTGCCGAAACGATTGTTCGGGGCAGGCGGCGGCGTCCATGACGAATAACGGAATTCCTTCAACTGGGCGGTTGCAGGGGACGCCCAGATGGTCATCGCCGCAGCGGACGTGAGCGCCGCTGCGACGGCGGCAATCGTCACTCTCTTGAACATCTTTCTCTCCCTGTTTTGCGGTGGTCGTTCTTGTTGTTGTCATTGCAATCCGCAGCTTCGTGCTACTGCATCAAGCTTGGCAGATAGAGCGTGAGCGGCGGAAAGGCGATCAAAAGCGTCAGAATGATAACTTCGCTTGCGAGGAACCAGCCGGTGCCCCGGAAGATCACCCCGAGCGGGATGTCCGGCATCATCACCTTGACACCGTAGACATTGAGCCCGACCGGCGGGGTCATGAGGCCGATCTCGACATACTTCACCAGCAGGATGCCGAACCAGATGAGATCGATGCCGGCCGCCTGAAACATCGGCAGGAATACCGGCAAGGTCAGCAGCATCATGCCGAGCGGATCGAGAAACATGCCCAACACGAGGTAAACGACGCCGGTCGTCAGCACGAGGACGAACGGATCGATGCCGAAATCGCGCACGAGGTCGCCGAGAAAGATCGGCACGCCGCTGAAGGCCATAAAGCGCGTCAGCAGCACCGCGCCGACGGCCACGAAAAAGATCGCGGCCGTGCTGAAGATCGCCTCGCGGCAAGCCTCACGAAAGGCGACGAGCGTGAGCTTGCGCATGACCACGCCGATCACAACGGCAAGCGCGGCGCCCAGGGCACCCGCCTCCGTCGGGGTGGCAAAGCCCGTATAAATTCCGCCGATGACACCGATAATAAGCAGCGGCAGGGGCCACACCTCGCGCAGTGAAGCCCAACGCTCCGCCCATGTCGGCGGCTGATCCTGAATCGGTGCAAGCCGGGGATTGATCATGCAGCGGATCATGATCTGGCCCGCGTAGATCCCAGCCGTGAGCAGGCCCGGAATGATGCCGGCGATGAAGAGTTGCGCTACCGAGACCTCAACGAAGATGCCGTAGATCACCATGATGATGCTCGGCGGGATCAGAATGCCGAGCGTGCCGGCCGAGGCGACGACGCCGGTCGCGAGTCCCGGATCGTATTTGTGGCGCAGCATCTCGGGGATCGTGATGCGCCCGATCGCCATCGTGGTCGCGAGCGACGAACCCGACGCGGATGCAAAACCCGCGCAGGCGAAATTGGTGGCGATCGCCAACCCTCCCGGCAGGCGACCGAACCAGACGCGCGCCGCCTCGAACAGATGCCCTGTCATGCCGGAGCGGTGCGCGACCGAGCCCATGAGCAGGAACATGGGAATCGCCGACAGCTCCCAGGTCGCGACGAAATCGAACGGCAGGATGCGCAGCATGCTCAGGGCGCTCTCGAGCCCGAGCATCATGATGATGCCGATGAGGGCGACGACGCCGAGCGCGAGCCCGATCGGCACCCGCAACATGATCAGAACGATGATGGCGGCAAAACCCGTGAAGCCCAGTGCCAGCGGCGACAAGTCTGCTCCCCTCGTCAGCTTTCTGTTCAGTCAAGCGACATCGGCTTTGCCTCTGGCGGACGGTTGCCGGCGGTCCCCAGCAGACGCTGGATGCTCATCGCGAACGCGGCGACGCACATGATGGCCGAGCCCACCGCCATGATCCATCGACCGGGCCACTTCGGCAGGTTGAAGCTCACTCCCTGATGAACCTCCTGAAGCTCGGTCATGGTGACGGCCTCCCTGACGAGCTGCCAGGTGAGGACCAGCATGAACGCGCCGAGCAGAAGCAAAATCGCGCCTTCGAGCAATTCGCGGTAGCGCGGGTTCATATGCTCGGTGAAGAATTCCGCAGCGAGATGACCGTTGCCGCGCAGCACATAAGCCAGCGACAGGAAGGCGACCGATGTCATGTAGTAGATGGAGACGAACTCCGGCACGGACTCGAGACCGTGACGGAAAATCCAGCGCGAAAGCAGTTCCGCGGCGATGTGCACCATCATCAGCACGATGGCGACTTCGGAGACGATCATCGCCCCGTCAATGACGCGATCGAGGATGCGCCGGAACGCCGTCACCGCCTGCCTTCCCCTCCCTGGCCGTCTCCACGGCAGCAGCCGCAGAAATCCCGTACGTCCGCCGTTCATTGCAAGGCGGCGGTTCGTGCAGGACGCATGACCTTAACACCCTTGCTCCGTTCGTCGAATCGCAAAGCGGGTCTTGACCAATGTTTGAACGATGCGCGCAGCCCCGCACGTTGGGCAGAAGCCCAAATACGCATGCCCCCGCAGCAAAGGGGATTTCGTGCAACCGCAGTCAGAGATACTTGCGCAGGTCGGCCGCGGCTTCGTCGGCGGGCCGCTTCAGATTGAACGGCGCAACGAACCGGCCCTCGCGGTCCATGAGATAGACGATGGCCGAATGATCCATCGTGTAGTCGCCGCCCTCGAGCGGAACCTTCTTGGCGTACGCCTTGTATTCCTTGGTGACGGCCTCGATCTCCGCTGGCGTTCCCGTCAGCCCCGAGATGCGCGGGTGGAAGCTCTGCAGATATTCTTTCAGCTTTTCGGGCGTATCGCGCTCGGGATCGACCGTGATGAAGATCGCCGCCATCTTCTCCGCGTCGGGGCCCAGGCGGCGGAAGGTCTCCGACATCTCGAACAGCGCGGTGGGGCAGATGTCGGGACAATGGGTGAAGCCGAAGAAAACAAGGAACGGTTTGCCCTTGAAGTCGGCGTCGGTCACGACGCGGCCGTTCTGATCGGTGAGACGGAACGGTCCGCCGACCGCGGACTGAACCGGCGCCGCGTCGTTGCGCGGCCAGACGACAACGGTGATGGCCGCAAGCGCCGCGGCTCCCGCGACGAACGCAGCCAGCAAAACAAGTGCGCGAGCGAAACGGCTCATCTTCGGCTCCAGAAGCTTCGGTTCCAGAAGTGGGGAGCGCCGGAGGCGGCGCTCAGAAGCAGTAGGCGATGCCGGCGCGGACCACGTCGAAGAACACGGCGGTGCCGAGCTTCATCCACAGGACCGCGGCTCCCGCAAGCAACGCGGCCGCGAGGCCGCCGACCGCGAAGAGCGCGGTGCGCTGGATCGAAACGGAGCTGGGATTCCCGGTGAGCGCGCTCATGGCCATGCCTTGGGTCCGCAGGATACCCCCGCAACGCAGGCCGGTATCCGATGCGAGCCCTCTTCATATAGCGCGGGGCGCCGGCCGGGAGAAGGCCGGCTCCTGAGGCATTTTGCCGGTGCTTCGCCCCCGCGGGTCCGTGCCGGCGGGGGCGCCCGGCCTCAGCCCATCATGCCGACCAGGAACAATGACAACGGCGGAAAGGCGATGAGCAGCGCCAGCCAGACGAGATCGGCGATCACGAAGGGCATCGCGCCCTTGTAGATATTCACGAGTCCGATATCGGGGACCATGTTGTTCATGATGAAGCAGATGATGCCGACGGGTGGCGCGATCAGTCCGATCTGCACGGTGACGACGACGAGCACGCCAAACCAGACCGGATCGAAGCCGAGATCGACGACGATCGGAAAGACGATCGGAATCGTCAGCAGGATGATGGCGAGCTCGTCCACGAACATGCCGATGATGATGTAGAAGGCCAGAATCACGATCACGATTCCGAGCGGCCCCACCGGCAGGCCGACGAGCGCCTCGCCCAGGAGCTGCGAGGCCTGACTGACTGCGAGAAAATACTGGAACAGGAACGCCGCGATCAGGATGAAGAAGATCGCCGCCGACGTGCGCAGCGCCTCGACGAGGCTCGCCTCGATCGCGGACCACGGCAGCCGACCGCGCACCACGCCGATGACGAGAGCGCCGAGCACGCCAAGCCCCGCCGCCTCGGTGATGGTGACAAAGCCGCCGTAGATTCCGCCCATGACCAGCGCGAACAGGAGCGCCGTCGCCCACACGTCGCGCAGGCTTTCGAACTTTTCCTTCCTGTCCGCGCGCGCACCGCGCGGCAGCCATTCCGGCTTCGTCCAGTACACGATCTGGACCGTGATGCAGTAGAAGGCGATCGCGATCAAGCCGGGGATGATGCCGGCGATGAAGAGCGAAGCGACGTCGGTGTCGGTGAGCACCGCATAGAGAATGAACATCACCGAGGGGGGAATCATGATGCCGAGCGTGCCGCCGGCGGCGATCACGCCGGCGGAGAGCCCGGCGTCGTAGCCGGCGCGACGCATCTCCGGCAGGGCCACCTGCGTCATGGTCGCCGCGCTCGCGACGGAAGAGCCATTGATCGCAGCGAAGCCGCCGCAGGCGAAGATGGTCGCCATCGCCATGCCGCCGGGCAGATGCCCGACCCAGGCGTTGCCCGCGCGGAACAGCTCGCGGCTCATGCCCGACGCGCTCACAAGCGAGCCCATGAGGATGAACATGGGGATGACGCTGAAATTGAAGTTGGTGACCGTGCGGATCGGCGAGTCGATCAGGATGCCGAGCGCGGGTTCGGGCCCCACCAGATACGCGAAGCCCGCGACGGCGACCGAGCCGAGGCTGATCGCGATCGGTACCCGGATCAGCATCAGCAGGATCACGGCGACGCAGCCGACAATGGCGACAAGCGTTTGATCGGACATGGCGCGCCCTATCGCCCTTGCATCACGACCTGCCACCAGCGGATGCCGGCGGTGGCAACGGCGGCGAGCACGCCGAGCGAGGCAAGCGTGTAGCCCGTCCAGATCGGAATGCGGAGCTCGGTGGAGATTTCGCCGGCGGCAAGGATGTCGAACACCTTGAAGGTCATCGCGTATCCGAACAAGCCGAGAAACAGCAGGTTGACGCTGTACGCCGCCACATCCATCGCGCGGCGGACGCCGCGACCGACCATCTCATACAGAATGTCCACGGTGACCTGCCGGTCCGCATAGGTCGCGGTGGCGATGCCCCAGCAGATGGCGATGCCCTGCATCGTCTGCCCGATGATGAAGCCATCGGGGATGTGCATGTTGAAGGCGTAGCGCAGGATGGCTTCGCTGAAGGTGATGACAGCGAGAATGCCAATCAGATATCCCGCCGTCCGCTCGACGATAGAGACAAAAGTATTCACGCGAGAGGATTCCCACCGGCTTTCGAAAGTCAGGCCCGCCGGACAGGAAAGCCCGGCGGGCAACGATGGCTAGCGATCAGTAGAGCGCGCCCGCCTTCTTGAGCTCGTCCTTGAGCTCATTCAGAACCACGTCGGGATCGTAGCCGGCCTGCTTCACGGACGCCGCCCACGTGTCGACGAGGGGCCTCGCCGCGTCGCGCCACAGCTTGACCTCGTCGTCGTTGAGCTTGGTCAGCTTGCGGTCGGACTTGCGGATGTCCTGCTCGCGCGTGGTGCCGTCCAGGTACCAGCCGGCATGAATGCGCGCCGACCATTCCGGCGTGCAGTGGTCGTCGATCACCTTCTTCTGTGCCGGGGACAAGGAATCATAGGTCTTGCGGCTGATGCCGTGCGTGAAAGTGGAGACGTAGAGCGGCACGTCGAGCGTATAGTCGGTCACCTCGGCGAACTTGAAGGCCGGATGCGTCAGGCCGTCCCACGGAACGGTGATGGCGTCGGTGATGCCGCGCTTGAGCGTGTCGTAGGCCTCCATGATCGGCACCTGCACCGGGTTGCCGCCGATCGCGCTGATGAGCGTCGCGATGGTCTGATTGGCCGAGCGGACGTTCAAACCCTTCACGTCGGCCGGAACGCGGATTTCCTTCTTGGAATGGAAGGTGCCGGGCTCATGCGTGAAGTTTGCGCATACATAGTGATCCGGCATCTCCTTCGCAGCGTATTTCGCGTACCAGCGGCGGATCGCGGGCGCCGCCTTGCCGCTGTCCGAGATCAGGAACGGGAGCTCGACCGCAGCGATGACGGGGAAACGCCCGGCCGTATAGCCCGGATTGATCAGGCCGACATCGGCAATGCCGCGGCGGACCATGTCGTAATGGTCAGGGCCGGAGCCGAGCTGGCTCGACGGGAACAGCGTGACCTTGATGGATCCGCCCGACGCCTTCTCGATCGACGCCGCCCAGTCCTTGTAGCCGGGTGTCAACGGGTGACTGGGCGCCACCCAGTAGCTCAGTTTCAGATTGACGGCTTTGTCTTGAGCGATCGCGTCCGTCGCGAGAAACGAAAGTGCCACCGCTCCTGCGAGCAGAAGGCTTCGGTACTTCATCCTGGATCTCCCTGGGTTTCCTCTCCGGACTTCACAGTTTCTTCTCGTTGGTTTCTTTTCGTTCGTATTCGTTCGTCTAACCCGGCCGGTCCTCTTGGCGTCCTGCAAGACCGGCGCGGGATCAAGCCGATCCTCTGCGGGACCGGTCTTCGATCTTCCATCAAGCTTGGCATTTCCGGCCAGCGCCGTCGAGACGGATGGCCGCCGCGAGCAGGCGGAACGCCGGAAATTCCCGGTTGGGACACGCCTCAATGTTATGCAGCTTCCAAACGTCCCACCGGCTGGATGGACGGGGGCACGCTCTCAGGAGCGTGCCCCCACACTTCTCACTATGCCGGCACGCGCATCAATACAGCGCGTCCTCCTTCTTGAGCTCGGCCTTGAACTCGTCCAGCACCTGATCGGGGTTGTAGCCGGCCTTGGTCACGGACTCCTTCCAGGCCGCGACGACGGGCTCCGCAGCCTTGCGCCACTCGGCGAGTTCGGTGGGACCGATCTGGGTGATCTTGGTGAGCTTGTCGCCGGCTTTTCGGATCTCGTTCTCGCGTTCGACCTGGTCGTCGTACCAGTGCTTGTAGATGCGGGCCGACCATTCCGGCGTGCAGTGGTCGTCGATCACCTTCTTCTGCGCCGCCGACATGCTGTCGTAGGTCTTGCGGCTGATGAGGTGCGTCAGGGTCGCGAGGTAGAGCTTGGTATCGAGCGTATATTCCGTCACCTCGTGGAACCGGAACGCGGGATGCGTGAGGCTGTCGTAGGTGCCGGTAAGCGCGTCGGTGATGCCGCGTTTGAGCGTGTCGTAAGCCTCCATGATCGGCACCTGGACCGAGTTGCCGCCGATCGACGTCACCAGGCGGGCAATCGTCTGGTTGGCCGAGCGGATGTTGAGGCCCTTCACGTCGGCAGGAACCTTGATCTCCTTTCTGGACAGGAACGTTCCCGGCTCATGCGAGAACGTGTGGCAGACGATGACCTCGGGCATCTCCTTCTCGGCGTACTTCTTGTAGAAGCGCATGATCGCCGGCGCCGCCTTGTAGGCGCTGTTCGTCATGAAGGGCAGATCGACGACGCCGATGACCGGGAAGCGGCCCGGCGTGTAGCCGGGATTGACGAGGACAAAGTCGGCGATGCCGCGGCGGACCATATCGTAGTGGTCGGGGCCGGAGCCGAGCTGGCTGCTCGGATAGAGTGTCGTCTTGATCGTGCCGTTCGAAGCTTTTTCCACCGACGCTGCCCATTCCTTGTAGCCGGGCGTGAGCAGGTGCGACGGCGGCACCCAATAGCTGAGTTTCAGATTGATCTGCTTGTCCTGCGCGGATGCGCCCGAGGCGGCGGCCGACAGGGCGAGTGCGCAAGCAAGCAGGATGGATTGACGTCGCATGCATTCCTCCTTCGCGATTTTCGGGATCTTGTTTGTTCTTGCGCCCGGGTTTGCGATTCAGGCGTTCAGGCAAATGCGGCGCGTCGGGCATTGGCGCGCCCGAGCGGCGACCGGAAGCTTGGCATTTTCGATTGATGCGGTCGAGGCAGCAGGCGGCGGTGTGCCGGCTGGCGGCCTTCGACGTTCGGCGAAGGCCGGCGGATTCCGCTCAGCAGGACGGCGTGGCCCTGCGAAACCGGCTGCAAAACCCGCATCCGAAATCGAGCTAAGTATTGGAGCGGGCGATGGGAATCGAACCCACGACATACAGCTTGGGAAGCTGTCGTTCTACCACTGAACTACGCCCGCGAGGCCGGATCGACCGCCGTTGGGACGCCAAGCTATAGCAAAGCGCCCGGTGTCGGCAAACGGTCCGCCGTGCGATCAATTGCCGGGCAGATCATCGTCGGACAACATGCGCAACGAGGCGCCTTCGAGGTCCTCGTACTGGCGGTTCTTGAGCGACCAGAAAAAGGCCGCGAGCCCGACGAGGCCAAGGCCGAGCGCGACCGGCACGAGGTACACGAGCACGTCCATCAGTGACACACGAAGGGCAGCATGACGGCCGCCTCCTCCGTTGCCTGCTCGGCCGGCGCGCGGCGGCGGCCGCCCGCGCGCAGGGCATTGAGCGTGACCAGGATCGACGAGCCGGACATGGCGAGCGCGGCGATCAGGGGAGTCACGAAGCCGGCAATCGCGATCGGCACCGCGATCGTATTGTAGATGACGGCGAGCCAGAGGTTCTGCTGCATCAGGCGGCGAGCGCGGCGCGAGACCTCCACGCTGTCCAGCACGGGCTGCAGCTTCTCTCCGAGGAAGACGGCGTCGGCCTGCGCCTGGGTGAGATCGGCGGCAGTGATCGGCGAGAGCGACACGGTGGCGGCGGCAAGCGCCGGCGCGTCGTTCAGGCCGTCGCCGACCATCAGCACCTTGCGGCCGTCGGCTTTTAGTTCCTCGAGAACGGCAATCTTGTCGGCCGGCTTGATTTCACCACGCCATTCGGAAACGCCGAGGGCGGCCGCAACGTCGGCGACGGCCTCGTTGCGGTCGCCGGAGAGAATGCGCACGTCGAGGCCCTTCGCTTGCAGCGCGGCGACCACGGAGGCGGCGTCACTGCGCAAGGTCTGCCGCACCTGGAAAACCGCCGTGCGTGTGCCGTGGCGGAAGGCAATGACCGAAGTGCTTTCCGCCTGCTCCGCCGCCGGCACGTCGATGCCGCAGAAGGCGGGACTGCCGAGGCGCGCTTCGGCGCCGTCGATCATGGCGCGCACGCCCCTTCCCGGCTCTTCCATCGCGCCCGCAACGGGCCGCCTGTCGCTGCTTTCCCGCGCGACGGCCTTCGCAAGGGGGTGGCGGCTTGCGAGCGCGAGCCTTGCCGCCGTCTCCAGCAGGTCAGGAGCGATCCCGCGCGCGTTGGCGAGGCGCGGCTCGGGAAGCGTGAGCGTGCCGGTCTTGTCGAACACCACGGTGTCGATTTCAGCGAGGCGCTCCACGGCGTCGCCGGAAAACAGCAGGACGCCGGAGCGGAACAGCGCGCCGGTCGCCACCACCTGCACCGCCGGCACGGCGAGCGCGAGCGCGCACGGGCATGTAATAATGAGCACCGTGATCGCGATGACGATCGACGTGTGCCAGCCGGCGCCGAAGGCGAGCCAGCCCAGCAGCGTGAACGCCGCAGTGAGATGCACCATCGGCGCGTAAAGCTGCGCCGCGCGATCGGCGAGCCGCAGGTATTTCGACCGGCGGGCATTGGCGACTTCAAGCAGGCGCTCCACTTCGCCGAGGAGCGAGCGCTCGCCGGTCGCCGTCACCCGCAGCGTGAGCGCACCGTCGAAATTCATGCTGCCGCTATAGACGGCGTCGCCGGGCTGCACGCGCTTCAGCGCCGTCTCGCCGGTGACGAGGCTCTCGTCGATCTCGGAGGTGCCCGCGAGCAGCAGACCGTCGGCCGGGATGCGCTCGCCGGGCTTTACCAGAATTTCGTCGTCCGGCCGCAGCGCGACCACGGGCACGGTCGTCACGCGACCGCCCTCGAGGCGGTGCGCGACCTCGGCCTTCAGCGCCGAGATGTTGCCCGCCATGGCGCGGGTTTTCTTGCGCATCAGCAGATCGAGATAGCGGCCCGCCAGCAGGAAGAAGAGCAGCATCACCGCGGAATCGAAATAGGCGTGGGTCGCCGAGGTCGCCGTCTCGAACACCGAGAGGCCGAGCGCGAGCAGGACGCCGAGCGAGATCGGCACGTCCATGTTGAGGTGGCCGTGGCGCAGCGCGTTGATCGCGCTGCGATAGAACGGCTGGCCGGCATAGGCGGCGGCCGGCAGCGCGATCAGCGCCGAGAGCCAGTGGAAAAAGTCGCGCGTCTCCGGCGTGATGTCGGTGAAGTTGCCGGACCACACCGAAACCGAAAGCAGCATGATGTTCATGGCCGCGAAGCCGGCGACCGCGAGGCAGCGCAGGAGGAACGCGGCCTGGCGCGCCTCCTCATCTTCGGCGGCGCGGGCAAAGGGGTGCGCGCGGTAGCCGATCGCTTCCAGCTTCTCGACGATTGCGCCGGGCTCGACCTCGCCCCTGCGCCAATCGACCGTGAGGCGGCGGTTGGTGAAATTGAGGCGCGCATTGGTGACGCCGGGCATTGCGCCGAGCGTGCGCTCGATCTTCGCCATGCAGCCGGCGCAGTGCACGCCTTCGACGGCAAGCTGCATCTCGCAGGCGCCGTCGGGGCGGGCCATCACGAAGGTGGAGAAATCAACCGCTTCGGCCATTGCGGTTCCCTCGCCTCCTCAGCGCACCTGCACGCGGTTCTTCGAGCGGAACATGCGCTCGCCGTCGCGGCTTGCCTCGACCACGAGATCCCATTGGCCGGGATGCACGTCGGCAAGGCCGCGATAGCGGCCGGAGCCGACCGCGTTCAGCGACAGGACCTTGTCCTGGCGGCGATCGGCGGGATGGATGAAGGTGGCGACAAGATCAATCCCGCCGAGCGGAAAGCCGGCGCCGTCCTTCGCGATCACTTCGACGGTGACACCGTCGTCGCGCAGCGGCGACAGCACCGCGTCCACCTTCCAGTGGCGCGCTTCCTGGGCGCGGGCGGCGGCGATCTCGCGCGAATAGGCGAGCCCCGCCTGATAGGGGTTCTTCGTTTCGACGCCGCCGAACGTCGAGACGGCCAGCGTCGCCAGCGTGAAGTTCGCGGCGAAGATCACGCCGAAGAAGCCGACCAGCGAGAGCAGCACCATCCGGCCGGTCACCTGCTGCGGCAGTCGGAAAGAGGCCATGACCGTCTCCCGTTCAGCGCCCGACGTGCTCGGGGCCGCGGAAATGATCCTGCGCCTCGGCGCTCCGGCCGGTCGCGAGATCGGTGACGCGCACGCTCAGATGCCGTGCGCCCTTCAGGTTCGGATCGTGATAAGTGACGAGCATGCGGACCTCGCGGGTCTGGTCCGGCCCGACCTCGACCACCGGGCGGCCTTCCAGGCGCGACGTCTCCCCGATCACTTCGATCTCGGCGCCCGGGAGGCCCTCGACACTGATCGCGAAGGCGCGCGTCTCGCGCTCCTTGTTGAGGAGCCGCACCGTAAAGCCGTTGCGGAGGGAGCCGTCAGAGAGCCGGACGAAGACCGGATTGCGGTCGTGCAGGACATTGATGCCGACATCCTGCCGCATCGCGAGCGCGGTCAGCATGATCGCGCTGACGGCGATGATGAGCGCGGCATAGAGCAAGGTGCGCGGGCGGATGACCCGGTAGATTTCCGGCTTCTTCTCGATGCGCCGCTGAATGTTCAGATCGGTGTCGTAGGCGATCAAGCGGGTGGGACGGCCGATCTTCGCCATCACGTTGTCGCAGGCGTCGATGCAGAGGCCGCACTGGATGCAGGCGAGCTGCAGGCCCTTGCGGATGTCGACGCCGGTCGGACACACCGCCACGCACTGATTGCAGTCGATGCAATCGCCCGCGGGAAGGCCCTTCGCGCGCAACGTCTCGCTCTTCTTGAACGAACTCCGCGGCTCGCCGCGGTCATAACGATAGGTGACGTTCAGCGCATATTCGTCGGTGAGCGCGGCCTGGATGCGCGGCCACGGGCACATATAGGTGCAGACCTGCTCGCGCATAAGCCCGGCGAGCGAATAGGTGGTGAAGGTGAGCACGCCGATCGACATCCACGCGATCGCCGGCGCCTGAAGGGTCGCGAGCTGCCACACGATCGTCGGCGCGTCGGCGAAGTAGAGCACCCACGCGCCGCCGGTCCACCAGGCGACGACGAGCCATAGAAAATGCTTCGCCGCCTTGCGGCGGACTTTCGTGAAGGTCCAGGGGCTGGCGTCGAGCTGGATGCGTTCGCGGCGGTCGCCCTCGGTCCAGCGCTCGATCATCATGAAGAGATCGGTCCACACCGTCTGCGGGCAGAGATAGCCGCACCAGACGCGGCCGGCGACCGCGTTCATGAGAAAGAGCACCAGTGACGCCAGCACGAGCAGGCCGGTGAAGTAATAGACCTCCTGCGGCCAGATCTCGATGAAGAAGAAGTAGAAGCGGCTGTTCGGAAAATCGACCAGCACGGCCTGGCTTGGCGCGTCCGGCCCGCGATCCCAGCGCACGAACGGCAGGAAATAATAGATGCCGAGCGTGATGAGGAGGACGATCCACTTCACGCGCCGATAGGTGCCGCTCACGCTCTGCGGATAAATCCGCCGGCGCGCCTGATAGAGCGGCTCATCCTCCGCCGCGAGGGACTCGCGGAGGTCCTGCCTCTTGTCGATAATGGTCGTTGCCATTTCCGCTCGCCGCTTTGTTCCGGCTATTCGCCGCCCCCGAGCGAATGCACATAAACCGTCAGTGCCTTGATCGTGACGTCGTCGAGACGGCCGAGCCATGTCGGCATCGAAGCGCCGCGACCGTTGCGAATGCCGTCGATGATCGTCGCGCGGTCCGAACCGTAGAGCCAGATGGCGTCGACGATATTGGGCGTGCCGATGTCGCGCTTGCCCTTGCCGTCCTCGCCGTGACAGACGACGCAATTCTCCGCATAGACCTGGGCGCCGAGGGTAAGGTTGGCGCCGGCATCCACCGGCAAGCCCGCGCGCGAACGGACGAAATCGGCGGCAGCAAGGATCTGCGCGTTGTTCAGGATGCCGTCGCGGCCGAATGCCGGCATGGGCGAGCCCAGGCGGGTGTCGTCGTGGGTCGAACGGACGCCGACGCGGATGGTCTGGCCGATCTCCTCGAGCGTGCCACCCCAAATCCAGTCGTCGTCGTTGAGGTTGGGAAAGCCCTTGGCGCCGCCGCCGCCCGCGCCGTGGCAGGGCGCGCAGTTGTCGGCGAAGGCGACGCGGCCCTGCGCGCGGGCAAGTTCGAGAAGCTCGGGCGAATCGGCGATTTCCTTCGGCGAAGCGCCGGCGAGCTTCGCGACGATTGCGGCACGTTGCGCGCGGAGGGCGTCCATTTCCTCCGTGATCGCGACGCGGGATTTCCAGCCGAACACGCCGCCGGTGTAGGAGGAAACCAGCGGCCAGGACGGATAGACGATCCAGTAGCCGATCGACCAGATGATCGTCGCGTAGAAGACCCACAGCCACCATTGCGGCAGCGGCGTATTCAGCTCGCTGATGTCGTCCCAGACATGGCCGGTGGTCGTCTTGCCGGTGGCCGCGTCGATCTGTTGATGTTCCTTGTCGACCATCGGTCAATCCTCTTTCAGCGGCATGCGCGCGGCTTCGTCGAATTGCTTCTGGCGGCGCGGGTTCAGCGCATAGACGAGCACGACGAGAAACATCGCGATGAAATAGACGAGGCCCCACGTCTGGGCGAAGGAAGCAAGCGCCAAATAGGTTTCAGCCATCATCGCCTCCTCACCGCAGGTTGGCTTTGTCGTCGTAGAGCGAGAAATCGACCTGCGTGCCGAGCATCTGCAGATAGGCGATCAGCGCGTCGGCCTCGGTGACGGCGCGCGGATTGCCGTCGAAATCGCGCGCCAGCGCCTTCGGATAGCGCTGCTGCAAAGCATCGGGGTCGCCGTCATCGGGGTTGGCCTGCGTGAGCAGGTCGGCGCGGGCATTCTCAACCATCTCCGCCGAATAGGGCACACCGAGCGCGGCCTGCACTTTCATGTCGGTCGCGATGTTGCGCGCGTCGACCGGCGTGCGGGCGAGCCAGGGATAGCCGGGCATGATCGACGCCGGCACCACCGAGCGCGGATCGATCAGATGCTCGCGGTGCCATTCGTCGGAGTACTTGCCGCCGACGCGGGCGAGATCGGGGCCGGTGCGCTTGGAGCCCCACTGGAACGGGCGGTCATACATGCTCTCGGCGGCGAGCGAATAGTGCCCGTAGCGCTCGACCTCGTCGCGCAGCGGCCGGACCATCTGCGAGTGGCAGGTGTAGCAGCCCTCGCGGACGTAGATGTTGCGGCCGGCAAGCTCGAGCGGCGTATAGGGCCGCACGCCATCGACCGCCTCGATCGTGCTCTTCAGGTAATAAAGCGGCGCGACTTCCACGAGGCCGCCGATCGAAACGACGATCAGGATGCCGATGACGAGAAGGATCGAATTCTTCTCGAGGATGGCGTGCTTGTTCCAGAGCGACATGTTTTCGTCTTCCGATCTATTCGGCGGGCACGAGCACGGGACGGGGCGCGTCGACGCGCTCCCTGGGCTCGACGTCGGATTGCGGTTCGGCTGCGGTCACCGTCTTCCAGAGATTCCAAGCCATGATCAGCGCGCCGGTGAGGAACAGGAGGCCGCCGAGCGCCCGGATCACGTAGAAGGGGTGCATCGCCTCGACCGTTTCGATGAACGAGTATTCGAGGAAGCCGAGCGCGGTGTAGGCACGCCACATCAGGCCCTGCAGGATGCCCGACACCCACATGGCGGAAATGTAGAGAACGATGCCAAGCGTCGAAATCCAGAAGTGCCAGTTAACGAGGCGCAGCGAATAGAGACCGGGCTTGTTCCAGAGCCACGGCACCAGGCAGTAGGTCGCGCCGAAGGTGATGTAGGCGACCCAGCCGAGCGCGCCGGAGTGCACGTGGCCGATGGTCCAATCGGTGTAGTGGCTGAGCGAGTTCACGGCCTTTACCGACATCATCGGTCCTTCGAAGGTCGACATGCCGTAGAAGGCGACGGCCACCACCATCATGCGGATTACGGGGTCGGTGCGGAGCTTGTCCCACGCGCCCGAGAGCGTCATCAGGCCGTTGATCATGCCGCCCCACGACGGCATCCAGAGCATGATCGAGAAGGTCATGCCGAGCGTCTGCGCCCAGTCGGGCAGCGCCGTGTAATGCAGATGGTGCGGGCCGGCCCAGATGTAGATGAAGATCAGCGCCCAGAAGTGGATGATCGACAGCCGGTAGGAATAGATAGGTCGGTCGGCGCGCTTCGGGATGAAATAGTACATCATCCCGAGGAAGCCGGCGGTGAGGAAGAAACCGACGGCGTTGTGGCCGTACCACCACTGCACCATCGCATCCTGCACGCCCGCCCACACGATGTAGGACTTCGGCGAGAACAGCGAGAGCGGGATCGTCGCGTTATTGCCGAGGTGAAGGACGGCGATGGTGAGAATGAAGGCGAGATAGAACCAGTTGGCGACGAAGATGTGCGGTTCTTTCCGGCGCCAGATGGTCGCGAGATAAACGAGGAAATAGACGACCCAAACGACCGTCAGGAACAGGTCCGAGTACCATTCGGGCTCGGCGTATTCCTTCGACTGGGTGATGCCGAGAAGATAGCCGGTGCCGGCGACCACGATGAAGAAGTTGTAGCCGAGCACGACGAACCACGGCGCGAGATCGCCGGCGAGGCGCGCACGGCAGGTGCGCTGCACGACATAAAACGAGGTCGCGATCAGCGCATTGCCGCCGAACGCGAAAATGACCGCAGAGGTGTGGAGCGGACGCAGGCGCCCGAACGAAATCCACGGCAGATCGAGGTTAAGCCACGGATAGGCAAGCTCGAGCGCGATGATGAGGCCGACGGCGAAGCCGGCGATGCCCCAGACCACCGAGGCCACGGTCGCGAACTTGACCGGCCCCATGTTGTAGTTGGGCTTGCCGTCGATCGTCTCCGGCGGAAGCTCGGCCGGACGGTCGAGATAGCGATTGCCGATCGCGAAGATGGCGGCGATGCTGCCGGCGGCAAAGAGAAGGGCGTGGAACGCATATTCCGGCGTCCACGCCTTCGCGAAGACAATGATGGAGGCGAACGCGAGCAGGCCAAACGTAATCAGGAGGCCGAATTCCCCGAACGTCATTCGTTTCTGCAAGATTGCCGCTTGTGCCATGCCCGCTCCGTCGGCTCAGGGGACTGAGCCTGCCCTCGATTTGATCCCGATAAGATTGCCGCGCCTTGCAGTCAGGCCGCCTTGCGCTGCGGCTGCGGCTGGTGGTCGAAAACCATCGTGGCCGCCGCCGTATTCGAGATCGGAATGTGATAATTGCGGAACGCCTCGGTGACGTGCCCGGTGAGCGCGCCGCGCATGGCGATCCAGTTCAGGAACTCGACGCCCTGCGTGCCCGCAAGCTCGACGAGTTCCTCGCTCGAATAGCCGGTGAGCGCCTCGGGATCGCCCGCGATCTTGTCCATGCAGAGACGATCGAACTCGGGGTTGATGAATCCCGCGCGCTCGCCGTCGAGCTGGTGCGAGAGGCCGCCGGTGCCGACGACAAGCACCCGCTGATTGCCCGGATAGGATTCGATCGCGCGGCCGATGGAACGGCCGAACTTGAAGCAACGCGCGGCGGACGGAAGCGGATGCTGCACGGTGTTGACGGACACCGGCACGATCCTGACCGGCCATTCCTTGGCGTCCGGCCACATCAACTGCATCGGCACAGCCACCGCGTGGTCGACCAGCATGTCCTGGCACATGGTGACGTCGAACTCGTCGGCGACCAGCGTCTCGATCAAATGCCAGGAAAACTTCGCGTCCCCGGCAAAGCTGCGGGCGACCGGAAGGCCCCAGCCTTCGTCGTCATTGTGATACGCATCGGCGGCACCGACCGCGAAGGTCGGCATCTTGTCGAGGAAGAAGTTGAGGCCGTGATCGTTGTAGAAGAAAACGGCAATGTCCGGCTTCTCGCGCTGCAGCCACTGGTGCACGAAGTCGAAGCCCGAGAAGAACGGCTTCCAGTAGGGATCGTTCTGCTTCTTGTCGGCGATCGCCTTGCCAATCGCCGGAACGTGCGACGTCGCAACACCACCGATGATGTTTGCCATTATTGCCTCCCTGCCGCGACAAGTTTCTGCTTGAACTCCTCGACGCTCATGCCGGTCTGCTGCGCGCCGAGGTCCTGAACGTTGAGACCGAAGATGCCGGCGAGCTTGGCGAGGTAGTAAACGTTGCCGCCGACCGCGAGCATCTTGAGTACGTTGCGCTCGCGCACCGCCTCGCGCTGCTCCTTCGTCAGGCCGTACTTGGCGCAATAGGCGTCTTCGTCCCGCCTGAACGCTTCGCGATTCTCGGCGGAATTGAAGGAAAAGCACATGCGATTCAGTGCAAGACCCTTCCGCGCCTGGTCTCCGTCAAAGATCGTGGTGCCCGGAATGTCGTGATGCTCCATTGCCTCAACCCTCATGCAATTCAGCAGAGGGCAGTCTCGGCAACGGCCGATTCCAAGCCTTGATCCAGATCAAGACCGGGACGCGGTGACGGAGGGCGTCACCGAAGATTAACGGCAGAATGTCGCAGTCCGCGCGGCGCGTGGTCGTATCAGATCGCGCCGAGGGTCCAGGTGACGAGCTCGGTGACCGCCTTGCCGAACGCCTGATCGAGGGCGGCCGCGGCGGCCGCCGGTTCGACCGCCTTGGCGGGAGCCGTCGCGCGGAAGATATTCGACTGCACGATGCGGCCGTCCTTGTCGGCGATCTTGGCACCGAACTCGATCTCGCCCTCCGGCTGCGGCGAAACGGACAGCCGCACCGTCCGCAGATCGATCAGGAGCTTGTAGTCGACCTCCGGATTGTCCGCGTCGCGATCGACCTTGCCGTAGCCCGCGTTCTCGAAGCTCTGGATGATGCGCGCCTGAAAGAGCTTGGGCAGATTGTCGCTCCATTGCGCGTCGGCGAAGGTCGGCGCCTCGCCGTTCGCGGCGTGGGTCAGGATCCGGCGGGTGTCGAGGGAGATCACGGCGGTCGGTTCGCCGACGGCGAGCTGGCCTTCGGGAATCGTGAGCTGGGGAAACGATGCAGGGGCATGGAGATCGTAGGTGGCCGGCTGCTGCTGCTCGCCCCCTCCGCCAAGCATCTTCTCAAGTCCCGCGGCGATCGAATCGACGCGACCGGAGTTCTTCGCGAGCACGTCGGCGAAGGTGCTGAGGTTCGCGATGGTGTTGCGGAGCGGCTCGGCATTCTCGACGAGTACATCATCGAGGCGGCGCAGCACCGTGCGTGCGGACTGCATCACGTCCTGGCTCGCTTCCGGATCGGCATTGAGGAGCGGCGGCTCGCCGTCCGCGCTCGCGGGCGGCGGCGACCCCGGCGAGCCGCCCTGGAGCGCGATCGTCGGCGAGCCCATCAGCCCCTGCGAATAGACGCCGACCTGGGTATCGGCGCGGATGGGGGTGTCGCGGTCGACGGAGATCGTCGCCAACACCTCATTCGGATCCTTGGGATTGAGACGCAGCGCCGTGACCTCGCCGACGCGAATGCCGTTGAAGAGGACCGAGGAACCGGCCTGCAATCCCGGCATCGAGTTCTCGAAGCGGACGCGATAGGTGGCTTGCGCACGCAAGCCGCCCGCATAGTTGAGCCAATACACGAAGGCGAAGCCGGCGACGATCACGCCGAGCACGAAGAAGCCGATCAGAACGAAGCGCGCGCGGGTTTCCATTGGCTCGACCTCATGTTGCTGCGGGCGCGGGCTCGTGCGCCACGTCGCGGGCGCGCGTTCCGCCGAAATATGCCTGAACCCACGGATGCTCGCAGGCGTGCATCACATCCATATCGCCGACCGCCACCACCTTGCCGTCGGCAAGCGCCGCGATGCGGTCGCAGACGGAATGGAGCGTGTGGAGATCGTGGGTGTTCATGTAAACGGTGAGACCGAGCGTCTGCTGCAGGGTCCGGATCAGCAGGTCGAAGTCTTCCGCCGAGATCGGATCGAGGCCGGAGGTCGGCTCGTCGAGGAACACGATCTCGGGGTCGAGCGCGAGGGCGCGGGCGAGCGCCACGCGCTTGGTCATGCCGCCGGACAGCTCGGAGGGAAATTTGTCGGCGTCCTCGCGGGTCAGACCGACCATTTCGAGCTTGGCGAGCGCCACGTCCGTCATCAATTCTTCCGAGGCGTCGAGGAACTCGCGCATCGGATACTGTACGTTCTGGAGCGCCGTGAGCGACGAGAAGAGCGCGCCCTGCTGAAAAAGAATGCCGCAGCGGCGGCCGATCGAGCGGACCTGCTGAGGCGGCGCGGCATCGAGGTCGATGCCGAAAATCTCGATCGTTCCGTGCCGCTTGGGGATGAGGCCGATGATCGTGCGCAGGAGCACCGACTTGCCGCTGCCGGAAGCGCCGACCACGCCGAGGATTTCGCCCCTGCGCACGTCGAGCGACAAATGATCGAGCACGTCGCGCTCGCCGAAGCCGACCACGAGGTCGCGCACGCGGATCACCGGTTCCTGGTCGGGCGCAGCCATGCGGTCACATCCCGATCGACGCGAAGAAGATCGCGAAGACGCCGTCGAGCACGATCACGTAGAAGATCGATTTCACGACGGAGTTGGTGGTCTGCAGGCCGAGGGACTCGGCGCTGCCTTTCACTTTCAAGCCCTCGCTCGCCGCGACCGCGCCGATCACCAGCGCCATGAACGGCGCCTTGATGATGCCGACCTCGAAATGATCGATGGAGATGGCTTCGCGCAGGCGCTCGATGAAGATTTCCGGCGCCATGCCGCCATAGAGCCAGGCCACGAAGCCGCCGCCGATCAGCGCTGACATGGAGCCGAGGAAGGTCAGGATCGGCAGCGCGCACACGAGCGCGAGCACACGCGGGAGAATGAGTATTTCGACCGGGTCGAGGCCCATGGTGCGGAGCGCATCGATCTCCTCGCGCATCTTCATGGAGCCGAGCTCGGCAGTGTAGGAACTACCCGAACGGCCGGCCACCATGATCGCCACGAGCAGGACGCCGATCTCGCGCAGCACGAGGATGCCGACGAGGTCGACGACATAATCCTCGGCGCCGAACTTGCGGAAATGGAAGATGCCCTGCTGGGCGATGATGCCGCCGATCAGGAAGGTGATGAGCAGCACGATTGGCACCGCCTGCCACGCCACGCGATCGAGGTGATGGACGAGCGAAGTGAAAATCTGCGGGCGGAGGAAGGCACGGCCGAACGCGAGTCCCATTTCGCCGAACATGGCCACGAGCGACAGAAAGTCCTCACCTACTTCCGCCGTGCGGCGTCCGAGATGCTCGACGGCGACGAGAAGCGGGTTTTCCGGATTGCGCGCCGCGGGCGGGCGGCGGTTGGTGTGGCGCACTTCATCGAGAAGGCCGCGGAAATGGTCCGGCACGCCGACGAGGCGCGGCTCGGGTCCGCCCTCCGCGAAACGGCGGAACAGGCGCTCGATCAGCCAGGCGCCGAAGGTATCGAGCTCGCGGACCTGCGCCATGTCGATCACGGCCGGGCGCTGCGCGGCGGGCTCGCGCAGGACCGGCTCGACCAGTTTCTCCAGTTCGCCTGCGTGGACGGCGGTCCATGAGCCCTCGGCGGAAAGCTCGAGGCGGTCGGCCGCGGCATGGCTTTTCAGAAGCGGTTGCACGTTCGTCGCTCCTTCCGGGTGGAAGAATCGGTTTCGGCAGACAGCAGCGATAGCAAATTCATGCCAAACGTGTGACGCGGTGCCGATGGGATCGCTAAGCCAATGATATATCGTATAATTTTCTGCACCTGGGCCGCCTTATGCGGGCTCCCGATGCCTTTCGTATTCGCGGACGACCTTCGACGCCGGCTTGTCGGTACGCAGGCCGACGAAGGCCGGGTGGCGCATTCTCCCGTCCTTCGTCCATTCGGTGAACTTGACCTCGCCGACGAGGCGCGGGCGCACCCAGGTGGTCGCGCCTTCGTTCGGCACCTTGCCGACGACCGGCTTGCGCGCGGTCACGAGTTTCTGCATGCGATCATAGATCGTCTTCAGGCTCGCGGCGTTGAAGCCCGTCCCGGTATGGCCGACATATTCCCACCGATCGTCCTTGCGCATGGCGAGCGCGAGCGCGCCGAAATACTGGCGCGAGCGGCGCGGCCTGGTGAAGCCGACGATCACCACTTCCTGGCGATTGCCGGTCTTGATCTTCAGCCACTCGCGGGTGCGACGCGCGGAGTAGTAACAGCCGTCTGCGCGCTTCGCCATCACGCCGAACGGCGCGTCGATCAGGGTCGCCAGCATCGGACGCAGGATCGAGCGCGGCAGCCGTGCCCTCTTGCGTGATGCATGTTCCTGGCGGCGAGCCGCTGCTTGCTTCGCCGGAACATGCGCTGACTCCCGGGGCGGCATGTCAGGCTCTGCGTGCGGCTTCCTGCGCGGCTATCCCGTTTTCGTATCGTTCTTCTCGTCGTCCGGATTGTAAACGACCATGCCGGTTCTCGGTTCGATCCACGCCAGATGGTCGCGTACTTCCTTGATGCCGGGCACGTTCTCGACCGCGACGATCAACGCCTTGCGCTCGCGTTCGTCGAGGATCGAGCCCCAGAGATCGGCGACGCCGTTGCGCACTGTGACGTCGATGGACTGCATCGGAGTCCACGGCTGCTTCTTCAGCTCGGTCATGACCTGCTCGCGGAGCGCGGCATCGGAGGCCGCCGCGGGCTTCACCTCGCCGGCCACGCCGGCGAGCGCGCGAAGCAGGCTCGCGCGCGTGAGCATGCCGACCACGAGCTTGCCGCGCACCACCGGCAGGCGCTTGATATGATGGCGCTCCATGAGGTCGACGGCTTCGCTGAGCGAGGCGTCCTCGGTGATTGCGATGGGGTCGGCGGTCATGATGTCCGCGACCTTGCGGCCATGCCCGCGGGCGAATTCTTCCGCAAGCTTGCCCGGTCCGACAAAGAATTCGAGCCAGCGCGGGCGCTGGCGGACGGTGCCGGTTTCCGCGCGGCGGAGGAAATCGCCCTCGGTGAGAACGCCGACGAGCTCGCGCGACGCATCGTCGATGACGGGCAGGCCGCTGATGCGGTTCTCCAGCATCAGCTTGATGGCCTCCTGAATGGAGGCGTTGGGCCCGATGGAAATGACCCGCTCGGTCATGACGTCCGATGCTTTCATGACGATCTCCTTTGCGGAAATTACACTAGCTGCACGCGCGATGTGTCAATTGCGTCAAGTCAATCGTAGAAATGGCGCGAATCCAATAAAAAGAAGATGAAAAGAAAATGCCCCGGCCCGAGGGCCGGGGCAGTCGACGGATTGGAGCCGGATACGGGAGTAGTCCGGTCCCGTAATTTCATCGCACTTCAAGCGCTTGGCCGTTTTGATCTGGATCAAATGCGGCGTGCGTTCGTCAGCCGGGCAACATCGGTCACCCCCATGCAATCGCGCGACAAAGCCATTCGTCGGGCGCGGCTGTCGCAGTCCGTGCTTGCCGAGCAGCTTGATGGTGCTTTCCTGCCGTGGAAAACGCGACGCACGATGTTCCCGCACACGGCCCGACGTGCGCCGCCCACTGCTATTCGAGGACGAACGAAATCTTCGCGTTTACCCGGTAGGTCTTGATCTGTCCGTTGTCGACGGTCGCCTGGAAGTTCTCGATATAGATCGACTTTACGTTGCGAAGGCTTTTGTCGGCGGTGGCGACTGCCTGTTGAGCGGCGTCTTCCCAGCTCTTGTTGGACTCAGCCAGCACTTCGATGACTTTCAACATGGCGTGGTCTCCTTTGATCGACGTTCAATGTAAGGCACGCTCCGCGCCGCCCGGCTTCGGCTTCATGCCGCCTTTGCCGGGACCGGCCACAGCGCGCGCAGGTCTGCCGGCAAGGCATTGCGAACGTCGGAGATCTCGCCGGCCGTCACCTTCTCCGACAGCAAGCGGAACACAGCGGTCACCGCTTCCGCCGTATTGTCGATCGGATCGGTCTTGAAGTCACGGTCGACGCGAGCCAGGAAATCGTCCCGGCGGCGCTCCTTGACCGGCACGGCCGACGGACGCCACTGGTCGTAGTAGATGCCGCGCACCAAGGTCGGCAGTTGCGCGGCAAGGTCGACAGCTTCATTGACTTGCAGCCAATCGCGCAACGCATGCAGCACGCTGCGCAGGAGACGGAAGGCGCGCGGCCTGTTCTGCCAGCCGAGCGCATCGTCGAGTTCGTTGATCCAGATATGCGTGAGCTGGACCGTGTGATCGATGCTTTCGAATCCGGTGGCGCTCATGGCAACACTCCTCTGACCGCGCCATTTAAGGCCACCGGCGGGGTGGTCCGGCTTGAGACAGACCAACCGGTCGCATTGAAGAAAACGCACAGCGCCGCGAAGGTTTCCCTCAGCCCTCGCCCGTGAGGTGCCGCTCGATCTCGCGCACAGGCAGGCGCGTGTAGTCTTTCTCGATCTCGGCGCCGATCGCCTGGCGGAGCGCCGGCGAATAGGCCTTGCGGATCATGCCGAGCGCGCGCGGCGGCGCGACCAAGATCAGACGTTCGGCTTCGCCCTTCGACACCGCACCGTCGAGGCGCTGCGCCAACCCGACAAGAAACGCGCGCTCCGCCTCGTCGTGCCAATCGGTCTGTTCGATCGCGCTGCGCTGCCCGCTTGCCGGCCAGACGACCCGCGGCGGCGCATCGGTCCCCTGCTCCCGGGTCGGCGCGTCGTCGTGCTGGCGCGACTCCTTCGTCTCCAGGCGCGGCTCGATCGCGTTGCCGACGTTCTCCAGGATGAGCGCCTTGCGGCCGTCGCAAACGACGACCCAGTCCCTTGCCCTGATGCGTACCGGTTCCATGACGATTCCGAGGTTTGATGGATCAGTAGCCGCTCTCGATCGGCCGCACGCTCAGATGATCGGCGACGGAGCGCACGCCCGGCGTCGCTTCCGCGGCTACGCGAATGGCATTCTTCTCGACGGAGGACGGCACCATGCCCCACAGGTGCGCGACGCCGTCGGTCACGACAATGTTCAGGAGCGAAAGGTGCGCCCACGGCTCGTTCTCGAGGCGCTCCATGAGATGCTTGCGGATCGCCGCGTCGCTCTGGGTCGCTTCCAGATGCGGACGATGGCTTGCTGCCGCCAGCGCCTGCACGAGATTGGCGCGGCTGACGATGCCGACAAGCTGGCCGTTGGCGACGACGGGCACGCGCTTGATGCGTTTCTTCTCGAGCAACTCCGCGATCTCACGCACCGGGGTGTCGTCGGTTACCGTGATGACGTCGCGCGTCATGATGTCGTCGACCTTGTGCGCGTTGGCCTTGATGAAATCGGACGCCGATGCCGCTTCCCCGGTCAGCAGGCGCAGCCACCAGGCGCGGCGGCGCATCGTGCCGGTCTCGGTGCGGTGCATCAGATCACCTTCGCTGACGATGCCGACGATGGCGCCGCTTTCATCAACGACCGGGACGGCGCTGATCCCGCGCTTCACCAGGATGTCCGCGACCTGCGCGACCGAAACGCCAGGACGGACCGAGACGACATTCGTCGTCATAATGTCGCGAGCTTTCATGCTGAATCTCCGTGGCCCGAAAAGCTCACATGACGCAGGTCGCAAGGACCTTGATCTGCGTCAAGCAAAGCTGAATTGAGTTTGCTGCATTTCGTGCAATGGTGTCGACCCATGTCTTCCTATCGCCTCGATAAACTCTTTGCGCCGCGTTCGGTTGCGGTGGTCGGCGCGAGCCCGCGCGACCGCTCGGTGGGCCGTTCGATTCTGAGGAATATCGTCTCGGGTGGCTTCGACGGGCCGATCCATGTCGTCAGTCCGCGGCACGCGGAGATCGACGGCCGGAAGACCGTCCCATCCATCGCCGATCTCCCCGAGGCGCCGGACATTCTTGTGCTCGCGACGCCGCCGGCCACGATCCCGCAACTCGTGGACGAAGCCGGGAGAAAGGGCATCGCCGCATGCATCATCATCACGGCGGGGCTCGGGCACGGCCCCGAATCACTCGCGCGGGCGACGGATGACGCGGCACGCAAGCACGGCATCCGGCTGGTGGGGCCGAATTGCCTCGGCGTCATCATCCCGCCGGCGAAGCTGAACGCGAGCTTCGCGGTTCGGATGCCGCGCGCCGGAGACCTTGCACTGATCTCCCAGTCCGGCGCGATCGTGGCGGGCGTCGTCGAGTGGGCCGCGCGGCGCGCGGTCGGCTTTTCCGCTGTTACGTCCCTCGGCGACAAGGTCGACGTCGATTTCGGTGACCTTCTCGATTATTTCGCGCTCGACCGCGCCACACGCGCGATCCTGCTTTACATCGAGTCGGTGAAGGACGCGCGCAAGTTCATGTCGGCGGCGCGCGCCGCCGCGCGCGCAAAGCCTGTCGTGGTGATCAAGGCCGGCCGGCACGCACAGGGGGCGAAGGCGGCGATGACCCACACCGGCGCACTCGCCGGCTCCGACGTGGTCTATGATTCCGTATTTAGGCGCGCCGGCCTCGTGCGCGCGCTCGATCTCGACGAGCTGTTCGGCGCCGCGGAGACGCTCGGCACGCTGCGGCCGTTCCCCGGAGAGCGGCTTGCGATCCTCACCAATGGCGGCGGCGTCGGCGTGCTCGCGGTCGACCGGCTGATCGACTTCGGCGGCAGGCTCGCGGAGCTGTCGCCGGAGACCGTCAAGCGGCTCGATGCGGCGCTGCCGCCCACCTGGTCGCGCGCAAATCCGGTCGACGTCATCGGCGACGCGGACGAGACACGCTATGCAGCCGCCCTCGAAGGGCTGCTCGACGATCCGGCGAACGACGCGATTCTGGTCCTGAACGTGCCGACCACGCTCGGCGCACCGCACGCGATCGCGCAGCGGGTCGCGGACATCGCCAAGGCCGATCGGGCACGGCGCCTTCCGCCGAAGCCCGTTCTCGCCGCCTGGATCGGCGAGGACGACACCGCCTCGGCGACGTTCAGTGCCGCAAGCGTTCCGCACTATCCGACCGGCGTCGAGGCCGTGCGCGGATTCATGCATCTCGTCGATTACTCGAAGGCACAGGCGCGGCTGATGGCGGCCCCGCCGGCCTTGCCCGCGGATTTTTCGCCGGATGTGAACGCGGCACGGCTGATCGTCGATGGCGCGGTCAAAGCCGGCCGCACGTGGCTCGATCCGGTGGAGGCAACGCAGGTCTGCGAGGCATACGGCATCCCCATCGCGGCGACCGTCGCCGCGCGCGATCCGGACGAGGCCGCGAAAGCCGCGGCGCCCCTGCTCGCGGAAGGCAAGCGCGTCGCGGTCAAGATCTTCTCGCACGACATCGTGCACAAGTCGGATGTCGATGGCGTGCGGCTCGGCTTGCAGCGTGAAGATGAGGTGCGCCAGGCGGCGACGGAGATCATCGCGCGCGCACGCAGCCTGCGGCCGGCGGCGCGGATCAACGGCGTGACCGTGCATCCGATGATCGAACGGAAAGGGGCACGCGAGCTGCTCGTGGGCGTCGCCGACGATCCGACGTTCGGGCCGATCATCGCCTTCGGTCATGGCGGCACGGCCGTTGAAATCATCAACGACAAGTCGCTGGCGCTGCCGCCCCTCGATCTCAACCTCGCGCGCGACCTCATCGCGCGCACGCGTATCTCGCGCCTTCTGAAAGCCTATCGCAACGTGCCCGCGGCGAAGGAGGACGAGGTCGCAATCGCCCTGGTGAAGCTTTCACATCTCGTCGCGGACCTGCCGGAAATCCGCGAGATCGACATCAATCCGCTGCTCGCGGACGAGCATGGCGCGATCGCGGTCGACGCGCGGATCGCCGTCGCGCTCGCAGCCCCAAGCGTCAGGGGGCGCTGGCATCCGCGCATGGCGATCCGCCCCTATCCACGGGAATGGGAGCGGCATCTCACCTTCGGCGACGGGCAAGCGGCTTTCGTGCGCCCGATCCGGCCGGAGGACGAGCCGCTGTTCGCGCCGTTCTTCGAGCAGGTGACGAACGAGGACCTGCGGCTCCGCTTCTTCTCCCCGGTCAAGGACTTCGGCCACGGCTTCATCGCGCGGCTGACGCAGATCGATTATGCACGGGCGATGGCGTTCGCCGCGATCGACGAAACGACCGGCGGCCTGCTCGGCGTCGTGCGCATTCATTCGGATTCCGACTACAAGACCGCCGAATATGCGATCCTCCTGCGCTCGGACCTCAAGGGCCGCGGGCTCGGCGGCCAGATGATGGAGCTCATCATCGCGTACGCGCGCAGCGAAGGGCTTGAGGCAATCCACGGCCAAGTGCTTACGGAAAACACGGTCATGCTCGACCTGTGCCGGCGACTCGGCTTCAGCATCGAGTACCTGCCCGACGAGAAAGGAATCGTGCAGGTGCGGCTGCCGCTGAAGAAGGCGTGAATGCCCCCAGCTCTTTTTTGCCCCATTGACAGGGAAGAAAACGCCCGATTTTCCCTGACGTGACCGGCGCGGGACGTTCCCGCGCCTGCTTTTCGGAGAAAGCCGTGATCTCAAGCCTGCGCCGCATCCTCGAACATCCGCGCGCCGAATGGTTCATCGTCGCGCTCATCGTCGTCAACGCCATCATCCTTGGGCTGGAAACGAGCGCAAGCGCGATGGCGGCCGCCGGGCCGCTGCTCGTCGCGCTCGATACGACCATTCTCGCGATCTTTGTCGTCGAGATCCTGGCGCGCATCCTCGTGCACCGCTTCGCGTTCTTCCGCGACCCGTGGAGCCTGTTCGATTTCTTCGTGGTGGCGATCGCGCTCATCCCGGCGACCGGCAATCTCTCCGTGCTGCGCGCGCTTCGCATCCTGCGCGTCTTGCGGCTCATCACGGTGGTCCCGTCGCTCCGGCGCGTCGTGGGCGGGCTCGTGGCGGCGCTGCCGGGCATGGGCTCGGTCGTCGCGTTGCTCGCGCTCGTCTATTACGTGTTCTCGGTAATGGCGACGAAGCTCTTCGGCGCCGCCTTCCCCGAATGGTTCGGCTCAATCGCCGCCTCGGCCTATTCGCTGTTCCAGATCATGACGCTGGAAAGCTGGTCGATGGGGATCGTGCGGCCGGTGATGGAGCAGTTTCCCTATGCCTGGGCGTTCTTCGTCCCCTTCATCGTCATTACCACGTTCGCGGTGCTCAATCTCTTCATCGGCATCATCGTGAGCGCGATGCAGAGCGAGCACGACAAGATGGTGGAAGAGGAACGGCAGTCGATCGCGCAAGGCGCCAAAGACGAGCGGCAGTTGATGCTGCAAGAGATCCGCGAGATCAAGTCGGAGCTTGCGGCCTTGCGCGCCGCGCTTGGCGCGAAAACAGCCTGAGATACTGGGCGATGCCGGGGCGCGCGGATCAGTCGCGCGGCGGACGCATTCCGCCGCCGGCTGCCCGCATCTAAGATGTGTTCACGTTGACCGGCAGGCCGGCTTTCGCCATGGACCCGAGACTAACCGCGCGTTCCGCATCCGTCTCCCCGCTCGACGGGGCCGAGCTCCATTCCGTCAATGAAGAGAGCATTCATCGGCTGGTGCACGGCTTCTATGACTCCGTGCGCAGGGATCCGTTGATCGGCCCGATCTTCATGCGGCAGATCGAGCCCGGCCGCTGGCCCGCTCATCTCTCCAAGATGTGTGACTTCTGGTCGTCGGTGCTGCTCCGCACTGGCCGCTATGACGGCCGGCCGCTGCCGCCGCATCTGCAGCTGCCCGATCTTTCCGACGCGCATTTCGCGCGCTGGCTGGACCTGTTCCGGGTCAGGGCGCGCGAAGTGTTCGATGCGGCGGACTCCGCCTGCATTATCGCGCTCGCCGAGCGCATCGCGTACAGTTTCCGGCTCGCGCTCGCCTTCCATCGCGGGGAAGATTCGACGCACGTACGGCCGCAGACCGAAAGCGCCGACGCGAAGGACGCGGGAGCGCCCGCATGAAACCTCTCCCCGCGACGGCGGCCGTCGCGACCATTGCCGTCTTCTGGCTTGGGCTCGTCTTCGGCGTCTCGTTCCTCGCGACGCTCGCGAAGTTCAACGCGCCGAGCCTGGCGCTGCCGGTCGCGCTCGACGTGGGGCGGCACACGTTCGCCTGGCTCGCGCGCACCGAATGGGTCGTGGCCGCCGGCCTCGCGATCACGCTCGTGCTCTCGGGCCTTTATCCCTTCCGCACGGCGGCGCTCGTTATTCTGGTTGCCATTCTCCTGCTGCAGGCGCTCTGGCTCCTGCCCGCGCTTTCCGCCCGCGTGGACATCGTTCAGGCCGGCGCCACGCTGCCGCCTTCGCCGCTGCATTTCATCTCCGTCGCCTGCGAAACGGGAAAGCTTTTGCTGCTTCTGTTCGTCGCCGGCGCGGCACTGCGCGACCTGATCCGATCGTCTTCCTGAAGCGTCGCGCCGAACCTCAGCGCGAGTACGGCCTGAAGTGCTTGGAGAGCTTCAAGCCCTGCGCCTGGTAGTTCGAGCTGCCGGCTTCGCCGTAGAGCACGGTCGGGCGTTCGGTCATGCACTCGTACACAAGGCGGCCAACGATCTGGCCGTGCTCGAGGATGAACGGCACTTCGCGCGAGCGCACTTCCAGGACCGCGCGCGCCCCCTGTCCGCCGGCGGCGGCGTGGCCGAAACCCGGATCGAAGAAGCCGGCGTAGTGCACGCGGAATTCGCCGACCAAGGGATCGAACGGCACCATCTCGGCGGCGTGATCCGGCGGCACATGCACTGCCTCCTTCGAGGAGAGAATGTAGAAGGCGTCGGGATCGAGCACGAGGCCGGCCTGCCCGCGTGCTTCCAGCGGCTCCCAGAAATCGAGGACGTCGTAGTTGTTGCGCTTGTCCACGTCGATGAGCCCGGTGTGGCGCTTGGCGCGGAAGCCGGCGAGCCCGCCATACCGGCCGGAGAGATCGACGCTCACGGCAACCGCGCCGTCGCCGAGATCGGCGGTTTCGCTGTCGACCAAGCGGTCGCGTGCGTGCAGCGCGGCCAACGCCTCGCCGTCGAGCTTCGCCATGCCGCGCCGGAAGCGGATCTGCGAGAGGCGCGAGCCGCGGCGGACGAGAATGGGAAAGGTGCGCGGGCTCACCTCGAGGTAGAGCGGGCCTTCGTAGCCCGTGGGCAGCGTGTCGAATGCCGACACGCGGTCGCCGATCACGCGCGTGAAAACGTCGAGCCGCCCCGTCGAGCTTTTCGGGTTGGTGGCGGCGGCGATGTCCGCGGGCAGTTTCAACCGCTCTTCGAGCTCGACGATATAGACGCAGCCGGTCTCGAGAACCACACCGCGCTCCGACAGTTCGATCTGGTGCAGCGCGAGACCTTCGATGCGCTCGGCGGTGCCAGCTTTCGCCGAAGGCAGGAAGCTCGCGCGCACGCGCCAGGCACGGGCGCCGAGCCGCAGATCGAGGCTCGCCGGCTGAACCTGGTCGTCGCCCACCGGCAAGTGGGCGGCAACCACGCCCGCCTCGACGAGCACGGCAATTCCCTGCCCAGGGAGGATGCCATTGGGCGAGATCGCCGCGTCCGTCTTCAGCGCCACCTTCATCTTTACTCCAGCCTCATCCTGAGGAGCCCCATGAGGCAAGGTTACCCGACTAGCGGACGCGCAGCTTGACGCCAAGCGCAACCCGGGAGTAATCACATTTTATCTTCGTGGTCATTTGAGCCGGCCGGCTTGCAGCCACGTAAAACAACTCGCTAAAAGGCCGGGGACGTGCCGAACCCGGCCCGGGTCGTCCCCCCGGCCGGGTTACTGTTTAAGGAGCACGTCCATGAACTCGATCCCGCGCCCGCCGCTCGACCCCGAACTGCTGCATCCCGAAACACGGCTGATGCATTCGGGCATCCTGCGCTCGCAGTTCGGCGAGAACGCCGAAGCGCTCTTTCTCACCCAGGGCTTTGTCTATGACGAAGCGGAGATGGCGGAAGCGCGCTTCTCCAACAAGGCGCCGGGATTCGTCTATTCGCGTTACGGCAATCCGACGATCTCGATGTTCGAGCAGCGGCTCGCGGCGCTCGAGGGCGCCGAAGCCTGCCGCGGCACGGCGAGCGGCATGGCAGCAGTGACGGCGTCGCTGCTCTCCTTCCTGAAGGCCGGAGACCACGTCGTCGCGGGCCGCGCGCTGTTCGGTTCGTGCCGCTGGGTGATCGAGGATTTCCTGCCGCGCTTCGGCGTGCCCTGCACGCTCGTCGACGGCACCGACCTTGCGCAATGGAAGGCGGCGATCCGGCCGGAGACCCGCGCCTTCTTCCTCGAGAGCCCGACCAACCCGACGCTCGACGTGCTCGACATCGCGGAGATCGCGAAACTCGCGAAGAGCGCGAACGCGAAGCTCATCGTCGACAACGTGTTCGCGACGCCACTCCTGCAAAGCCCGCTGCAACTCGGCGCGGATGTCGTCGTCTATTCGGCAACGAAGCACATCGACGGCCAGGGCCGCTGTCTCGGCGGCGCGATTCTCGCCTCCGAGCAATTCATCATGGACCATCTGCATAATTTCCTGCGGCAAACTGGTCCCTCGCTCTCGCCGTTCAACGCGTGGGTGCTCCTGAAGGGGATGGAGACGCTCGCGATCCGCGTGGAGCGGGCGCAGACGAACGCGGCGAAGATCGCCGATCTGCTGGCCGCGCAGAAAGGGATCAAGAAGGTGCTCTATCCCGGCCGTGCCGACCATCCGCAGGCGGCGGTCGTGCGGCGGCAGATGAAGGGCGGCGGCACGCTGATCGCCTTCGAGGTGGAAGGCGGCAAGGCAGGCGCCTTCCGGTTCTGCAATGCGCTGCGGCTGATTCGGATTTCCAACAATCTCGGCGATTCCAAAAGCCTGATCGCGCATCCGGCGACCACGACCCACCAGCGGTTCACGCCGGAGGCGCGGGCGGAAATGGGTATCGGCGAAGGCCTGTTGCGGTTTTCGGCGGGGCTGGAACATGTCGATGATCTCGCCGCGGACCTCGCGCGCGGGCTCAAGGCGCTCTAATATCCCGCATCGGCCCGTCAGGCGTCAGGAGGGACGCATGTATCGCGCCGTAACCCACGGCATCCAGGTGACGGTGACACCGTCCTACCTCGCCGACCGGTCGTCGCCGGAAGACAATCGTTATTTCTGGGCCTACACGATCGAGATCGTGAACCTCGGCAATGTCACGGTGCAGTTGAAGACGCGGCACTGGAAGATCACCGACGCGCAGGGCCACGTGCAGGAAGTACGCGGGCCCGGCGTCGTGGGTGAGCAGCCGGTGCTGAAGCCGGGCGAGCGGTTCGAATACACGAGCGGGGTTCCGCTCACCACGCCGACCGGCCTGATGAGCGGCACCTATCAGATGGTGGCGGAAAGCGGCGAACGCTTCGACGCGGTCGTGCCCACCTTCTCGCTCGACAGCCCGCACATCGCGCGCGTGCTGCACTGATTTTATTTTGCAGTGCGGTCGCCCGCATTCGCCTGACGCACGGCGGCTTCCCCGCAAGAAGCATTGCGGCCAACCGAGCAGTCTGAAATAGATCGCGGCTCGACTCCCGAGTTCATCTGGTAAAGCTAATCAAGAATTCCGCTCGTTCCTGCGCGATCCCCGGGTCAAGCCCGAGGAGGAATCCAGAGCAGCTTGGTCTTGGTCCCCGCTTACGCGGGAACGAGCGGAGTGCACGAAATATCGAATCCGAACGAGTGCGCATGACACCAACCGATAAGTCCCGCATCTTCTACGGCTGGTACGTCGTCTATGCGATCGGATTCGTCATGATGACGACGGCGGGTCTCGTCTTCTACAACCTCCCGGTGCTGCTTGACGCGTTCGTGACGCAGCAGGAATTCGCGGTGGCGACCGCGAGCAACGCAACTTCCGCCTTCTTTATTGCCGCAGGTTTCTCCGGCGTCATCGCGGGGCAACTCGTCGACCGCTTCGATGCGCGCTACGTCATTGCCGCAAGCGCCACGGTGGCTTCCCTTGCGCTGCTTTCCGTAGGAACCCTGCGCGAGCCGTGGCAGCTCTTCGCCTTCTATATCGTGTTCGGGCTGTGTTACGGCGGCTGCGGGCTTGTCCCGACCACCACCATCATCGCGCGCTGGTTCGACCGGCAGCGGGCGATGGCGCTGTCGGTCTCCTCGACGGGCCTGTCGCTCGGCGGCGTATTGCTCACGCCGGTCGCGGCGTTCCTCGTACTGAAGCTCGGGCTCGCGAGTGCCGCGCCCTGGATCGCGCTCGCCCTTTTCCTCGGCACGGTTCCGGCGACGCTCTTCGTCGTACGGGCGGCGCCCAGACCGATGGGCCTCCTGCCGGACGGGGCGGCGCACGCCGAAGGCGGCGGCCACGCCGGTCGTGCGTCGTCAAGCATGCCGCTCGCCGAGGTGTGGAAGAACCGCTACTTCTATGCGGTGGCGGCAACGTTCCTGTTCGGACTCGGCGCACAGGTCGGTGGCATCGCGCACGTCTATCGGCTCGCCAATACGCGCGTGGACGCGGAGACCGCGGCGGTCGCCGTTGCCTGCCTTGCGATCTCCAGCCTTGTCGGCCGTCTCATCGCCGGCTGGATGCTGAGTTACATCAGCTCGCGGGCGATGACGATCGTGCTGCTGGTCATCCAGTCGGCGGCGCTGATCTTCCTCGCCAGCGCCTGGGCGGCACCCGCCGTCGTTGCCTCCATCATTCTATTCGGCCTCACGGCCGGAAGCCTGTTGATGATGCAGCCGCTCCTGCTCGCGGAAGCCTTCGGCGTGGAGAATTACGGCCGCGTCTATTCGGTGAGCCAGCTCGTCGGCGTATTCGGCTATGCCCTCGGCCCGGCGCTGGTCGGCGCGATCTACGAGGCGAGCGGCGGTTATACGTTTGCGCTGCTCGCGATTGCTGTGGCCTCGCTGATCGGCATCCTCATCCTGTCGTCATCGAAGCCGCCAAGGCATGCCGCAGCTGCGTGACCGTCTCTAGCCCAACTTCTTACCGGGCGGGTCCTCGACGCCGATCTCTTGCGGATCGAACTCGTAGCGGCGGCCGCAGAACTCGCAGGTGACCTGCACCTGCCCGTCCTCGACCATGTCCGTCCGCTCCTCCAGCGGAAAGCTCTTCAGGACCGAGACCACCCGCTCGCGCGAGCAGGTGCATTGCGCGGTCATCGTCTGCGCCGTGAACACGCGCACGCCGCGCTCGTTGAAAAGCCGCCACAACAGGCGCTCGCTGGAAAGCGTAGGATCGAGCAGCTCGTGGTCCTCCACGGTCTCGACCAGCGACTGCGCCTCGGTCCAGGCGTCGTCCTCTTCCACGGTGTGCAGCTCGTGGCCTTCCGGCGCGTCGCCCGGATCGAAATCGGCCTGCGCCGCGCGCGTGGAATCCTCCGGCAGGAACTGCACGAGCATGGCGCCGCCGCGCCAAGTCGACTTTTCATTGCCGGGATGCATTTCCTCGCCGACCGCGAGCTTGAGCCGGGTCGGGATCTGCTCGGACTGCATGAAATAGCGGTGCGCCGCCGCCTCGAGCGGCTCGCCTTGCAACTCCACGATGCCCTGATAGCGGTTGGCTTCACCGCCCGCCTCGATCGTCATGGCTAGATGGCCGTTGCCAACGAGCGCGCCAGTACCGCGCGCCGAAAGCATTTCGAGCTTGCCCTGGTCGAAGCGCGCATAGGCGCGCACCCGGTCGGGCGCAGTGATATCGACGACCATCATGTCAACGGCGCCGTCGGTCTGCGTCTGCAGGATGAAGCGGCGTACCTGCTTGTGCGTCGAGCCGAGCAGCACCGCGAGCGTCGTCGCCTCCGCGAGCGCACGGGCAACCGGCTGCGGATAGTTATGATTGCCGAGCACCTCATCGAGCATGGGGCCCAGGCGGGCGATGCGGCCGCGCACGTCGAGGGCGTCGACCTGAAACACCTGCACCTGGTCGTCCTCGGCCTGCTCCCGCGGACGGCGTTCTGGAATTTGCACGTTCATCGGATCACGCCCTTCAAGCACGAAGAGTCCAGTTCGAACCGCCTTTGGCGTCCTGCTTCCGCTCCTTCCCGCCCTCGGGTCTCCCCTTCGGCTCGCCCGAGGACAGGCTCCAACGGGAATCCAAGGAATTCTGCACTGGGTCCCCGCATTCGCGGGGACGAGCGGCGAGCGTTTTTCTCCCCGCGCTTCGTTCTGAATACGTCAGGCGCGGCGCGCGCTCACGCCTCAAGACACCACGCCAGAATGCCCTTCTGCGCGTGGAGCCGGTTCTCGGCCTCGTCGAACACCACCGACTGCGGGCCGTCGATCACTTCGTCGGTGACCTCCTCGCCCCGGTGCGCCGGCAGACAGTGCATGAAGATGGCGTCGCGTTTGGCGAGCTTCAAGAGGCTGCGGTTCACCTGATAGGGCTTGAAGATGTTGTGGCGCTTCTTGCCGTCCCGGTCGCCCATTGACACCCAGGTGTCGGTGACGATGCAGTCGGCGCCGCTCACCGCCTTTTCCGGATCGCGCTGGAATTCGATGTCCGCCCCCTCGCGCTTCACCCAGTCGCGCAGCGAGGGTTTCGGCGCGAATTCCTTGGGCGTCGCGACCCGGAGCGCGAACTCGAAGCGCGCCGCCGCGTGCACCCAGGAGGTGAGCACGTTGTTGGCATCGCCGGTCCAGGCGACCGTCTTGCCCCGGATCGAACCCTTGTGCTCCTCGAAGGTCATCACGTCGGCGAGCACCTGGCAGGGATGCGAGAATCTGGTCAGCCCGTTGATCACCGGAATGGTCGCGTGGCGCGCGAGCTCGACCAGCGCCTTGTGATCGAGGATGCGGATCATGATGCAGTCGACATAGCGCGATAGCACGCGCGCCGTGTCGGCGATCGTCTCGCCGCGGCCGAGCTGCATTTCCTTGCCGGTGAGCATGATCGAATGGCCGCCGAGCTGGTGCATGGCGACGTCGAAGGAAACGCGCGTACGGGTCGACGGCTTCTCGAAAATCATCGCAAGCGTGCGGCCGGCAAGCGGCTTTTCCGCCGCAGACGCGCGCTGCTTCTTTTTCAGGTCACGGGCGCGGTCGATCATCCGCCGCAGCTCCTTCGAGGGAAGCTCGGAGAGATCGAGAAAGTGCCGGATGCCGTTCGCGCTCATTCGGCGGCTCCCCGGGCCTGCGCGGCAAGGGCGGCTTCGATTTTCGTGCAAGCGGCGTCGAGTCGCGTCATGGCCTCGCCGACTTCCGTTTCGTTGATGATGAGCGGCGGCAGGAGCCGCACGACATTCTCGCCGGCAGGGACCGTGAGCAGGCCCTGCTCGCGGCAGGCAACGACGAGGTCACTGACCGGCACCACGGCACGGACACCGAGCAACAAGCCTTCCCCGCGCACTTCGGCGATCACCGCCGGATGGCGGTCCTTGATCTCGGCGAGCCGCTGCTTGAAAAGAAGACCGGTCCTCGCCACGCGATCGAGAAAACCGTCTTCGAGCACGGCGTCGAGCACCGCCTTGCCGACCGTGGTCGCGAGCGGATTGCCGCCGAAGGTCGAGCCGTGCGTACCGACGGTCATGCCCTTCGCGGCTTCGGCCTTGGCGAGGCAGGCGCCGATCGGGAAACCGCCGCCCAATCCCTTTGCCGTGGCAAGGATATCAGGCTCGATGCCGGCCCATTCATAGGCGAAAAATTTTCCGGTGCGGCCGATGCCGGTCTGCACTTCGTCGAGCACGAGCAGGAGCCCCTTCTCGTCGCAGAGCTCGCGCAATGCTTTGAGAAATCCGGCCGGCGGAACGCGAATACCGCCCTCGCCCTGGATCGGCTCGACGACGATCGCGCCGGTTTCCGGCGTCAATGCCTTCTTCACGGCGGCGAGATCACCGTAGGGAACGTGATCGAAGCCCTCGAGCTGCGGGCCGAAGCCTTCAAGATATTTCTGCGCGCCGGCGGCGGCGAGCGTCGCGAGTGTGCGGCCGTGGAAGGCGCCTTCGAACGCAACCATCCGATATTTTTCCGGTCTGCCGCCGACCGCGTGATACTTGCGCGCCATCTTGATCGCGCACTCCATCGCCTCGGCGCCGGAATTCGCGAAGAACACGGTGTCGGCAAAGCTCGCCGCGACCAGGCGCTCGGCGAGCTTTTCCGCTTCGGGAATGCGAAAGAGATTGGAGACGTGCCAGACCTTCGCCGCCTGCTCGGTGAGCGCGGCGACGAGCTTCGGGTGCGCGTGGCCGAGCGCGCTGACCGCGACGCCGCCGGCGAAATCGAGGTAGCGCTTGCCGTCGGTGCCGACGAGCCAAGCGCCCTCGCCCCGCTCGAAGGCGAGGTCGGCACGGGCGTAGGTCGGCAACAGCGGCGTGATCAAGGTCCACTCCGAAACGGCATCGTCTTCCGGGCCGGTGAAGGCCGGCCGGCTGGTCGTGTCCGGACGTTTGCAACGTGTATTTCGGTTCAATCCGCCGCCCGGACCGGCAGCAGGCCCCCAAACGAAATGTGCCGCCCGGCTCAGGAGCGGCACTGGTTGAATCTATTGGAGCCGCGCGGGGTGTCAACTCACGCAAAGCTCGCGAGGCTTATGCAAAAAAGCCACATGACCCACTAGATGTTGGGGAAAACGCCCGCCTGGCGGGCCGAACGCTTGTTACGCCGAGTCTGCCTATTGTAGCGTTAGTGCCGTTAAACACGATATCTCGTGCGGCGGGCCACCTTCGTTTCAGCCTGATTTTCTGCTTCCGGCGCGGATTTTCATCCGATTCCGGAGAACGAGGAAGGATTCCGCCGCCAATAGCGGCCAAAGCCGCGCATGGGAGACCGGCGAATGGGTTGGAATGACGAACGGGTCGAGCTCCTGAAGAAGCTATGGGCGGACGGGCTCTCGGCGAGCCAGATCGCCGCCCAGCTCGGCGGGGTCACCCGGAACGCGGTGATCGGCAAGGTGCATCGCCTTGGCCTTTCGGGCCGGGCGAAGACGCCTTCCTCCTCGGTGCCGCGGGTTCGCAAGCCGCGCCCGGCCACGATGCGGCCGCGGCTGCGCTATCACGGCAATGCGGCGCTCGCCCCGCAATACGAGGTCGAGGAGGAGCTTGACCCACTCGCCAACGTGGTTCCGATGGGGCCGCGCGTCTCCATCCTGGAACTCAGCGAAGCCACCTGCCGCTGGCCGATTGGCGAGCCCGGCAAGGAGGGCTTCGCCTATTGCGGCTCGCAGACGAAAGCAGAGTCTCCCTATTGCCCGTATCACTCGCGCATTGCCTACCAGCCGCTCGCGGAACGGCGGCGGCAGCGCCAGCAGAGGGGCTGAGCTGCCGTTAGCAGTAAACCCTCATCCTTCGAGACGCTTTCGCTTCACACGCAAGTCGGCTCTAGCCGGCTTGCGTGCCCGGCATTCGAACCATGAGACGATGTTTAAGGCGGTTCAGCTCACCTCGGCGAAGCGTTCGTTGAACGCGTAGCCGGCACCGCGAACGGTGCGGATCGGATCGGGCTCGCGGCCGCGCGACAGCGCCTTGCGCAAACGCCCGACATGGACGTCAACGGTGCGCTCGTCGATGTAGGCTTCGCGGCCCCACACGCTGTCGAGCAATTGCTCGCGGCTGAAGACGCGGCCGGGGCTCACCATCAGGAACTCCAGGAGCCGGAATTCGGTCGGCCCGAGATGCAGCTCGCGGCCGGCACGATGCACGCGCTTCTTTTCGCGGTCGAGCTCGATGTCGCCGGCCTTGAGCACCTTCATCACCTGCTCGGGCTTGGAGCGGCGGAGCAGCGCGTGCACGCGCGCCAAGAGCTCCGGCAGCGAGAACGGCTTCACCACGTAGTCGTCGGCGCCGGTCGACAGCCCGCGCACGCGCTCGGCTTCCTCGCCGCGCGCGGTCAGCATCAGGACCGGCAATTGCTTGGTCTCGGGCCGCGCCCGCAGGCGACGGCAGATCTCGATGCCGGAGACGCCAGGCAGCATCCAGTCGAGGATCACGAGGTCGGGTGCGTTCTCGCGGATGCGGGTTTCGGCGTCGTCGCCGCGCTCGACGACGTCGACGTCGAACCCTTCGCTTTCCAGATTGTAGCGTAGGAGCAGGTTGAGCGCCTGCTCGTCTTCAACGATCAAGATGCGCGGCTTCATGGCAATTCGTCAGCGCGGAAGACTCACCTTGGCGATGCTTGTGGTGTCGAGCTTCGGCCGCTCCTCGGTCAGCGGCTCCCCGATCACGAGATAATAGATCGTCTCGGCGATGTTGGTGGCGTGATCGCCGATGCGCTCGATGTTCTTGGCGGCGAACAGCAGGTGAATGCAGAGCGTGATATGGCGCGGGTCTTCCATCATGTAGGTGAGAAGCTCGCGGAACAGCGACGTGTACATGGCGTCGACTTCGCCGTCCCGCCGCCAGACATCGAGGGCGCGCTCGGAATCGCGCGCGCCATAGGCGTCCAGCACCTGCTTCAGGCGCTGCAGCACCATGTCGGCCATGTGCTTGACGCCGCGGAGCTGCTTGGTCGCCTGATACTCGCCGTCGAGGGCAAGCACGCGCTTCGCCGTGTTCTTGGCGAGATCGCCGACGCGCTCGAGGTCGTTCGCAATGCGGAGCGCGGAGACGATCTCGCGGAGGTCGACCGCCATGGGCTGGCGGCGGGCGATCATGAGGATCGCCTTTTCCTCGATGTCGCGCTGGAGCGCATCGACCTGGTCGTCGGCGGCGATCACGCGCTGCGCCATCGCGACGTCACGCTTCACCAGTGCATCGACGGAATCCGCCACCAGCCGCTCGGCGAGCCCGCCCATTTCGGCGATCCGCGAGGAGAGGTCGCGGAGGTCCTCGTCGAACGCCTTCAGGATGTGTTGGTCGGTCATGGGCTTGTCCTTTCGCGCATCGAGGCGCGGATTCCCGGTCAGCCGAAGCGGCCGGTGATGTAGTCGAGCGTCCGCTTGTCGGACGGATTGGTGAAGATCGTCTCGGTCGGCCCCTCCTCGACGAGCACGCCGAGATGGAAGAAGGCCGTCCGCTGCGACACGCGCGCCGCCTGCTGCATGGAGTGCGTCACGATGATGATCGTGTAGTTGGCGCGCAACTCGTCGATCAATTCCTCGATGCGGGCGGTGGCAATCGGGTCCAGCGCGGAGCACGGCTCGTCCATCAGGATCACTTCGGGCGAGACAGCAATCGCGCGGGCGATGCAAAGGCGCTGCTGCTGGCCGCCGGAGAGGCCGGTGCCGGGATCGTTGAGGCGGTCCTTCACCTCGTCCCAGAGGCCTGCCTTCTGCAGGCTCGTCTCGACGATCTGCGCGAGATCGCTCTTGTTACGGGCGAGGCCGTGGATGCGCGGGCCGTAGGCGATGTTCTCGTAGATCGACTTCGGAAACGGATTCGGCTTCTGGAACACCATGCCGACACGCGCGCGCAGCTCCACGACATCCAGATCGGGATCGTAGATGCTGCGGCCGTCGAGCAGGATCGTGCCGTCCACCCGCGCGCCTTCGATGGTGTCGTTCATGCGATTGAAGCAGCGCAGGAACGTCGACTTGCCGCAGCCCGACGGGCCGATGAAGGCCGTCACCGAGCGGCTACGGATGTCGATCGATACGGACTTCAGGCCCTGCTTATCGCCGTACCAGACATTGACGTCACGGGCGATCACCTTCGGATCGCCGAGGGCGACTTCGCTCTGCGCGGCGGCTGCGACATTCACGGCGGAAGGGTCGGCCAGGAATTTCGATGGGTCAAGCATAACGTCCCCTCGCATGGTTACCATCTCTTCTCGAAGCGGCGGCGCAGGAAGATCGCGAGTCCGTTCAGCATGACCATCAATGCAAGCAGCACAATGATCGCGGCCGAGGTACGCGCCTCGAAGAAATTACGCAATTCGTTGCCCTGCCAGAGATAGATCTGCACCGGCAACGCGGTGGACTGGTCGAGCGGCGTCACCGGGACGCTCGCCACGAAGGCGCTCATGCCGATCAGCAGGAGCGGTGCGGTCTCGCCGAGCGCCTGCGCGACGCCGATGATCGCGCCGGTAAGAATGCCGGGAATGGCGAGCGGCAACAGATGGTGCGTGATGGTCTGCACGCGTGAGGCGCCAAGGCCGATCGCGGCCTGACGAATCGAAGGCGGGATCGCGCGCAGCGTCGCGCGGGTCGCGATGATGATGGTCGGCAGCGTCATCAGCGTCAGCACAAGGCCGCCGACGAGCGGCGCCGACAAAGGCAGCCGAAGCCAGTTGATGAAGACGGCGGCGCCCAAAAGGCCGAACACGATCGAAGGGACGGCAGCGAGGTTGTTGATGTTGATCTCGATCAGGTCGGTGAGGCGGTTCTTCGTCGCGAACTCCTCCAGATAGACCGCCGCCGCGACGCCCACCGGCACCGCCAGGACGATCACGATCAGCATCATATAGAGCGAACCAATGAAAGCGCCGGCAAGACCCGCAGAGGCGAGCGAGGAACGCGAGTCCACATTGACGAACAGGCCGGACGCGAACCGCTGCACGAGCAGGCCCTTCTCCTGCAGGACCGCTACATAGTTCCGCTGCACGGGATTCAAGGGAAGCTGCGCGTCAGGCAAGGTGCGGTCGATGTTGCCCTTCACCCAGACGTCCACGTTGGCGTCGGCGAGCAGATCGACATCGACGGTGCTGCCGATCAGATTCGGGTTCGCGGCGACGAGGTCGCGCAGCTTGAAGCGCTCGCCGCTCGTCACAAGCCGCGACACGTCGCGGCGGCGTTGCGCGGCATCGGACGGCAATTCAGCGATCAGGGCGTTCTCGATCAGGCGACCCCAGTTGAGGCTCGCAAGTTCGCCGCGCCAGGCGAGGAGCTCGGCCTGATGCGCCGCGTTCGACTGCCCCTCCTGTTGCTGCGGAGGCGGCGAAATCTTGATAATCGCCGGGTCGAGATTGATCGTGAGCCGGATATTGGACTGCCAGAAGGCCGGCAGGCCCTTGGCAAGAATGGACGCGAACAGGATCGCGACGAAGCCGAGGCCGAGCAGAATCGCGACCAGGCCGATCAGACGGAAGCGCTTCTCCGCCGCGTGGCGGCGCGCAAGCGAGGCGCGCACCTTGTCGGTCGATTCGAAGCCGGTCGCGGCAATGTCCGTTGCGACGGTCACTCGTACTGCTCCCGGTATTTGCGCACGATGTAGAGCGCGACAATGTTGAGCCCAAGCGTGATCGTGAAGAGGGTCAGGCCGAGCGCGAAGGCGACGAGCGATTGCGGGCTCGTGAAGTCGATATCGCCGGTGAGCTGGTTCACGATCGTGACGGTCACGGTCGAGATCGCCTGCAAGGGGTTGATCTGAAGGACGGGCGCATTGCCGGCCGCGAGCACGACGATCATGGTCTCGCCGACCGCGCGGCTGACCGCGAGGAGGAACGCTCCGACGATGCCGGGGAGCGCCGCCGGCAGCACCACGCGCTTGATGGTCTCGGAATGCGTGGCGCCGAGGCCGAGCGACCCGTCGCGCATGGAGCGCGGCACCTGGGTGATGATGTCGTCGGAGAGCGACGAGACGAACGGGATGATCATGATGCCCATAACCACGCCCGCCGTGAGCGCGCTCGTCGCGCGCACCTCAACGCCAATCATCGCACCGATGGAGGCGAAGAACGGGCCCACCACGGTGAGCGCGAAGAAGCCGTAAACGATCGTCGGGATGCCGGCGAGCACTTCCAGCACGGGCTTGGCGAAGGAGCGGAAGTGCGGCGAGGCGTATTCGGCCATATAGATCGCGGTCATCAGGCCGACCGGCACGGCCACGAGCATCGCGATGAAGGAAATGAGCACCGTGCCCCAGAGCAGCGGCAAGAGGCCGTAGCCGCCTCCGCCGCCGGCACCGACGGTCGCGAAGCGCGGATTCCAGACGGTGCCGAAGAAGAAATCGAACGGGTGCACGAAGCTGAAGAAGCGGATCGCCTCGCTCAGCATGGAGAGGACGATGCCAACCGTCGTGAAAATCGCCACCGCCGAACAGAAGATGAGCAGCGCCTGCACACCGCGCTCGACCTCGTTGCGGGCGCGCAGTTGCGGCCCGAAGCGGCGAAGCACGAAAGCAAGGCCAAGGACGGCGGCAACGGCCATGGCGGCGATCCGCGCCAAGAGGCCAATACTGGCGAGCGTGGCCATGCGCTCGGCGGCCTGAACCTCGAACGTTTCGGGCTCTCCCGCGACGCCGAAACCGGTGGCGATGGAATGGATGCGGTTGAGGATGGCGCTCAACTGGTCCGCCGGCAGCGCACGGATTTCGTCCGGCAGGCCGGAGGCGACGATCGCGCGGATCACATTGCCTTCAAACACCGCAAAGAGGAGCAGGACCGCGAGCGCGGGCACACCGCACCAGAGCGCCAGCAGAACGCCGTAATGGGTCGGGAGCGAATGCAGCCGTGCGCCGGACCGCGCCACCTTCCGGCTCTTGGTGGCGCCGAATTGGTAGGCGAATCCCATGACCGCCAGCACCACGACGATCAGCCAGAACGACGACATCGACGAGAATCCCCGGTGGCGGATTCCCGGCCGCGGCAGGTTGCGCGCCGCGGCCGGGGAATGTGCACACAGTTAGTTTAGTTGGTCGTGACCTTGCGGCTCTTGAGGTCGGCGAGCACCTTGTCACGCGACGCCTTGTCCATCGGGATCAGGCCGGCATCAACGAGCTTGCCGTCATTGCCCGCCATGGCATCGGAGAGGAAGAACGCTGCGAACTGCTCGATCCCCGGCACGACACCGATGTGCTCGCCCTTCACGTAGAAGAAGAGCGGGCGCGACACCGGATACTTGCCCTGCGCGACGGTTTCGAGCGACGGCGTGACGCCGTTCACGGTCGCGACGCGGAGCTTGTCCTTGTTCTGGTCGTAGAAGCTCAGGCCGAACACACCGACCGAGTCGGCCTGGGCGTTCAGGCGCGCGAGCGTTTCGGTATAGTCGCCGGCGATCTCGACCACGCGGCCGTCCTTGCGGAGACCGAGGCAGGCAGCCTTCTGCTCATCGCCCTTCAGCGCGGCGATAGCGGGGAAAGCGCGGCAGCCCGGCGTCACGACCTTCTCCTCGAACACTTCGCGGGTGCCATGGTTCGACGCCGGAATGACCAGCGAGATTTCCTGGTCGGGCAGGCTCTTATCGATCTGCGACCAGCGGGTGTAAGGATTGTCGACGAGCTTGCCGTTCTGTTCGACCTTGGCCGCGAGGGCGGCGAACACGAATTTCGGCTCGAGCTTGAACTCGGCGCGGTCGGCGCGCGAGGCGAAGACGATGCCGTCGAAGCCGAAGCGCACTTCGAGAATCTGCTTCACGCCGTTCTTGCTGCAGTTCTCGACCTCGGTCTTGCTGATCGGGCGCGAGGCATTGGCGATGTCGATCGTGTTCGCGCCGACGCCCTGGCAGAACTGGCGGAAGCCACCGCCGGTGCCGCCGGAGCCGACCACCGGAGTCTTGAAGTTCGGGAACGCCTGGCCGAACTCCTCGGCCACGATGCTCGAAAACGGAAGCACGGTCGAGGAACCGGCAATCTGGATCGTATCGCGGGTCTGCGCCTGAGCGCCGCTCGCGGCAACAATGCCGCCGATCGCAAGCGCGGCGATGCTTGCGTAAGTCGTGAGTTTCACGGGATTCTCCTTCCTGTGACGGAGTGTCGGGCCGGTTGGGCCATCCAGCCTCGGAAATAGCCGGGGCTCGGCGACTCCTAGGAGTGCTCGGCCAAAGTTCTATGACGCTTGCGTGACAGATGAGTGACAGTCTAAGCGACTGTTTTCGCTTGATTTGTATCAAGCCTGTCTGTGGAGAGCGGAATGCGCGCGGCAAACGACGCGCCCTTCCCCAATTCGCTGTCCACGGCGAGGCGGCCGCGGTGGCGGGCAAGAATATGCTTCACAATGGCGAGGCCAAGCCCGGTTCCGCCCTCGGCGCGACTCGTCTCCACATCGACCCGGTAGAAGCGCTCGGTAAGCCGCGGCAGATGCTCGGGCGGAATGCCCGGGCCGAAATCGCGGACGGTGACGACCGCCTCCCCGCCATTGGCCGCGCGGTCGCCCCCCACCGTGACCTCGACGCGCTTGCCCGACGCGCCATACTTCAGCGCGTTCTCGACGAGGTTCTCGAACAGGCGAATCAACTCGTCGCGGTCGCCCTGCACCGGCAGATGCTCCGCTTCGCGCTTCACCGTGAGCTCGACGCCGCGTTCCTGTGCGAGCGGAGACAGCGTGTCGCAAACGTGCCCGACAATGGGGACAAGATCGACGACCGTCTGCGGCCGCAGGTGCTCGTTCAGTTCCACACGCGAGAGCGACAGGAGATCGTCAATCAGCCGCGACATGCGGCGGGCCTGCTCGACCATGATGGCGAGGAAGCGGTCGCGGGCGGCGGCGTCGCCGCGCGCCGGCCCCTGCAGGGTCTCGATGAAGCCCATGAGCGAGGCGAGCGGCGTGCGTAATTCGTGGCTCGCGTTGGCGACGAAATCCGCGCGCATGCGGTCGAGGCGGCGCTGCTGCGTCAGGTCGTTGAAGGTGAGCAGGAAAGCGTCGGGCGAATGCGCGGCGTCGGCGGCGTGGTCGAAGCCGATCGGCACCACATGCGCCTCCAGCGTGCGTTCGACCGGAACCCGGTCGATGAACTCGACGCGTCGGACCTTGCCATCGTTTGCCGCCGTGCGCAGGGCGTCGATCACCTCCGGCGCGCGCACAGTGAAGGTGATCGGCTCGCCGCGGCGCACCGGACCGAGGGAAGTCACCGCCGCTTCGTTGCCGACAAGGATCGTGCCGCGTCGATCGACCAGGAGCGCCGGCGACGGCAGTGCCCCAATGACAGCGGCAAGCTGCGGATCGACCAGGAACGGAACGCGGGACGATACGGCGATCTCCGCCGGCTGAGCAGGCTGAACCGGCGACGGCATCGGAATGCGCACGACGGCCGCCGCCAGCACGACAACAAGCGCCAGCAAGGTTTCGATCGGCGACAAGCGGCCGGCAACGGCAGCAAGCAGAATGATCGCGAACGCGGCGGCGATGATCCAGCGGGCAGCGATCAGGCGCGCGAGCACCCCGCTTACACGAGAGCGCCTGACGCCGGTTTGCTGATACGAATCGGTCATCGACATCGCCGTTTCCGTTACAACATGTAGCGCCTGCCAGGAGCCTGCGCCATGCAACCGGCCGGCAGGATTTCGGCTGGTTAACAGGTGTCGTGGTTCGCCTAGCGCCGTCGGCGCGCATGATCATCTTGCGCGCCACGGGCCCGCGTGGGATCAACGGCTGGATGGCATTTTCGCCGGCTGGAGGGGCACCATGACATCGGCGTTTCACCGATCCTTGATCGGACTGCTTGGTTCTGCACTTTGCACAGGCAGCATGAGTTTCGCACAGGCCGATCCGCTGCCGATTCCGAGCGTCGACTACTCGATCAAGGCCACCATGACCGGCGGCATGACCATGATCAGCCGGCATTCCAACGGAAAGCTGCGCGTCGACGTGCAACCGCCAGGCATGCCGCAGCCGATGACCTCCTATTTCGATCTGCGGACGCGCAAGGGCGTTTCGGTCATGTCAGTGCCCGGCATGGCGCCGATGGCGATCGAGATGGAGCTCGACGACAAGGGCGGGCACGGCGTCGCCACCGGCACGGGACAGCGCGTCGGCAGCGCCACCATCGCGGGCGAGGCGTGCGACCTGTGGCAGGTCGAGCCGACGGACACCGAAGACAAGACCGCCGACACCGTCTCCTGCGTCACGGCGGACGGCATTCCGCTGCGGGTGGAAGCGACCGTCAACGGCAAGCGCGAGACGGTGTTTGAGGCCACCGAGATCAGCCGCGCGCCCGTTGACGCCAAGCTGATGACGCCGCCGGCGAACGTGAAACCCATGCAGCTTCCGAAAGGGATGATGCCGCCGTTCAAGTAGCGGCGGGCACAGCGGGCCGACTCTCAGGCGACCTTGGAAGGCGCGCGTCGGGGACGTGGCTGACCGCGGGATTTCGGAGAGGATGGTTGCGCATCCTTGGCCGCTTCAGCGCCGCCCTCGCTCTGCGAGACAGCTTTCGACCTTCTCGGCTCCATGACCAGTTCGCGGAATGCGAAGATCGCCAGCGCGAACAGGAACGGAACGATATAATAGAGAAGCCGAAACAGCAGCAGCGCGCCGACCAGTTCCTCGCGCTCGAAGTGGCTCAGCGCGATCAGCATGGTCGCGTCGAATACGCCGATGCCGCCCGGCGTATGGGCGGCGAAGCCGAGCAACGTCGCGGTGATGAAAATGACCGAGAGCGAGATGAAATCGATCTCGGGTGTAGCCGGCATCACCATATACATCGCGGCGGCACAGCACGTCAGGTCGACGACGCCGATCACCACCTGCAGCAAGGTGAGGCTCCCGCCGGGGAGCGTGACCGACCAGCCGCCGCGGCCGACGGTGCGCGGCACGCGACTGACCCAGACGATGTAGGTCGCGAGCAGGGCGAGCAACGCAAAGCCGGCAAAGCGATTCACCTCGGGCGGCAGATGGTCGACGGCCGAGGCGGCCTCGGGATGGATGATGAATCCGAGCCCCAGCACCGTCATGTTGCCGAGCCAGAAGGTAAGCCCGGCGATGAAGCAGATCTTCGCCACCTCGATGGCCGTCAGGCCGCTCGTGCTCGAATAGATGCGATAGCGAACGGTGCCGCCGCTGAACGCGGTGAAGCCGACATTGTGGCCGATGGAGTAGCTGGTGAAGCCGGCGATCGCGGCGACGCCGTAGGGGACTTCTCCCCGCCCGATCGTGCGGAGGGCGAAGTAGTCGTACATCGTGAGCGTGAGATAGCCGGCGGCGACGAACAGCGCGGCAGAGATCACCGCCATCGGCTCCGTCCGCTTGATCGCCGCAAAGACTTCGGTGGGCTCAATACCACGCAGGAGGCGGTAGAGCACATAAAGGGCGATCGCCGTGACGCCCACGCCGATGAGAACGCCGAAGCGGTGCCAATTCACTTTTTCGCGCAGAATGCCGGCAAGCGCGCGGACTGCGTCCAGCAGCATGGTGCTCCTTTTTCAACCGGCCCGTCGGCACCGGGCGGCTCCGGCCAATGAGCCTCTAGCAAGCCCCCTGCCTGGATCAAGCGTAATCTAACGACCAAGCCTTGTCGGAAGATTGACAAGGGCGGCATTCCGCCTGTTGCACTCTATATAGAGACGAAAGGGCACCTCGAAACCGGCGAACGGGAGCGTTTCCGGGTCATCGACAGTGCAGTTCAAGGCGCAGAGGTGGCCTCGGTAGGAATAGTTGCTCATGGCGGACAGCTTGCCGCAGTCGTTCGTAGAGCGATTCACGCCGCCGGGCGAATTCGATTGACGCAAGGCCGCCGGGCGCAATAATCCGCCACTTTTTTAATCAGCGAGGTCCGATGAATCAGAAGGTCTATCGCATCCGGCCGGCCCGCCGCAGCAACGAGGCGGTCGGCGACATCGACCCGGCCGAGCGCGCGCAGATGATCAATGCCGCCGCGAAGAAGTTCGAGGAATTGTTCGACATTCTCCGGCTCGACTACAAGAATGACCACAACATGCAGGAGACGCCGATGCGCGTCGCGCGGATGTGGGTCGAGGAATTGCTCCATGGCCGCTACAATGCGCCGCCGGTGATCACGGATTTCGAGAATGTCGAGCGCTACGACCAGATGCTCGTCACCGGGCCGATCGAGGTGCGCTCCACCTGCGCGCACCACCTGATGCCGATCTACGGGCAGGCGTTCATCGGCGTGCTGCCGGTGCCCGACGGCAAGATCATCGGGCTCTCGAAGTACGACCGCATCGCGCAGTATTTCGCCGCGCGCCTGCAGATCCAGGAGGAGCTGGTCGGGCAGATCGGCAGCTACATCATGGATATGACGCAGCCGCGCGGCCTCGCGATCCGCATGACCGCGGTGCATACGTGCAGAACGCACCGGGGCGTGCGCGCGAGCATGGACAGCCGCATGGTAAACACCGCCTTCTACGGCGAGTTTCTGACCGACCCGAATCTGAAGGCGTCGTTCCTGCAGGAATGCCTCGCGCTCGAACGGAACCGCTGATCCGGCAGCATCCGCAGCTGCGACGTCTGACGAATCGTTCGCGCGCGACTTCGCTCGGTCATGTCCCGCGCGTAAGTTTTGCCCCCGTTTTGGCACGAAGCAGGGCTTTCATGTTCCGTCCCGCAAACGATGCACGCTTTTGGGACCGCGTCGCGCGTAAATACGCCGCTGACCCCATCAGCGACATCGCGGGCTACGAGCGGACGATTGAACGCACACGACATTATCTGAAGAACGACGATACGGCGTTCGAGTTCGGATGTGGCACAGGAACCACGGCGCTCAAACTCGCCCCCTCCGTCGCGCAGATCGTTGCGACCGATATATCCGGCGAAATGATCGCGATCGCACGCGAGAAGGCGGACGCCGAAGGCCGATGCAACGCAGCCTTCGAGGTTGCAACGCCCGACGCGGCGCCTTGGCCAGACGCGACGTTCGATGTCGCGCTGGGCTTCAACGTCCTGCATTTGCTGGAGGCGCGGGATGCGGCTTTGCGGGGTGTCCACCGGCTCCTGAAGCCTGGCGGGCTTTTCATTTCCAAGACGCCATGCCTCAAGGAAATGAACCTCTTCATCCGTCTCGCCGTACCCGTGATGCAGGTCTTCGGCAAAGCGCCCTACGTGGCATTTTTCTCGGCGGAGGACCTGGAGCGCAAGATCACAGCGGCAGGATTCGAAATCATTGAACGCGGCCGCCACGCCTCGCGCGGCAAGGATCCGCGGCCGTTTTTCGTGGCGCGGAACCGTTGATCCGGCGCCCCCCTCGCTGCACCCCAGGCGTTCGGCTGGAACAATCCTTCGGGGCCGTTGATTTACCTCAAGGCTGCCCGCAGGCGGCTGTCGTCTTTATCCTCCTGCACTGCGGCTCGTCGCGCGGGCCGTATCTCCCCGGAGGCAGACATGTTTGCATCGCGCGCGGTTCCGCCCTTGGCCATTTCGACCGACCGGGTGTGCTTCATCATCGTGAAGGCACGGGAATTCGCGGCAAAGGACATCGTCACCGAGCCCGATCCCGGCTCGAACCCGAGCGATGACCACATGGTTTCCGTGCTGGAGGACCACCGCAACGACCCGACCGTGCGGGAGCTCCGCGAGGCGATCGACTCCCTTTCGGAAGAGGAGCAGGTCGATCTCGTCGCCTTGATGTGGCTCGGCCGCGGCGACGGCACGCTGCAGGACTGGGCGCAGATCCGCTCCGATGCGGACGACGCCCATAACGAGCGTACTGCCGCGTATCTCCTCGGCACGCCCCTGCTCGCGGACTATCTCGAGGAAGGCTTGTCGATGTTCGGCCGGTCCTGCGAGGACTTCGAGACCGGCCGTTTGTGAGCAACTGGAACGTCGAACAGAACATGCGCATCTCCGTAGAGACACAGCAGGCGGGATGGAACGACGAGCAACTCCGGTCGCTCCAGCTCGACGGCCGACAGGTGGAGATCACCGAGACCGCCGATCAATGGGCAGGAGCGGGCCACCGCTATTTCAAGGTGCGCGACGCCGAGGGAAATCTTTATATCGTCCGCCACGACGAGCCGAGCGATGAGTGGGAGCTGACGATGTTCGAGCGGCCGGATGTGCCGCTCGATGCGATCGGACAGGAAGTGCGGGGACGGCTGCAGTAACTCGCGAGCCCTCGAGTGACAGCACCGAGGGTGCAGGGCATGCTATTTAGCAGTCTGGCACTTGCACATGTAAGCGCCCTGACTGATCTCCATTTGAGAGCTACGCATATTTGGAGAGATTACATAGCTGCTCTCGCCGCGGCGTGTAACATCGAAGCAGTCACGATAAGCGTCCAGATACGACAGCACGAGCAGGCGCCAAGTTTCCCCCTGGCTTAGCTTGTATTCGCAGACCCACGTTTGCTTCAGGCTGGTGGGTCGAAAATCCAACTTCAAAGTGGGATCCTTCTTTTCGACGTACTCGAACAATGAACCTGGCTGCGCCCAGCCATCTTCGTTTACGTTCACCTCATATTCGAGAAGACTCGTCGCGAAATACCAAGAGGTGAACAAACCGACGAGCGCTCCAGCTGCTCCTCCGACCACCGCTGACCTCACGTCTGTGGCAATCGCCCAAAGTATGGCGATTGCCCACCTCTTCCCCCGTTGAAATAACGTCTCTTTGCCCCGCCTGTTGTTCATGCGAAGCAATTCTCATGCCGGTCGGGGCAAGAAGAGGGTGTCCACGAATCCCCGCTGTGCGAGTCGCACTTCGAAAACCACAAAGTCGGGAGAAACGTTGCAGCTAAACGATTCGTCAGCGGATGCCTCCTTCCACGGCTTCCTATCGATCAGCGCTGCAACGCACGAGCGAGCCGACTTGGAATTGTCTTCCAGCACCCGCATTGCCTCTTTGATGACGGGCTCCATGGACTTGGGCAATGTTTGCCCCATAATGCCGCTGACTAAATCGAGAACTATCTTTTCGGAGATCCTGCCCGGATCACCAGATTTAGCTGCCTCCAAAACCGGGCCCCTGAACCAAGCGTCGATAGCACTGCTGATGCTGTGTGGCGGAGGGAGTGCCACAAAGAAATGGCACTCCTTCCCACGATCGTCCCTCGCCACATTCACTGTGAGCTTGGGGGTAAAGGTTACAGAAGCGATCTTTTCGACAGCCTTGCAATCGAGCGACTTAACCTGAGCTGCCGCAGGAGGAAGGTCCAAGCAAAAAAAGGCGAGCACGGCGCTGGCCGCGAAGATCAGTCCCTTATTCGACTGCCAATATACGTAGTGCATGACCACCCCAATTCATGAAAACGACGATCGGGGTGATCCTACAGCCGAATTATTGTCGGAGGGAGCCGCCTGTCCCAGTTTGCGTTGGTGTCTACTCCCGAGGCTGGATTCCACGGCACGACGGCGGGAAATGTCGGCTCACTCGCTCGGGCGCGTGTGGCGCGCCCGGAGAGATTCGAACTCCCGACCCTCAGATTCGAAGTCTGATGCTCTATCCAGCTGAGCTACGGGCGCGTGCGCGGCGCAAGGTATAGGAACGCGCGCCGAATTTCAGCGGAAAAATCAATGCTGCGGCGTTACAGGGCGGCGGCAAGTTCGGCGAGCTTGGCGACGGTATTCATGTTCCGGGCGGTCCCCTTCTCGGCGGCCGGAATTTTCAGCTTCGACCGTCCCATGCCCTTGCCATAATGGACATAAATCTCCCGCTTGCCCAGCCGCACGCCCTCGTCGTCTTGTCCGCGGATGTGCTTGAGGGTGTCGCGCGGCGGCGGGGTGTCGAGAAAGATCGCGACGGTGCGGTTCGGGGCGGCGCGCGGGAATGGATTGGATTTGACGACCGCCGCCATTTCGTCGGCGGTGCGGACAATCACGCCAACCGGCTTTCCGGCATAGGCATGCAGGCGTTTCTCAAGCGCCGCCTTGATCTTCGATGCGGATTGTCTGGCCACGAAAACAACATTGCCGCTGGCGATGTAGGTCTGGACCTTCGCGAAGCCTTCCGCTTCGCACATCGCCTTCAGTTCGGCCATCGGCAGCTTGCCCGTCCCACCGACATTCACCGCGCGCAACAAGACAATGTAAGCGGGCATGCCAACTCCCGTTTAACGCGGACTCATCGTACCTGAAGTCTAGGTATGCGCCGATCGCTTGGATTGGCGGCGCCGCGGATTGACGGCCGCAGTCCTGGCGGGCGGCGACGCCTGCTCCATGGCGCGGCATGCGCGGTCAAGGAGCGACAGCAATTGCTGCAGCTCCTGCGGCGAAAGCGCGTCGCGGAGCGGCTGCCCCGGCTGCGAGGCCGGCTCGATCATCCGCTGCAACAGCGCTTTTCCTTTCGCCGTGAGCTTCAGGGCGTGAAAGCGCCGGTCCTGCGGATGACGCACACGGGCGGCGAGGCCGCGGCGCTCCAATTCGTCGATGATTACCACCACGGCCGATTTGTCCATGCCGAGCCCCTGCGCCAGCTGGTTCTGCGAGCAACCGGGGTTGGCCGAGATGAGGGCGAGCGCGGAGAAAGCGCCGGAGCGCAGCCCGAACGGCGCGAGCGCTTTCACCATTCCAGCGCTGAGCAGATTCCAAAGGATGCGGACTCTCGGTCCGACAAAATCCTCGAGCAGACCGAGGTTCAATGCCTCGGTCTGCTCGGACGCTTCCGTGTGGGCTGGATCCGTGCGCGCCATCGCCGTCACCCCATCCAGCCGCGGCGATCTCAACCGCGCCACTCGCCGGTCGCGAGATAGCGATCGATCGCGATTGCCGCCGCCGCGCCGTCGCCCATGGCGCCGGCGGCACGGTGCGGAGATCCCGCGCGCACATTGCCGGCCGCGCAAATGCCCTTTGCCGACGTGCGCATGGCGGCGTCGACGCCGATGCGTCCGGTGGCGTCAAGCTGCACGAGATCGCGGAACGGCTCCGTGTTCGGCACGAGGCCCACGAAAGCGAAGATCGCCGCCGTCTCCAGATCGCTTTCCGCGCCCGACTTCAGTTCCTTCACGCGCACGTGGCTCACGGTCTGGTCGCCGGCGATCTCAGTGACGGTCGAACCAAAGCGCAGCTCGATCTTCGGATTGCTGCTGACACGATCGCGATAGCTCGCCTGTCCGGTGAGCGCGTCGCCCTGCTCGATCATGATGACTTTCGAGAGGTGGTCGGCGAGCGTGAGCCCCTCCTGCATGGCACTGTCGCCGCCGCCGACCACGACAGCGACCTTGTTGCGCAGCAGCGGCGCGTCGCAACTCGCGCACTCGCTCACGCCCTTGCCGAACAGCCGCTCTTCGCCCGGTACGCCGAGCTTGGCGAGTGCGGTTCCGGTCGCGAGGATCACGCCGCGCGCGGTCACGGGATTGCCGTCGCTCGTCACACTCCAGCGCTCGCCCGCGGCCACGATGGACTCGCAGGTCGCCGGGAGCAACTCGACTCCGGCCGCGTCCGCCTGTTCCTGCGCCATCGGACAGAGATCGTAGCCGGGCACGCCTTCCGGAAAGCCCGGCACGCCCTCGATCTTGTCGATGCTGACCAGCTGCCCGCCGACCACGCTGCCCGTGACCAGCGCCGTGCGCCGGCCAAGGCGGGCGCTCGTCATCGCGGCGGTCATACCCGCGAGCCCGCCACCGACAACCACGACGTCATACTCACCGCTCATCGTTCATCTCCAGGTGCGACGCTCAAATTGCGACGCTTCAAAGTGCAACGCCAAAAATGCAACGCCGATCGCGGAGGCCAGCCCCGACCCACGGCCTGCGCCGCAGGACAAGCCTGCATTGCCATCCCGCATATTAGTTGTAACCATCAACTAATGCAAACGCCGTGAAGCAGCCGCAATCCGCCTGGCACCGGCTTGCGGCGCCTCAACGCCAGACGTCGATCAGGCCGATCGGACCGCTCTGGTCCGCCGTGCCCGGACCATGCCCGATCAGCCGGCCGCTGATCATCTTGAAGGCGCCCTGGGTTTCCCCGCCCGTGACGACGATGTTGATGGTTTCCGGCGCGAAGATGCTGATCAGTTCGTCCGGCGCGGCCTTCAGCCGGCTGGCGAAGGGCTCGACCCCCGCGATCGCCAGCGGCCGGACGAGCGTCGTCACCCATTGATCGTCCCAGTAGTTTTTCGCCGGCAGTTTCGCGTTCTCGGCACACCATTCGATCAGCGACTGCTTGGTGAAGCCGAGATCGACGAACGCGCGCGCGACGATCGGGTCCATCACGATCAGCGGTGGACTGTAGTGATCGGTCGCCGTGAGGCAGCGGATGAACTTGTCCTTCCAGGTCTCGCGCGGCCCGAAGCCCGACTGCGTGTACCAGCCGCCGAAGAACACGCTCACGGTGCTGTCGGTCGACTTGAAGCCCTTGTCGACATGGAACGGCGACCAGGGGCTGCGCTCTTCCGCTTCGGCGAAGCAGGCCGTGTACGCCCAGTTGCTGCCGAGCGAGCCCATGTAGGTGTCGCCCGGCACCGAGCCGCCCTGCAAATTCTGACTCAGAAGACCGTAAGCGCGGCCGATCGTGGAGTTCGCGAGATTGTATGGCCCGAGCGCACCGATACCGTCGTTCATGCCGATCTCTTTGCGGATCGGCCCGTTGACGACCGTGATCGTGGCCCAGGAGGTCGTGCTGCTCGAGCGCGCGGAGATGCCGGTCGCGGAGCAAGCCAGGATAACCGGCAGATACTCGGGGCGCGCGCCCGCCATCACCGCGTTGACCGCGACCTTCTCGACGTCGAACTCCCAGAACTCGCGGTATGCGGTCGGTCGCAGCCGGCCGACGATCTTGTCGCCGGGCACCGAAGTGCCCTTGAGCATCTTTTCGACGCGTTCCTCGGTCGGCAGGATGATCGGCAGATAATCGGTCCAGTGGTTCTCGATGAAGAGCTGGCGCAGGTTCTCTTCGGTGTCGGGCTCGAGGAACCGGGGTGTCGAGCGCTCGAAGGTGGCGCCCTTGAGATCTTCTTCGGTCAGCGGCTGTGTCAGACCCTCCAGCACGCCTTTCATGAAGGGCTGCTTCAGAATGGGGTCGGTGCCCTCGATATAGGCGCGGAGCTCCGACGCCGTGCGGCCGACGACCGGCTGCGGCACGAACACGTTGCGCACCGTCGGCATGCCGGCGGCAAGCGCGGTCGCCTTCGCGAGCCGCGCGAACACGTGCGTGCTGACCGGGATGGTCGGTACGCCGTCCTGTTCAAGCGCTAGTGCGAACCCCACGACCGTGGGGCAGCAGGTGCTTCAAAGACCGACACCGATAATGGCGGCGTCACCGTCGGCGACGACCTTTGCGCGCATCTCGGGATCGTCGACCCAGCTTTCGCGCGGGCGGATGATGCGGGTCTCGACCGACGGCATATTCTCCGCGAACCAGAGGCGTAGTTGCTCCATGAACACGTCGGCATTATCGAACAGGCAATCGATGAGATAGAGCACCTTGCCGTCGAGACTTTGCAGCCGATTGGCGAGCCGCTTGCCGACGACCTTGGGCGGGTATCCGCGCGGATCGTGAACCCGGATTTTCTCAGCCATGGGTGGCCTCCCTGATGCTCTTGGCCGACTCTGGCCGCGGCGTCCGACTGTGCTGCCCGCGGAACAAGTCGACTTCGGAATCATGACTAGCGCATCCCGCCGCGGTTGGGAAGATAGTTTATGTTTTAAACTAATGGGTTCGGTCCGCGCACGCGGACGGTGCAACGTCCGTCCGCAAATACGGCGCATTTTCCAGTATCAAGGCTTTCGAGCACGAGGCGCCCCCGCTCCCTGAAGGAGGAAGGCATGAGCCGAATGATTTTCGTGAATCTGCCGGTGCGAGATCTGGCCGCGTCGGAGAAGTTCTATGTCGCGCTCGGCGGCGAGGTGAACCCGCAGTTCTCCGACGAACAAGCAAAGTGCGTGATGTTCTCCGACGCGATCGGCGTGATGCTGATGACCCACGGCCGCTATGGCGACTTCACCAAGCGACCGATCGGCGATGCGCGGCGCGACAGCTTCGCGCTGATTGCGCTCAGCGTCGACAGCCGCGACGCGGTCGACGCAACGCTAAAGCGAGCGGCGGCGGCGGGCGGGCGCGCCGACCCCAACCCGGTGCAGGATCATGGCTTCATGTACAACCGCAACGTCGAGGATCCCGACGGCAACGTCTGGGAGATCATGTGGATGGACATGTCGGCGGTCGCCCAGGCGCCCGAAAGCGCCTGATCCCGCACGCCCACCCGCTCGCGTTGGGATGGGGTGGTAGGCGCCGCCCATTTCTTCGTTTCGCCCCTCTCTATTCAGCGGAAGAAGCGGCGATTATCGTTAGGCGACGCCAAACCGAACGCAAGGCGGGGGAAACGATGCTGCAATTCTATTACAACACCGCACCCAATCCGATGAAGGTCGCGCTGTACCTGGAAGAGACGGGCCTTCCATACGAACCAGTGCCGATCGACACGCGCAAAGGCGAGCAGCACGAGCCGGAATATCTTGCGATCAACCCGAACGCGAAACTCCCAGCCATCGTCGACGACGGCGTGACCATCTTCGACAGCACGGCGATCCTTCTTTATCTCGCGGAGAAGACCGGGAAGCTCCTGCCGCCGGACACGCCGAAGCTGCGAGGTGAATTGCTGTCATGGCTCCTGTTCGTTGCCTCCGGCGTCGGTCCTTATTCCGGCCAGTCCGTGCACTTCCGCCGATACGCGCCGGAGCCGATACCCTATGCCGTCAACCGTTACACCTTCGAGGCGCGGCGGCACTTCGGCATTCTCGACGCCCGCCTCGCGAAACAGCGTTACCTTGTCGGCGACGACTACAGCATCGCGGACGTCAACGCCTGGGGCTGGACACGGACCCTTCCGGTGGTGCTCGGCGAAGACAAGTGGAGTGATTTCCCCCATCTGAAACGCCTGATCGACGAAATCAACGCCCGCCCCGCAATGGCGCGCGTGACTGCGCTGATGCAACAGCACAAGTTCAAGACCGATAACGACGCCGAAGCGCTGCGCGCGCTGTTCCCGCATCAGTCGGTGAAGGTGGCCTGACGGCCGAGCCGCAAGCTGCCGGCCGTCTGACCGGCGGCGCGAAGTATCGCACCAGACAACCTTCGGCCAGTGCCGCTGCGGATGCAGGAGGGATGCTGCCCACCTCCTCCTGCCAATCAAATGCGCGCGCGCATATGCATCGCTCATTGCTCATACCCGCACGCCGGGCAACAATCAGCGAAGAGCCGGGGATTTAACGCCGGCCTCACAGGGAGGTTTCCGTGTCACCATTCGTACCGCGCCTCGTCGCGGTCGCGGCGGCGGCGTTTGCCGTCACGGCAGCAACAAACGCTCAAGCCCAAAACTATCCGTCGCAATCCATTCACATGATCGTCGGCTTTCCGGCAGGCTCGGGCGCCGACATCTATGCGCGCTATTTCGCCGGCAAGCTCGAAGCCGTCTCGAAAACGAACGTGGTGGTCGAGAACAAGCCGGGGGCTGCGGCAAGCATCGCGGCCCAGTATGTCTCCCGCTCGAAGCCCGACGGCTACACGATTTTCATCGGCGGCTGCGATTCATTCGGCGCTCCGCTTTACACCTTCAAGAGCCCGCCGTACGACCCGCGCAAGGACTTCGCCTATGTCTCGCCGGTAGTGAGCCAGTCATTCCTGTTCGCGGTGCCGGGGAACTCGCCGTACAACACGGTGGCCGAATTGACCGCTGGCCTGAAGACCAAACCGGAAAACGGATCCTACGCGGCCACCAACAATACGGCAACGATTCTCGGAGAAACCTACAAACAGCATACGGGTCTGCGGAGCCTGCAGATCAATTACAAAACCAACACCGACTATGTGAACGACCTCGCCGGCGGGCGGCTCGACTTCGTGATGGTCGATCCGGTGTTTGGCACCGCGAGCATCCGCAACGGCCGGATGCGGGCGCTCGCTGTTTCCTCCGCGCAACGCATCAAGGCGTTGCCGGACACGCCGACCATGCAGGAAGCAGGCATTCCCAACGTGGACGTGAACCAGTGGTGGCTCATCGCCGCGCCGCCCGCGACGCCCGCGCCGATCGTCGCGAAGTTGAACGAGTGGTTCACGGAGATCGGCAAGATGGACGAGACGCGGGAATTCCTCGGCAAGAACGGCGTCGAGCCGTTCATCGGGACGCCGGAGGAAACCAAGGCGCGGATCGACAAGGAGATCGCGAACTGGGCGAACTATGTGAAGGTCGCGAAGATCATCGCGCAGTGACGCGAACTGCCGCTGCGCCATTCTGGTGTGGCAAGAAACAGGACGGTCGCGCTTGGCGCGCGGCCGTTTTATTCGTCGAGAGCGGTTGTCAGCGCCAGCCGAGCGCGGGAGCGACGTGCTTCAGGATCGATTCAATAACGTGTGCGTTGTACTCGATGCCGAGCTGGTTGGGGACGGTCAGCAGCAGCGTGTCGGCTTCGGCGATCGCCTCGTCTTCCGCGAGCTGCTTGACGAGAACATCCGGCTCGGCGGCATAGCTGCGGCCGAAGATTGCCCGCGTGTTCGCCTCAATGAAGCCGATCTGGTCTCCTTCCTGGCCGCCCCGGCCGAAGTAGGCGCGGTCCATGTCGTTGACCAGCGCAAAGATGCTGCGGCTGACGGAGACGCGCGGCTCGCGCGCGTGGCCGGCTTCCTTCCACGCTTCGCGAAATGCCCGGATCTGCACCGCCTGCTGGATGTGAAAGGGCTGGCCGCCTTCGTCGAATTTGAGCGTGGAGCTTTGCAGGTTCATGCCGAGCTTCGCCGCCCAGGCCGCCGTCCCATTGGTGGCGGCTCCCCACCAGATGCGGTCGCGCAGGCCTTCTGAATACGGCTCGACGCGCAAGAGGCCGGGCGGATTCGGAAACATCGGCTGCGGGTTGGGCTGCGCGAAGCCGCCGCCTTTCAGCACTTCAAGCAGGATCTCGGCGTTGCGCCGGGCCATGTCGGCGTCGGTCTCGCCTTCCGCCGGGACGTAGCCGAAATAGCGCCAGCCATCGATCACCTGCTCGGGCGAGCCGCGGCTGATGCCGAGTTGCAGGCGCCCGCCGGCGATGAGGTCCGCCGCGCCGGCGTCCTCCGCCATGTAGAGTGGATTCTCGTAGCGCATGTCGATGACCGCGGTGCCGATCTCAATGCGCTTGGTCTTCGCGCCGACGGCCGCGAGCAGCGGGAACGGCGAGCCGAGCTGACGCGCGAAATGATGCACGCGGAAATACGCGCCGTCCGCACCCAGCTCCTCAGCAGCCACGGCGAGGTCGATGGACTGCAGGAGCGCGTCGGAGGCCGACCGCGTCTGCGAGTGGGGCGAAGGCGTCCAGTGCCCGAACGAAAGGAAACCGATCTTCTTCATAGGCATGCGGGATAAAAGGATGGCATGTGCGGGTTATCCTTCAATGCACGGATTACATATTAATGTATAGATAAGAGCGTTGAGATCGCCACACATGCGAAGCCAGTCTCGATCGCATTGGACAGCCCGATGAATGCGCGCATTTCGGAAAGATGGCCCGACATCCCCTATGGTCCCTGGCGCGACACATGTTCCGCGCTGCATCTTTACATGCAGATCGTCGGGAAATATCGGCTCGCCCGCACACCCTGGGTGAACCATTCGTGGCATGCGACCCTCTACCCCACGGCTCGCGGCTTCACGACCGGACTGGTGCCGGATGAACCGGGTGGGATCGAACTGATCGTCGATCTGATCGGCCACGAGGTTGCCGGAGCGGCGAGCGACGGACAGGCGGCCCGATTTCCCCTTGCGCCGATGTCGGTTGCTTCTTTCCATGAACGCACGCTCGATCTCATTCGTGCGCTTGGCGGCACGCCGGACTTGCACGACACGCCCAATGAAATCCCGGGGGCAATTCCGTTTGCGGAGGACAAGGCCGAGCGCCCGTATGATGCCGATGCCGTCACCCGTTTCTTCAGGGCATGCGTGGCGGTGACGAACGTATTCCAGACCTTCCGCACGGCCTATCTCGGCAAGGTCAGCCCGGTGCATCTCTTCTGGGGAAGCTTCGACCTCGCGGTGACACGCTTCTCGGGCCGACGCGCGCCCTTGCACCCCGGCGGCATTCCGGGCCTGCCCGACGAGATCACCCGCGAGGCATACAGTCACGAAGTCTCGTCGGCCGGTTTCTGGCCCGGCGGCGGACCGATCGATTTTCCCGCGTTCTATTCCTATGCCTATCCGGCCCCCGCCGGCTTCGCGGCTGCGAAGATTTCTCCAGGCGCCGCATATTACGACGAGAGCCTCGGAGAATTCCTGTTGCCCTATGATGCGGTCCGACGCGCGGACGATCCTGAGGCCGCGCTCATGGCCTTCCTGGAAAGCACGTATCGCGCCGCTGCTACCTTGGGCGACTGGGACACGGCGGCGCTCGAATGCCAGATGGGTGAACCTCGGCAGCCACGGCCCGTTGGCGCGAGCATGGATTAGCAGCGCTCCAATTCCGTCGACGAGAGGCCGGTTGCTGTGACCGCAGTCATTTACGGAAAGTGGCGCGCCCGAAAGGATTCGAACCTCTGACCCCCAGATTCGTAGTCTGGTGCTCTATCCAGCTGAGCTACGGGCGCGTGCCGCTTGGCGGCGGGCCGCTTCCGGATGAGGCCGGAAGCGGGAGAGGCATAGCTAAAGACTCGGGACGGCCTTGACAAGGCCGGCCGGTGGAAACGCGCTTCCGCTGAAGTCGCTGCACGCAAAGGGCTTTCAAGGCCCTGCGGCCCCGAGCCAGCGGCGGCCCCGCGCTCAGCGGCCCTGCCGGGCGAAGCGGCGCTGGAACCAGTCGGTCAGGAGCGCCTTCTCGAAACGGAGCGGATCGCTCGAGGCGCGCGCGGCATAATTCCAAAGATACATCCGGTCCGTCAGGACGTCCTCGCCGCTTTGCGCGGGCCGGCCCCGTTCGCGCAGGCTGTAGCGCAAGGCGATGCGCGGCCAGGTGACGCCGGTATGGATGCGGATGTCCTGCCAGCCGGTGCGCCAGGGCTGCTGCTCGCCGGCGAGATCAAGATCGAGCACCTCGATCGTCAGATGCTGGCCCGGGCGCAGATACCGGCGGCCGAGGCTTTCCAGATGACGGCGGATTTCGCCGAAAGCGCCCTTGCGCGTGCCGGTCACGTCATAGTCGCGCTCGCCGTAGCGGTCGGGCGCGACGAAGCGGACGCTCACCTCCGCTGCGGCGGAAGCCGACAGCAGCGTCACCATGAGCAAACCTGCGATCGACAACCTGCGCATCGTGGACATGCCTAGCATCGGAATCCGGCGCCCTTGCTGCCGGACGCTCAGGCGCGGGCGCGCTCGGCGCGGCGCTGATCAAGCGCGACCGGACGATCGGGAATGACGATCCGGAAGGTCGCGCCGATCGTCCCCTCCAGCAGCCGGATTTCGCCGCCATGAGCGCGCACGAGCTCGGCCGCGATCACGAGGCCGAGGCCGGTGCCGCCGCGGCGGGCCGCGCCCTGGAACGCTTCGAATAGGTGCGCACGGGCGCGCTCGGGCAAGCCGGGGCCGGTATCGGCCACCTGCAGAATGACCACCGAGCCCTCGCGGCGGCCGATGACACGGACCTGATCGCGCTCGGGATCATTGGGCGCGCGCGCCGACAGCGCCTGCACGCTGTTGCGCACGAGATTGATCAGGACGCGCAGCAACTGATCGGGGTCGGCATCCACAGTGAGGCCGCGCTCCACCGACGGCACCCAGCCGATACCCGTGTTGCCGATGAGACCAAGCGACTCGCGCACCTCCTCGAGCAATTGCGCCACGTCGACTTCCCGCCGCTCGGGCGGCGGCTCCTGCGCACGGCCGTAGGCGAGCGTCTGCTCGCAATAGGCGATGGCGCGGTCGAGGGTCGCGATGAGCTTCGGCGTCAGGCTGCGTACCGTCGGATCGGCGAGGTTGGCGAGCCGGTCGGACAACAACTGCGCCGGTGTGAGCAGATTGCGCAGGTCATGGTTGATCTTGGAGACCGCGAGACCAAGCGAAGCGAGCCGGCTCTTCTGATTAAGCGCGGCCACCAGCTCGCGCTGCATTTCCGCGAGCTCGCGCTCGGCAATGCCGATCTCGTCGGCGCGCGACGAAGGCTGCAGGATCTGCGAAACGTCCTCGGGATCGCGGCCGAAGCCGACCATGCGCGCGGTCAGCCGCCGCATCGGCCGCACGAACAGCCACACCAGACTGAGATAGACGAAGATTCCGCTGATCGCCGAGATTGCGAGCGACACCAGCAGGATGTTGCCGGAGTAGCGCAGCATCGCCTTGCGCAGCGGCGCCTCGTCGATGATGATCTCCAGGAACTCGCCGCCGCGCGGCGCGGGGCCGACGACGCGCAGCATGTCGTAGCGCACGGGTCCGAGCATCGTCTCGAAGGCATCGACGATCGCGCGATAGGTCGAGACGTCGCGCACGTCGATCTCGTGGTCGACTTCCGGTGGCGTCTCGGACGATGCGAGCAGGCGGCGGGAGTCGCCCTTCTTCATGGCGAACGCCTTGGCGCCGATGCTGTCGAGGAGCTGGCGCGTGAGATCCTCGGAGACCATGCCGTCGGGCGCCGCGTCGAGCACCAGCGCCGCGGTGTGGGCGGCGGCCAGCCGGTCGGAGAGCCAGGCGATGCGGAAATTCGCGATCGACGGCACGAAGATCAGGACTTCGGCGATCATCACGAAAAGCGCCGTCAGCAACAGCAGCTTGCCGGAGAGGCCAAGGCGCACCTCTGGCGCCCCCGCTTCTTCGGACGGCATTGCTTCGCTTCGCTCTTCCGGCATGCAGCTTCCAAACGACCGAACAGGCGCGTGAACAACAAGAATGCCCCCCACTCCTTTGCCTCGTCAATTTGCGGAAGGGCGCGTGCCGATGTCGGGAGGTTAACAATTGTCCATGTTGGACCCCGCGATAACGCCGAAATTCCATCACTGTTCCGGGCGGCCTCCGGCTTCGTCCGTACGGCGCCGATGGGCGGAAACCGCCGCATCCGGCGGCCGTTGCATTGACTTCGCAAGGGGCGGCCCATATAAGCCGCGGGCCGGCAGGAGGCGCCGAAAGCCCCTGTTTTGTCGGCGAATCCCGTGAAATTTCAATGCGGAGATCGGACCCGTGAAACGGACCTATCAACCGAGCAAGCTCGTTCGCAAACGCCGGCACGGCTTTCGCGCGCGCATGGCGACCGTGGGCGGCCGCAAGGTGATCGCCGCGCGCCGCGCCCGCGGGCGCAAGCGCCTGTCCGCCTGAGGCGTCTGCGCGCCGCCGGCCCATGGACCGCCTGAAGCGACGCGCGGATTTCCTTGCCGCCGCCAGGGGTGCGCGGGTTCAGGCGGCGCCGTTCCTGATGCAGGCGCGCGACCGGCGTGACCGGAAGCAGTCGCGGCTCGGGCTTACGATCACGAAGCAGATCGGCAAGGCGGTCGAACGCAATCGAATCCGGCGGCGCTTGCGGGCAGCCGCCGATGCCGTTTTGCCGCGGGCAGGACAGGCGGGCTTCGACTATGTACTGGTGGCGCGGCGGCCGGCGCTGACGGTGCCGTTCGACACCCTGCTTGCCGATCTCGAGCGCGCGGTTTCACGCGTGCATGCGCCTGCAAAGTCCGGGCAACGCCCGGCTCGTCCGGTTTGACCGGACGACGGAGAAGCCGATGACGGATCAAAAGAACACGATCATTGCCATTCTGCTTTCGGCGCTCGTGCTGATCGCCTGGCAATATTTCTTCGGCCTCCCGCAAGCGGAAAAGCAGAAGGCGCAGCAGGAAGCGCTGAAGCAACAGCAGCAGACGGAACAGACGGTTCCGGGCGGCGTGCCGGCGCCCGCGCCGGCGCCCACACCCGACGGACGACCGGCACCCGGTGCGGCTCCCGGCAGCGCGCCCGCACCTTCCGGCGCGACGCGCGAGGCCGTGCTCGCCGCCTCCCCGCGCATCGCGATCGACACGCCGCGCCTCCGCGGATCGATCGCGCTCAAGGGCGCGCGCATCGACGATGTCTCGCTCAAGGACTATCGCGAGACGGTCGAGCCAAACAGTCCGAACATCGTGCTGTTCACGCCGTCGGGCGCGCCGGACGCCTTCTACGCGGAGTTCGGCTGGGTCGCCGCCTCGAGTGCGAGCGTGAAGCTGCCGAATGCGGACACGGTCTGGACGGCGGAGACGCCGGGACCGCTGACGGTGGAACGCCCGCTCGTGCTCGCGTGGGACAACGGCGAAGGATTGAAATTCCGCCGCACGATCTCCGTCGACAACAACTACATGTTCACGGTGCAGGACGAGGTGGAGAACACCGGCGCCAGTCCGGCGACGATCTACGGCTACGGCCTGATCTCGCGGCACGGCACGCCGAAGGTGCTCGGCTATTACATTCTGCACGAGGGTCTCGTCGGCGTGCTCGGCGACGGCAAGCTGCACGAGATCGCCTACAGCAAGATCGCCGGCGAGCCGGCGCAAGTCATGAGATCGACCGGCGGCTGGCTCGGCATCACCGACAAGTACTGGGCCGCCACGCTCATCCCCGATCAGGCGAAGGAACTGCAGGCGCGCTTCGCCTCGGCGAAGGCCGGCGCGGCCGATACCTACCAGACCGACTATCTTCTCGATGCGACAACGATCGCGCCCGGCGGCAAGGCAAGCTCGGAGGCGCGGCTGTTCGCCGGCGCCAAGGAAACGGCGGTGGTCGACGGTTACGAGCAATCGCTCGGCATCAAGAGCTTCGAGCTCTTGATCGACTGGGGCTGGTTCTACTTCATCACGAAGCCGCTCTTTTTCGTGCTGGACTGGTTCTTCCGGCTGACGGGCAATTTCGGCGTCGCGATCCTGATCGTCACGGTGCTCATCAAGATCGTGTTCTTCCCGCTCGCCAACAAGTCGTATGCCTCGATGGCGCGGATGAAGGCGGTGCAGCCGCAGATGATGGCGATCCGCGACCGCTATGCCGACGACAAGGTGAAGCAGCAGCAGGCGATGATGGAGCTCTATCGCCAGGAGAAGATCAATCCGATCTCCGGCTGCCTGCCGATCGTGATCCAGATTCCGGTGTTCTTCGCACTCTATAAAGTGCTGTTCGTCACGATCGAGATGCGGCACGCGCCATTCTATGGCTGGATCAAGGACCTCTCCGCACCCGATCCGACCAACCTATTTAATCTGTTCGGACTCCTGCCGTTCGATCCGACGACGCTGCCGATCGTTGGACATTTCCTCTGGATCGGCGTGTGGCCGCTGATCATGGGCCTCACGATGTTCGTGCAGATGAAAATGAACCCGGCGCCGCCGGATCCGACCCAGAAAATGATCTTCGACTGGATGCCGGTGTTCTTTACCTTCCTGCTGGCGTCGTTCCCGGCCGGGCTCGTGATTTACTGGGCGTGGAACAACCTGCTCTCGGTGATCCAGCAGGGCTTCATCATGCAGCGCAACGGCGCGAAGATCGAGCTGTTCGACAACCTCAAGGGCCTGTTCGGCAAGGGCGGCGGGGACAAGGACAAGGCAGCGGAAAAGCCGAAGGGTTGATGCAATTGCATCAGCGCATCTGATGCACTACCTTTACCCCTATGAGGACGACACTCGACATCGATGATGACGTACTGGCCACGGCGAAGACGCTAGCCGCCGAGAGCAAAACCACGACGGGAAAGGTGCTCTCCGATTTGGCGCGAGCTGCGCTTACGCAGCCGGTGCAGGGCCCGCTCGTGCAGCAGAATGGTTTCTGGGTCTTGCCGAGCCGGGGCGGCCTTGTAACGTCGGAATTGGTCAAGCAGCTCGCCGAAGACGAGTCCTGAGGTCGTGCGATCTTTGCTCGACGTCAACGTCCTCGTTGCGCTGTTCGACGCGCAGCATATTCATCACGCGGCAGCACAGGACTGGTGGGCGGAGAATCGTTCCAGCGGCTGGGCGTCCTGCCCGCTGACGCAGAACGGGTATGTCCGCGTCATGTCCCAGCCCCGCTATCCAAATTCGATCACATCGACCTTTGCCTGTGACTTGCTGGCTCGACAGACTGCCGACACCAACCATGTCTTCTGGCCGGATGACGTTTCCTTGCTGCAAAGCGATCTCTTCGATCGCCAGAACATCCTCGGACCAAAGCAACTCACCGACATCTATCTCCTCGGCCTCGCCGTGACGCATGGCGGGCGGCTGGCGACGTTTGACGAAGCCATTCCGCTTCGCGCAGTGATGAGCGCGGAGCCGCACCACCTCGCAGTCATCCCGCACGGATAATGGCCGCTTCTCTCACTCAGGCCGCGTCGCGGCGCCAGCGCGGGAATGGATCGGGCAAGCTCTTCCACATCGAATAGTCCGGCACGCCGGAGCCGGGATCGTCGACGAGACACGCATCGAGCCGGGCCCGCAACGCGGCCATATCCATGCCGATGCCGATGAAGACGAGCTCCTGCCGCCGGTCGCCATAAGCCGGATCCCAGTTCTGGCGCAGTTGCTTGCGCCATTCGGGGTGCTCGGGCCAGCGTTCCTTGGGGATCGCGGCCCACCAGAAACCGAGTCCCTCGTTCCTCACGATCGCGCCTGCCTGGCTCAGCTCGCCGACCCATTCGGGCCGGGTCGCCAGCCAGAAATGCCCCTTGGCGCGGATCACGCCCGCCCACGATGACTGAATGAAGCGGTGGAAGCGTTCCGGATGAAACGGCCGCCGCGCGCGATAGACGAAGCTTTCGATGCCGTATTCCTCGGATTCCGGCGTGTGCTCGGCGAAACCGTAGAGCTCCTTCGCCCAGATCGGATGCTGCTGGGCGCGCTGGAAATCGAAGCGGCCGGTATCGAGGATGCGATCGAGCGGGACGCGGCCGAAGCTTGTCTCGACGATCTGCGCCTCGGGGTTGAGCGAGCGGACGACCTTGCGCGCGAGATCGAGTTGCGACGGCCCCACAGCATCGACCTTGTTCAGGACGACGATGTCGGCGAACTCGATCTGGTCGACGAGGAGATCGACAAGCGTGCGCTCGTCCGCTTCGCCGAGCGACTCGCCCCGATCGCGGATGAAGTCCGTCGAGGCGTAGTCGCGCAACAGGTTGGCCGCATCGACGACCGTGACCATCGTATCGAGCCGGGCGACGTCGGAGAGGCTCTCGCCCCGTTCGTCGCGGAAATCGAACGTCGCGGCAACGGGGAGCGGCTCCGAGATGCCGGTCGACTCGATCAGGAGATAATCGAAACGCCCCGCCTCGGCGAGCGTGCGCACCTCCTTCAAGAGATCGTCGCGCAACGTGCAGCAGATGCAGCCGTTCGTCATCTCCACGAGCTGCTCATCGGTACGTGAAAGATTGGCGCCGCCGTTGCGGATGAGATCGGCGTCGATGTTCACCTCGCTCATGTCGTTGACGATCACGGCGACGCGCCGGCCCTCGCGGTTGTTGAGCACATGGTTGAGCAGCGTGGTCTTGCCGGCGCCGAGGAAGCCGGACAGCACGGTCACGGGTAGGCGTTGCATCGGTCGTTCGCTCCGGGATCGGATCGTTGGTCGAAGAAATCAGGAGGCCGGTTGCAGCTATTGCTGCGGCATCCCCGGCGGCGGATTGGGGTCGAGCCCCTCGGCGAGGCGCCGCAGGATCGCGCCGGTTCCGAGCAGGCCGTGGCGGGCGAGCAGGCGCGGCAGCACCTCGTTGATGAGCACCGCGATCAGCGTCTCCTCGCGGACGCCGTCCGCCTCGAGCTGATCCAGGAGCTGCCGCATGCGGTCGCGCGTGTCGCTGAAACGCGGCGGCAGCTTCGATTCGTCGAACTGCTCGGTCGCGCGATGCAACCGCTCGCGAAGCTGGTGCATGGTCCGCCTCCGGGTCTCGATTTCAGAATGACTTATAGTGATATATTATATCACTTGCAAGCGGCGGGCATCGGCGCGGAACTCCGCTGCCAGCGTCCCCGCCGTCCTAGGATCATATTCCGCAATCGGCCTGCGGCCGCTCAGGTTTTCAAACGGCATACACGCCCGCCGCTTGCCCTCCCCCTTCGCGCGTGCGAAACGGCGCGCCATGCTCGTGCTCGAAGACGTTTCGCTCCGCATCGCCGGCAAGCTCCTGCTCGACCATGCCTCGGTCTCGATCCCGGACCGGGCACGGGTCGGCATTGTCGGCCGCAACGGCACGGGGAAGACCACGCTCTTCCGCGCGATCGAGGGTGAGGTCGATACGGAGACGGGCGCGATCCGCCTGCCCTCGCGCGCGCGCATCGGGCGCGTGGCGCAGGAGGTGCCGGGCGGGCCGGAGTCGCTCATCGACGTGGTCCTCGCCGCCGACACGGAGCGCGCCGCCCTGATGATCGAGCGCGAGACCGCGAAGGACCCGTTCCGCATCGCCGAGATCGAGCACCGGCTGGTGGAGATCGACGCCCATTCGGCGCCGGCGCGGGCCGCGCGCATTCTCGCGGGCCTCGGCTTCAGCGACGAGGCGCAGCAGCGGCCATGCTCGGAGTTCTCCGGCGGCTGGCGCATGCGGGTGGCACTTGCGGCGGTCCTGTTCACGGAGCCGGACCTCCTGCTCCTCGACGAGCCGACCAACTATCTCGATCTCGAAGGCACGTTATGGCTGCAGGATTACCTCGCGCACTATCCGCATACGGTGCTGCTCATCAGCCACGACCGCGACCTGCTTGACACGTCCGTCTCCTTCATCCTGCATTTCGACCAGCAAAAGCTGAAGCTCTATCGCGGCGGCTTCTCGCAGTTCGACCGGCAGCGGCGCGAGCAGATGATCGTCGATCAGCGCGCCCGCGAAAAGCAGGAGGCGAAGCGCGAGCACATGATGGCGTTCGTCGAGCGCTTCCGCGCCAAGGCATCGAAGGCACGGCAGGCGCAATCGCGGCTCAAGGCGCTGGAGAAGATGGAGCCGATCGCGGCGCCCATCGGCGAAATGCCGGCGGCGATCTCGATCCGCTCGCCGGAAAAGCAGCTCTCGCCGCCGATCATCGTGCTCGACGGGATTGCGGTCGGCTACGAGCCGGACAAGGCGGTGTTGCGCAATCTTGATCTCCGCATCGACGAGGACGACCGCATCGCCCTCCTCGGCCCCAATGGCAACGGCAAATCAACGTTCGCGAAGCTCCTCGCCGAGCGGCTGAAGCCGCAGCGCGGGAAGATGGTGCGTGCGCCCAAGCTCGAGGTCGCCTATTTCGCGCAGCACCAGCTCGACGAGCTGCGGGCCGACGAGTCGCCCTATCAGCATGTGCGGCGGCTGATGCCGAACGCGCCGGAGCCGAAGGTGCGCTCGCGGGCGGCGGAGATGGGATTCTCGGGCGAGGCCGCCGACACCAAGGTCGCCTCGCTCTCGGGCGGCGAGAAGGCGCGGCTGCAGCTTGGGCTCGCCGCCTTCCACGGGCCGCATCTCCTTATCCTCGACGAGCCGACCAACCACCTCGACATTGAGGCGCGCGAGGCGCTGATCGAGGCGATCAACGGCTATGAAGGCGCGGTGCTGCTCGTCACGCACGACCGGCACCTGCTCGATGCGTGCGCGGAGCGGCTATGGCGCGTGGCGGACGGCACGGTGCGGCCCTATGACGGCGACCTCGATCAGTATCGCCGCGAGGTGCTCGGGCGCGCGGGCGCCGCGCGGCTCACCGGCAAGGACAAGGCGGAGACGGGTGGGCGTGGCGGCGGCAAACGATCGGAGCTCGGCCCGCTGCGCAAGCGTATCGCCACGCTGGAAACGGAAATCGAGAAGCTCGAGCGCGAGCTTGCCACCATCGACAGGAAGCTCGCCGAACCCGCCTCGCAGACGAACGGCCATGCGGAACTCGCGAAGCTCGGCGCGCAGCGGACGCAACTCGCGGACCGCCTGGCGAAAGCCGAGGAAGAGTGGCTCGCGGCGAGCGCGCGGCGCGAGGAGCTTTCCGCATGAACGAAGCGGCCGGCTTCAGCGA
>Ga0180222_1000299_pt1 | contig 78646 bp, 72 predicted proteins | sample eDN5th37CKraftOP_FD_151336 | JGI IMG/M metagenome (GOLD analysis project Ga0180222, IMG submission 151336) | Enriched Organic Plus compost microbial communities from Emeryville, California, USA - eDNA 5th pass 37_C Kraft OP (version 2) (version 2) ... | reverse complement strand
CACCTGTCCGCAATCGACAACGGCGCACACGCGGTTGACCCGCACCTCGCCGCTATCCCCGACGCTCACCTCGGCCACCTGCGCAAGGTAGGTGCCGAACGCATAGAGCAGCGCAATGCCCCGGCCGTGCCGCGGCGGTAGCGGCTCGCCCCACCCCGAAAGCGCTGCCGCACGCTCCAGCACATGGCGCGCCCTGGAGTTCTTGGCCGTCAGCTCCAGGCGGAACTGCAGCGGATCCTTCTTCGCCGCAAGCGCCAGCTCGTCGATGAAGCTCTCGATGACGAAGGCATTGCGCGTGGGGCCGACGCCGCGCCAGAAGGCGGTCGGGATTCCTTGCGGCTCCTCGCGCACGTAGTCGACGTAGAAGTTCGGGATGTCGTAGGGCAGCTCGATCGCGCCATCGACGGCATCGGGATCGACGCCATTCTTCATCGCCTCGGGGAAGAAACGCGACATGATCGACGAGCCGACGATGCGATGCTTCCAGGCGACGAGCTTGCCGTCGGCATCGAGGCCGGCAGCGATCCGGTCGTAGTAGTACGGCCGATACATATCGTGCTGGATGTCCTCCTCGCGGCTCCAGACGACCTTCACCGGATCCTTCGACTGCTTGGCGATGAGCGCTGCCTGGAGGATGAAGTCGAACTCCAGCCGCCGGCCAAAACCGCCGCCCAAGAGGTGGTTGTGAATGCGCACCTTGCCCTCGTCGAGGCCGAGCGCTTTGGCGACCACCTTCTGAGCGATGGTGGGAATCTGCGTGCCGACCCAGATGTCACAGCCGCCCTCGGTGACTTCGACAGTGCAGTTCATCGGCTCCATGGTCGCGTGGGCGAGGAACGGGTTCTCGTAGACGCTGTCGAGCTTCTGCGCCGCGCCTGCGAGCGCTGTGGCGGCATCGCCCTCCGCTTTGGCGACGGCACCGTCCCGCTCGGCGGCCTTGGCGAGGGCCGCCACCACGTCGGACGTGGAGACCGAAGCGTTCGGCCCGTCATTGAACTTTGGCGCGGCTGCCTCGAGGCCCTGGCGCGCCGCCCAGTAATGATCTGCGATCACCGCCACGGCGTTGTCGAGCTTCACGATCTGGCGCACGCCCGGCACCGCGAGTGCCGCCGCCTCGTCGACGGAGGCGAGCGTGCCGCCGAACACCGGCGCGGCCGAAACCTGCGCGATCTTCATGCCCGGCACCTGCGCGTCGATGCCGAATTTCGCCGTGCCGTTTACCTTGCCCGACGCATCGATACGCCGCGTCGGCTTGCCGATGATCTGGAACTGGCTTGGCTCCTTGATGGCCACATGCTCGGGAACCGACTGCTTCGCCGCATCGTCGACCAGCGCGCCATAGCCGATCCGCTGGCCGCTCTTGGCGTGGATCACCTGCCCTGCCTCGGTCTTCAGCTCCGTCGTATTGACGTTCAGCTTTTTCGCCGCAGCTTCGAGGAGCATCTGCCGCGCGGCCGCGCCGGCTTCCCGCATGGGCTTATAGAAGCCGCGCACCGACGTGGAACCGCCCGTGATCTGTCCGCCGCCGACCGCGGGATTGCCATAGAGTTTGTCGTTCGGCGGGGCGATCCCGTACGAGACCATCTCCATCGGCACGTCGAGTTCTTCGGCAACGAGCATGGGCAGCGCCGTGTAGGTGCCCTGCCCCATCTCGATCGATGGGGAGATGACGGTAACCTTGCCGTCCCGGTCGATCCTTAAAAAGCCATTGGGGGCGAAGTCGACCACCGGAGCACTGCCCGGCTCGGCGTCCGCGGCCTCCACCCATCCGATCATCAGCCCGCCGCCGAAGGCAGCGCTGGCCTGCAGGAAGCGGCGGCGATTGAGCCCGGCCGCCTCACCCGCGAGGGCGGCACCGGCACGGGAGAGAATGTTCTGCATGGTGCGCTCTCCTTATTTCTTGGCAGTGGCGACCTTGGCCGCCTCTTTGATGGCTTCGCGGATGCGCACATAGGTGCCGCAGCGGCAGATATTGCCCGACATGCCCTGGTCGATGTCGGAGTCCGTCGGCTCGGGCGTCGCCTTGATGAGAGCCGCCGCGCTCATGATCTGGCCGGACTGGCAATAGCCGCACTGAACCACATCGAGATCCAGCCACGCCTTCTGCACGGCCTTGCCGACGGGGGTTTCCCCGACGCCTTCGATGGTGGTGACGGCGCGCCCGACGGCTTCGGACACCGGGGTGAGACATGCGCGCTGCGCCTCGCCATCGATGTGAACCGTACAGGCCCCGCACTGGCCGATGCCGCAGCCGAATTTCGTTCCGGTCATGCCCAGAAGGTCGCGGATGACCCAAAGAAGCGGCATGTCGTCGGGCGCAGCGACGGAAACCTTGGCGCCGTTGACGGTGAGATCGATCATTACTGGTTTTCCCTGGAGGCAAGGGTGACCAGGGAAATATAGCGCAGGAGAGCCCGCATGCCACCGCCTGCCCTGCCGGACGGGGTCGCTACGCGGCGCGCCCGAACAATTTTAGCGATCGCGCGCCTTTATTGCGGGCGTAACAGCGCGTGAAGAAGCGCCGCCGCCACCACTGCAAAGCTTGGAATGGCACGCCTGCTGGATACGCGCGCAGCACACCGATGCACGTCGGTTGCTTCTCTATTCAAGCGCGCACGGCGCATTGCAATCTCGTAACGCGAACGGGCTTCAACGTCGCGCGTGCACGACCATCGACACTGCATCGCGCATCGCGTCGCACACAATTGCAACGACGTGCTTGCAGCAAAACATCGACGGCGAAGAAATTAGACGCTACAAAAGCAGCAGCGATCACGAGACGATGTATGCCTCAAGCGGCTGAGCCACCATTTGCACGTCTACTTTCGTCGGCAAGGCGCCGCCGCATCCGCCGGCGTGTCGCCGTGCGCTACCGCACTTCAGCGCACTTCGCACAATGGCTCCGCGCGCTTTGCACCGCCTCCCTGCCGGAAGCGTTCCACACATCTTCTCGCCCGTTACGCCGCTTGCGCCGCCGCCATCACCAGGCGCGCCACGCGCGGTGCGGAAGCCTGCGCCGGCTGCAACGGCGCTTCATCTATGCACAGCGCTTAACCGTAAAGGTCAGCCGGCCACCCCAGAACGATCGGGACGAGAATACCCGCGCGCGGCGGATGAAACCCGCCAAGCCGGCAAGCGCAAATAGCGCACGCGCAGCGACATTCGCACGCCGGCGACGCCCTGTGCGGGCCACGCGGTCAGGGTTTTCGGCGTCACGGCCGCGCCGCCGCTGAGCGCGCGCATAGGCAGCGCCCATGGAGCCAATCAGGCGCCATCCCCGTTGCGGTTAGACCATGATCGCTTCGGACCCTACCAGTCCGAAACGTCGATCGTCGGTCCGATCGAACGACGAGAGCCGCATCGCGATTCGAAGAAAAGCGATCGTGCCCTAGGCCGCGATGCAGGCTAAAAACCAGCGGAAAAAATGCGCGTCATTGTCTTAACGGTGCACGCCACGCAGCCGTCGCCACCGGCGACTGACGCATGCCGGCACGACCGCGTGTCCCAAGTGCGTATGTTCCCGTCAAACGGCGCGCAACGCCGGCCGCACCGGAGCAATATCCGCTTCGCCCGGTTTGCGGCCCACCGCCGAGTAGCGCAGGCCGGCGGCATGGGCGAGGTCCGCCGAGAACACATTCCGCAGGTCGACCAGCATATCGCCCTGCATCGCAGCCTTGGCCGCCTCGAGATTGAGGCCGCGGAACTCGTTCCACTCCGTCACCGTCACGAGGACATCCGCCCCCGTCGCGGCCTCGAGGGCGCTCTCGCACCACACGACGTCGGGTAGCAGCGGTTCCGCCTGCCGCCGCCCCTGCGGATCGACGGCGCGAACGGTCGCCCCCCGCTCCTGCAGCATCGGAATGATGACGAGGCTCGGGGCATCGCGCATGTCGTCGGTGTTCGGTTTGAAGGTGACGCCGAGGATCGCGATGGTCTTGCCACGGACCGAGCCGCCCGCGGCCGCCTCGATACGGTGCGCCATGGCGATCTTGCGCTCGTCGTTCACCCGCTGCACCTGCTCGATGATGGTTACCGGCGACTTATTCTCCCGCGCGGTCCGGATCAGCGCCGACACGTCCTTCGGGAAGCACGAGCCGCCGTAGCCGGGCCCCGGATGCAGGAACTTGTCGCCGATGCGGCGGTCCTTGCCGATGGCGGACGCCACTTCCTGCACGCCCGCGCCCACGACCTCGCACAGGTCGGCAATCTCGTTGATGAAGCTGATCTTGAGGGCGAGGAAGGCATTCGCCGCGTACTTCGCCAGTTCCGCTGACTCGCGTCCGACGAACATCACCGGCGCACTGCGCAGCGCAAGCGGCTTATAAAGACGGCCCATCACCGCCTCGGCACGCTCGTCGTCGACGCCCACGAGCACCCGGTCGGGGTGCATGAAATCGCCGATAGCCGATCCTTCGCGCAGAAACTCCGGGTTGGAGCACACCGCGAAGTCGCCATCCGGACGGGCTGCGCGCAGACGGCGCTCGATCTCGCGGCTGGTGCCGACCGGCACGGTCGACTTCGTCACGATGACCGTGAAGCCCTCGAGGTGCGGCGCGATCTCCTCAACCGCCGCATAGACGTAGGAAAGGTCGGCATAGCCATCGCCGCGGCGCATGGGGGTGCCCACTGCCAAGAGGATCACGTCGGCTTTCTTCGCTGCGGGCCCGAGGTCGTCGGTGAACACGAGGCGACCCGCCTGCATGTTCCGCTGCAAAAGGTCGTCGAGGCCGGGCTCGTAGATCGGCGATTTGCCGGCGTTCAGTTCCGCAAGACGCTGCGGATCCTTGTCGACGCAGGTGACGCTCCAGCCGAACTCGGAAAAGCAGGCCGCCGATACGAGGCCCACGTAGCCCGCTCCGATCATGCAGATGTTCATCGTCGCATCGCGCTGCGCACCCGGCGATGTGCCGATGCGGCCTGCGCCTCCCTCTCGTTTGGCCCTTGTGGAGTGACTCTAGGCCGAAACGGCGCCTGCTGAAACGGGCCAGAAGCCCGGCGGTAAATTCACCCGACCGCAGCGGCGTAACCGGTTCGCGTCTCGGCGTGCGTGCGGCCTGACGTCGCGCGAATATTGCCAGCGGCGTGTGCGGCAATCCCGGCGCCGTAAGCCCGCCGTGTGACCCTATTGTGAATACGCCCTTCCAATGGGCCCGGGCTCGGCTGAATCGACACCCACTTGCGCTTCCGTTCGCACCTACGTGGTGAAATTGCCGCTCCTGTGATAAGCGGCGTACGTCAAATTACGCAGATTGGGCACGCCGAAATGAGCACGAACGACAAAGCCACCCGGACCGAGACCGACACCTTCGGCCCCATCGAGGTTGCCGCAGACCGTTATTGGGGCGCGCAGGCGCAGCGCTCGCTGGGGAACTTCAAAATCGGCTGGGAAAAGCAGCCGCTTCCCGTCGTCCGCGCGCTCGGCATCGTGAAACGGGCCGCCGCCGAGACCAACATGGCGCTCGGCCGCCTCGATCCGAAGATCGGCGAGGCCATCGTCAAGGCGGCACAGGAGGTGATGGAGGGCAAGCTCGATGCCCACTTCCCGCTCGCCGTCTGGCAGACGGGCTCCGGCACCCAGTCGAACATGAACGCGAACGAGGTCATCTCCAATCGTGCCATCGAAATGCTGGGCGGGGAGAAGGGCTCGAAGAAGCCCGTGCACCCGAACGACCACGTCAACATGAGCCAGTCGTCGAACGACACTTTCCCGACGGCCATGCACATCGCCTGTGCCGAGGAGATCGCCCACCGGCTGATCCCGGCGCTGCAGAAGCTGCGCAACGCGCTGAACGACAAGGCCCAGGCCTGGAAGGACATCGTCAAGATCGGCCGCACGCACACGCAGGATGCCACCCCGCTCACCCTCGGGCAGGAGTTCTCCGGCTATACCCAGCAGGTCGAGAACGGCATCGGGCGCATCGAGCAGACGCTGCCCTCGCTGATGGAGCTGGCCCAGGGCGGCACCGCCGTAGGCACGGGCCTCAATGCGCCGAAGGGCTTCGCCGAGAAGATCGCCGAGCGCATCGCCGCCATCACGCAGCTTCCGTTTACTTCCGCGCCCAACAAGTTCGAGGCCCTCGCCGCCCACGATGCGATGGTCATGAGCCACGGCGCGATCAACACGCTGGCGGCCGCCCTCTTCAAGATCGCCAACGACATCCGTCTGCTGGGGTCCGGTCCCCGTTCGGGTCTCGGCGAGCTGGCGCTGCCGGAGAACGAGCCCGGCTCCTCCATCATGCCCGGCAAGGTGAACCCCACCCAGTGCGAAGCCCTCACGCAGGTGTGCGTGCAGATCTTCGGCAACAACGCCGCCATTACCTTCGCCGGCAGCCAGGGTCACTTCGAGCTGAACGTCTATAATCCGGTGATGGCCTATAACTTCCTTCAGTCGGTGCGGCTGATGGCGGACGCGGCGGTTTCCTTCACCGACAACTGCGTCGTCGGCATCGAGCCGCGCGTCGACAACATCAAGGCGGGCGTCGAACGTTCGCTGATGCTCGTCACCGCGCTCGCGCCGAAGATCGGCTACGACGCCGCCGCCAAGATCGCCAAGACCGCGCACAAGAACGGTACCACCCTGCGCGAGGAGGCGGTCGGGGGCGGATACGTGACCGATAAAGAGTTCGACGAGATCGTCGATCCGCGCAAAATGCTGGCGCCGGACTGACGCTAGCCGCTTCGGATTGCAAATTCGGAAGCCGAACCATGAGCGCCGAAATCGTCAACCTGCGCACCGCACGCAAGGCGAAGCAGCGCCGCGATGCGCAGGCCCATGCCGCCGAGAACCGCGCCAGGTTCGGCCGCACGAAGCACGAGCGCCAGTCCGAGCGCGCCAAGGAAGAGCTGGCCGCGCGGCGCCTCGATGCCTTGCGGCGCGACGACGCCGGCGGCGGCGAGGAGCCCGGAGCCTGACATGGGCGCCAACGGCGAGCCTCCATCCCTGCGCAATTCGGCCCGGCCGCGGAAGCGGTCGTTCTCGATCAAAGGCCACCGTACGTCGATCTCGGTGGAAGCGCCGTTCTGGGAGGCCCTGCAGCAGGCCGCTGCAATGGAAAACACCACGCTCGCGGGCCTCGTCGCCCGTATCGATGCCGCGCGGGGCGACGCCGGGCTATCGAGCGCGGTTCGGGTGTGGGTGCTCGACTACTTCCGGCGCAGCTCGCAAACGTCAGCCGGTTAGAGCGCCCTCGCGTTACGCGACGACCGGCCTCAGTTCGTGTTCTGCAGGTTGCGCAGCACTTCTTCGTTGGGCTGCATTGGCCGCTGCGGGCGGCGCGGCCGATAGCTCGCCCCGGACGGCGTCGCGGCCGGTGGCGGCGTGATGCTGCCCGCTTCGACGGGGGCTTCGAGAATATCGGACGGCGCGGCCCCGAACGTCTGTCCTTCCTGTCCCGGAGCCGGAGGTACGACGACGCCCGGCGCGCTGGCACTGCTGGGCGGCACCGCCGGTGCAGCGGTCACCGACTGCGATGTCTCCGGATCGGTCGAAACGGCGTTGCCGGCCGTCGGGGAAGGTGCAATGGGCGGCGCCGCGCGGGGCGCGGGCGGCACCGGAAGCGGTGCGGCGCTTTCATCCGATTCGAGCGAGCGGCGGCGCTCCTCGTCCCGGCGGGCGCGCTCCGCATCGGCCTGATGCAGACGTTCGAGCTGATCCGCGTCGAGCTCCATCTTCCGGATCGCAAGCTCGCGCTCCAGCGGCTCTGAGGTGATGCGCGAGGTCAGCGCCCAGGCATCGGCCAGACGGCCAGTATAAACGACACCGACGCTCGGCAGCGCGCCGAGACGCGGCTTGTCCGGCTGCGGCACGTCCGGCGCGCGCGGCTCGATCACCCACGCGCTGTCGACGATCAGCGAAGCAAGATCGACCGTCGTCTCGACCTTCGTGGTGCCGGCATCGGAAGCGAGCGTCACGAGTGCGAGTTTCGCCGCACCGTCGCCAATCTCGATCGGGATGTCACGCGGGCCTACCGCCACGTCGGCGGCGTCGAACTGCGCGCGCAGCGCTTCTGCCAACTGCTCGCCCGTCGCGCCTGCTTCCCCGCTCAGCGCAGCGTTGGACGCTGCTACGACGGCGAGCGGCGTCGGCACGTGAAGCCTCAGCTCCCCGAGCTTCAATTCACCCTTCCCGGTAGCGACCGAAACGAGCGCACCCGGCGTCGACGCGCGGGATTTGAAGTCGAGCGCGAGCGAGGCTTGCGGATCCTTGGCATCCGTCGCAGCAGCGCCCGCGCTGCTCGCACCCTTGCGCACGTGCATATCCGCGATATGCAGCGTGCCGTCGAGGCTTGCGCCACCCGGCGCGCGTTCCAGCATCACGCGGGCCGATAGATCGCCGCCCAGCACCTTGCCTTCGAGCTTGCTGACCTCGACCTTGCCCGGCTCGAGCTTTACCTCTGCGCGCGCCTTGGGGATCACCATGCGCTCGGCAAGCGTCAGCGTGCCGAAGGAAACCCCGAGCTTGCCTTCGATGCCGTCGAGAGCGGCGAAATCGAAAGCGTGCTCGGGCCAGATCGATTTGCCCGCCGTGAGCGGCTCTGCGCCGGGCACCTCCGCGGGCGGCTTGCGGTCGAGCACGAGCCCCAGCAGCCCGGGAACGGAAGCCTCATCGACGTTCAGCTCGCCCGTGACGATGGCCGGCCCCTCGCTCGGATAGGCGAGCGCGAGCGCACCCCCGACCTTGCTGCCGCCGATGCTCAGATCCTGCAGCTTCAGCTCCGTGGCGTTATCCGTGGAGCTGACGTGCAGCGTGCCGACGATGGGCGTCTCGCTGAGTGCGACGCCGCTGCCAAGGCCTGCGACGGCCATCGCGTCACTGAGCGCGCGTGCTGAAATACGCAAGTCGCCGTCGAGACCGCGGCCACCCTCGCCCGGAAGCACCACGCGTCCGTCGTAACCGAAGAAGAGCGCCGGAGCCTGCGCCGACGCCGAAACCGTCATGCCCTTGGTGGGCGTACCGACGGCCTTCACGAAAACCTGTCCAGCCTGCGCCCCGTCCGTGGATGGAACATTGGCCGCACCGCGCGCACCGAGGCTCGCCACGATGCGCGAAACGTCCTTGCTGTCGACGGTGAGCGAAATGTCTGCCGGCGCCGCGCGCCAGTTGCCGAGACCGCCATCGAGCATCGCATTGGCGATGACACGGCCGCCGCCCTGCGCGCTGCCGTCGATCGTCACGTCCGCGGCACCGGGCTGGCGTGAGCCGAGCTGCAAAGTCCCCGCAATGCGCATCGGCGCAAGCGCGCTGAACGTTTCCGCCTGCTCGCGTACGCCCTCGGGCGGATCGATCAACGCGATCAGCTTGCCGTATGTCTCGGCGCTCGGCGCGTTCATGATCCAGCGAAGCGTGCCGCGCGGGCTCGTCGGCGCGTCAGTGACGTCGCCTTCCAGCTCCATCTTGAGCCCGTCGGCCGTCGCGAAGCGATAGGTGCGCACGGCGAGCCGTCCGCCGGCGATCCCAAGATCCATGTTAAGGTTGTGCAGCCGCTGCCCGCCAGCCAATAGCTCGCCGGCGCGCACGCGCAGATCGAGATCCATCGCTGCGGGATCGAACCACGCGAACTTGGCAGGCACCTGGGCCGCCTCAGCCGTGCCGCTGGACGCGACGACGCGCTTGAAGGCTTCGACGCCCGCCGGCCAGAACTGGCCCGCATCGATCTCGGCGCCTTCCAGCACCACCTCGACATGCGGCCGGTCCTTGTTTGCGTAGTGCATCTCGCCCGTGAGCGGACGCCCGCCGATCTCCGCGCCGGCTTCCGTCAGGTGAATGCCGCCCTCGCTCATCGCCAGCTGGCCCTGCAAGGAGAACGGCCCTTCGTTGCGTAAGGCGTCGGCGAGCGCCTTGCCGCGGGCGGCCCAGTCGAGGAACCGCGTCAGGCTCGTTCCGTGCAGCGTGACATCCCCGCGGAACGATTGTCCGTCCGCCGCGTCGGCAACAGTCCCGTCGAGCGCGAGGCGCGTTCCGCCGGGCAAGGCCACGCGCAATTTGTTGAGCAGCAGCGTGCCTCCGCTGCGCGCCACCTCGAGCTGCACGCCGCTCACCGGCTCCCCGCCGAGGCTCGCCTGATCGAGGTCGAACCGCACTTTGCTGTCGGCGTTCTTCGGCAAGGCCGCCATCATCGCCCTGATGAAATTGCGCGCCGTCGCGATGGGATTGCCGCCGCCTTCTTCGGGCTTCGTGACGCGATCGAGATCGAGCCAGCGCGAAGCAAGGTCCATATTGACGCTCAGCCGGTCATCCCAGGTCGCATTCGCGGATCCGGAAATGAGCTGCGGCTGGCCGACGTGCTCGAACGCGACGGCGATATTTTCAACGCGCAGGCCCTTTGCATCGCCATCGATGTGGGCGCGGAAATCGAGCAGCGGCGCTTCCTGCTTGCCGGACGACGCCGGTGTCGTTGTCCCCGCGGGCGCGAGCGGATCCCCTGCGAGCGCCAGTTTGGCCGTCAGCTCGCCGTCGACGCGCGGCATATTCTTGATATCGGCCACGCGGCCATCGACCGAATAGGTGCTGTTGTCGTCGCCGGTGCCGCGCACGGTCGCCTTGAAGCGCATGCTGCCATCGGCTTCCGCCATGCCGGTGACGAGGCGCAACTCGCGCTCCTCCTCGCGCCATTGCGTCGTACCCTTGAAAGCAAAGGGTCCGGAGGTCGATTCCGCCTTCAGCTCGCCGTTGAGGCCGGTGAGATCGGCGAAGCTGATGCCCCGCGGCCCATGGAAGGTGACGGCGCCGTCGTTGATTTTCACCGATTGCAGCGTCACGCCGGCGGGCACGAACGGCAGCGAGCCCGACGAGATGGAAAAGCTGCGCCAGTTGCCGGCGCCCTCCGCATCGACGGCGAGCCGCAGCACCGGCTTCTCCAGCACCACCTCGTTCGCCTCGATGATGCCTTTGAGCAGCGGCGGCGCCGAAAGGCGCATGGTGAAGCTTTCCGCGCGGAAAAACGGCTCGCCCGTCGCGCCGGTCGGATCGGCGATGCGCAGCTTCTCGAAACTGACGTAGGGCGAGGGCAGCAGGCGCAGATTGACGTTGCCGCCCACCCGCACTTCGCGGCCGAGGATGCGCGTTGCCTCTTCCTCGAAAACGCCGCGATAGCCGTTCCAGTCGATGAAATAAGGGACGGCAAAGAGCGCCGCCAGGGCGAGCGATATCAGCCCAGCAATATAGAGAAGCCCGTTGCTCATCTAACTTTTCAGGATCCCGATAGGCATTTCGGCCTCCCTGCAACATTGCGGGATGGGAACGACTGCAACCCCGCCGGGATGCCCGCGTCAAATATCACGCCGATGACACACCCTTAGGGTGCGCCGCCGTCTTCGACGTATGACCGGCAGGCACTCTAACTTATTCGCGATGCCCTGTCTGGACCACGATGTGCCAGTATTACATGGCCCCGCAACGGAAAAATGGCGCCCGGCCGGGTGACTTGCCGCACGGGGAGCCGTGCGAATAGGCCTCGGCCGAATGGGGCGAATCGGGCGCCCGAGACCCCATATGACACCCCATATGCCTACCCAAACTGGTGTGGGCGGATCGCGCGCGGCCGTTGCCGCGCCGGGCCCGGTGATATAGTTCGGAAGCATGGCGCAAAACGGAAAACATTTGGCGAACACGGCCCCCGTGGACGACGACGAGCCGCCCTTCGACCTGCCGCAGCGCTCCGAGACGGCGGGGCAGCACGTCCCGATTGAGGCTTCGGAATCGGATGCGCTGCCCTTCGACCTGCCCGAGGCTGCGCCCCAGCCCGCAGCCCGGCCGCGGCCCGCCGGTTCCGCTGCGGCTGAAAACGCCCCCCCGCGCCCGTCCCTTTCGGCCCGCGCCCTGCAGAGCGCGAACGCCACGTCCGCGGCCGCGCCCTATCTCGAAGGGCTGAACCCGGAGCAACGTGAGGCGGTCGAGGCCCTCGACGGCCCGGTGCTGGTCCTCGCCGGCGCCGGCACAGGCAAAACCCGCGTCTTGACCACCCGCATCGCACATATCCTCGCGACCGGCCGCGCCTACCCCGGCCAGGTGCTCGCCGTCACCTTCACCAACAAAGCCGCGCGCGAAATGAAAGAGCGCATCGGCATGCTGGTCGGCGGCGCGGTGGAGGGCATGCCCTGGCTCGGCACGTTCCATTCCATCGGCGTCAAAATTCTGCGCCGCCACGCCGAGCTCGTCGGCCTGAAATCCAGCTTCACCATCCTCGACACCGACGACCAGATCCGCCTCCTGAAGCAGGTGATCGAAGCGGCTCGCCTCGATAAGGACCGCTGGCCGGCGCGCCAGCTCGCCGCCCTGATCGATGGCTGGAAAAACCGCGGCCTGACGCCCGACAAGGTCCCCCCGGGCGAGGCCTATGGCTTCGCGGCCGGCAAGGGTGCCGAGCTCTACGCCGCCTACCAGCAGCGCCTCAAGGAGCTGAACGCCTGCGACTTCGGCGATCTCCTGCTCGAAAACCTGCGCCTCTTCATGGGCCACCCGGACGTGCTCGCCGACTATCAGCGGCGCTTCCGCTACATCCTCGTCGACGAGTACCAGGACACCAACGTCGCCCAATATCTCTGGCTGCGCCTTCTCGCCCAGGGCTCGCCCAACGTCTGCTGCGTTGGCGACGACGACCAGTCGATCTACGGCTGGCGCGGCGCGGAGGTGGACAACATCCTGCGCTTCGAAAAAGATTTTCCCGGCGCCAAGGTGATCCGCCTCGAGCGCAACTACCGCTCCACCGGACACATCCTCGGCGCCGCCGCCGGTCTCATCGCCGCGAACCAGAGTCGTCTCGGCAAGACGCTGTTCACCGACGGCGACCACGGCACCCGGGTCACGGTGTCGGCCGTATGGGACGACGAGGAAGAGGCCCGGTCCATCGGTGACGACATCGAAAGCCGCCAGAAGCACGAGGGCCAGCACCTTAACGAGGTGGCGATTCTGGTGCGTGCCTCGTTCCAGATGCGTGCCTTCGAAGACCGTTTCATCACCATGGGGCTGCCCTATCGCGTGATCGGCGGCCCGCGCTTCTACGAGCGCCAGGAAATCAAGGACGCCATCGCCTATCTCGAGATCACCGCCAATCCGGCCAACGATCTCAAGTTCGAGCGTATCGTCAATGTGCCCAAGCGCGGCATCGGCGACAGCTCCGTGAAACGCGTGCACGAGCTTGCCCGCGCGCGCTCCATTCCGATGTTCCAGGCGGCGCAGATGATCGTCGAGACGGAGGAGCTGCCGGGCAAGGCGCGCAAGTCCCTCACCGATCTCATCGCGAGCTTCACGCGCTGGCGCGCGCGCATCGGCCACATCAAGCACACCGAGCTTGCCGAGCTGATCCTCGATGAATCCGGCTACACCGCCATGTGGCAGGCCGACAAGAGCCCGCAGGCCCAGGCGCGCCTGGAAAACCTGAAGGAGCTCGTGCGCTTCATGCACGAGTTCGAGACGCTCGAGGGCTTCCTGGAGCACGTGAGCCTCGTCATGGACGTCGCCCAGGAGGGTGACGGCGATCGCGTATCGATCATGACGCTGCACGCCGCCAAGGGCCTCGAGTTCGACGTGGTCTACCTGCCGGGCTGGGAGGAAGGCCTCTTCCCCCATCAGCGCTCGCTGGATGAAAGCGGACAGGCCGGCCTCGAGGAAGAGCGTCGTCTCGCCTACGTCGGCATCACGCGCGCCAAGCGCATCGCCAAGATCTCGTTCGCACAGAACCGCCGCAAGCAAGGGCTCTATCAATCCGCACTGCCGTCCCGCTTCGTCGACGAGCTGCCCGAGGGGCACGTCGAGGTGGCCGAGATGAAGACACCCTTCGGCGGCGCCTATCAGAATTTCGGCGGCACCTTCGGCCGCGGCGGTTATGGACGCAGCCGCTTCGACGACGCCCCGCCGTTCGAGGGCCACTATGACACGCCCGGCTGGCAGCGGGCACAGGATCACACCCGTGCGCAGGCGAAGAAATGGAGCCCCGCGGACCAGCGCCGCAAACGCGGACCGCTCACCATCGAGGGCGAGCTCGTCGCGTCATCCAGTGAGGCCGCGAGCTACAAACGCGGCGAGCGAGTGATGCATCAGAAGTTCGGCGTCGGCACGGTGACGGACGTCGACGGCAACAAGCTCACGATTGAGTTCGACGGAGCTGGCCGCAAGCGCGTCGTCGACAGCTTCGTCGACCGGGCATAGCGTAGCACGCTTCCCGAACGTCGGATCGGATTCCAGACAAGAAATGCGTGGCCTCGCTCCACGGCCTCGATGAACACTGGGAACATTTGCTCCTGGCGCGGTGCATCCGCGCCAGCGGGCAAATGTCAACAACAGCGAACTGCGGACACGCTTCAGCGCGTACGCAGTTCGCCAAATCCCGATCAGTTCAAAGGCACGTTGACGGTTCCTTGGAGCGTGTATCCGTTGTAGTCGCTGGCGCCGAGACCGTCCCAGGAAGCCAGACCGCGGATATACCAGCCGCTCGAGGTTGCGACGTTGAGGCCACCCTGCAGCCGGCCCCAGAAGTCACCTGGGCCGACAACGAAGCCGTCGATGATTGCAACGTTCGGGTTGTCGAAGTCCCAGACACCTTTGAGCGCTGCGAACGGCTCGATGAAAGTGTCAGCCGAGTGGCGGATGCGATAGCCGATCTCCGGACCGAATTGCAGGCGGCCGAGGGAGACGTTCTGGCCCGCAACGAAGGTGCCGGCGGAATTGGTGAAGCCGTCGGCGCTTTCCTCGACGTAGGCCAGCTCGGCCGACGGAGTGATGCGCCAGGCGTCATAGACCCAATTACCCGCGAGCGTACCCTTCACCAGCCACCGCGACGTATCGAATGAGCCCGCAGCGCCGGCGACGTCGATGTCGTTGTCGGACCGGCCCCAGGCAGCGCGCAGATCGAAGAAAATATTCTCGTGAATGCGGGCCGACATGTAGGGACCGACCATCCAGCCGTTGCCCTTGACCTTGGATGCGAGAATACCGCTGTCGTCTTTTGCCCAATCGAACTGGGCGAGCACACCGACGATCATGTTCTCGGCGACGCGATAGTCGCCACCGACGTAGAGCACGCCGACATGGCCATCCCGGTCCAGATTGCCGTTGTCGTCATTGAAAGCGGAGTAGCGACCCTCGACCCACAGATCCCAGGGCGAAGCCGTTTGGTAGGCGAGCGGGTATGCTTCGCCGGCACCGAGCGCCATGCGGTCACGCTGCATCTGCGATTGCGCAGCCTGTTGGCGCAGCCGCGAGAGCGATTGCGAGAACTGGATGCTCTTGCCACCCGATGCTTCGATGGCATCGCCACCGAGACCGCCGGCGCCCAGGCCCATAGCATTGCCGAGGCCCGTGGCATTGCCGAGGCCCGAGCCGATCCCCATGGCGCTGGCGAACGCGGCCGCGCCGTTGCTCGCAACATTCGTTGTGCCATTGCCCGCTGCGGCGACGTTTGTTGATGCGGATGCGCCCGAACGGCCCATGAGGCTCGTGCCGGACGGATCGTTGAGCAGAATTCCGTTGACGCGCGAGGCTAGAAAGCCGCGGGTAACACTCGCCGAACGGTCGGAAGAGGGACTTGGCCCAGGTGGCGGGGTGGGCTGACCGACGCACGTGGTCGTAACGCTCCCCGTCGCGCCGCTGGTACTGGAAGCAAAAAGGATCTGCATTCCCGCTGCTTCAGTGGCAGTGCTGACGGTGTAGGTTTGGGCGATGCCGGAATCGTTAGGCATCAGGTAGAAGGCCACCTGTGCGCTGGCGCTGTCGCGCAGGCGGAATCCGCCGGTGAACACGCTGACCGGGGTAATGGTCAGAACGTCACCGATCGCAAATCCTGATTGCGTAAAAGTGCCACCGTTTGCCAGCGGACCGCTCATGGAGCCTTGATTGACAGCATCGCAACCGGTCGAAGCGATGGCTTGATTGCTGCCTATCACGAGGCAGGCAGCCGCCATTACCCCTGAGATTCGACGCGCCGCTCTCCATGAATTGGCCGGCATGGCTTCCCTTCCGTTTGGTGAGATTTGCTCGAATGCCGTTGGGACTGAACGTCGGCGCGTCGATGAATCGGTTGTAAAAATGGAATGACCGCACGCGGTGTACGACTTTTCTCGAATCCGCGATTAGCTATCTGTGATTCGGGCTGCAGCTCAACTGAACCGTTAACAAATTCCTAATAGGTGTTGCCCGTTGGAATCAGGTCACGGCTTGCTGTCAGCAGCGCCCGCTGCCGGGGTCGGTTGCACGCGAAACGCATCCGCCCCGCGGCTGAGAATCCAACCGCCGGTCCGCCACGAAATAAAATTGCGCTAGCTAGTTCGACTGCGGCTCGACGCCTTCCTGCAAGCCGAGCACGTGCCCCGCAAGGTACAGCGATCCGCAAATGAGGATGCGCTTCGGACCCGCTGCGGCGGCATCGGAGCGCTTCAGCGCTGCCTCGACGTCCGGCGCACTTTCCGCCTTGAGCCCCACCTCGCGCGCCGTCTCGGCCAGAGCTTCGGGCGCGTGCGGCGCTTCGTGCGCACCCGGGATCGGCACCGTCACGACGTGGCTCGCAAGCCCGCGGAACGGCGCCAGGAAGCCCGCCGCATCCTTGAGTCCCATCATGCCGACGATGAGGTGCAGCGGCTTCGGCGAACGTTCTTCGAGATCGGCCAGCGTCTGCGCCAGCGCGCGTCCGGCAGCAGGATTGTGCCCGCCGTCGAGCCAGAGCTCGGTGCCGGGTTGCAGCAGCGACGGCAACGGACCGGCGTCGAGACGCTGCATGCGCGCGGGCCAGCGTGCACCGGTAAGCCCCTGCTCGATGGCATGCTCGCCAATGCCGAGCTGCGGCAACGCCTTCGCCAGGCGCAGCGCCGCGGCAACCGCCGTGCCGGCGTTGCCGATCTGGTGGCTGCCGACGAGGCCGGGCAGCGGCAGATCGAGCAGCAATTCTTCCATTTGCACCACGAGACGGCCGCGCTGCTCGTAGGCATCGAAGTGCTCGCCCCAAACGGTGAGCGGCGCGCCGAGGCGCAGCGCTTCGGCGCGGATCACGTCCTCGGCCTCCGGATCCTGCTGGGCGATGACGGCGGGTACGCCGGCGCGCAGGATTCCCGCCTTCTCGAACGCGATCTTGGGCAGCGTCGCGCCAAGCTTCTCCGAATGGTCGAGCGAGACCGGCATGATGACGTCGAGCGCCGGCCGATCGATCACGTTCGTGGCGTCGAGCCGTCCGCCGAGCCCCACCTCGAGCAGCAGCACGTCGGCGGGATGCTCCGCAAAGGCGAGGAAAGCTGCGGCCGTCGTGATCTCGAACTGCGTGACGTCGTCATGGCCGTTGAGCGCCTGCGTGCGCGTCAGCACATCGACCAGCGTCTCTTCGCCGATGGGCTCCGCCTTGCCGGTCGGCCCGGCCAGCGCGATGCGCTCGTGGAAACGGACAAGGTGCGGTGAGGTATAGACGTGCACGCGCGCACCGGCCGCCTCGAGGATGGCTTTCAGGTACGCCGTGACGGAGCCTTTGCCGTTGGTGCCGGCAACGTGCACGGTCGGCGGCAGCCGTCGATGTGGATCACCGAGCTTCGCGAGCAGCCGCTCGACCCGGCCGAGCGAAAGGTCGATCAGCAACGGGTGCAGCAGCTTCATCTCGGCGAGGAGCTTAGCGCTTGTCGGCATGCGGCTCTCCCGCCGTCTCTCTTTTTTGGATCGGCGGCGATGGCCCGAAGGCGCCGCCAGCCGGTGACTGCTCGGGGAGCCGCAATGAGGCAGCCCGCTGCACTAGTGTTGTCTATCTTTGGTGGTGATCGAGCGCGTTGCGGGCGTCTCGTCCTCGCCCAGCGTGATGTCGCGCTTTTCCGTACGCACTGTCGGGTCGAAGTGCTGCTCGGGCTCGAGGATCTCCGGCTCGACCGTCGTCGTCACCGAGCCATTGTGGGCGCCGGACGTATCGATGCCGCTGCCGTTCATGTGCACCGTCTTGCCGTTGAGCTTCGTCCTGTCGATGTGCTTCACCGGCTGGATGCCCATGAGCATGTGGCACAGGCGGCTCAGCGTCTCGCGCATCTTGTGACGGTGCACGACCATGTCGATCATGCCGTGCGCGAGGAGGTATTCGGCGCGCTGGAAGCCTTCCGGCAGCTGCTCGCGGATGGTCTGCTGGATGACGCGCGGCCCGGCGAAGCAGATGAGTGCGCCCGGCTCGGCGATATGGATATCGCCCAGCATGGCATAGGACGCGGTGACGCCGCCCGTCGTCGGATCGGTGAGCACCACGATGTAGGGCAGCTTGTTTTCGCGCAGAGCCTGCACCGCAATGGTGGTGCGCGGCATCTGCATGAGCGAAAGGATGCCCTCCTGCATGCGCGCGCCGCCCGAAGCGGCGAACAGGATGAAGGGCGTCTTCTTCTCCACTGCGCGCATCATGCCCGCGATCACGGCCTCACCCGCCGCCATGCCGAGCGAGCCGGCCATGAAGCGGAAATCCTGCGCGGCGGCAACGATAGCCTGCCCGTCGAGCTTGCCTTCGCCGAGCAGCACCGCGTCGTCGAGCTGCGTCGACGACTTCGCATCCTTGAGGCGCTCCGAATAGCGCCGCCCATCGCGGAACTTCAGCGGATCGGTCGGCACCGGCGGCACCGGCACGCGCTCGTATTCGCCGCCGTCGAAGAGGTGCTGCAGGCGCAGGTCGGCGCCCATGCGCATGTGATAGTCGGAGCCGGGAACGACGAATTGATTGGCCTCGAGGTCTTTATAAAAGACCATCTGGCCCGTCTCAGGACACTTGATCCAGAGGTTGTCCGGCACCTCGCGCTTCGTGGTCAGGAAGCTGCGGATCTTCGGCCGGACGACGTTGTTGATCCAGTTCACGCTCTTGGCCTCTCGACGCTTGGCCGGACCGGGCGGCAATGATTGCCTTGTCAGGCTTGGGCTCCGGTCCCTAGCACATGGAACCGTAAGAACCCGCTTATATGGCGCTTTTCAGCGCTTTGCCGCACTGCGGCAATTGGAGCGTTTAACCGCCGTCTCGATGTGCTCAGGCAGCCCGCACAGCGGCCGCCAGGGAGCCCACCAAATCTAGGACAGCCGGCACCGTCTTGCTAGTGGAGCGGCCATCCGCGGCAAGGCTCTGCGCGATGGCGCCGACGAGGGCCGAACCGACCACGACGGCGTCAGCCACCTTACCCAGCGCCTGCGCTTGATCGGGGCTTTTTACGCCGAAACCGACCGCGACGGGAAGAGGCGTCGAGCGCTTAATCCGCTCCACCTGCTTGTGAACATTGTTAACATTGGGCGTGGCGGTGCCGGTAATGCCGGTGATCGAGACATAGTAGAGGAAGCCGGACGTATTTTCGAGCACGGCGGGCAGGCGTTTTTCATCCGTGGTCGGCGTCGCGAGGCGAACGAAATTGAGGCCGGCCTGGGTCGCGGGAATGCACAGCTCCTCATCCGCCTCGGGCGGCAGGTCGACCACGATGAGCCCATCGACGCCCGCGGCCTTGGCGTCCGCCAGGAAGGCCTCGTTCGGATAGACGTAGATCGGGTTGTAATAGCCCATCAGCACGATGGGCGTGTCCTGGTCGCTTTTGCGGAACTCGGCGACCATCGCGAGCGTATCGCGCATCTTCTGCCCCGCCTTCAGCGCGCGCAGCGAAGACGCCTGGATCGCCGGGCCGTCCGCCATCGGATCGGAGAACGGCATGCCGAGCTCGATCACGTCGGCGCCCGCGGCCGGCAGCCCGGCGAGAATCTTTTGCGACGTTTCGAGGTCGGGATCCCCGGCGGTGATGAAGGTGACGAGGCCGGGCCGGCCCTCACGCTTCAAGGCAGCGAAGCGGCGATCGATGCGCGTTTCAGTGGTCATGCGTAAGGATACCCATGCTCACCTCCCCCGAGGGCAGAGGTATTCGAAATCAAATGTCCATGCCGAGGTAGCCGGCGACGGCGAACACGTCCTTGTCGCCACGCCCGCACATGTTCATCACCAGAAGGTTGTCCTTCGGCAGCGTCGGCGCGAGCTTGGTGACGTAGGCGAGCGCATGCGAGGGCTCGAGCGCGGGAATGATACCCTCGAGCTGCGCGCAGAGCTGGAAGGCTTCCAGTGCTTCGCTGTCCGTCGCCGGAACATAGGTGACGCGACCGGTGTCCTTGAGCCAAGCATGCTCGGGGCCGACGCCCGGATAATCGAGACCGGCGGAAATCGAGTGGCCTTCGAGGATCTGGCCTTCCTTGTCCTGCAATAGGAACGTGCGATTGCCGTGCAAGACGCCGGGGGTGCCGCCCGTCATCGACGCGGCATGACCGTTCTCGACATCGATCCCGTGGCCGCCCGCTTCCACGCCGTAGATCTTGACGTTCTCGTCATCGAGGAAGGGGTGGAACAGGCCGATCGCGTTCGAGCCGCCGCCGATGCACGCAACGAGCGTATCGGGCAGGCGGCCTTCCGCCTCCTGCATCTGCTCGCGCACTTCCTTGCCGATGATGGACTGGAAGTCGCGCACCAGCTCCGGATAGGGGTGCGGGCCGGCTGCCGTACCGATGATGTAGTAGGTGTTGTCGACGTTCGTCACCCAGTCGCGCAGCGCTTCGTTCATGGCATCCTTCAGGGTGCCTGCGCCGCTGGTGACGGGATTGACCTTCGCCTTCAGCATGTGCATGCGCGCAACGTTCGGCTTCTGCCGCTCGACGTCCGTCGCGCCCATGAAGATCTCGCACGGCAACCCGAAACGCGCGCACACCGTCGCCACCGCGACGCCATGCTGGCCCGCGCCCGTCTCCGCGATGATGCGCGTCTTGCCCATGCGCATCGCCAGCAGGATCTGCCCGAGGCAGTTATTGATCTTGTGGCTGCCGGTGTGGTTGAGCTCGTCGCGCTTGAAATAGATCTTGGCGCCGCCGTTGCCGCCATTGGCCGCCGCCACCCCGCGCAGGTGCTCGGTGAGGCGCTCTGCGTAATAGAGTGGGCTCGGCCGGCCGGCATAGTGCGTGTTGAGGCGTGCCAGCTCGGCGTGGAATTTTGGATCGGCTTTGGCCTCGTTGTAGGCCTTCTCCAAATCGAGGATGAGCGGCATCAGTGTTTCGGCGACGAAACGGCCGCCGAAAATGCCAAAATGCCCGCGCTCGTCCGGACCACCGCGGAACGTGTTCAGCTTGGCGTCCTTCGCCTTATCGGTCGACGTCGACATCCTCGATCCTTTGCGGCCGTCTCCGCCCCGGACCATTGGCCCTGGGGGGTGCGTCAGGCCGTCTGCTTAGCGGTCTTTGCCGCGCGAATAAAGCGGCGGATGAGCCCGGCGTCCTTCTCTCCGGGTCGACTTTCGACCCCCGAGGAAACATCGACCGCACGCGCGCCGGTCAGCCGGACGGCCTCGGCGACGTTTTCCGGCGTCAGGCCACCCGCGAGCACATAATCGATGCTCGCGTCGGCGGCCGCAAGGGCGCGCCAGTCGAAGGCAATGCCATTCCCGCCGGGCAACGCACCGGCTTCCCCGGGCTGTGGCTTGGCATCGAACAGAATGCGATCGGCATAACCGGCATAGGCGAGCGCACCGTGCACATCCCCGGCGGCGGAAACGCTCACCGCCTTCATGACCGGCCGCCCGAACCGCTGACGAATGTCGCCGGCGCGCTGAGGACTTTCCCCACCGTGGAGCTGGATGATGTCCGGCGCGACCTCCTCGACGATGCGCGTCAGCACGGCATCGTCCGCATCGACGACGAGCGCGACGGACTTTGCCCGTCCCCGCGCGGCATCCGCGAGCACACGCGCCGTTGAGAATTCGACATTGCGCGGGCTGCGTCCGTAGAAGACGAAGCCGACGTAATCGGCACCGGCATCCAGCGCGGCATCGAGCGCCTCGGCGCTGCGCAGTCCGCAGATTTTCACTTCCACAGTCATGGGTCTCGGGCTGTCATCGTTTGGGTGCGTAAGGTGCTCGCAAATTTACCGCGAGCATCCGACGGTGCGGGCGGCGTCATCGCACGCCTCGAATAATAACCGGCGAAGTGCGTAACGCTGCGTCTACGAGCCGGTCGCTGCCAGACGCGGACGTCCGTTGCCGGCGGACTTCGCCGCTGCAGCCGCCGCGTCGCGCTCGCGGGTGAGCCGGTCGGCTTCCGCGTGCCAGCGGGCGGCAGCACGGCCCTGAAGCCGCGCATCGCGCCGCCATCGTGCCTGCGTGAGCCATGTCGCGACACCGCCGAGCACGACGCCCAGCACCAGCGTGCCGAAGAGGTAGACGTAGAACGGAAGCACAATCGACAGCACCGGCGACTGAGGCCGGAATGGGTCGAGCACGAGCTGCACCTCGTGGCGGTTGACCACGGCCAAGGTGACGAGCAGGAGCCCGACCGGAAAAGCAATGAGCAGCCAGACGATCCGCCTCAGCACGTGCACAGCCTCGCAAATGCCCTGGCCGGGTGCGCCTCGACCCCAATGGGAAAGCGCCGGTCGTCCGGCCCTGGTTGAAGAGCTAGAACGCGACTGCGGCTGAAACAAGCCTGCCCGCGGACTAGTGGTTTTCCTTGCCGCCGTTGAGCCTATCGCGCAGCTCTTTACCGGTCTTGAAGAACGGCACGAATTTCTCGGCGACGTTCACCGATCTTCCGGTGCGCGGATTGCGGCCCTGACGAGCGGCGCGGTGCTTCACCGTAAAAGCGCCGAACCCGCGTAGCTCGACACGGTCGCCCCGCGACAATGCCTCGACGATTTCATCAAAGACGACCTTCACGATGCGTTCGACGTCGCGATGGTAAAGATGGGGATTAGTACTCGCGATCTTATGGATCAACTCTGACTTTATCATCACTCGCCCCGCCGCAAATGCCTGAATTTATTACTTTTCCGAAGGGTGCCAAACAGAAATCAGCCCGTCAAGGCCAAGAGCGGCGAAGGACCGGTCGCGCCCCAGCATTTGACCTAAAGAGGTGTTGTTGAAAAAGCTCGCTGCGGCAGTCCCCAGAGAACTGAATAATCCTAGAGAAGACGCACTTTGCGGTTTCCAGTCAACGACTTTCAAGCTTTTGTCGACGTTACGGACGGTGCGCAGCCATTCAACCGCCTCGTCTTCTCCGCCGATCGTATCGGCAAGCTTCAGCTCCACCGCCTCGCGTCCGGTGAAAACGCGGCCCTGGGTGAGGCCTGGAATTTGATCCGGGTGCACGCCCCGCCGCTGCTCGACGAGCCCCAGGAACCAGCGGAAGCCCTCGTCGATCATCGACTGGGTCACCTTTTCCCCTTCCGGGCTCAGCGGCTCGAAGGGTGAAGGCACGGCCTTGAGGTTGCCGCTCTTGATCTCGTTGAACTTGACGCCGACCTTGTCGAGCATCTGGCTCACTTCGGGCCACTGGATGAGGACGCCGACCGAGCCCGTGATGGTGTTCGCGCGCGTGACGATATGGTCCGCGCCGAGCCCGACGATATATCCGGCGGAAGCTGCGACCGTGCCGAACTGGGCGACCACCGGCTTCTTCTTGGCCACCTCGCGCAGGGCTGCGAACAGCGCCTCTCCGCCCGTCGTCGTCCCGCCGGGGCTGTTCACGTAGACGAGCAGCGCCGCGGCGTTGTCGGCTTCCGCGATCCGTTTCAACAGATTGAGCTGGTCGCGGTCCTCGGTGATGGTGCCCGAAATATCGATGCGGGCGATCTGCTTGGTGCCGAAGGCGGCCCACTGATCGCTGCGGGCCGCGAAGGCGAACAGTGCCGCCACGACGCCCGCCACGGCGAGCGCACGCCACACGGTGAGGCGGCGGCGCAGCCGGCGCCTGTCCAGCACAGTGTCGATCTCGGCGGTCATTTACATCTCCGCAAAACCCGCTAATCCGCGGGTGACGTTAGGCAAGGATCGAGCACCCTACAAGGGCGCGCCGGGCCGAGCCTTGCCAAAATGCTAGCGCGGCGGAGGTGATGACCCCCGCCGCGCCGATTTTCAAGCTGTCCCGAGTTGTAGGGATGCTTATTCCTTCTCTTCCTCGGCGCCTTCCTCGGACTCTTCGCGCTTGCGGATGGCGGCCTTGAAGATGTCGCCCAGCGAGGCACCCGAGTCGGACGAGCCGTACTGCGCGACGGCCTGCTTCTCTTCGGCGATCTCGAGCGCCTTGATCGACAGCGACAGACGGCGCGCGGCCTTGTCGGCGCTGGTCACGAAGGCGTCGACCTTGTCACCCACGTTGAAGCGCTCCGGACGCTGCTCCGAGCGGTCGCGCGACAGGTCCGAGCGCTTGATGAAGGCGGTGAGCTCGCCGTCGGCGGTCTTCACCTCGATGCCGTTCTCCTGAACCGCAACGACGTTGCAGGTGACGGTGTCGCCCTTCTTGTACTTCGACACGGCGTCGACGGGATCGCCGCCGAGCTGCTTGATGCCGAGCGAAATGCGCTCCTTCTGGCTGTCGACGTCGAGCACCACGGCTTTGACGTTGTCGCCCTTCTTGTAGTCCTTGATGACCTCGTCGCCCGGCTTCGACCAGTCGAGGTCCGACAGGTGCACCATGCCGTCCACGCCACCGTCCAGGCCGATGAAGAGGCCGAACTCGGTGATGTTGCGGATCGGGCCTTCGACCTCGGTGCCCTTCGGATGGGCGGCGAGGAAGGTCTCCCACGGATTGTCCTGGGTCTGCTTGAGGCCCAGCGAGATGCGGCGCTTGTTGGCGTCGACCTCGAGCACCTGCACTTCCACCTGCTGGCTCGTCGAGACGATCTTGCCGGGGTGGATGTTCTTCTTCGTCCAGCTCATCTCCGAGACGTGGATGAGGCCTTCGACGCCCGGCTCCAGCTCCACGAACGCGCCATAGTCGGCGATGTTCGTGACGGTGCCGTTGACGCGCGCGCCGACCGGATACTTCGCCTCGATCGACTGCCACGGATCGGCCTGTAGCTGCTTCATGCCGAGCGAAATGCGCTGCGTCTCGGGGTTGATGCGGATGATCTGCACCTTCACCGTGTCGCCGACGTTGAGGATCTCGGACGGATGATTGACGCGGCGCCAGGCCATGTCGGTGACGTGCAGCAGGCCGTCGATGCCGCCGAGGTCGATGAACGCACCGTAATCGGTGATGTTCTTGACGAGGCCGTCGATGACCTGGCCCTCTTCGAGGCGGGCCACGATGTCGGCGCGCTGCTCCGCACGCGTCTCTTCCAGCACCGAGCGGCGCGAGACGACGATGTTGCCGCGGCGGCGATCCATCTTGAGGATCTGGAACTGCTGGGGCTGATGCATCAGCGGGCCGATGTCGCGCACGGGGCGGATGTCGACCTGCGAACCCGGAAGGAAGGCCACGGCGCCGTCGAGGTCGACGGTGAAGCCGCCCTTCACCTTGTTGAAGATGACGCCCGTCACCTTCTCGTTCTTCTCGAACTGCTTCTCGAGGCGCGTCCAGCTCTCCTCGCGGCGTGCCTTGTCACGCGACAGCACGGCTTCACCGAGCGCATTCTCGACGCGCTCCAGGTAAACCTCGACCTCGTCGCCCACCTTGAGGTCGGCCGACTTGCCGGCCACCGCGAACTCACGCAGCGCGACACGGCCTTCCGTCTTCAGACCGACGTCGATGACCGCGAGGTCCTTCTCGATACCGACGATGCGGCCCTTGACGACGCTGCCTTCGAACAGGTCCTCCTTGGCGAGGCTTTCTGCGAGCAGCGCGGCGAATTCGTCGCGCGAGGGGTTGAGTTCTTTGGACAAGGCTTCCGGCATACGTGAATAGCTCCTTGATATATTCGGAAAGGGCGCCGCGCGGGCACCCGGATGTCAGATACGGCCGGTGCCTTCCGCTGCGGCACGCGCTAGCGGACAGTCCCCTGCCGACGGTGTGTATGATGTTTCGGTCCGCTGTGATGGGCTGCGCGCCCTGCCAACGCGAATTGGATGCCCGTTTCAGGCATCCTGCTGGCCGACCTTCCTCTTGATCAATCCGACAGCGGCGTCGAATGCCGCCTCTATATCCAAGTCCGAAGTATCGAGCAAGTCGGCGTCGGGCGCCGGCCGCATCGGGGCGCTGTTCCGGGAGGCATCCCGTTCGTCCCGGCGCTGAATATCGCGCAGAATGGCCTCATAGGTGACATCTTCGGCCCGCGCGAGGCATTCGAGGTGCCGCCGCTTGGCCCGCACTTCCGCCCGGGCGGTCACGAAAATCTTGGCATCCGCGTCGGGGCAGACGACGGTCCCGATGTCCCGTCCGTCGAGCACCGCGCCCCCCGGCTGGGCTGCGAAGGCCCGCTGATAGGCCAGAAGAGCCCTCCGCACCTCCGGAATACGGGCGACGATCGAGGCGAGGTCACCCGCCTGGGGCGTGCGCAGGGCAGCATCCGCGAGCCCGGCGAGATCGAGCCTGCGCGCCGCCGCCAAGGCCGCCCACGGGTCGCATGGCTTGAAGCCGCTGGCGACGACATCTCGCGCCACCGCCCGGTAGAGCAGCCCGGTATCGAGGCACGGCAAGCCCCAATGGTCGGCAATGCGACGGGCCAGCGTGCCTTTTCCGGAAGCCGCCGGACCGTCGATGGCGATGATCATGCCCCGCGCCCCGCGCCCGAATAGCTGGCCCCAATGCTCTCCATGAGCGGCAGAAACTCCGGAAAGCTCGTCGCCACCATGGTGACGTCGTCGACGGTCACCGGCTCACGGCTGGCGAGCCCCATGGTGAGGAACGACATCGCCATGCGGTGATCGAGGTGCGTCTCGACGAGGCCGCCGCCGCGCACACCGTTCCCGCCCGTAACCGTCAGCGTGTCGCCCTCCGCCACCGCGTCGACGCCGTTCGCAACGAGCCCCGCCACGGTCGCGGCGAGCCGGTCGCTCTCCTTCACCTTCAGCTCCGCGAGACCGTCCATGCGCGTCGCTCCGCCGGCGAACGCCGCGACCACCGCCAGGATCGGATATTCGTCGATCATGCTCGGCGCCCGCTCCGGCGGAACGTTCACACTCTTCAGCGGCGCATGACGCACGCGGATGTCGGCGACGGGCTCTCCGCATTCCTCCCGTTCGTTTGCGAACGTGATATCGGCGCCCATCTCGCGCAGCGTTTCATAAAAGCCAATGCGCGTGGGGTTCATCAGCACGCCCTCGAGCGTGAGGTCCGAGCCGGGAACGATCGCGGCAGCGGCGACGAGAAACGCCGCCGAGCTCGGATCGGCGGGCACCGTGAGGTCGCGCCCGGAGAGCTCCGCTTCACCCTTCACCGCGATATGCCGCTTGCCATCCTTCTCGCTCACCGCAAGCTCGGCGCCGAAATAGCGCAGCATGCGCTCGGTGTGATCGCGCGTCGGCTCGGTCTCGACGACCGTCGTAGTGCCGGCAGCATGCAATCCCGCCAGCAGCACGGCGCTCTTCACCTGCGCCGACGGCACGGGGAGCGCATAGGTGATCGGCACCAGGTTTGCCGATCCGCGCGCGACGAGCGGCAGCCGGTCGCGGCCGTCCTCGACCTCGAGCCCCATCTGCAGAAGCGGGCCGAGCACGCGCCCCATGGGCCGGCGGCTGAGCGAGGCATCGCCGACAAGGTGGGCGGTAATGTCGTTGCCGGCGATAATCCCGAGCATCAGGCGCACGCCCGTGCCCGAGTTGCCGAAATCGAGCGGACCGTCGGGTGAACGCAGGCCCCCGGTCCCGCGGCCCAGCACCAGCCATTCGCCGCCCGTCCGTTCGATCGGGGCGCCCATGGCTTCGAGCGCCCGGGCGGTGTTGACCACGTCCTCCGATTCGAGAAGCCCCGTAATACGGGTCGTGCCGGTCGCCACCGCCCCCAGCATCAGCGCCCGGTGCGAGATCGACTTGTCGCCCGGAACCCGCACCCGGCCTTTGAGGGCCCCGGCGGGGTGTGCAGTGAGAGGGCGTGGGGCGGCGACAGTGTGGGATGACACGGCAGGCGGGGCTCCGCAGCAGGCATGGGGACCAGCCAGCGATAGACCCGACCGCTCAGCCCCTGTCAACGGCGCCGCAACGCCCGGACCCGATTGCTTTTGACAAGCGGTGGGGCCTGTGGCAGATCGCGAAAAAACCCCCCACAAAAAGGTTGGCTCCAATGGCGACCAATAAAGACCGCGGGACCAAGCGCACCTGCCAGAACAGCGAGTGCGGCGCCCGGTTCTACGACCTCAACCGCGATCCCATCGTCTGTCCGATTTGCAGCTCCAAATATATGATCGCCCACTCGCCGGCTTCGGCAGGCGTAGTTGCTGAGGATAAGGCGCCGCGCAAGCCGAAGAAGGCGGAGTTCGAGCCCGCCGCCGAGGCCGAGGCCGACGATCTGGTGGACGTCGAGACGGACGACGAGGCCGACGCCGCCACCGATGACGCGGACGAGACCTTCCTCGAGGAGGAAGAGGACGACGGCAATGTTTCCGACTTCGTCGGTGGCGCTGTGGAAGGCGAGGAGGAGCGCTGACGGCGCACGCCGCAGCCGCTCTAAATACCTGCTCACGCCGCGCAATTCTGTCTCGCGTGGGCAGGGTCAACTTGGGTCTTGCAGTTTTGTGGCGAAGGCCCTAGAGAGGCGCACTCAATCGGCGTCCGCAGCGGCGCCGGTCGAATTCCCAAGGTAAGGGGCCATAGCTCAGCTGGGAGAGCGCTTGCATGGCATGCAAGAGGTCAGCGGTTCGATCCCGCTTGGCTCCACCAATTTTCCCCTCCGCATAATCCGTCGCATCGGCGCATCGCGCGATGACCGCGTTCGCCCCGAGAGCTGGGCGACGGCGGCGAAACGTCCGATCACCAATCAAAATGCACCGATGCTGCATTGACGACCCGCGCGTCGATCGCGGACGGACAGCGATCGATTTCTTACGCCGAACGGACCTGCATAAACGCTATGCCGCCCGGCGCGCGGCATCCCGCACACCGGGCGGCATAAAGCCGGTCGGCCCCGTCGATTCAACCCGTGTCGAATTAATACGAGATCGAGACCGGCGATTTCGGCGAGGGACGCACGCCGACGCCACCCGCCAGCAGCGCCACACCGGTATAGGGTTCGGCCCGCAACAGGTGGCTGGCGTACGCGTGTTCGATTGCGCCTCGCCCGCGGCGCCTCGCATGCGCGGCACGCGAAGTCCGCGGGAATGCCCGCGTCCGGCGGACGATACGCGCCCGCCGGGTTTCCCGTTGCAGCGCGTACGCCATCGCGAGCCGCTCGGCGCCCATGATCGTTAGAGCGACGAACAACCCGGCCATGGCTCCCGGCAGACCGGCAAGGCCGGCACCGACGATCACGCCTGCGAAGACATTGAGAATAGGTACGAGCATCATCCCGGCAAGGATGATGGTAGCGATCATATCCAGCAGCATCTCTTCCCCCGATGCAGCTACTTTCCCTAAGCGAGAAGGATGGTGCCGTGCACCTTCGACGTCACCGCGGCGAGTAAGTGGCGATGTCGTGGCAGAAGCGATGCATGCGCAAATGCATTCCATGCGATGTGGTTTGCCTCGGTGCGCTGCGCGCACAGCAGGATACCGGCGCGTAGCGAATATATGCGCGCGACGATCGCGCACCGGCAGCCGGCGAGCATCGGATGGGCGATCTAACGACTGCAATGGCTGCGAGCGAAAAGGACGCCCCGGCCCGATTCGGCGCTCGGCCGAGGCGCCCACGGCTGTGGGGTGAGGTTTCCCGCACCCTGCCGATCCCTGGCGGTTGCCCCGGCATCGCCCGGCACCGCATCGCAACCCGTATAGACAGGGTGTCGCATAAGTTCTAATCGTATATTGTGCGCCATCGGATCAGAGTTTCTTATGCCACCGCATGTGACGCTCAAGCAGCTCCGGTATTTCGATGCCCTCGCCCGCGAGCAGCACTTCGGGCGCGCCGCCGAAACGTGCGCCGTCACCCAGCCGGCCCTCTCCATGCAAATCAGCGAGCTCGAGCAGCAGCTCGGCCTCGTTCTCGTCGAGCGCACCCGTTCCGGCGTGCTCCTCTCCGACAAGGGCCGCGAGATCGCAGCGCGAGCGGCGCGCATCCTCGGCGACGTGCACGAGATGATCGAATATGCCCGGCACTGCAAGGACGTGCTCTCGGGCTCCCTGCGCCTCGGCGTCATTCCCTCCATCGCGCCCTACATGCTGCCGCCGCTGTTGCCGCTGCTGCGGGAAGGCTATCCGAACCTCGAATTGCACGTGCGTGAGACGCAAACGCTGCTCCTCACGCAGGAGCTGATCGAGGGCAAGCTCGACGTGCTGCTGCTCGCGCTGCCCATGATGCAGCCGGAAATCGAGACGATGGCATTGTTCGACGACCGGTTCCTGCTGGCGCTGCCGCAGTCGCGCCGGCTGTCGAGCCGCGTGCGGGCGACGAAGGATCTCATCGAGCACGAACGCCTTCTGCTGCTCGAGGAAGGCCATTGCCTGCGCGAGCAGGCGCTCACCTATTGCAGCCTGCAGCAGGTCTCGACCGTCAACACGTTCGGGGTATCGAGCCTCTCGACCATCGTCGAAATGGTCGCCGCCGGCTACGGCATCACGCTCCTCCCCGAGATGTGCCTCAACGTGGAGGTGCGCGGACGCGATATCGGCGTCACGCGCTTCGTCGAGCCGGAGCCCTATCGGACCGTCGGGCTCGCCTGGCGCGCGACATCACCCCGGGCCGAGGATTTCCGCGAGTTGGGGCGGCTGATCGAAGTTGCCTGGTCGAAGGGCTGCGTGCCGCCGGGCCGCAAGCACCCGCGCCACACCCGTCCGCTTACCGCGCCGTCGTCTTGACCGGGCGCGAAGCGATGCCGGCGGCGAGAGCGCGGGCCTGATCGCGCTCGTGCGCCGAGAAGTCCACCGCATTGCCCTGGAACTGCTGCGCCCACAGCACTTCGCTGATCTGATCGCCCGGACGCAGCTTCATGGGCAACACGATCGGACGATCGTCGAGCAGGTCGAGCGTGCGCTGCAGATCGGGATGCACGATCTTCACCAGCGCCTCGTCATCCGCCGAAGCGCTTTCCGTCAGCAGCGGGGCGACGGGGAACGGACGATAGGAGAGCTCCTCCGGATGGTCGTCGTCGAACTCGGGTGCCGGTGCCCAGCGCCCGTTCGCAGACGCACCGCGGGCGGGCTCCGATGATTCCGCCGGATCGACCGGGTCGACCTGCTCCACATCGAGCGCGGCGACGGGCGGCTCCTCACGGGGTGCAACGTGCAACGGCGCGGGCTGGAGCGCCGCGGGCGTCAGCGCGGCCGTGCTGACGAGAGCGTTGAGGCGGTGACGGTCGAGTTCGGCCGTGCGCGGGCGCCCGATCGCCTCGGAGGGATCGAGCGAGGCCAGCGTCACGAGCTGGTTGAGCCGGCCGCGGTCGACATCGGACGGCGGCGCGACAGCTACGCGCGGTCCCTGCACCAGCTTGGGCGCCGGAGCGGAGACCGGAATCGGGTCGAGATCGGCGACACGCGGGTGAGGCGCAGGACGGGCAGCCTCCGCCGGCGGGGCCTTGAGCGCAGGGCTCGGCGCCTCGGCCATGATCGTCGGACGCGGATTGTTGTGCAGCTCGAGGTAAGCGGCAACCTGCGAGGCAACGTCCTTGTTGCTACGCGCCTTGCGGACGTCGTCCTTGGTGATCGCACCGCCGCTGGCGGGCCGATGCTGCGTCTTGCCGTTGGGGAACAGCAGCGCCAGCTCGTTGCGCGGCAGGCGCGGCCAGGCGCGGACCGGACCGCTGTCGACGTGCACGAACGGGATGCCGGAGGTCGGATAGTAGCCGACACCGCCCACCTCACGGATGATCGCAGACCAGCGCAGACGCTTCAGCGGCACGTCGGGGAATGCGGCATCGATTGCCTGGCCCGTCATGTGCTTGCTCTTCTTGGCCTGGCCGCCGCGCGTACGGCGCAGCATCTCGTTGGTGGCCTCGGAGCGGTGGCCGCAAATGATGTGGATCGGCTCCTTGCTGCCGAGCTCGGTGTGCATCTCCCAAAGCAGGTCGATGGTCTTGGGATCCATCTTGACCGCCTTGTTCTGACGCCAGTCGCGCATCAGCCAGTCGATCTTCTTGAGCGCATCGGCGTCGTACTTGCCATCGCGCTTGTAGGTGATGGTCAGCGTCTCCTTGGTGTGGATGTGATACAAGGAGATCGTACGCGTCGAGCCGAAGGCGGCGACGACGTCGGGCGAGCCAGCGCTCAAGCCCAGAAGTCCGGCGGCGAGACCGCCGAGGATAGCCTTCCTACGCAATACCAAATTGCCACCCCGTGTTTTGACGGCTGCTGGGCGGGCTAGGCGCAGGGCGCTTAAGGCCATCCCGGAGTGCAACCGGCGTTCACGTTCCCTAAGGGTTAACCACCAACCCTTAATCTTCGGTGACCGGAGCTTCTAAGGGTGGAATTGGGGCGCAAAACGGCTCCGAAGTGGCGATACGGAGGCAACGGATTAACGAGTTAACCCACTGTTGTGACTAACTGAATCAGATCAATTTTAAAAGCCGCCGAAAACCGAGGTCACAAGGTCGTTGAGGCTTTTGAAGCCCGCGCCACCGCCCGATGCCAGCGCCGCCGGAGCCCGCACCGGCGCGAGGTGGTTCGGGCCCTTCGCGATCTGGTTCCACTTGCCCTCGAGCGCCTGCTGGATGCGCTTCTCGTGCCCATAGACGTCCCGCGCCGTCTGCAACGTGCCGGCCTCGTCGACCCACGCGGTGAGGTAGACGATGTGCACCGGAATCGACCGCTCGACCGGCACCTCGTTGTTGGGCGGACCGTTGGAAATGAGGTCGGCGACGCGGCCCGCTTCCCAGCCCTTGTCCTCGGCCATCAGGATCTCGGCCAGCCGCCGCGGATTGCGCACGCGCACGCAGCCATGGCTGAAGGTGCGGCTCGGCTGCTCGAAAAGCCCGCGCGCGTTCGTGTCGTGCATGTAGACGGCGTGCTTGTTGGGGAAGTTGAACTTCAATTCGCCCAGCACGTTGCTGGCGCCCGGTGGCTGATAGACGTCGTAGTTGCGGATGTCGGTCGAGCTCCAATCGACGCTTTCCGGATTGACGTCACGGCCGTTGCGCGACAGCCGCAGCCCCTGCCGCCGGAAGTAGGTGCCGCCGCGCGCAAGGCTCGGCCACAGCTCGTTGACCTTGATCGAGTTGGGCACGTTCCACCGCGGCTGGAACGCGATCGACTTGATGGTCTCGGAGAATACCGGCGTCTGCTTGCCCGGCAGCCCGGTGATGACGCGCTCGGTATGGATCACCGCACCGTCCTTGACGATGCGCAGGGTGAATTCGGGAATGTTGATCGTCACGTAGAGGCTACCCAGGTCGTCGGGCATCCAGCGCAGCTGCTCCATGTTGGCGACGATACGGCCCGTGCTCGGCGGCCCGTCGACGTCGTTGAGAAGCGCGCGCGTCGCATTGCCGACGATGCCGTCGGGGAGCGTGCCCCGCTCCTTCTGGAAGGCGATGACCGCCGCCTTCAAATCGGCATCGTAGAAATTGGCATCACCGGCCGCGCCGTCCGGCGAAGCTGGCGCCGAAACCTTGAGCCGCCGGCGCAGCAGGGCGACCTGCGGATCGCTGCGGCCCGGAACGAGCTGCGCGCCGGGCGGCAGCGTCACCGGCGCTTCATCGGCACCCGAGGGCTTGCGCAATTTCAAGAGCGCCTGCCGCAGCTTTTCGAACTGCGGATGCTTCGGGTGCAGCCCGCGCAGGTATTCGCCCGGCTTGTCCGTCGCGGCGATGCGGTCGACCACCTCCTCGGGCGCCAGCAGCTGCGGCTTGCGGTCGAGGTAGGAGCTGAGCTGCGTCGCCGGATCGGGAATGCGCCCGCCGCGCGCGTGCCGCGCATATTTGAGCACGGATAGCGACAATGTCAGCTCAGCCTCCGCGAGCGCGTCGGACGTGGGCCCGGCGGATCCCTGTCCCGGCACGAGCGCCGGGATCGGAAACGCCGCGGCTTCAAGGCCCCAATCGTTCGCCTTGCCGAGTTCCGCAATGATGTCCGCGCCCTTCGCGCTCAGCCCCGATTTCGAAACCCACAGCGGCGCATAGGTGCGCGCGGCATAAAAGCGTGCGAGCGCGGCGCGATCCTGTGCGTCGGCCTCGGCGCTGCGCGTGCGGTCGGGAATGGCGAGGCGTTGCTGGAGCGAAATTCCGATCGGATCATCGGGTGTGGCAACCGGCTCGGCGGCAAGGGCCGGCGTTGTTGCGGGCATCGGCTCGGCCGTTGCCACCTGCCGCTTCTGTTGAGCGTGGACCTGTGCCTGGGCCGACGCGGCAATAATCAGGCCGACCCCGACGCTCAACGCCGCCGTACGCAAACGCAACATGGTGCTCCCCCACGCTAACAGAGCCGGCACGCTAGCCGAGCGCCCGCTCCCCTGCTACGGCCCAGCGCATCGCATCGGCCATGAACGGGCAACATCGGCATTAACTGTTGCGCGGCGGTGACGTCACCGGTCCGTCATATTGGGGCGCATGACGGGCTTGCGCGAAGGACACGGGCGATCGTCCCGCGGCGCCGGGCCCGGGAGAATAGGCATGCGGGGAGCGGAGCGGCTCTGGCCCTCAATCTGTAATCTGTTGGAAGCAGCCATCGCCGCACGCCCGGTGCGGGCGCCGACCAGCCATCTTCCCGGACCGCTTCCCTGTCCGGGCTTCACCGGCACTCGCGCGCCGGCAATGGAAGGTCTGGGAGCTAGCTTAGGGCCCCGCGCGTATCGCACCGGCCCATCCCATGCAGTCCCGCCAGCGCACGTCTGCACCCCGGTCTTCGAGATGGGCTGAGGGGATTTTATGCGCGATGGGGAACGCGCGGATAAGCTCGATGACACAGGGCAAAAAAAACGACGACGCCGCGCCACCCCTCGGGATGACGCGGCGTGTCTCACCAGCCGGGAGCTGCGCGCTTCCTAGGTTTAAGCGCGCGGCTCGAGGCCGTATTCCTGCATCTTGCGGTAGAGCGTCGAACGGCCGATCTTCAGCCGCTTGGCGACTTCCGTCATGTGTCCGCGATAGCGGCCGAGGGCGAGTCGGATCATATCGGCTTCGATCTCGTCGAGCGGACGGATGTCTCCCGCCTCGGTGACGACCGGAATGCCGAGCGCACTCTCGCCACCACGGCCGTTGCCGCGGATTTCCATCGTCTGCGGGATGATGTCTTCCGCACCGAGAACCGCCGGGCCCTTGAACGTGCCCGGCTTGGGTGCCGGTGCGGGCGCTGCCGGTACCGCGGTGTCGAAGCCCGTCACGTGCGCGGCGATCTGCGGGAACTCGGCCACCGTCAGCTCGGTCCCATCGGCGAGCACCACCGCACGGAACACCGCATTCTCGAGCTGGCGCACGTTGCCCGGCCACGGATAGCTCTTGATGAGCCGCAGCGCATCCTCGCTGATGCCGTTGATGCGCTTGCCTTCCTCGGCGGCGAAGCGCGCGATGAAATGCTGTGCAAGCTCGCCGACGTCGCTGAGGCGCTCGCGCAGCGGCGGCACCCAGATCGGGAACACGTTGAGGCGGTAGTAGAGGTCTTCGCGGAACTTACCCTCGCGCACCATCTCGATCATGTTGCGGTTGGTCGCCGAGATGAGGCGGAAGTTGACGTGGACGGGCTTCTTCGAGCCGACCGGATCGATTTCACCCTGCTGCAGCGCGCGCAACAGCTTCACCTGTGCATCGAGCGGCAACTCGCCAATCTCGTCGAGGAACAGCGTGCCGCCGTCCGCTTCCTGGAACTTGCCGATACGCTTGTCGGTGGCGCCGGTGAACGCACCCTTCTCGTGGCCGAAAAGAATGCTCTCGACGAGGTTCTCGGGGATCGCGCCGCAATTGACGACGACGAACGGCTTGCCGGCGCGTTCGGACTCGCCCTGGATGGCGCGGGCAATCAGCTCCTTGCCGACACCCGATTCACCTTCGATGAGCACCGGGATGTTGGAGGCGGCCGCGCGCTTGCCGAGCGATACGACGCGCTCCATGCCCTCGCCGCTCACGACGAGGTCGGCAAAGGTGAGCGTGCCCTCGACCTTCTTCTTGATGCGCGTGATCTCGCCGGCCAGCGCTTCGATCTTGAGCGCGCTCTTGATCGAAACCTCGAGACGCTCCGGCGACACCGGCTTCACCACGAAGTCCACGGCGCCAGCGCGCATCGCGCCGATGGCGGCATCGATCGAGCCGTTGGCGGTCTGGACGATGATGGGGGGCGTGCCGGGCTTGCCGTTGAGCTTCTCGAGCACCGCCATACCGTCGACACCGGCCATGACGAGGTCGAGAAGCACCAAGCTTATGTCGGCGCACTCCGGACCTTCGAGGATCTGCAGGGCTTGCTCGCCCGAGCTGGCAGTCTTAGTACCGAACCCGAGGCGCTTGATCGTCTCTTCGAGTATGCGGCGTTGGGTGGGATCGTCATCGACGATAAGCAGACTCTTGACCATGAGGCACTCGAACTCAACCTGTAACTGACTGCTCGGCTGGCCTCCCCGAATTGCTTCAGGATTGAACACTTGGCCACCGGCGGCTCACTCAACCAAGGCAAGACTGCCCAACAAGGGTAAATAAGGAGTTGCGAACGAGCCCAGGTTGATCCTTTTTCGGTCACGCTGCGTCCGCGGAACCACGTTAAGCTTCCCGCGTGCGATAAAGGCTACCCCTCGACACCTCTCGATTACAGTGGAGCAAACGATGCGATTTGACGCGCGCCATAACGACTTGCGAGCCAATTTCACCGCGCAGGAGAGCGCTGCGGCAGAGCGGACGTCCACCTCCGACGACCTTGGCCCGATGCCCGAATGGAATCTCGCCGATCTTTATCCTTCGCCAACGGCGCCCGAGGTTGCGCGCGATCTCGAGGCCGCGGCGAAAGAGGCAAAGCGGATCAAGGAGACCTACCATGGCAAGCTCGTCGGCCTCGCCGCCGATGGCGGCGCGCTCGCCACCGCCATCGAGGAGTTCGAGCGCTTCGTTGAATTGCTGGGCCGTCTCGGCTCGTTTGCGGGCCTCCATTACGCGGGCAATCAGGCCGATCCGGCGCGCGCGAAATTCTACGGCGATGTTTCGGAAAAGCTCACCGCGATTTCCACCGACATCATCTTCTTCGAGCTCGAGCTGAACGAGATCGACGACGCGACGATGGAAGCTGCGCTGAAGAACGAGCGGCTCGCACACTATCGCCCGTGGATCGTCAACGTGCGCAAGGAAAAGCCCTACCAGCTTGAGGAGAAGCTGGAGCGGCTGATGCACGAGAAGAGCCAGACCTCCGGCGGCGCGTTCAACCGGTTGTTCAACGAGACCATCGCCGCGCTGCGCTTCCCCGTTGCCGGCGAGCCTGAGCCGCTCGCGCTGGAGATGACGCTCAACCTGCTTTCGAACGCCGACGCCAAGAAGCGCCAGGCGGGCGCCGAGGCGCTGTCGAAAGTCTTCAAGGACAACGTGCGCCTCTTCACGCTCATCACCAACACGCTGGCGAAGGACAAAGAGATTTCCGACCGCTGGCGCGGCTTCAAGGATGTCGCCGACAGCCGCCACCTTGCCAATCAGGTCGAGGCGGAAGTGGTCGATGCGCTCGTCCAGAGCGTGCGTGCGGCCTACCCGCGTCTTTCCCATCGCTATTACGCGATGAAGGCGAAATGGCTCGGCATGGAGCGGCTTTCCCACTGGGACCGCAACGCGCCGCTCCCCGAACGGCCCGAGCGCACGTTCGCGTGGAAGGACGCAGAGCGCATCGTGCTCGGCGCCTATCACGACTTCGCGCCGCAGATGGCCGACGTTGCAGGCGAGTTCTTCGCCAAGAACTGGATCGACGCGCCCGCGCGTCCCGGCAAGGCCCCCGGTGCGTTCGCCGCGGCGACCGTTCCGTCCGTGCATCCCTACGTGCTGCTGAACTATCTCGGTAAGCCGCGCGACGTGATGACCCTCGCGCACGAGCTTGGCCACGGCGTGCACCAGATGCTCGCCCGCCCGCAGGGCGCGCTTCTGGCGTCAACACCGCTGACGCTCGCTGAGACCGCATCCGTGTTCGGTGAGATGCTCACCTTCAAGGCGCTGCTGAAGGAGACGAAGGACGCACGCGAGCGCAAAGCGATGATCGCGGGCAAAGTCGAGGATATGCTCAACACCGTGGTGCGCCAGATCGCGTTCTACACCTTCGAGCGCAAGCTGCATGAAGCGCGCCGCCAGGGAGAGCTGACACCCGATCGGCTCGGCGAGATCTGGCTCGAGACGCAGTCGGAAAGCTTAGGTCCCGCGATCGAGCTGAAGCCCGGCTATGAGGTGTTCTGGGCGTACGTTCCACACTTCGTGCATTCGCCGTTCTATGTCTACGCCTACGCCTTCGGCGATTGCCTCGTGAACTCGCTCTACGGTCTTTACGAGGAGGCGCACCCCGGCTTCGTCAACAAGTATTTCGATATGCTCAAAGCGGGCGGTTCGAAGCACCACTCGGAGCTGCTCGCACCGTTCGGCCTCGACGCCTCGAAGCCGGAATTCTGGAATAAGGGTCTCAAGGTGATCGAAGGCATGATCGACGAGCTGGCGGCCGCCGACGCCTCCGCTTGATCGGGTTGCCGAGGCTCCCCATAGCAATACGGTGCTTACCCAAAAAGAAAGCACGCCCGCATCGAGACGGGCGTGCTGGAGGATTCTTTCCTTCCGCTTCAGCTTCCTCGGCGATTGTCAAGAATAGGAAGCGTCGTTCAGTGCAATTTAAGGGGTTCCCCTTGCGGCGCATAAGGGGATAGAAGCCCCCGCCAATCGCTGCACTGCAGCCAGCTCTACGGGGGTGCCAACGTGGCACAGTCGCAGGGGGTGATGAAGGGCGCAGACCAGGCCGCCGCTGACGGGGTACCAAGCGGCAAATTCCTGGCGCTCGTCGTCGGCTCAATCGGTGTCGTCTACGGCGACATCGGAACCAGTCCGCTCTATGCCTTCCGCGTTGCCGTCGATGCTGCCAAAGGGCCCAGCTTCGCCGGACGCGAAGCCGTCTTCGGCGTGCTGTCGCTCATCACCTGGGCGCTGCTGCTCATCGTGACGCTGAAGTACGTCGTCATCCTGCTGCGCGCCGACAACAAGGGCGAGGGCGGCATGTTCGCGCTGATGGCGCTCGGCCAGTCGGTCGCCAAGCGCTCGACGCCCGTCATCATGGGGCTCGGCATCGCCGGTGCGTCGTTCTTCTACGGCGATGCGGTGATCACGCCCGCGATCTCGGTGCTGTCGGCGGTCGAGGGCCTGACGCTGATATCGCCGACGTTCGACCGTTTCGTCGTTCCGCTCTCGATCTTGATTCTCGTTACGCTCTTCGCCGTGCAGTCCCGCGGCACCTCGAAGGTGGCCACATTCTTCGGCCCCATTACGGTCGTGTGGTTCCTCACGCTGGGCATCGGCGGGCTGGTGCAGATCGCGCAAAACCCCGACGTGCTTGTCGCGCTCAATCCCTGGTACGGCATGCGCTTCCTCTTGAACCACGGGATCGTCGGCTTCACGGTCCTCGGTCTCGTGTTCCTCTCCATCACCGGCGCGGAGACGCTCTACGCGGACCTCGGCCACTTCGGCCGCAAGCCGATCCAGGTCGCATGGTTCACGCTCGTGCTGCCCTCGCTGCTGCTCAACTACTACGGCCAGGGCGCGCTGGTGCTTGCACGCCCCGACGCGCTCGCCAACCCGCTGTTCCTGCTCTATCCGGAATGGGCGCTGCCGCTCGTGGTGCTGCTGGCGACCGTCGCGACCGTCGTTGCCGCGCAGGCCGTGATTACCGGCACCTTCTCGCTCACGCGCCAGGCGATCCAGCTCGGCCTGCTGCCGCGCTTCGGCATCACGCACACCTCGGAAGCGATCTCGGGCCAGATCTACCTGCCGCGCGTCAACTGGATGCTGCTGATCGCGGTGATCGTCGTCGTCCTCGCGTTCCATTCCTCGTCCGCGCTGGCTTCCGCCTACGGCGTTGCAGTGACGGCAGCGATGGTCATCACCACCATGCTCGCGATCTTCGTGCTGTGGCAGTACTGGAAATGGCCGCTGTGGCAGACGCTGGCGACGCTGGTCCCGATCATGTTCCTGGAGCAGTTCTTCCTCACCGCCAACATCCTCAAGGTATTCGAAGGCGGCTGGGTGCCGCTTGCGATCGCCGCCTGCATCTGCCTCGTCATGTGGACATGGGTGCGCGGCTCCCGCCTCCTCGCAAGGCAGACGCGCAAGAACGAGGCCGATCTCGACTGGCTGCTGCGCAAGCTGGAGGCCAAGCCTCCGCACCGCGTACCGGGCACCGCCGTTTTCTTCACCGCCGATCCGACCGCCGCGCCCACTGCGCTCATGCATAACCTGAAGCACAACCGTATCCTGCACGAGCGCAACATCATCCTCTCGATCCGCACCGAGGATGTGCCGCGCGTGCCGCGCTATGAGCGCGTGATCGTCGACCGCGTCACCGACACGTTCATCCGCGTCGTGGCGCGCTACGGCTTCATGGAGACTCCGAGTGTCCCGAAGATTCTCGAGGTCTGCCGGCGCAAGGATCTCAACGTCGACATCGGCGCGACCTCGTTCTTCCTCTCCCGGCGCAACCTGAAGACGACCCCGAAATCGGAAATGCCGGGATGGCAGGACAGGCTCTTTGTTGCGCTCGCCCGCAGCGCCCAGGACGCGACGACGTACTTCCAGATTCCCACCGACCGGGTGGTCGAAGTGGGCACGCAGGTCGCCGTGTGACGTTTGCGGCCTTGCCGCCGCCGCACGGCGTGCCGATATCCCCGTGAGATGACCAACGAGCAAAATCGATTCTCCGCCCGCGCGGCGCGCTATGTGAAGGTCGGCGCCGGCGTCGGCGGAATTGCAGCGCGCTTGGCCGGAGAGCGGCTGTTCGGACGCGACCACGACAGCGCACGCGGCGCCGCCGAGCTAGCCGCGGCACTCGGCGGCCTCAAAGGCCCGCTGATGAAGGTCGCCCAGCTCCTTTCCACCATCCCCGAGGCCTTGCCCGCCGATTATGCCCGCGAGCTTGCGCAGCTGCAGTCGGCCGCGCCGCCCATGGGTCCCGCATTCGCACGCCGCCGCATGCAGGCAGAGCTCGGGCCGGACTGGGCGCAGCGCTTCCGCACGTTCGACCTCGAAGCGGCCGCATCCGCTTCCCTCGGCCAGGTTCACCGCGCCACTTCGCTCGATGGACGCGCCCTCGCCGTCAAACTTCAGTATCCGGATATGCCGTCGGCGGTGGAAGCCGACCTCGTGCAGCTCCGCACCATCTTCGCGATCCACGCGCGCTTCAATCCCGCGGTCGAAACCGGCGACATCCTCACCGAAATAGCCGCCCGCCTGCGCGAGGAGCTCGACTATGAGCGTGAAGCACGCCACACGCGTCTTTACGCGCGCATCTTCGCAGATGATCCGCTGATCCGCGTGCCCGAGATCATCGGCGAGCTTTCCACCAAGCGCCTCCTCACGATGACCTGGCTCGATGGCCGCCCGCTGCTGGACTACAAATCCGCACCGATGTCCGACCGCAACGCCATCGCGGCCGCCATGTTCCGCGCGTGGTGGTTTCCGTTCAGCCACTACGGCGTCATCCACGGCGATCCCCACCTCGGCAATTACACGATCTTCGAGCGCGATGGCCGGCCGGCCGGCGTGAACCTGCTCGACTACGGTTGCATCCGCAGCTTCCAGCCGGCGTTCGTTGCGGGTGTCATCAACCTCTACCACGGCCTGCTGACGAACGACCGCGAGCGTATCGTCCACGCCTACCAGGCGTGGGGCTTCCACGGCCTCTCATCCGAGTTGATCGATGCCCTCACCATCTGGGCGCGCTTCATTTATGGCCCGCTACTCGATGATCGCGAGCGCGCCATTGCGGAGGACACCGCGCCCGGCGAGTACGGCCGCCGCGAAGCATCCACCGTCCACCGCATCCTGAAGGAGAAAGGCCCCGTGCGGGTGCCCCGGGAGTTCGTATTCATGGACCGCGCGGCGATCGGGCTCGGCGGCGTCTTCCTGCACCTCGGCGCGCGCCAGAACTGGTATCGCCTCTTCAACGGCATGATCGAGAATTTCGACGTGGAAACCCTCGGAGCACGCCAGCGCGATGCATTCGCAGCGGCCGACGTTCCGCGCCCCGACTGACGCTCCTCCCGATCTTTCGGCGCTATCCTGACCGGCGTCAAAGCCGGGCCATAGGCTTCGCCGTTCAATGGACGAAAGGCGCGCCGTTCTCTCCGCGCCCTAAGCCGAAAAGGACATCCGATGATGGAGCGACGCATTGGCACAGCGGTATTGGCCGCGATGCTGATCTGCCTTTCGCCGCTCGCGCGGGCCGATGACGTTTCGAAGGGCGCCGAATTGGCGCATACGTTGTGCGCCGAATGTCACCTCAATCCCGGTCAGGGGGAAAAGCGCGGGCCGATGGGCGTGCCCGGCTTTGCGGCCGTCGCCAATCGGCCGCTGCAAACGGTTGAAGGCATTGTGGATTGGCTGCGCTCCGTGCCGCCGATGATGCCCAACCACCGTTTGACGCAGGACGAGATCGACGCGCTCGCCGCCTACATCATGTCCCTGCGCAAATGACTAATTTTTGGGCAATGCTGCGGCCATGTCACGCCCGGGCTTTGCTGCACCGCGGCAACTTCCGGCGTCGTCGGAGCGACTTGCGAGGGCGTTCGCCTTAGGGTACGAGATCGATTGAAATTGAAGAATCCCGAGGGAGGGGAACAAGTGTCGATCGATTCGTCTACCGGTCATCCCGAAATGGACTATCCGCAGGCTGAGAAGACTTATAAGAGCTTCATCTTCCTCACCAAGCTGTCGATCGCTTCAATGGTCGTCCTGCTCGCCGGCATGGCGTTCTTTCTCACCTGATTTGAAGGCTTCGAGCCCGTAGGCCCGGCGGCAAGCCGGGCCGGCAGGCTAGCCGAAAGCCCATATTTCCACGCGATCGGACGAGTGCATGGTCACCATTGCGGTTACGGCCGAGCCTGCGGATGAGCCGCGCGTTGCGGTGTCTCCCGAGACGGTCAAGAAGCTCGTTGCCCTTGGAGCGAAGGTGAAGGTCGAGGCCGGCGCCGGCGCGCGCTCGCGCTTTACCGACGCAGCCCTCGCGGCCCAGGGCGCAGAAATCGTCGGGAGCGCGGCCGATGCGCTGCGCGACGCCGACGTGCTCCTTCGGGTACGTCGCCCCGCCGCCGCCGATCTCACCGCGCTGAAACCCGGCGCCCTAGTGATCGCGATGCTCGATCCCTACGGCGACCGCCCCGGCATCGAGGCGCTCGCGGCGAGCAAAGCTGCGCTGTTCTCGATGGAATTCATGCCGCGCATCACCCGCGCGCAGTCGATGGACGTACTGTCCTCGCAGGCGAACCTCGCCGGCTACAAGGCCGTCATTGACGCCGCCGCGATGTTCCAGCAGGCCATGCCGATGATGATGACCGCAGCCGGCACCGTGCCCGCCGCGCGGGCCTTCATCATGGGTGCCGGCGTTGCCGGTCTGCAGGCCATCGCCACCGCGCGCCGTCTCGGCGCCCAGGTCTCCGCTACGGACGTGCGTCCCGCAGCGAAGGAGCAGGTCGCCTCGCTCGGTGCCAAGTTCATCGCCGTGGAAGACGACGAGTTCAAGCAGGCCCAGACCGCTGCCGGCTATGCCAAGCCGATGTCGGCGGAATATCAGGCCAAGCAGGCTGAGCTCGTCGCCAACCACATCAAGGGCCAGGACATCGTCATCACCACCGCGCTCATCCCCGGCCGCCCTGCGCCGCGCCTCATCACGCGCGCCATGGTCGAGAGCATGAAGCCCGGCTCCATCATCGTCGACCTCGCCGCCGAGCGCGGCGGCAACTGCGAGCTGACGAAGCCCGGCGAGATCGTCGAGCACAACGGCGTGCGCATCTACGGCCCGCTCAATCTTGCAGGCGAGATCGCGGTCAACGCCTCGAGCCTCTACGCCAAGAATCTCTACGCCTTGCTGGAGACGCTGTTCGACAAGAAGGAAAAGACGCTGGCGGTCAATTGGGACGACGAGATCGTCAAGGGCACGCTGCTCGCCCGCGACGGCACCGTCGTACATCCCAGTCTGCAGGGAGCGGCCTGATGCGCGGCTTGAAACATCCCACGTTGGGCAGGATTGCAGCCGCCGCAGCGGCCGTGGCCGCCTTCGCCAGCCCGGCCTTCGCGGCCGGCGGCATCGGTGGCACGATCGATCCCATCATCTATGAGCTGATGGTGTTCGTGATGGCGATCTTCGTCGGCTACTACGTCGTCTGGGCCGTCACGCCCGCGCTGCACACGCCGTTGATGTCGGTAACGAATGCCATCTCCTCGGTGATCGTCGTCGGCGCGCTGCTGGCGGTGGCCGTCGAGCACGGCGCCGTCGATGGCTTCCTGAGTGGCGACACGGTCGCCTCCAAAACCTTCGGCGTGCTGGCGCTGATCATGGCCGCGGTAAATATCTTCGGCGGCTTCCTCGTCACGCAGCGCATGCTGGCCATGTACAAGAAGAAGGGCGACAAGCGGTGATTGAAGTCGCGGGTGCCCACGGGGGAAGAGCCGAATGCTGACGCCCAACCTCGTCGCAATTCTCTATCTGGTCTCGGGCGTGCTGTTCATTCTCGCCCTGCGCGGCCTGTCGAGCCCGGCAACGTCACGCCAGGGCAACTATTTCGGCATGCTCGGCATGACCATCGCCATGGTGACGACCCTGGCCGTGGCGGCTCCGCAATCGCCGCTCACCTGGGTGCTGCTCATCGGCGGTCTTGCCGTCGGCGGCACCGTCGGTGCGGTGACGGCGCGGCGCATCGCCATGACGGCGATGCCGGAACTTGTCGCCGCCTTCCACTCGCTCGTCGGCCTGGCCGCCGTGTTCGTTGCCGCGGCAGCTCTCTATGCGCCCGACAGCTTCGGCATCGGCACCCGCGGCGCCATCAATTTCGCCAGCCTCATCGAGATGTCGCTCGGCGTTGCCATCGGCGCCATCACCTTCACGGGCTCGGTCATCGCCTTCGCCAAGCTTTCCGGCCGCATGTCCGGCAAGCCGATCCTGCTGCCGGCGCGCCACTTCATCAACCTCGCGCTGTTCCTCGGGCTCGTCTATCTCATCTACCTCTTCTGCCAGTCGGGCGGCAATCCCACGCTGTTCTGGGCCATCACGCTGGTCTCGATGCTGTTCGGCGTGTTGATCATCATCCCGATCGGCGGCGCCGACATGCCCGTCGTCGTCTCGATGCTGAACTCCTACTCCGGCTGGGCGGCCGCCGGCATCGGCTTCACGCTGTCGAACATCGCCCTCATCATCACCGGCGCGCTCGTCGGCTCCTCGGGCGCGATCCTGTCCTACATCATGTGTAAGGGCATGAACCGCTCCTTCATCTCCGTCATTCTCGGCGGCTTCGGCGGCGAGACCGCCGGCCCCGCAGGCGGCGGCGAGCAGAAGCCGGTGAAGCTCGGCTCCGCCGAGGACGCCGCCTACGTGATGAAGAACGCCTCCAAGGTGATCATCGTGCCGGGCTACGGCATGGCGGTTGCCCAGGCGCAGCACGCCCTGCGCGAGATGGGCGATGCGCTGAAGAAGGCCGGCGTCGAGGTGAAGTACGCTATCCACCCGGTCGCGGGCCGCATGCCCGGCCACATGAACGTGCTGCTGGCCGAGGCGAACGTGCCCTACGACGAAGTGTTCGAGCTCGAGGACATCAACTCCGAGATGCCCCAGGCCGACGTCGTCTACGTCATCGGCGCCAACGACGTCGTCAACCCGGCGGCCGAGACGGACAAAACTTCGCCCATCTACGGCATGCCGGTGCTGCAGGCCTGGAAGGCGGGCACGGTGCTGTTCAACAAGCGCTCGCTGGCGTCCGGCTATGCCGGCATCGACAATCCGCTCTTCTACAACGACAACACCGTGATGGTGCTGGGCGACGCCAAGAAGATGACGGAAGAGATCGTCAAGGCGCTGGCGCACTGATCAAGGCGCCGGCGCGCTAAAGTCCGGCGGTCGCATATTGATGCGGCCGCGGCACACCGGCCTGCGAACTTCCGTTTTTCGTCGGCGGCGCGAAACGAACGCCACCATCCGAACGAACCACGTGCAGCCTCCGGATCCTCCGCGAGGCTGCATTGCTTTTGGTTTTTTGGATTGGGCTCTTTCATGCGCGCATTGTTCCGCTGGCTCCTGCTGGCGTTGATCCCGTCCGTTGCCGCCGCTGAAACGGCCCAAGGCCCGCGCTTCAAGGCCGTGGCCTTCGATTACTTCGTGCTCTTCAACGCCAATTCGATCGTTCCGAAGATCGAGAAGGAATTTCCCGGCCGCGGCGCAGAGTTCGCCAACGCCTGGCGCGCCCGCCAGTTCGACTATGGCTTCCTGCGCTCCATCACCGGCCAGCAGATCGATTTCTTCCAGGTCACCGAGGATGCGCTTCTCTACACCGCCGAGGCGATGAAGCTCCCACTACCACCGGACGTCCGTGCACGCCTCCTCGATGCCTACCTGACGCTCGAGCTCTGGCCCGACACGGCCGCTGCCCTGGCAAAGCTCAAGGCGGCAGGCGTTCGCATCATCACCGTCTCCAACCTCTCCCCGCGCATGCTGCAGGCGAATGCGGAGCACGCCGGCATCCGCCACCTGTTCGACGAGCTGCTGTCGACCGAGGCGAACCACAGCTACAAGCCCGAGCCGCGCGCCTACGCCCTCGGCATGGAACGTCTGGGTCTCGCCAAGCACGAGATTGCGTTTGCCGCCTTCGGTGGCTGGGACGCCTACGGCGCCAAGAGTTTCGGCTACCCCACCTACTGGGTGAACCGCTTCAACCTGCCGCCGGAAAGGCTGGGGCCGGCGCCCGATGCCACATCGGGCGACCTCGGTGGCCTCGTCGCGTTCGTGCTCGGCAAACCGTAGCCGGCGCGCACCAGGCGTACGGTTTTCGCGGCCCGGCCCCATTTTCCGCAGCGAGAAAATCGGCATGATCCGCTGCGAGCAATCGCTGCGACTGGCTGTCGGCGCGCAAGCACCGCAAGGGGCATCTCGAACGTGCTATTCACCGCGATCCGGCAGCGAGTGACATCACGCGCACAGGCGAGCCGGCGCATTGGCTTTAAGGGCAAGCGCAGTGCGCGCCGTCTCTGTTTCGCGCTTGCCTGCCTATGCGGCGCGGCGCTGCCCGCTGCCCACGCCGGCGAAGGCTTCTTCACGGGCGACAAGCCGCCCGCCGTCGCCCGCGCGTGGGGCTCCGTCTATGCGTTCGTGTGCGAAGGCCGCAAAGGCGCCTACACCGCCACGGCGTTTCCGGTGAAGCGCTCATCGCGAGGCGAGCGCACCGACCATTACTTCATTACCGCCGGGCACGCGGTCGAGGATTGCCGCGGCGAGCGCCGCTACCTCGTAGAGGATACCGGCGGCAAGCGCTTCGAAGACGACGGCATCACGCTCGCACCCCGCCCGCGCCGGCTCGAAGGCGTAACGCCGGTCCGCGTCGACGACACCTACGACATCGCCGTGATCAGGATCACGACGCGGCCCGCCGAGCGCATCGGCCCGGCACTCCCCTTGAACGGCCAATGCGACGCCTCGTTCGGCCAGGAGGTGTACGCGATCGGCTTTCCCGGCGTCGCCAAGCGCCGGTCGCTGCGCCAGTCGGCGCAGATCAAACGCTGGAGCCGCGGCCTGTCCGTGGGGCTCGGGCACGCGGATTTCCGCGGCTCGACCTCCACCTATGTGGCGACGAGCGTCGATTCCCTGCCGGGCAATTCCGGCGGACCTGTCCTCGCTGCCGACGGCGCATTGGTCGGCGTAATGGTCAAAGGTGCGGCCGGCCCGCAAAACAACTTTCGCTATGACGTCGATCCGAAAAAGAAGGACGACTGGCATTCGTTCCTCGTGCCGTGCGAGGGTGTGCTGCGCCTGCTGCAACAGGCGAAACTAGGCTAGGCTGGCGTCTGCATGTCCCGATGCGGCGCGCACATACCGCAATGCTTCACCATCGCCGCCCGGAAGGGCTCCACAACGGCGCGAACCGTTGTAGAATTGGGTATGGCTCAGCTGCGGATAGCCCTGATCGCGCTCTTTGCACTGTCCCTCGGTGCAGCGGCAAATGCCGGCACGTGGGCAGCCATGACCATGAGCGACGCGACGCCGAACGACACCGGCGTGACGCAGGATATCGCGGCGCGCAAGGGCACGCGCAATTTTCGCTCTGATGGCGGCAGCGCCACGACGACGACACCTTCAACGACGGACATCAATCCGTCCGCAGGCACGTCTCCCGCTGAAAAAATCCGTCAGTGCATGGAGACGTGGGATACCGGCACGCACATCAGCAAGAGCAAGTGGCGCGAGATCTGCCAGCGCCAGCTTCGCGCCGGCGAGTAACGCCGAGCGATCCACGCGACCGCCAATCTGCTAGTCCGCTGTTCCGCGGCTCGCAGTAGCGTGACCTCGCCGTGACCTTGCTCAGGCGGCGCTCGGCCGGCGCCCTTCCCTGTCGAGGCTCAGGTACTGCTCCAGCCCGACAAACGACATCACCGCGTCGTGCAGGCTGAGCGGATTGTCGACGATGACGCCATAGGTCAGCGCGCTGATCGGCAGATGGCTGTAGCCATAGTCCACCAGCACGAGCGGAATGCGCGCCGCGATGGCCGCGCCGTTGTCGGCACCGGTATCGCCGACCAGCATCGCACGCTCCATCCGTCCGCCGGCCCGGGCGACCGCCTCCTGAATGGGACGCGGGTCGGGCTTCATCGGACGGTCATCGCGCGCGCCGACGACCGCATCGAACAGATTGAGCAATTGCAGCCGCTCCAGAATGTCGATGGCGATGCGCTCGATCTTGTTGGTGCACACGGCCGTATGCACGCCGCGCTCACGCAATTCGTCCAGCAGCGTACGAATGCCGGGATAGACATGCGAAAGCCGCGCCGGCGACTGGCTGTAGACGTCGATGAAATGCCGGCGTGCACGGTCGGCTTCGTCGGCGGGAAGGTTGAGCCGCTTCGAGACGAGCGCGCGCCAGAAGAACTCGCTGAGGCCGTCGCCCATCATCGAGGCGGCCTCTCCGATCCCGGTCGGCGCCGTGCCGTAGGGCTGGAGCGCGATATCGAGAGCGGCGGCGATATCCGGCACGGTGTGAACGAGCGTGCCGTCGAGATCCAAAACGACGGTGGGCGTGATTGGGTTTGCGGGCAACCGCATAGCGTTCTTGCTCCTGCATTCTGATTTGGGTGGTGCGTTCGCTGCAGCGACAGTGGCGCGCAGATCGTCAGGGCACCCTTCTCCACCAAGATAGCGCCGTATCGCCTTGAAGTGATGAGGCAATCCGCCACGAGAGGTAACGATACGTAAGCGGAGCGTAACAATCGGCCCGGAGCCGTATGCCCTACCGGCCGGTCTCGGACCCGGCAGGATGGCGCGGCCGCATGATCCTCCACCTGCCGACGGCGAGCGTTTTGGCGCCTTTCAGCCCGTGCCGGCGCCTACCCGAGGCGCGACGGTGCGCCCCGGGGAGAGGGCAAGATCGCTGTTGCTATGAACGCCGGTGACAATACCCTGGCGCCCGGCTATCAGCGGCGAAAGGCGGCCCTTAATGCGCATCGGCGTGCCCAAAGAGGCAAAGGTCTACGAGAACCGGGTGGGGCTCGTCCCCGCGAGCGTGCGCGAGCTCACCGCACAGGGCCACGAGGTGTTCGTAGAAACCCAGGCAGCCGAGCGGATCGGCGTCAGCGACGAGGACTACGCCCGCGCGGGCGCGACTGTGCTGCCGACCGCCGCCGAGGTCTACGCCACCGGCGACCTCATCGTGAAGGTGAAGGAGCCGCTCGAGAACGAGCGCGCCCTACTGCGCCCCGGCCAGACGCTGTTCACGTATTTGCACCTCGCGCCGGACCCCAAGCAGGCAGAGGACCTGATGCGTTCCGGCGTCACGGCCATCGCCTACGAAACCGTGACCAGCGCGCGCGGAGGCCTGCCGTTGCTGGCGCCGATGAGCGAGGTGGCCGGACGCATGGCGATCCAGGCCGGCGCCCATTGCCTGGAGATGGAGCAGGGCGGACGCGGCATGCTGCTGAGCGGCTGCGCCGGCGTTGCGGCGGCAAACGTGGTCGTCGTCGGCGGCGGCGTCTCGGGCGTCAACGCGGTGCGTATGGCGGTGGGCCTCGAGGCCTCCGTCACCTGCATCGACATCAACATCGATCGGCTCTATGCACTCGACCAGCAATTCGGTGCGTCGCTGAACACCATCTTCTCGACGCGCCAGGCGATCGAGGACTACGTGCTCCAAGCCGATCTCGTCATCGGTGCGGTTCTGGTGCCGGGCGGTGCAGCGCCCAAGCTCATCAGCACCGAGATGGTGCAGGCGATGAAGCGCGGCTCCGTCATCGTCGACATCTCCATCGACCAGGGCGGCTTCTCCGAGACCTCCCGCCCCACGACGCACGCCGATCCGAGCTACGTCGAGTACGGGGTGGTACACTATTGCGTCTCGAACATGCCCGGCGCGGTGGCGCGCACCTCCGCGTTCGCGCTTAACAACGCGACGCTGCCCTTCGTGATGGCTCTCGCCAACAAGGGCCCGGTAAAGGCGCTCCGCGACGATCCGCACCTGCTCGCGGGCCTCAACGTCTATAACGGCCGCATCACCCATCCGGCCGTCGCGGAATCCCTGGGGCTCACCTACTTCGATCCCCTCCGCGCCCTCGACAAATGAGGCTTAGGCCGCCCGCGGCCTAAGAGCTCGCCCGGACGGAAAACGGGTTGCATGAACCATGGAAAGAATTTGCGCGTTTTCGGCAACGGCTTGGCGGGTTTTAATAGGTTACTCAGGATCCCCGCTTCGCGCTGTGGCTCCCGGCAAGTACGTTTCGGATGCTAGGCGCGGATCATAGACTTTCGCCGCGCAACCATATGGAGACGCATGCAGCTCGCTCTAAAGCTCGCGCTCTCGCTGTTCGCCGTCTATGCCGTCGTGGCCGTGGCCGCGTTCATATTGCAGCGGCGGCTGATGTATTTTCCAGATCCCGAGCGCATCTCGCCCGCCAGCTATAATCTGGCCGGCGCGAAGGAACGCGTTCTCACCGCACCGGACGGCACGCTGCTCGTCAGCTGGCAGGTACCCGCAGCACCCGGCAGGCCGACGCTGCTCTATTTCCACGGCAATGCGGGCAATCTCGCATCCCGCGCCGAGCGCATCCGCCGCTTCGTGTCGCGAGGGTATGGCGTGTTGATGCTCAGCTATCGCGGCTATGGCGGATCGGGCGGCGCTCCCAGCGAGGCGGCAAACGTCGCCGACGGCGGGCTCGCCTATCAGGCACTGCGCGATGATGGCGTCCCGGCGGCCGACATCATCGTCTATGGCGAATCGCTCGGCTCGGGCGTGGCGGTACAGGTCGCGGCCAATCACGAGGTCGGCGGGCTTGTGCTCGACGCGCCCTATACCTCGATCGTCGACGTCGCCGCGCTCAGCTATCCATGGCTCCCGGTGCGCCCGTTCATGTTCGACCGCTACGAAACGCTGCGTCACCTGACGCGCGTGACCGCACCGCTGCTGGTGCTCCACGGCGAGGAGGATCGCGTCATCCCGGTCGGCATGGGACGTGCCGTATACGACGCCGCCCGGGTACCGAAGGAGCTCGCCACGTTCCCGCGGGCAGGCCATTCCGACCATCACCTCCACGGCTCCTATGACGTGCTCTTCCGCTGGATCGATGCGCTCATCGCCCAGCGCGAAGCCGACGCCCTCAACGACATTCCCCTCCAACGGCAGATGCGCCCGTGAGCATCGCGCGGCGCGCATCGGACGCTCAGCACGGATAGCCTAGACCGTGATCGCTTCGGACCCTATCCGTCCGAAGCGTGAATCATCGGTCTGATTAAACGACCCATGATCGCATCGGGCCCTATCAGCCCACGCGTGAATCATCGGTCCAATCAAAAGACTAGAGGGCGTGCAGTGGCGCGAGCCCAGCGGCTCCGTTCGTCGAGCTTGGCTAGCGGTGCTGGCTGGCATAGCGCGTCTCAAAACAGCTGCTGCGACTTTCGGGACAGTTTGAAGCCGTGGCCTGTCCCGTTGCGGCAGGTCAGTCCGTCGCGCTGCGAGACGCACTCGAAACCCGCCCCACGCCAAGTCTTGCCGTATCCGAGCACCGGCCCCTCGTGCCTGGCAGAGTCGCCGGCGCACATGCGCTGCGCCGGTACATCGCGATCCTCGATATAGAACGCCATACCCCAGTCGTATTCGCAATCGCGCGGCCGCGGCGGATCGGGATTGTCGCGCTGCATGACATCGCACCGGAGAATGGTGGATTCGCCGGGGCTGAATGGCAGTTCCGCCTGACAGTGGATGTTGTTGGATGGAGTCCGGAACGCGAGCCCGCCACCCGGCTCTGCACTGGCACCACCTGCAAGCGCCGCCCCGACCACGAGGAAAGCCGCCGCCGCCCCGGCGGAATGGAAAAGGAAATTCAACATGCCCGCGCCTTCAATCCTTGCGAAAATAGCGAAAATGATGGCGTGAGTATATCGGCCGGCCGCGCCCATGCACGCTCTAATCGTGGCGTTTGGCGCGCCGGGCGGCGATGAAACGGCAAATGCGCCCGTGAGCGAACAGCTCAGGGCGCATCGAAAGCAGCTCTCGGTGAAGTGATTAGCGGCGGGCGGCGCCAGCAGCGGCCGTCGGCGCCTTGCCGGGCAGCAGGCCTTCACGCTGTGCGCGCTTGCGCGCCAGCTTCCGTGCGCGGCGCACGGCCTCGGCCTTCTCGCGAGCCTTCCGCTCGGAGGGCTTTTCGAAGTAATTGCGGAGCTTCATCTCACGGAAAATGCCCTCGCGCTGCATCTTTTTCTTGAGCGCCTTGAGAGCCTGATCGACGTTGTTGTCGCGGACGAGAACCTGCAAGCGGCTGCTTCCTTGTGCCTTACCGTTGACCAATGAAAAAAGCGGCATCCGGTGCGGCGGGCGAACCACCGACATCCCATTTGCCGTTGAGGACGGCGCTTCCCTACCAAAAGCCGGTTAAGTTGTCCATGCGGGAGAGCACGCAAAGGCGCTTTTCAGCCCTCGGAACGGGGGAACAGCCTGTTCACATGCCCCATTTTGCGCCCCGGACGGGCCTGGTTCTTCCCATAAAGGTGAAGTGAGGCGCCCCCCTCGGCCGCCAGATCCGGCCAGGCGGCGACGTCCTCGCCGATGAGATTGGTCATCCGGCAATCCGAATGGCGGCCGCAGGTCCCCAGCGGCCAGCCCGCCACCGCCCGGATATGGTTCTCGAACTGGCTGATGGCACAGGCGTCCATGGTCCAGTGGCCGGAGTTGTGCACGCGCGGGGCGAACTCGTTGAGCAGCAGCGGCTCGCTCCCCTCGCCGACGTAGAACATCTCGACACCGATCACCCCGACGTAGTCCAGCGCCCGCGCCAGCGTCGTCGCGATCTCGATGGCGCGCGCGCGATGCTTCGGTGGCAGCGCGCTCGGCACCGTAGACGTACGCAGGATGCCGCCCTCGTGGTGGTTCTGCGGGATGTCGTAAAAACGGATATCGCCCGCGAGGCTCCGCACGAGCAGCACGGAGACTTCGTACTGGAAGTCGACCATCGCCTCGAGCGTTGCCGGCGCGCGGCCGATAGCATCGAACGCCGCGCCGATTCCGTCGGCCGCCGCAATGCGCGCCTGGCCCTTCCCGTCGTAGCCGAGGCGCCGCGACTTGAGGATCGCCGGAGCGCCGACATGCCCCACGGCGGCGGCGAAATCGTTCGGCCCGTCGACCGCCGCGAAGCGCGGCAGCGGCAGACCGAGCGCGGAAATGAAAGTCTTTTCGCGGAGGCGGTCCTGCGCCACCTCGAGCGCCTTGAGACCGGGGCGAACCGGACGTACGCGTTCCACGGCGGCGGCAGCCTCGACCGGGACGTTCTCGAACTCGTAGGTCACGACGTCCGTCTCGGCGGCGAACGCGGCGATCTTTTCGAGATCGTCGTAGGCGCCGATGGTCGTCGAAATCGCAACGTCTGAGGCAGGCCCCGGCACGTCGCTATAGACGCGGCACTTGAGGCCGAGCTGGGAAGCCGCCACCGCGAGCATGCGCCCGAGCTGGCCGGCACCGAGAATGCCGATAGTCGAACCGGGAGGAAGAGCCTCGATCAACGCCGCCACTCACAAATCCTTGGGGCTTTCGCCGACGCTCGCCGTGCGCGTCGCCCGGTGCGCCTCGAGGCGCCCCAGCAGCGCCGCATCCGACAGCGCCAGGATCTGCGCGGCGAGGAGCCCGGCGTTCGTGGCGCCCATCTCACCGATCGCGAGTGTGCCCACCGGCACGCCGGCCGGCATCTGCACGATCGAATAGAGGCTGTCCTCGCCGCCGAGCGGGGTCGTCGGGATCGGCACGCCAAGCACCGGCAGCGGCGTCATGGCGGCGGTCATGCCCGGCAGGTGCGCCGCCCCGCCTGCACCCGCGATGATCACCTTGAGCCCGCGGTCCTTGGCGGATTTTGCGTACGCGTAAAGGCGCTCGGGCGTGCGGTGGGCCGAAACGATGCGCGCTTCGAACGGCACCTGCAGCTCGCCGAGAATGAGCGCGGCTTTCTTCATCGTCGGCCAGTCGGACTGGCTTCCCATGATGATGCCGACGACGGCTGTTGCGGTGCTCATTGTGTGCTGCGTGAAGCCTCAGAAAGCGCGGGATTACAGGACGGGCCACACATTTACAAGGCCCTCTCGCCCCGTTCCATACAAGTGTCATGGCCTGTTTGGGCCTTTCTTAGCCGGAATAGGCGAGGGTCGCTTTCCACACCCACTTCGCCGGCCGGGGGACTGGCTGCCCGAGTAGATCCACACCGAAATCAAATCGAGACCTACGGATGCACCAGGCACGCGCGCGCCAGGCCATCGGCGCCGGTATGATCGGCAATATCCTCGAGTGGTACGACTTCGCCATCTACGGCTTTTTCGCCGTCGAGATCGGCCGCCAGTTCTTTCCCCACTCGAGCCCCGTCGCCCAGCTCCTCGCCACCTTCGGCATCTTCGGCGTGGGCTACCTGATGCGCCCACTCGGCGGCGTCCTCATCGGGCATGTGAGCGATCACTACGGGCGCCGGGCCGCCCTTATCGCCGCCATCACCGCCATGGCCGTGCCGACGTTCCTCATCGGCATCCTTCCCGGCTACGCAACCCTCGGCCTCGCCGCGCCGATCATCCTGACGCTCCTGCGCATGGTCCAGGGACTTTCGCTCGGCGGCGAGCATCCGAGCTCCATGGTGTTCCTGGTGGAGCGCGCCCCCGAAGGCCGCCGCGGTTTCATGGGCGGCATGGCCGCGTGCGGCGCCATTGTAGGTCTGCTGCTCGGATCGGCGACCGGCGCGGTGCTCGCCTCGCTCATGTCGCCCGAAGCGCTCGCGGCCTGGGGCTGGCGTGTGCCGTTCGTCATGGGGCTCGGCGTCGGCCTCATCGGCAATCTCATCCGCCGCAACATCGATGAAACCGTGCCGGAGCGCACGACGGAGCACACCGCGATCGTCGAAACCCTGCGCAACCATTGGGGTCTCGTCGGCCGCATCGCTGCCCTCGCGGCGTTCAACGCGGTGCCGTTCTATCTGCTGTTCGTCTACCTCGTGAGCGTGATGCAGCTGCAGGACGGCTTCACGCCCGCACAGGCGCTGCTCATCAACTCCCTCAGCATGACGGTGCTGTTGCCGTGCATGATGGTCAGCGCGTGGCTGACCGACATCTACGGCCGCAAACCCGTGCTGCTGGTGGCTATCGGCCTGGGCTTCATCACCGCATGGCCCCTGTTCGGGCTGATGCACCAACCCGACCCTGTGCTCGTGTTCGCAGGCCAGCTCGGCGCGGCGATCTTCGTCGGCTTCTTCACCGCGGCCTTCCCCGCGCTGATCGTCGAATCGACACCCGCCGAGGTGCGCTGCACGGCCGTCGCCCTCGGCTATAATCTCAGCATCGGCATCGTCGGCGGTTTGACGCCCTTCTTCGCCACTCTGCTCGTTGCCTATACCGGCCATCCGCTGGCGCCAGCATTCCTGATCATGGCCGCGGCTTCAGTTGCCTTCGCCGCGGCGCTCAGCTTCTCCGAAACCTTGGGCAAGCCGCTGGAGGGCAGCCTCGTCACGACGCAGCCGATCGGAGACGAGGCTCCCGGCGAAGCGGAAGCGCCCGACACCGGGACGGCCATCGCCGCGTCTGTGGATGGGCTGGAGACCGCGAAAGCGGCTTGAAACCTGCAATCCCAGACCACGATCGCATCGGACCCCACCAGTCCAAAGCGTCGATCATCGGTCCAATCAAAACTCTAGAGCCGCATTGCAATTCGAAGAAAAAGGATAGTGCTCTAGGCGATGATGTCGGGGAGAAGCTGATCCTCGATGGAGGTCATGCGGTCTTTGATCGCGAGCTTCTTCTTTTTCAGCCGTTTCACGAGGAGTTGATCGGCGGCCGAGGAATCCTCGAGCGCAATTATCTGGTCGTCGAGCTCACGGTGTTCAGCCCGCAGCCGCGCCAGTTCGTCTCTCAAATCTCTATCGTCGATGCGCTTCATTGCCGGCCGGTCAATGCCCCCGCTTCACCAGCACGTGAGCGGGCGGACTATCGTCTCGTTCCTTGTATATGGCAAGTCGCTGGCCCTGCGTACGCGCATATTTTGTCGGCCCGGCGACGACTTGCACACGCGACATCACCGGTGCGTCCGAGCTTGCGATTTGCATCAAAGATTAGGCTATCGGACGCGACTTTGACATTGGACAAGCTGTCAATGTTCTGTCACGCTGGATCGTCTCTTCAACATGCATGGAGGACCATGATGGCGCTTGTAGCTCACATTGCAGAGCTAACGGAGAAGCACCGGCTTCTCGAGCGTAGGATTGAAGAAGAGGTCTCCCGCCCCGGATCGGACGACCTGGAAATCCAGCGGCTTAAGCTGGAAAAACTCAAGCTGAAGGACCAGATCACTCGCCTCAGCGAGAACAAGACGCGACACTAGGCCGTCGCTGTAATCCGAGAGTTGGGGCGAGCGGCCACCGCTCGCCTCTACCAGACAGACACCGTCGTCTGCACGTGGACTGACACTCGTTTTTGCGCCGGGCGCCAGCGCGGCGTGCGCTGAACGCGCTGCGGAGCAACGCCATGCAGATCCATGGCCATGAAGAGCAGTGTCCGCTCTCTGCTATCCCGCATCAGCCGCCGGATTTCTTTCAACGCAAACGGTTTTCCCGCGCATCGGCGTGAGCGCGATGGCGCCGGATCGCTCGTCACTGGCCGAAGACGCGCTGGTTCACGCGCACCGGCCGTGCCATCGGCTGTCCGCGCGTCCGCTGCCTGGGCTGCCGGAGTGCTTCCGGAAAAGTGGGAACCGGTTTTCCGATAGGAAGCACGACCAAGAGTGAGTGCTTCCGGAAAAGTGGGAACCGGTTTTCCGCTAGGAAGCACGACCAAGAGTGAGTGCTTCCGGAAAAGTGCGAACCGGTTTTCCGCTAGGAAGCACGACCAAGAGTGAGTGCTTCCGGAAAAGTGCGAACCGGTTTTCCGCTAGGAAGCACGGTTAGGAGAGAGTGCTTCCGGAAAAGTGGGAACCGGTTTTCCGATAGGAAGCACGGTTAGGAGAGAGTGCTTCCCGGAAAATTGGGGACCGGTTTTCCGATGAGAAGCACGACCACGAGCGAGTGCTTCCGGAAAAGTGGGTACCGGTTTTCCGCTAGACCAAGATCGCTTCGGACCCCACCAGTCCGAAGCGTGAATCATCGGTCTAAGCAAAAGACCATGATCGCTTCGGACCATACCAGTCCGAAGCGTAAATCATCGATCTAGTCGGAAGACCATGATCGCTTCGGCCCCCGCCAGTCCGAAGCGTCGATCATCGGTCTGATCAAAAGGCTGGAGCCGCATCGCGATTCGAAGAATAGCGATCGTGCTCTACGCCTCCCTCGCCAGCGCGCGCAGCTTGAACTTCTGGATCTTGCCCGTCGATGTGCGCGGCACCTCCGCGAAGACGACGTGGCGCGGGCACTTGTAATGGGCGAGCCGCTCGCGGCACCAGGCGAGCAGCTCCTCCGCCGTCGCCTCCATTCCCGGACGCAGCTCCACGAACGCGCACGGCGTCTCGCCCCACTTCTCGTCCGGCTTGGCGACGACCGCGCAATAGGCGACCGAGGGATGTTTGTAGATGACGTCCTCGACCTCGATGGACGAGATGTTCTCGCCGCCGGAGATGATGATGTCCTTCGAGCGGTCTTTGAGCTGGATGTATCCATCCGCGTGCAGCACGCCGAGGTCGCCGGAATGGAACCACCCGCCGGCGAACGCCTCGTCCGTGGCGGTCGGATTTTTGAGATACCCCTTCATCAAGATATTGCCGCGGAACATCACCTCGCCGATGGTCTCCCCATCGGCCGGCACCCGCGTCATCGTCACCGGATCCATCACCGTGAGGTCTTCGAGCGCGAGGTAGCGCACACCCTGGCGCGTGCGCTTGAACGCGCGTCCATCCGCGTCGAGATCGTCCCAGTCGCGGTTCCATTCGTTCACCACCGCCGGGCCGTACGTCTCGGTGAGACCGTAGAGGTGCGTGAGGTGGAAGCCCGCGGCCGTCATTGCGTCGAGCACCGCCTGCGGTGGCGGCGCGGCGGCGTGGTTGACCGAGACGCGGTGATCGATAGTGCGCTTTTCGTCGGGCGCCGCATTGAGCAGCGTCGCCATTACGATCGGCGCGCCGGAAAGATGCGTCACGCGGTGTTCGATGATGGCGTCGTACATCGCTTTTGCGCGCACCCAGCGCAGGCACACGTGCGTGCCCGCGACGGCGGAGATCGACCAGGGAAAGCACCAGCCGTTGCAATGGAACATCGGCAGGGTCCACAGATAGACCGCGTGCGGCCCCATCCCGGCTTCGAGATTGTTGGCATAGCACATCAGCGCCGCGCCCCGGTGATGGTAGACGACGCCCTTCGGATTGCCCGTCGTGCCAGAGGTGTAGTTCAGCGAGATCGCGTTCCACTCGTCGGACGGCATCTCCCACGCGAACTGCGGATCGCCCGCGGCGATGAACGCCTCGTATTCGACATCCGACAGCCGCTCGCCGCTCTGCGGAAATTCCGGATCGTCGTAATCGACGATCTGCGGCTTGACCTGCGCGAACCCGAGTGCGGCTTTGGAGAGAGCGGCAAACTCACCGTCGGTGATGAAGAACTTCGTATTCGCATGGTCGAGCTGGAAACCGACGACAGGCGCATCGAGACGCGTGTTGATGGTGTGCAGCACCGCACCCACCATCGGCACGCCGTAGTGCGCCTCGAGCATCGCCGGCGTGTTCGCCAGCATCACCGATACGGTATCGCCCGGCCCGATCCCGCGCGCTTTCAACGCCGAGGCGAGACGGCGGCACCGCTCGTAGAACTGCGCGTAGGTGAAGCGCTGCGTGCCGTGGATGATCGCCGTGTGATTCGGATAGACGAGTGCGGCGCGCTGCAGGAATTGCAGCGGCGTCAGCGGCTGGTAGTTCGCCGCGTTCTTTTCGAGATGCTCGTCATAGGGATTGGAGTGCATATCAGGCCGACGCTTGGTGAAGATGTGCAAGCGGAATATCCGCACATTCACAAAAACGCTAGCGAAAGCAGCCTTGCGCAGCAACGCCGTTGTCGGCTGTGTCTTATCGCGGCGGCGATGCCGGTCATGTGTTGCTGGATAACCGTTGCTGGCATGCCGCGCCGAGGCCGCGCAAACCATGTCGGAAGCGCCACACCAGCCCCGTTGACGGACGCATAGCTCTGGCGGCTGTCCTCCGGAATTCGCCGTATCCGGACTTTTGCACGGTCGGGTTCGGCGCTAAGATCCGCCGATCGCATGGTCTGCCAGGGGAGATGGCCATGAGCGAATACACACAGCAGTCGATAGCCATGTGGATCTTGCTGATGCTGCTCATCCTCGCGCCGTGGGCGCTGGAGTAGGCGCAGATTCCGCAGCCACGCAGGGCGCATTCGGGGCGCACACCGCCCCGCCTTGCATTTCGGCCTTTCTTTACGCGCCCCGGCTAGCTTTCGGGCCTCGGCCGAGGGCGCGGGATGGGCAGGGATTACAACAAGGCACTGCTGCTCGGCGCATTGGCCGCGCTACCCGCGGGCGCGGTGATGACGTGGAGCCATTTCTGGCCCGACGCGCAGCTCATGGAGGCCGGGAATTTCTACCTCGGCCGTGATTTCCTCAACTATTGGACCGGCGGGCGCCTCGCCACCCTCGGCGATGCTGCCCCCGCCTACGATCTCGCCCGCTACAATGCCCTGCTCCGCGACTGGTTCTCGCCCGAGCAGAGCGGCATGGCGTTCTCCTACCCACCGCACGCCCTGCCCCTGCTCGCCCCTTTCGGCGCCCTACCCTACCTCGCCGCCTACGCGCTCTGGAGCGTACTCGGAGCCCTGGGCTTCGCCGCCGTGGCCCTGGGCGGAGCGCCGAAGGCCGCCGACAAGACCATTGTCGCCGCCATCGCCCTGGCGCCGATCATCTGGGTCAACATCATCTTCGGCCAGCTTGGGCTTTTGCTCGCGGTGATGTTCGTGGGCGCCCTGCGCGCGCTGCCGGCGCGGCCCGTCCTCGCCGGCGTACTGCTCGGACTACTGACCATCAAGCCGCAGCTCGGGTTGCTGCTACCCATCGTGTTGCTGATGACCGGCGCCTGGCGCGCGATAGCGGCCGCCGTGGTGACGACGCTGGCGCTCCTCGCCCTTAGCCTCGCGCTGTTCGGGTCGGAGCCGTGGCGGCTCTATTGGGAGCACACAATGCCGCTGCAATGGGCATTCGTGACCGAAATGAATGGCTTCTACGTCAACCAGATGGTGACGCCCTACACCGCGCTGTGGACGCTCGGCCTGCCGTCACAGACAGCCCTGGCGGTCCAGGCCGCGATTGCCGCTGCCGTCGCAATCGCCGTCATCGCAACGCTCCGTGTGGAAGCACCCTGGCCCCTGAAGTGTGCCGTCGTTGCCTTCGGCGCGGTGCTGACCGTGCCCTACGTGCTCGCCTACGACCTCGCGATTCCGCTGGCCGCGCTGGTCTGGCACCTGCGCGCCGATCGCCCGCGCGCTACCCCCTTCGGATGGCTACTCACGGGCACCATCTGGGCGCTGCCCTTTGCCCTGACGATCCTTTTGCAGATGAGCGGCATCCCGCTGACGCCATTGGCTCTCATGGCCGGATTTGTGTGGCTGACGCACACAGCCCTGCGCGACGCGCAGCGCCACCGATCTCGGCATGGTGAAGCAGGCGAGGTCAGCGCCCGCGCCTGACAGACCCAGGAAAACCCGTGTATCGGCGCGGCCAAGCCGGCCCTATCAGGCGTCCTCGTCGTCCTCCGAGCGCTCGCCGCCCGACAGCTCCTTGAGCTTGGCGAAGACGCGGGCCTGCTCTTCCTGCTCGGTCTCCTCACGCTCCTCCGCATGGCGCGGCTGCATGATCTCGACCTTGCGCTCCTCGGCGGAAACGGTTGTCTCCTCCGTGGGCAGCAGGGTGCCTGCGCGCTCGAGGTCGGGATGGTCCTTGCGCTCCTTCTCGACGCGGCGCGCGGCTTTCTTCACCTCGGCGTCGAGGTCGATCTGCGAGCAAAGTCCGAGCGTTACCGGATCCTGCGGCGTCAGGTTGGCCGCGTTCCAGTGGGTGCGGTCGCGGATCTGCATGATCGTCGGCTTGGTGGTGCCGACCAGACGCATGACCTGGCTGTCCTTCAACTCCGGATGGTTGCGCAGCAGCCAGAGCACCGCGTTGGGGCGGTCCTGCCGGCGCGAGACCGGCGTGTAGCGCGGGCCCTTGCGGGTCGGCGTTTCCGGCACCACGACCTTCGGCTCCGCGAGGTGCAGCCTGTGCGAGGGATCGCCCTCGGCCTCCTCGATTTCCTCCCGGGTGAGCTGCCCCGAGCTGACGGGATCGAGCCCCTTGATGCCCTGCGCCACATCGCCGTCAGCGATGCCCTTCACCTCCAGCACGTGCAGCCCGCAGAAACCCGCGATCTGCTCGAACGTCAGGGACGTGTTCTCGACGAGCCAAACGGCCGTCGCCTTGGGCATAAGGGGTCTGCGATCGCTCATAGGGGCTTAAACCTCCGGCTGCCTGCGTAGGTCCGCAGGGCCAAGTATCTTCTGGGGCAACTGGGGAATTGCGCGCCTTATAACTTGGGGAGGCCACCGCGGCAACCCAAGTCGAAACTTTGTCAAGGGGTAGGGCAGGAGGCCATGTTGCCCCCGGGGACGGGCGCCGATAGTGTCGCCGCCGACCGCCGCAAGTGGCGCACACGGGAAGGGCTGAAAGATGGGAACGACGCCTAAAAGTGTTTATTTTGAAGATCTTAGCGTCGGACAGGAAGCCAGCATCACCAATCGGGTGACCGCCGACGTCATCAGCGCCTTTGCCGACGTCTCGGGCGACAGGAATCCCGTTCACGTCGATTCCGACTACGCGGCGACGACGATATTCAAGGAGCGGATCGCCCACGGCATGCTGTCGGCGGCCTATCTGTCCGCCGTATTCGGGATGAAGCTGCCCGGCCCCGGGGCCATCTATATTTCGCAGACCCTTGCCTTCAAGGGCCCGGTGAAGATCGGCGACGAGGTCGTCACGACCGTCAAGGTAGCCGAGCTCATTCCGGAGAAAAAGCGCGCCCGCTTCGACTGCACCTGCTCCGTCGACGGCAAGGCGGTGGTGACGGGAGAAGCGGTGCTGATGGTTCCCTCTCGCCCGGCCTGAGGCCTAAAACAATCCGCGCTAGACCATGATCGCTTCTGACGCTGCCAGGCCGAAGCGTCGATCATTGGTCTCATCAAAAAGGCTAGAGCCGCACCGCGATTCGAAGAAAAGCGGACGTGCTCTAGAGGCGAACTGCGGAGGCGCGATGCTCGTCGTTCACGGCTATAGGGACGTGCCGGCTGAGGCGCGCGGCGCCGTGCTCGCGATCGGCAATTTCGACGGTGTGCACCGGGGCCATCAGGCGCTCCTGCGCACGGCGTCTGATGTGGCGCGCGAGCTTGGCGCCCCGGCCGGCGCGCTGATCTTCGAGCCGCACCCGCGCGAGTTCTTCCACCCCGAGGAGCCCCACTTCCGCCTGACGCCGCTGCCGCAGAAACTGCCGCTGTTCGAGGCGGCGGGGCTCGACCTTGCCGTCGTGCTTCCCTTCGATCCCGAGCTCGCCGCCCTCACGGCCGAAGACTTCATTGCGCGCGTGCTCGTCGGCGCCCTTGCCGCCCGGCATGTGGTGATCGGGTATGATTTCTACTTCGGCCGCAACCGCGCCGGCACGCCCGACACCATGCGCGCGGCCGGTGCGCGCGACGGCTTCGGTGTCACCGTCATCCCCCCGGTGGCGGAGGACGGCGAGGTGTTTTCATCGAGCAGCACCCGCCTGCACCTCGCCCAGGGCGACGTGCGGGGGGCTGCACGGCTCCTGGGCCGCCGGTGGAGCGTCGTCGGCGAGGTGGTGGGTGGCGCCAGGCGCGGCACCGGCCTCGGCTTTCCCACCGCGAACATTCCGCTGCCGCGGGGCACGTCCCTCGGCCACGGGATCTATGCCGTACGCGTGCACGTCGGCAGCGAGCGCCACGATGGCGCCGCCTACCTCGGCACGCGGCCCACCTACGATAATGGCATGCCGGTGCTGGAAGTATTCCTGTTCGATTTCGACGGCGATCTCTACGGGCGCACCATCGAAGTCGAATTCGTCGATTTCATCCGCGCCGACCGCAAGTTCGATTCGAGCGAGGAGCTCGTCGTTCAGATGCAGATGGATATTGCGCGCGCCCGCGACATTCTCGCCGCCTGTCGAGAGACATAGCCGACGCCGGCACGACGTACCGGGGTGGAACCCTCGCGATCTGGATATGCCGGCGCCATGTTGCTAGAACGCCGGCTTGAAACGGGAAGACCAAGAAGATGGCGAAGGACAACGGCGGCGACTCCGCTGCCAGGACGAAGCAGAAGCCGGACGCCGGAAGCACGCCGGAAACCTCCGGCGGCGAAGGGCGCGACTGGGGCAAGACCCTGTTCCTGCCGCAGACGGGCTTCCCCATGCGCGCCGGATTGCCCGACCTGGAGCCGCGCCTGCTCGCCCGCTGGGCCGAGCTGGGCCTCTACGAGCGCCTGCGCGAGAAGGGCCGCAACCGCGTAAAGTTCGTGCTGCACGACGGCCCGCCCTACGCCAACGGCAACATCCACATCGGACACGCGCTGAACAAGATCCTCAAGGATCTCGTCGTCAAGTCGCAGTCGATGCTCGGCTACGATTCCAACTACGTCCCCGGCTGGGACTGCCACGGCCTTCCGATCGAATGGAAGATCGAGGAAGCCTACCGCGCCAAGGGCCGCAACAAGGACGCGGTGCCGATCAACGAGTTCCGCGCGGAATGCCGCGAGTTCGCAGCGCACTGGATCGACGTGCAGCGCGAGGAGTTCAAGCGCCTCGGTGTGATCGGCGACTGGGACCACCCCTATAAGACGATGGACTATGCCGCCGAAGCGACCATCGCCGGCGAGCTGATGAAGTTCGCGATGAACGGCACGCTCTATCGCGGCTCCAAGCCCGTGATGTGGTCCGTGGTGGAAAAGACCGCGCTCGCCGAGGCCGAGGTCGAGTACCACGAGCAAACCTCGGACACGATCTGGGTGAAGTTCCCCGTCACGTCGGATGCGAGCGAACTCGCCGGCGCCTCGGTCGTCATCTGGACCACGACGCCATGGACGATCCCCGGCAACCGCGCGATCTCATTCTCATCGAAAATCGGCTACGGCCTTTATGAGGTCACCGCCGCGCCCGAAGGCAACTGGGCCAAGGTCGGCGACAGGCTCGTCCTCGCAGACAAGCTCGCCGCCGAAGTGATGAAGGCCGCCAAGGTCGAAGCCTTCGAACGTCGCGCCGATGTAACCGCGGAGCAGCTCGCCTCGCTCACCGTCGCGCATCCCCTCGCCGCGCTCGGCTATGAGTTCGACGTGCCGCTGCTCGACGGCGATCACGTCACCGACGATGCGGGCACCGGCTTCGTGCACACCGCGCCCGGCCACGGCGCCGACGACTACATCATCTGGACGGCCAGCGCCCAGAAGCTGCGTGAGCGCGATATCGACACGGCGATCCCCTTCACCGTCGACGCCGACGGCGTGCTCACCAAGGAGGCGCCCGGCTTCGAAGGCCGCCGCGTGCTCACCGAGAAGGGCGACAAGGGCGACGCCAACGATGCCGTCATCAAGGCGCTCAGCGAGGCGGGCAACATCATCGCGCGCTCGCGCGTGAAGCATCAGTACCCGCATTCCTGGCGCTCCAAGAAGCCGGTGATCTTCCGCAACACGCCGCAGTGGTTCATCGCCATGGACAAGCCCGTGAAGGGCACGCCCAAGGCGGCGAACCAGACGCTGCGCCAGCTCGCCGTGAAGGCCATCGACGAAACCGAGTGGGTGCCGGTGTCCGGCGAGAACCGCATCCTCGGCATGGTGGAGGGCCGCCCCGACTGGGTCGTCTCGCGCCAGCGCGCGTGGGGCGTACCGATCACCGTTTTCCGCAATAGGGAGACGGGCGAAGTCATCCCCTCGGCGAGGTTCCCCAAGTCGAAGGAGCTGATGGGCCGCATCACGGCGGCCTTCGCCGAGAAGGGCGCCGACGTCTGGTTCGAGGACGGCGCGAAGGAGCGCTTCCTCGATGGCCTCGTCGACGATCCTGCCCAGTGGGAGCAGGTGCGCGACATCCTCGACGTGTGGTTCGATTCCGGATCGACTCACGCCTTCACGCTCGAAGATCCGCAGCACTTCCCCGGCCTCGCCGGGATCAAGCGCGTGCCCATCGGCGCGGCGGTCGAGACGCGCGAGGACGGTAAGGAATACGACCGCGTGATGTACCTCGAGGGCTCCGACCAGCACCGCGGCTGGTTTCAGTCCTCGCTTCTGGAATCGTGCGGCACCAGAGGCCGCGCCCCCTTCGACATCGTGCTGACGCACGGCTTCATCCTCGACGAGAAGGGGGATGAGAAGATGTCGAAGTCGAAGGGCAACGCGCTCTCCCCGCAGGAGGTGATGCGCACCTCCGGCGCCGACATCCTGCGCCTGTGGGTCGCCTCGGCCGACACGACGAACGACATCCGCTTCGGACCCGCCATCGTGCAGTCCGCGGCCGAATCCTACCGCAAGCTGCGCAACACGCTGCGCTGGATGCTGGGCGCGCTCGCACACCTGGAGCCCAACGAGCGCGTGAAGTTCAAGGACATGCGCGAGTTCGAGCTGGAGCGTCTGATGCTGCACCGACTGACCGAGCTCGATGCCGAGGTGCGCGAGGCCTACGCCAACTACGACTACCGCAAGGTCGTCGCGCTGCTGTCGCAGTTCATGAATACCGAGCTTTCGGCGTTCTACTTCGACATCCGCAAGGACGCGCTCTACTGCGATCCCTATTCGAGCACGCGGCGCCGCGCCTCGCTCACCGTCATCGATGAGATGCTGAACGCGCTTCTCGCGTGGCTGGCACCCATCCTGTCGTTCACCGCCGAGGAAGCCTGGCTCGCGCGAAAGCCGGGCCGCGAGGGCTCGGTGCACTTGGAGAGCTTCCCCGAGATCGATCCCGCCTGGCGCAACGACGAGCTGGCGCGCAAGTGGGAGCAGGTGCGCGAAGTCCGCCGCGTCGTCACCGGCGCGCTGGAGCTGGAGCGCGCGGCCAAGCGCATCGGCTCGAGCCTGGAGGCGGCGCCGGAAATCTACGTCGCCGACATGAACCTGCTGCGCGCACTGGAAGGCGTCGACCTCTCCGAGGTGGCGATCACCAGCCAGGCCCGCCTCATCGCCAAAGCCCCGCCCGAAGGCGCGTTCACCCTGCCCGACGTGCCCGGTGTTGGCGTTGTGCCCAAACGTGCCGAAGGCAGGAAGTGCGCGCGCTCCTGGCGCATCGTTGCCGACGTGGGCGCCGACCCGGACTTCCCCGAGCTGTCCGCGCGCGATGCCGTCGCCGTACGCGAGTTCGAAGCCCGAGCCGCCACAGGTGCCCCATGAGCAATACCGGCCCCGGCGCGGGACCACGCAGTTGGCTCTGGGGGCCGCGATCCTCTCTGGCGCTCACCGTTTTCCTGGTGACGCTGGTGATCGATCAGGCGCACAAGTGGTGGATGCTCGGCATCTACGGCATTGCCGATAAGGGGCGTGTCTACGTCACGCCTTTCCTCGATCTCGTCTACGTGAAGAATATCGGCATCAGCTACAGCCTCTTCGACCAGGAGAGCTACGACGGCCAGATCATGCTGGCCGGCATGGCCGTCCTCGCGACCATCGCCCTGTGGCTCTGGGTTGCGCGTGCGGGGGGCGATAAGCTGCTCGCGGTCTCGCTGGGACTGATCATGGGCGGGGCGATCGGCAACGCCATCGACCGGTTAGTCCTTGGCGGCGTTGCTGATTTCTTCTCGCTCCATGCCTTCGGATACTACTGGTACGTCTTTAACATTGCCGATGTCGCAATTGTCGTCGGGGTCGTCGGCCTGCTATATGACTCCCTGATGGCGAGTCGCAAAGACGCCGCAAAGCCGTTGTAGCGCAGGGGATTAGCGCTATGCGTCACCACCGCCAGGAGGCAACCTGCGGGGTGTCACGGGGGAAAAACATGCCGCGGAAATCACGTCCCGTTCGCCCGGTTATGCCCTTTGTGGCTGCCTGCGTAGCGCTCATGACCGCCGGCTGCTCCATGGATGACGTGCAGTTCAACGGCGGCCTCTTCAACGCCGTAGGCCTTGGCGATGGCGTCAAGAAAGAGCGCGAGCCGCAGCTTGCCGAGCGCGCACCCCTCGTCGTCCCGCCATCGCTCGACCGCCTGCCCACTCCGGGCGAGGTCCCGGCCCAGCCGCAGATCGCCGGCATCAACGATCCCGACGTCGCCAAGAAGAAGTCTCGCGCCGAGCTCGAGAAGGCGCAGCAGGAATACTGCGACAAGAATTATCGCGACGCCGGCATGCGTGGCGAGGAGACGTCCATGGTCGAGGGACCGCTTGGGCCATGCCGCAAGTCGGTGCTCACCGCGATCAAGAAATGGAACGAGAGTGACGGCGAGGAAGGCCAGTAACGCCTTCTTTTCCGGGCGGGAATTGTTGCACCGCAATCTCGACCAGAAAATCTAGCAACCACCCATATCCATAACCAATCCCGCAAGAATCCGGTTGCAGCTCCGGATGCGTCAACCTATACCCCATCGGGGGGCGAAGCCGTGCTTTCGTCCTCCATCTAAGGAGGAAATAACCCATGAAGATCTGGAACAAGCCGCAGGTGCGCGAGCAGGAAGTTGGCCTCGAGGTCACCTCCTACATGCCGGCCGAGATCGACATCATCTGATCTGTCGATTTTTGCGGTAAGGAATACGGCGGTCGAATTCTCGACCGCCGTATTTTTTTGCGCCGTCGGCATTCGCTCCCGTGATGACGGCAGCCGGCCTATAGCCTATGGGCCGAACTTGCCTTCGACCTTCGCAACCCATTTCTCGAACGCGGTGCGCAGGATATCGATGTCGAAGCGGATGCCTTCCATGAAGCCGTTCGGATGGTCGGGCCGCGCATCGAGCTTGCGCCGGATGTCGGCGTGCTTCTCGATCATCGCAGCCCAGTCCTTTTGCGCCTCGTTGTTGATGTTCCCCGTCGCCCCGAGAGAATTCTTCGCGGCGTAGATGCGCTCCTCGAGACTGTCGAGTTTGTTCCGGGTTTCTGCGATGGGATCCTGGCTCATGTCGCTCTCCGCAAGATTGGCCCTGTAGCTTTGAGGTGGTGGCGGCAGGAGCGGGAGGCTAGTGGGGACCGCTATCGATTTCGTCAAAATCGCCCGAGTGAAAGCTCATGCCGCACCCGCCAGCGGGCTTGGCCGGCTTCCTTCGATCTCCATGAGAAATGATCGGTTATGAACTATGCCGAAGCTGAACGGCACGCGGCCCTTGCGGCGGGACAGGACGCGGGATCCGCCATCCGCATTTGAGATGCGGGCGGCATAGCAGCCAGGGGATGCCCCCGCCCTACCGCCGGGCGGAGGCCGGGGTATCGAGAAAAACGGGCGTGGAAAACGATGAGAGCGCCAGTTGCATAGGTATGGCTTCCGGCGGGGCAAACCCGCCCGGCTCCGACCTTCCCGGTAGCCTCTCACTGTGTCAGTCGACGGTCACTTGGCCGAGAACGGCAGCGATGGCGGCAATCATCAAAAGGCCGATGAAAAACCACGTGATTGCGCTGTCGCTGACGGCGTCCCACGTCTGGGTGCGCTTGCGCGGCATGGCGTTCTCCTTCCCCGCCTTCGAGCACGCACTGGAAGTTTAGTCCGCATGAGGAAAGTTTCGCTGATTTGCCCCGTTCCGCGCCAGGGAATTTCTTGTGGGCGAATGTTTCCTGGCGGGCCTTTGGGGCGAGGCAGCGGCCGGGGCAAAGATGTGCACATCAAAATCGCCGCTTTCGGCGTTCCGGGGCCCCGCACCCTGTTGGCACCGCCGCGAGTCAGCTAGCCGAAGATGAGGGGAGAGGTGCAGTTGCACTTCCCCGCTTTTCGGAGGGTGGGCCATGGTGGCGGCAAATCGTATTGGCTGGGTCGTGATCGGCGTTCTGGTTTCGGCGCTGGCGGCAGGCTGCGCCACCGATGGGCTGCAAACGGTCTCCACGACCAAGCACTACCGCCGCGCGAAGACGGAAAAGACCGTTGCCCGCCGTCAGGCGCCCGCACGGATCGAGACCGGCTCCATCGATAAAGACCGCGCCGCTAAGGCCGCTGCGGACACCGCTGCAACGCCGATCGACCACGGCGACACGCCGCACCACGACAGTGCCGTTCCGCCTTCCGACCGCAGCGGGACGGCCCCGGCGTCCGTCGATACCGCCCGCCGGACCATCAACTCATCCGATCCTGTCACCTCCCGCGATGATCCGCGCTGGCGCTGGTGCGAGCAGCGTCACCTCGACTATCAGGCCGGACGGGCCCCGGGTGGCGCAACCGACCTCGCCAAGAAGCTTGAGGATGATCGCATCTGCGCAGCGGTGTACGAGCGCGGGTGAATTGCCCGCGTGCCGGGAACACCCGTCAGACCGGCGGCGCCAGCACCAGATACGTCGCGACGACGAGCGCGATCGCCGTGAACGCCGCAGCCGTTACAGCGACAAGATCGACGCAGAACCCATAGGCAGCGCGCAGCCCTGCGTGAACCCTCCGGTCCGCGGCCACGGCGAGCGTTAATGCCCATCCGGTGCGGGCCGCGCCCATCCATCTGTCCGCGATCTTTTCCCAGCGCCGCGAAACTCTCAAGGCGCGCGACGGCTTGCGCTCCCGGATGGCGCCGAGCTCCGTCAGCCATGCACGATTGTTGACGGCGTCCCTTTCGAGCAGCGCAGCGACGAGCTCGAGCCTGTCGAGCTTGGAGGCGGCGGTGTCGATGCCGAATGCATGATGTCGCTGGGGACGCATGGCAATGCTCACGCTACTGCCCCGCGATAGTGACCTCTTCCTGCATCACGATCAACGCCTGCGTCATCGCGACGTGTGCGACCGCACGCATTTATTTGTGACGGCCGATGACGGCGCGGCACTATCCGCGGTGCTTTGTGCGTGTTGTGCGCCTGCTGCTGCGAGCACAATCGAAGAAAGCATGCATTTACGCGGAAGGCGCGGAAGTATCGATTTCGTGCACGAGCGCACGTATCGCGCTCATCACCGTCTCGACCCAGCGCCCCGCCGCGACATTGTCCTGCCCGAGCTGATGCATCGCGTTTGCATATGCATGGTGCGCAGCGTCATACGCATCGGGACGCGCCTCGACGGGCAACGCGGCGATCTTCGTCGCCGTGCGCTGTATCGATTCCAGCGTGTGATCGACGAGTGTGCGCTTGTCCATTGAGAGGGGCTCCTTCGTTGGCGCGACAATCGATTTCCGCCGCGGCCATTATGAGGCAGGCAGCGGCCGTGCCGCCTTTTGGCCCGATCTCGACAAAAAATAGCCGCGGAGGTGTGCCCAATTGGCGCAGCGGGGAATACACGAAATCCAAGTTCATGCGTAAGGCGCCAAGGCGCCCAGGGAGGTGACCTCGTGTTCAATACCGATCCCAAGAACGGATTGCCCCAGCCCAAGCCCGGCCTGCCGCCACTCGGCGCATCCGCCATTCCGACGCCGCGCCCCGCAAGCTCCCCGTTTGAGAAATCGGCCACGGCGACCAGCGGCACCTCGGTGATCGGCACCGACCTCACCATCCTCGGGGACCGCATCACCATCATCTCTGCGAACAAGCTGCAGGTGGATGGCGACGTGCGCGGCAACGTGCACGGCAAGCAGGTCGTGATCACGGAGGAAGGCTCCGTCGTCGGCATGGTCTGCGCCGAGGCCATCGAGGTGCGCGGCGGCGTGCGTGGCTCCATCCGCGCCGTGACTGTCAAGCTGCAGGCAACCGCACAGGTCGAGGGCGACATCACCCATCAGAAGCTCTCCATCGCCGAGGGCGCCCAGTTTGACGGTCGCGTGAAGCTCAGCAAGGACGCAAACGAGCTGATCCCCGTGCTCGATCCGGAGATCATCGAGCGCGCGCGCACCGGTAGCGACACCAACGGCTTCGGCAGCAGCGACTAGAACAACCTGATGGGGAGGGAAGCGATGACGAGTTTGGCGGAGGCGCTCGACGCCGAGCGCGAAAAACGGCGTCGCGATGCAACGGACGCCGCCACGCGGCGCGAGGTGGGGCGCGCGGTGCTGCAGGTGCTGGCGCAACGGCTCAACGCCGAGCCGCTACCGTCTTGGTTCTTCATCTCACGGGGCGACGATATTCTCGTCGCCCACAGCGACGGTGCGGCGGGCCGCCGTCACGTCGGCACGTGGACCGTCGATCACGAGATGCGCCTCGTGCTGAACCAGGAAATGACGGAGTGGATCACGGCCGAGAGCTGCGCCCGCGTCGTGGACGAGGCGGTGCAGATCACCGCCCGTTTCATCGTCGATATGGAAAATAGCGTTTTCGCGGACCGGCGCGAAGCGAGCTGACCTCGCTTCGCCTCGACTTCTGCCCACAGGGAGCGCGCAGGGCGCGCCCGGCCCCCGCACTATTCGGCGGCGATCATGGATTCGACGATCGCGTCGTGCTCCGCGTCCGTAGCGCCGAGCATACCGAGCGCGTGCAGATAAACCTCGAGGACCGCATCCTCTTCCTGCCGCTCGCTCGTGGTCTTTTTGCGCAGCCGCACCACCTGGCGCAGCACCTTCACGTCGAATCCGAGCCCCTTGGCCTCGAGATACTTGTCGCGAATGTCGCCGGCGAGCGCCTTCTTCTCTTCCTCGAGGCGCTCGATCTGCTCGACGAGCTGGCGCAGCTGCTTCTGCGCCGAGGCCTGTAGCGTCGTCATCCCTCTACTCCCGTCGTAATGATGAGTTGAGAGAAACGCTATCGGCCACGTCTTGCCCCTTCAAGGCGAGGCAGCGCGCCATCCAGAGGAATCTTGACTTGTCCCTGCGGCGTCGGCGTCACAGTGGCCGGCACCATTGCTGTGATGCCTCTCGCGGCGCTTGACGGCCTCAGGATTTTCCGTGTTCGCCGCCGGAGCCTGCGAACTTTGCGTGCGCCTCGGCGGAAGCTTCCCGTTGGTGCAGGCGGCGCCACGTCTCGTAGGGCATGCCGTAAATGATCTCGCGCGCCTCGTCTTTGGTGAGCGGCTTGCCGTGTTGCTCGGCCGCCTCCTTGTACCAGTTCGAGAGGCAGTTGCGGCAGAAGCCGGCAAGGTTCATCAGGTCGATGTTCTGCACGTCCGTGCGCTCGCGCAGATGCTGCACGAGCCTCCGGAACGCGGCCGCCTCGAGCTCCGTCGCCGTCTGGCGATCGATATCGGTCATCGCGCGATCCTTTCCGCGGGGCTGGTGTAAGGCGGCGCCTCGTCGGTATCGGTGTGCGAGCCGAAGTAGTGCACCGCGTGGAGCGCTTCGCGCAGCTCCGGCTTGGCGAAGATGGCACGCACCGCCGTGGCGACGCGCTCCGCCCACGCCTTCTGTCCCTCGGCACCGCCGATGAGATCCTGGCGAATCTCCAAGATCGCGTGCGCCAGGCCGCGCCGCGTGCCGTGGCGCCACATGCTGTCGCCCGCGAGCTTGCCGTCGTAAGGCTCGTTCTCGCCGACGAGGATACTATGATCCTCGCGCAGCGCCTCGAGCAGCGGCACGGAAAAGCGGTAGTCTCGATCCCACAGAACGGCCGCGTGCCATGGCCGCACGATGCCCTTCCAGCAATCGGTAAAGCTATGGATGGAGAGGAGGACCGGCGGCACACCGGCCCCCACGCAGCTCTCGATCAGCTTGTCGATGCGCGCATGGTAGGGCTCGTAATAAAGGCGCACCCGCCGTTCACGTTCCTCGGCGTCGAGATGCCGGTTTCCCGGAACGACCGCGCCGTCTGAAATCCGCATCACCAGCGTCGGATCGTCGAGGCCACGGTTGGGGTCGATCAGCAGGCGCGAGAAGCGCGTAAGGATGGCCGGCGCTTCCAGCATCGCGGCGAGCTGCCGGGTCACCGAGGCCGCCCCGATATCGTATGCGATGTGCCGCTTCAGCTCCCCGTCGGGGAGCCCCAGGCCGCCATAGGCCTCGGGAATGGCATTCGTTGCGTGGTCGCACAGCAGGACGAGACCGGTGTCGGTGCGTCCCGGTATCAATTCATAGCTGTCTGTTATGGGTGGTTCGGCGAACGCGGATGGCTCGCCGCCATCGATCTGAAGCATGCACGGAATATAGCTTTATAGGGGTGCTCTCGCAAACCACCCGCGTCGGAGCGCCGCTTGACGCAGGCGGGGCGATTGCGCAAACAGCGCCCTGGGGTTTTGCGCATGGGGAATGGAAATGGCCGCACCCGCCGTATCGGCGCGCGTTGCTGGTGTTTACCGGGGGGCCGGCCGGCCGAGTGCCATAGGCATGGCGGCACCACTGTCGGAAAGGGTCTGGGCATCGAGCCCGTCGCTGTCATCCCAATGCCGCCAAGTTCATGGAAAACAAACTCTGCCACGACCGGTTTCGGACGTTCCGCGACCCCGCCCGAGTTGCCTAGCAAATTCCTACTTTCAAGCGATTGCCGAGCAACGGGGCGCCACGAGCGGCGCAACGGCCTTCAGCGGGTCTCACATTGCAGTGCGGATGTTTTAGGCGAGCGGAGCGGATTGGCGTGGAGCCACAGTGGCGAGATCGGCTTATGCGGGAGGCCCGGCGGTGCGCCGGTGCCATGCTGATCATGCCGATGCTCACCCTCTCGAGCGCCGAGGCGCACGCCGATCTCAAACTGTGCAACTCGACGTCCAGCCGTGTCGGGGTGGCCGTCGGCTACCAGGACGCTACCGGCTGGGCCACGGAAGGCTGGTGGAACATCGCCTCGCAAACCTGCGAGACGTTGTTGAAGGGTCCCGTCCCCAGCCGGTTTATTTACGTTCACGCCCTAGATTACGATCGCGGCGGTGAATGGGTCGGCACGAACTTCATGTGTACCGACGACAAGTCGTTTGCCATCCGCGGTGTGCAGGATTGTCAGCAGCGCGGCTTCAAGCGCACCGGTTTCTTCGAAGTGGATACGGGCGAGTCGCAGGAGTGGACCATCCGCCTCACCGACCCAGAGGCGAGTGAACAATGAGACGTAAAAGAAGGGTCAAGGTCGTCGCGACCTTGGGGCCTGCCTCGTCGGCAACGGAAATGATCGAGCGCCTGTTCCTTGCGGGCGTCGACGTATTCCGCATCAACATGAGCCATTCCTCGCACGATACCGCGAGGACGCTGCTCAATTCCGTGCGTTGGGTCGCCAAGCGCCACCGCCATCCCATCGGGATCCTGGCCGACCTGCAGGGCCCGAAATTCCGCGTGGGCGAATTCGCCAGCGGCCGCGTCTTCGTCAACGACGGCGCCATTTTCCGCTTCGAGCGCGCCGAGAAGCCGGGTTCGTCGGAATCGGTCCACCTGCCCCATCCGCAAATCTTCGCCGCCGTCGAGCCGGGCCACGTGCTGCTGCTCGACGACGGCAAGCTGCGCATGCGCGTCATCGAGAAGACCAAGAACACCATCGCCGCGGAGGTTCTCGTCGGCGGCGCGCTCGCAAGCCGCAAGGGCATCAGCCTTCCCGACACGGTGCTGCCCATCGGTCCGCTGACCGAGAAGGACCGTGCCGACCTCTCACACGTGCTGAAGCTGGGCGCCGACTGGATCGCGCTCTCCTTCATCCAGCGCGCCGAAGACGTGCTCGACGTGCGCAAGCTCGTCGGTGACCGCGCCGCTCTGCTCGCCAAGATCGAGAAGCCGTCCGCCATCGGCGACCTCGACGCGATCATCGCCGCGGCCGACGGCATCATGGTTGCGCGCGGCGATCTCGGTGTCGAGATGCCGGTCGAGCGCGTGCCGGGCCTTCAGAAGCAGATCACGCGCAAGGCGCGCACCGCCGGCAAGCCGGTGGTCGTGGCGACGCAGATGCTGGAAAGCATGATCTCCTCCCCGGTGCCGACGCGCGCCGAGGTTTCCGACGTCGCCACCGCCGTGTTCGACGGCGCCGACGCGGTGATGCTGTCCGCCGAATCGGCCATCGGGCAGTTCCCCGTTGAGGCCATACAGATGATGGACCGCATCGCCATCGAGGTCGAGGCGGACCCCAGCTACGACGCCATCCTGCACGCAACGCGCACGACACCGCAGCCGACCGGCGCCGACGCCATCGCCACGGCCGCGCACGCCATCGCCGATACCGTGAAGCTGTCGTCCATCGTCTGCTACACGGCGACGGGCTCGACGGCCCTGCGCGTCACCCGCGAGCGGCCGAACCTGCCGGTGATGGGGCTGACGCCCATCGAATCGACGGCACGCCGGCTTTCGCTCGTCTGGGGCATCCAGTCGGTGATGACCGGAGATCCGGCGACGCTGACCGACATGGTGAGCAAAGCCTGCCGCATTGCGTTCGACGAAGGCTTCGTGCAGCCGAACTGCGGCATCCTCATCACCGCCGGCGTGCCCTTCGGCTCACCCGGCGCAACGAACATGATCCGCATCGCCTTCGTGGATGAGAACGGCGCACCGATCGCCGAGGTGCGCTGACGCCAGCGCACCTCTTTCACTGGAAAGACGCAAACGAAAGCGTTTCTGCCCCGGTGGATGCATCGGGTCAGCTGCTGAACGGTTGCGCCAGAGAACCGTGCGCAGCGAGCCCTTTCACCGGAGCTTCGCCCGCGGAGTTCAGAATGCTTCCGGAAAAGTGGGAACCAGGTCATGGCGAAGCCATGCAGGAACCACGTCCGATAAGAAGCACGACCAACAATGGGCTAGAGCCGCATCGCGATGCGAAGAAAAGCGATCGTGCCTAGGTTGCGTTGAGCTTGGAGCCGTTCGCCGGACGCCGGCCACCCTCGCCAACTGCGAGAGCCCCGAGCGCGCTCAGATGCCCTGGCCTTCCACTTCGACGGAAAGCTCGTCGACCGCCTGCTTGGCGCCTTCCTGGTAGGGATTGATCTTCAGCAGCTCGCGGTACGCCTTGAGCGCGGCCTTCTTCTGCCCCGTCTCGCGCAGGATCCGCGCCAAGCCTTCCAGCGCCTTGAAGTGGTTGGGCTCCAGTGCCAGCGCGCGCCGCAGGTCCCCGACCGCGTTCTCATAGTCGTTGTCGAGGAAGAAGACGTACGCGCGCCTGTTCCAGCCCTCCGCATAGTCGGGAGCCAGCTCGACCACCGCGTCCAGGAGCTTGAGCGCCAGCTCGTTCTTCTGGTCGCTGATCGCCTTGGCCGAGCGGCCCATGAGGACGCCGATGGTGTCGCTGCCCGACTGTAGCCAGAGGTTCTGAATGGCGTCGGCGATCGATTCCGCCTGGGTGGCGTCCTGCGCCTTTGCGAGGTGAGTGAGCAGCTCGGCGAGCAGCTCCTCACGGCTTTGCTTGTTCGCGGGCTTTTCCGCCTGCTTGTGCGGATCGCCGGGGAACACGGCGCCGGGCAACGCAGGGACGGGCGGCAGATTGTTGTGCGGCGCGGGCAGCGGCTTCAGCGGCTCCGCCCCCTCGGCGGCAGGAGGCGCAGGTGTAGCCCCCTGCGCAAGCACAGGACCAGCCGCGGCCAGAAGGGCAGCGGCGGCGACAGCGGCGAGAGTCTCAAGGCTGGGCATGCGGCGCATCCGGCAAACATAGGATGCGACAGGGTGAGCGTCAAAGTGTGGCGAAGCGTGCGCCTCAGCCCTGACGCGCCTTGAAGCGGCGCTGCACCTTGTTGATGATGTATACCTTGCCCTTGCGGCGCACGAGGCGGTTGGCGCGATGACGGGCGCGCAGGGACTTCAACGAGTTCCGGACTTTCATTTCCAACACCGATCATAAATGATGGTGGGCACTAGAGGGATCGAACCTCTGACCCCTACCATGTCAAGGTAGTGCTCTACCGCTGAGCTAAGTGCCCCAGGGACGGGGTTCTATGCTTTAGTCCCCGCCGAGGTCAACAGTTGTTTGAAGGCCACGCCCAGGCGCGGCCTGTAGCCGCGATCACGCCGCGAGCAGCCGATCGACCTCGCGAACCAAATCCTTGAGGTGAAACGGCTTCGACAGCACCCGGGCGTCCTTCGGGGCAGCCTGGTCGCTATTCAGGATGACCGCCGCAAAACCCGTGATGAACATGATCTTGAGATCGGGATCGAGCTCGCTGGCCTTTCGTGCCAGCTCGATTCCATCCATCCGCGGCATGACGATATCCGTCAGCAGGAGGGTAAACGGCTCGGTCTTGAGACGCTCGAACGCCTCTTCCCCGTTGGGGAAGGCGATGACGTCATAGCCGGCTTTCTTGAGTGCCCGCACGAGGAAACTGCGCATCGAATCATCGTCTTCGGCGAGCAGAATGCGGGAGATCGTAACGCTGGAGGGCTTTGCGGTCATTGGCTACTCTGGAACTGTCCGTTCGACGCGCGGCCGGCGTCGGATGCCGGCGCGAATGTGGTGCGACTATAGTAAACGGGAGGTGAACCGAGCCCCGATAAACGCTGGCTTCCCCCTGCAGGACCCCCTTACCTATCCTGCGCCGGTGGACATATTGAGACGAGGTTGGCAGAGTGAGCAAGGGCGATGGTAAGCATTTGGGCGCATTGTCCTAACGGTGCGATTTTTGAGTGTCCCGTCGCTTTGAGGCGAGCCTCGGAATAGTCTCGCCGCTCCCGAGCACTCGGAGAGAGACATCGCAAGAAGCATGCCTGCGCGCGACGGAACCGCCATACCGGCCGAGCTTTTGCCGCCGTTCACCGTAAGCGCGCCGCCCACGCAGGTTGCGCCCTTCGTCCTTTGCTCCCCCCATTCGGGGCGCATCTACCCGCAAAGCTTCGTCAATCTGTCGCGCCTGTGTCCGCTGTCCTTGCGCAAGTCCGAGGACTGCTTCGTCGACGATCTGTTCGCCCCCATCGCTGCGCTCGGCGTGCCGATGATCGCGGCGCGTTTTCCCCGTGCGTTCCTGGATGTCAATCGCGAGCCCTACGAGCTCGATCCGGAGCTGTTCCACGAGCAGCTTCCCGACTTCGCCAATACGCAATCGGTGCGCGTGGCGGGCGGCCTGGGCACGATCGCGCGCATCGTCGCCGATGGGGAAGAGATCTACCGTAACAAGATCCCGCTGGCATCCGGCCTCGCCCGCATCGAGCAGCTCTACATCCCCTTCCACGCCGCCCTGTGCGATCTGATCGAGCAGACGCGGGCGCGCTTTGGCTACACCATCCTCATCGACTGCCACTCGATGCCTTCGGCGGCCATGGCACCCTCCGGCGGACCGCGGCCCGACGTCGTGCTGGGCGACCGCTTCGGTGCATCGGCCGACGGCAAGATCACGCGCTTCCTCAAGGAGGCGCTCAGCGGCCTGGGGTACGAGGTGCATATGAACCGGCCCTATGCGGGCGGCTACATCACCGAGCACTACGGGCGCCCGGGCCGGGACGTGCATGCGGTGCAGATCGAGATCA
>Ga0180222_1000296_pt1 | contig 79646 bp, 79 predicted proteins | sample eDN5th37CKraftOP_FD_151336 | JGI IMG/M metagenome (GOLD analysis project Ga0180222, IMG submission 151336) | Enriched Organic Plus compost microbial communities from Emeryville, California, USA - eDNA 5th pass 37_C Kraft OP (version 2) (version 2) ... | reverse complement strand
GGCCAACCCGGCCCGCGTCTCGAGTTGGTCGAGGGTGACCCGAACGATCACCGAGACCGGCAGACCGTTCAGTGTGCCTAGATCGCCGCCCATCAACGCGATCCGCCCGATCGCCAACAGGGCATCATGCTGGCGTTGAGCCAGGGTGCGGTGGTCGTTGTCGATCTGGGCCTGAGCCGGCGTGCCGAACACACACGGTTGCGGATCATCCGGGTTGCACATGCCGGGGGCGGCCAGTTTGGCCAGCAGCGCCTCAAAGGTCGCGTGGCACTCCGGGGTCAGGGTCAGACGCCAGTCGGTCATGCCGTCTTCACCCTGCTTACCGTGAGTCGCACTGCGGCGGCGGGCGCGTTCGGCGTCATCAGGGGCCGGGCCGTCCTGATCGAGCCGGTACAACAGCTCTTTGGCCTTCGAGGCCAGCTGGTCACAGTCCACCCCCAGGGCGGCGCGCACCAGGTCGGCCTCGACACGCTCCCGCGTCGCACCATCGACCCAGCCAGGCAACTTGGCCACCGTTTTACGAATCACCTCGACATGACCCGGGGTGAGCACCCCCAACGCCTGGGTGTCGGCGGTGATCGCCAACACCGGTGCCAATGCCTCCCCGGTGAGCGCCTGTCGGGGTGCCAGCACCTCGGTGTCGGCCAGGCGGCGGTCGGCCTCACCACCGGTGATCCGGTAGCGGGCCTTGAGCACCTCTTTCCAGTTATGCGCCCCGAGTTTGTGCGGGGTGGTTTCGGTCTGCAGCCGCGCCAGCACCCTCTGCTGTAGCGCGGGTAGTTGGCAGGCCACCATCTCCAGATCGTCTAAGACGGCCACCAACTCCGAGCCGGTGGCGAGGGTCAGGTCGCAGCCGGCGACCGCGTCGACGGCCGCCCGCAGCCCCTTGATGGCCGCCTGCAGACCCGTACCTGACATAACTCGAACATACATTCGACCTCTGACAAATCAGGGGTCCGAGCGCGAAAATCTCAAGGTTTTTTCTGGGGATCGTCGAGATCGACACCAGGGTCGTGATCGACCCGAAAACCACAGCCCTGCTGTCGATCTCGCGAGCGTGCGCAAATGCCGAAAAAACCCCGGCGTGTCGTGTGCAAACACGCACGCTCGCGCCGAAAGGAAGGAAGGAAGGAGGGAAGGAAGGAAGGAAGGGCAGATGTCAGTCGAGGAAGCCGTGCAGCAGCGCGGCTGAGCCCTCGACGTGTGCGCGCATCGCCTCGGCGGCGCCGTCGGCGTCGCCGGCCAGGATCGCCAACACGATCGCCTCGTGCTGTTCATCCGAGTGCGCGATGTTGCGCGGCAGCAGCGGAATCTGATCCAGCAGGGCGTTCAACCGCATCCTGTTGTCCGCCACGAGCGGCACCAGCGACGGCGACCCGGCAGCCTCCGCGATCGCCAGATGCAGTCGCGAGTCCAGCCGCCGGTAGTCGTCGTCCGGTGACGCGTCTCGAACATCGGTGAGCCGCAACCACAGTCCCTCACGCTCGGCCGCGGTGAGGGTGCGCCGCGCCGCCATGTGCGCGGCCCCCACCTCGAGAATCTCCCGCAGCCGCAACGCATCGTCGATCTCGGCGCGGGTCACCCCGTCCGTGTCCGACGTGTGACGGGGCAACTCGTCGGCCAGAAACGTCCCGCCGTAGCGGCCCCGCCGCGACACCAGGTACCCGGCGTCGGCCAGCGACTTGATCGCCTCGCGCACCGTGTCACGACTGACGCCGAGCCGTGCCGCCAGCTCACGTTCCGGCGGCAGGCTCTCCCCCGGCTGCAGCACCCCGAGCCGGATCGTCTGCAGCAGCCGGGCGACCGTGTCCTCGAACGCGTTTCCCGACCGCGTCGGACGCAGCAGCGCCTCGGCCGCCGCCTCCGAGGTCAGCGGCAGCGGAGCATCCGGGTCCGCCGTCATGTCTACAACGGAGTGACGTAGTGGCCGCTGATGCCGCCGTCGACCAGGAACGTCGACGCCGTGATGAACGATGCGTCATCGCTGGCCAGGAACGCGACCGCCGCGGCGAGTTCCTCGGGCTCGGCGAAGCGGCCGACCGGGATGTGCACCAGCCGCCGGGCCGCCCGCTCCGGGTCCTTGGCGAACAGCTCCTGCAGCAGCGGGGTGTTCACCGGCCCCGGGCACAGCGCGTTGACCCGGATGCCCTGCCGCGCGTACTGCACGCCCAGCTCCCGCGACATCGCCAGCACCCCGCCCTTGGACGCGGTGTAGGAGATCTGCGACGTCGCCGACCCCATCACCGCCACGAACGACGCGGTGTTGATGATCGAGCCCTTCTGCTGCGGCACCATGTGTCGCAGCGCGGCCTTGCAGCAGAAGAACACCGACTTGAGGTTGATGTCCTGCACCCGTTGCCACGCGTCGATGCCGGTCACCTCGATCAGGTCGTCCTCCGGCGGCGAGATCCCGGCATTGTTGAACGCGATGTCCACCGAACCGTACTTCTCGGCGGCGGTGTCGAACAGGTTGTCCACCGCGGCCTGGTCCGAGACGTCCACGGCGACAAAGGTTCCGTTGAGATCGTCGGCGACCGACTTACCCGCCACCGGGTCGATGTCGCCGATGACGATCGTCGCGCCCTCGGCCCGCAACCGCTTCGCGGAGGCCAGTCCGATGCCGCTGGCACCGCCGGTGATGACGGCGACCTTGCCGGCGAGTCGTTGGGTCAGATCCATCAGGCCTCCTGCACTGCGATGAAAACGTTCTTGGTTTCGGTGAATGACAACGGTGCGTCGGGTCCGAGCTCACGCCCGAGCCCCGACTGTTTGAACCCGCCGAACGGCGTGTGATAGCGCACCGACGAATGCGAATTGACCGACAGGTTGCCCGATTCGATCGCCCGCGACACCCGCAGCGCCCGCGACAGATTGTCGGTCCAGATCGATCCGGACAGCCCGTAGGGGGTGTCGTTGGCCAGCGCGATCGCGTCGGCCTCGTCCTCGAACGGCAGCACCGTCACCACCGGTCCGAAGATCTCCTCGCGCACCGCGCGATCGGTGCGCGACGGGGTCAGCACCGTCGGCGGGAACCAGTACCCGGCGCCCGTCGGCGCGGAGCCTCGGAACGCCACCGGCGCGTCGTCTGGCACGTACGACTTCACCTTCTCCCAGTGCGGTTTCGACACCAGCGGACCCATCTCGGTGTCCTTGGCCCGCGGGTCACCCACGACCACCCCTTTGACCGCCGGCTCGAACAGCTCCATGAACCGGTCGTAGACGTTGCGCTGCACCAGGATCCGGCTGCGGGCACAGCAGTCCTGGCCGGCGTTGTCGAACACCCCGTACGGTGCGGTCGCCGCGGCGCGCTCCAGATCGCAGTCGTCGAACACGATGTTGGCGCTCTTGCCACCCAGTTCCAGCGTCACCCGCTTGACATGTGCAGCCGCCTTGGCCATCACCTGCTTGCCCACCGCGGTCGAGCCGGTGAACACCACCTTGCGCACATCGGGATGGGTGACGAACCGCTCCCCCACCACCGAGCCCTTGCCGGGCAGCACCTGGAACAGGTCCGCCGGCAGGCCCGCCTCGACGGCTAGCTCCTTCAACCGCAACGTGGTCAGCGGAGTCCACTCCGCGGGTTTGAGCACCACCGCGTTACCGGCGGCCAGCGCGGGGGCGAAGCCCCACGCCGCGATCGTCATCGGGAAGTTCCACGGTGTGATGATGCCGATGACACCGAGCGGCTCGTTGAACGTCACGTCGAGCCCGCCTGCCACCGGGATCTGCTTACCCGACAGCCGTTCCGGGGCGGCCGCGTAGAAGTTCAGCACGTCGCGGACGTGCCCGGCCTCCCACTCCGCGCTCGAGATCGGGTGGCCGGAGTTGGCCACCTCCAGCGCCGCGAGCTCATCGACGTGCGCGTCGACCACTGCGGCGAACGACCGCAGCGCGGCCGCCCGGTCCGCGGGCGCCTGCCGCGCCCACTCACGTTGCGCGACTTTGGCTTTCTCCACCGCATCGTCGACGGCGGCCTCGTCGAGCAGATCGACGACCTGTAGGACCTCCTCGGTCGCGGGGTTGATGACCTCGAACGCGGTCACGCGTCCACCTTTCCCTTCATAGATGTCGCTTTCGCGTAGTTTCGACCGGCCTCCACCACCGCGGCGAACAACCGCAGATCGTCGAGCCGTTCCTCCGGATGCCACTGCACGCCGAGAACGAAGTTGTCCCCGGGAATTTCGACGGCCTCGATGACGCCCTCGTCGTCGCGGGCACAGACCACCAGGTCGGCGCCCAGCTGGTCGAGGGCCTGATGGTGGTAGCACTGTACCTCCGTCGTCTCGCCGATCAGCGACGCCAGCCGGCTGCCGGGCTCGGTGCGCACCGTGGACGTGGAGAACACCGCGTTGCCCAGCTGGTGGCGCGCGTGGCCGATCACGTCGGGCAGATGCTGGTGCAGCGTGCCGCCGAGCGCGACGTTGAGCACCTGTGCGCCACGGCAGATGCCCAGCAGCGGCAGACCGCGCCGCAACGCGCCGTGCACCAGCGCGAGCTCGAACGCGTCGCGGGTGCGGTGGTCGGGGGTCTCCTTGTTGGTCGCCGGGTGGAACTCCTGACCGTAGTTGTCGGGCAACACATCCGGACCGCCGGTGATGATCAGCGCGTCGAGCACGTCGAGCAGCCGGTCGGCCACGTCGCCGTCGACCGGCTGCGGCGGCAGCAGTGTCGCGATACCGCCGGCGAGCTCGACGCCCTCGAAGTAGATGGCGGGCAGGAAACTGGCCCGCACATCCCACACCCCGGTCTGCGCCTGCTGCAGGTAGGTGGTCAGCCCGATGATGGGCCGGAACTCAGAGTCGCTCAAAGCCGCGCACCCTCTCCCAGTCGGTCACCGCGGCGTTGAAGGCCTTGAGTTCAACCCGCGCATTGTTCAGATAGTGTTCGACGACCTCGTCGCCGAACGCCGCCCGCGCGACCTCCGACTTCTCGAAGAGCTCGGCGGCCTCGGCCAGCGTGGTCGGCAGCCGGTCGGCGCCGGAGGTGTAGGCGTTGCCCGTCGTCGGTTCGGGCAGCTCGAGTTCGTTCTCGATGCCGTACAGGCCGCCGGCGATCAGCGCCGACACCGCGAGGTACTGGTTCACATCCCCACCAGGAGCGCGGTTCTCCATTCGCATGCCGTGGCCGTGGCCGACGACCCGCAGCGCGCACGTGCGGTTGTCGATGCCCCACGCGATCGCCGTCGGCGCGAAACTTCCGTCGACAAAACGCTTGTACGAGTTGATGTTCGGCGCGTAGAACAGCGTCAGCTCGCGCAGCGTGGCGAGTTGACCCGCCACGAAGCTGCGGAACAGCGGTGACATGCCCAGCGGATCGTCGTCGGAGGCGAACACCGCCGACCCGTCGGCACCGCGCAGCGAGATGTGAATATGGCAGCTGTTGCCCTCACGCTCATCGAATTTCGCCATGAACGTCAGGCTCTTGCCGTGCTTGTCGGCGATCTCCTTGGCGCCGTTCTTGTAGATGGTGTGGTTGTCGCAGGTGACCCGCGCATGGTCGTACCGGAACGCGATCTCCTGCTGGCCGAGGTTGCACTCGCCCTTCACGCCCTCGCAGTACATGCCGGCGCCGGCCATGCCGAGGCGGATGTCGCGCAGCAGGGGCTCCATCCGGGTCGACGCCAGCATCGCGTAGTCGACGTTGTAGTCGGTCGCGGGTGTCAGCCCGCGGTAGCCCTTGGCCCAGGCGTCGCGGTAGCCGTCCTCGAACACCATGAACTCCAGCTCGGTGCCGACATAGGGCACCAGATCGCGCTCGGCCAGCCGCTCGATCTGACGGTTGAGGATGCTGCGCGGCGCGGCGACGACGGGTCGGCCGTCGGTCCAGAACAGGTCCGCGATCACCAGCGCCGTGCCCGGCAGCCACGGCAGCAACCGCAGCGTGGAGAAGTCCGGCCGCATCACCATGTCGCCGTAGCCGGTCTCCCAGCTCGACATCGCGTAACCGTCGACGGTGTTCATGTCAACGTCGACGGCCAGCAGGTAGTTGCAGCACTCGGCGCCGTGCTGGGCCACCTCCTCGACGAACAGCCGCGCCGCCACCCGCTTACCCGTCAACCGGCCCTGCATGTCGCAGAATCCGACGATCACGGTGTCAACGTCGCCCGCGGCGACCAGCCGCTCGAGATCGGCCTGCGACAGCATGCCCGTTGTGACGCTCATCAGCCGTGGGGTTCCTTCCTTGCCGAGCAAACCCGGAATGTCGATTAGTCAACCATTGGAGGCCGCCAGGCTCGACCCGAACACGTGTGGTTTACCGAGTTGTCATTCGTAAAAGGTCGGACAACAGACCATTAGTGAGTCTATTCTCCGAATGCCCAAACGTGTGAGGAGCAGCCGGATGACCCAGCAGAACTCTTCGGACCGGATGAAAAGCTCCGGTGGCGTCACCTACAGCCAGGCGGGCCAGGACTACTTCGAGAAACGCCAGCTCAAACGGACCGCCGGCTTCTGGGGCCTCTGGGGCATCGGCATCGCCGCGGTCATCTCCGGCGACTTCTCCGGCTGGAACTTCGGCATCGGCGCCGCCGGCTGGGGCGGGCTGGCGATCGCGTCGATCCTGATCGTGATCATGTACTTCGGCATGCTGTTCTCGATCGGCGAGATGTCGGCAGCCATGCCGCACACCGGCGGTGCCTACTCGTTCGCCCGCGCGGCGATGGGTCCGTGGGGCGGTTTCGTCACCGGCTTCGCCGAGACCATCGAGTACGTCTTCACCACCGCCGTCGTGGTGTTCTTCTCCGCGTCCTACGCCAACGCGGTGACCACCGACCTGTTCAACCTGTCGTTGCCGATGTGGCTGTGGTGGATCATTCTCTACGCGATCTTCGTCGGCCTTAACTCGTGGGGCGCGGAGATCTCGTTCAAGTTCGCGCTGGTCGTCGCGATCATCTCGATCGGCATCCTGGTGCTGTTCGGCATCCTGGCCGTGGCCAACGGCGCTGTCGACTTCAGCAAGCTCTGGGACATCGCGCCCGATCCGGCCGCCGCCGGCTCGTCGACGTTCCTGCCGTTCGGCTGGGTGGCGGTGCTGTACGCGCTGCCGTTCGCGATGTGGTTCTTCCTCGGCATCGAGGAACTGCCGCTGGCCGCCGAGGAGGCGCACAACCCGGCCAAGGACATCCCGCGCGCGGGACTGTGGGGCCTGGTCTCGCTGATCGGCTGCGGCGCGATCGTGTTCTTCCTCAACCCGGCGGTCACCGGTGCGGAGGCGCTGGGCAGCTCCGACGAACCGCTGCTCGACGGATTCCGCGCGTTCCTGCCCGCCAACCTGGCCGCGGTGCTGTCGGCGTTCGCGCTGATCGGCCTGCTGGCCAGCCTGCAGGGCATCATGTACGCCTACGGCCGCAACATGTACTCGCTGAGCCGCGCCGGCTACTACCCGAAGACGTTGTCGCTCACCGGCTCTCGCCAGACCCCGTATGTCGCGCTGCTGGCGGGCGCGGTGATCGGCTACGCGGCGCTGCTGATCGTCAACTACAACGAGGGCGCCGGCGACGTCGTGCTCAACATCGCGGTGTGGGGTGCGGTGCTGGCCTACGGGCTGCAGATGCTGTCGTTCGTGCTGCTGCGGCGCAAGTTCCCCAACGCGCGCCGGCCGTGGATCAGCCCGACCGGCAACTGGGGCGCGGTGGTCGCGCTGATCATCGCGGCGGTGACGTTCGTCGGCGTGCTCGTCAATCCCGACTACCGGCCGGCGGTGATCGCGATCGTCATCTTCTACATCCTCGGCCTGCTGGTGTTCGGGCTCTACGGCCGGCACCGGCTGGTGCTGTCCCCCGAGGAGGAGTACGCCGTCACCGGCGGCCTGCACGGTTACGACCCGGAGACCGAGGGACTCGGCGGCACCATCGAGGACGAGATCTTGAAAGGCCGCACCGATTAGTTGCTGGCCGGCGCCGGCGACACGCCCGTGATGCGCCGCGACCTGCGGTGGGTAGAGCCAGGTCACACCTAACCGAGGTTTCGCCGACGTCAGTAGGGGTACTGTCGAAAGCGTGTGTGGAGCCACCGGCGAGGTGCGTCTCGACGGCCTGACACCCGACATTGCAGCGGTCTCGGCTATGGCCGAGGCGATGACCCCACGGGGTCCCGACTCCGCGGGTGTTTGGTCGCAGGGCAGAGTCGCGCTCGGACACCGTCGCCTGAAAATCATCGATCTCACCGAAGCGGGCGCTCAGCCCATGCTCGATTCCGAGCTGGGGCTGGCTGTCGCCTGGAACGGGTGCATCTACAACTACAAGCAGCTGCGCCGCGAGCTCGGCGAGCAGGGCTACCGCTTCTTCTCGCACAGCGACACCGAGGTGCTGCTCAAGGCGTATCACCACTGGGGTGACCGCTTCGTCGAGCACCTGCACGGCATGTTCGCGTTCGCGATCGTCGAACGCGACAGCGGCCGGGTGCTGCTGGGCCGCGACCGGCTGGGCATCAAACCGCTGTACCTGACCGAGGATGCGCACCGGATCCGGTTCGCGTCGTCGCTGCCGGCGCTGCTGGCCGGCGGCCGAGTCGACACCCGCATCGACTCGGTCGCGCTGCACCACTACATGACGTTCCACTCCGTCGTTCCCGCGCCCCGCACGATCCTGCGCGGCGTGACGAAGGTGCCGCCGGCGTCGCTGGTGGCCATCGAACCCGACGGCAAACGGATCACCACCACCTACTGGGAGCCGGATTTCACCCGCAGCGCCGAGCGCGCCGACTGGTCCGAACAGGATTGGGAGGACGCCGTTCTGGACTCGCTGCGGGTCGCGGTGGAACGGCGGCTGGTGGCCGACGTCCCGGTCGGCTGCCTGCTGTCCGGCGGTGTGGACTCCAGCCTGATCGTCGGGCTGCTCGCCGAGGCCGGTCAGCACGGGCTCAAGACGTTCTCGATCGGGTTCGAATCGGTCGGCGGCGTCGCCGGTGACGAGTTCAAGTACTCCGACATCATCGCCGAGCGGTTCGGCACCGACCACCATCAGATCCGTATCGGCACCGACCGGATGCTGCCCGCCCTCGACGGTGCCATCGCCGCGATGAGCGAGCCGATGGTCAGCCACGACTGCGTGGCGTTCTACCTGCTCAGCCAGGAGGTCGCCAAGCACGTCAAGGTGGTGCAGTCCGGTCAGGGCGCCGACGAGGTGTTCGCCGGCTACCACTGGTATCCGCCGCTGGGCGCCCCGGAGGCCGCGTCGCTGGAGGGTGCGGTCGACAGCTACCGCAAGGCGTTCTTCGACCGGGACCGCGCCGGATACGACGCGCTGGTGTCGCCGGCGTTCGCCGTCGACGGTGACCCGAGCCTGGACTTCGTCACCCAGCACTTCGCGAAACCGGGCGCCGAGACCGGCATCGACCGCGGCCTGCGGCTGGACACCACGGTGATGCTGGTCGACGACCCCGTCAAGCGCGTCGACAACATGACGATGGCGTGGGGCCTGGAGGGCCGGGTGCCGTTCCTCGACCACGAACTCGTCGAGCTCGCGGCCAGCTGCCCGCCGGAGCTCAAGATCGCCCACGACGGCAAGGGTGTGCTGAAGCAGGCCGCCCGCAAGGTGATCCCGTCCGAGGTCATCGACCGTCCGAAGGGGTACTTCCCGGTGCCAGCGCTGACCCACCTGGAGGGGCCGTACCTGGACATGGTGCGCGACGCGCTCTACGCCCCGGAAGCCAAGGAACGCGGGCTGTTCCGGCCGGAGGCCGTGGACCGGCTGCTCGCCGACCCGAACGGCCGGCTGACCCCGCTGCGCGGCAACGAACTGTGGCAACTGGCGCTGTTGGAGCTGTGGTTGCAGCGGCACGGCGTCACCGGACCGGCGGCATGACCGCACTCGACCGACCCGACATGACCGACGACACCGAGAACACCGAAGCCATCACCCTCGGTCTGCACGACGCGTCCCCTCAGCACCTCGTCGAGAAGATGGCCGACGACGTCGTCGTCGAAATGGGCTGGGGACGGCTGATTTTCGGCCAGACCTTCGCCGATCCCAACACGCTCGCCGAGGTGCTGCGCCAGGAGAGCCTGGGCAGGCGCGACATCTGTATCTACGCGCGCGAACCGCATGTGCTGGTGTCGCTGGCGCCCGCGGAGCTGTTCATCGACCCCAGCCACACCTACCGGCTGCGGTTCTCCGACGACGACGAACCCGCCCCGTCGCCCACCGGGTTCTCGGTGATGCCGCTACGCAACCAGAACGACGCCGACGAGATGAACCGGGTCTACGTGCGGTGCGGCATGGTGCCCGCCCCCGTCGAGGTGCTGTGGGACAACCACCTTCACCACGACGCCGTCGACTACCTGATCGCGGTGCGCGACGACGACGGCACCGTGGTCGGCACGGTCACCGGAGTCGACCACAAGCGGTTGTTCTCCGATCCGGAGAACGGGTCGAGCCTGTGGACGCTGGCGGTCGACCCGTCCTCCAGCCTGCCCGGCGTGGGCGCGGCGCTGACCCGCGCGCTGGCCGCCATCTACCGCGACCGTGGCCGTGCCTACATGGACCTGTCGGTCAGCCACGACAACGCCGCGGCCATCGCGCTGTACGAGAAGCTCGGCTTCGAGCGGGTGCCGGTGATGGCGGTCAAGCGCAAGAACGCGATCAACGAGCCGCTGTTCACCCACGCGCCGGAGACGGTGGAGGACCTCAACCCGTACGCGCGGATCATCGCCGACGAGGCGATGCGCCGCGGGATCTTCGTCGAGGTGCTCGACGCCGAGGCCGGTGAGATGCGGCTGTCGCACGGCGGTCGCTCCGTCATCACCCGGGAGTCGTTGTCGGAGTTCACCTCCGCGGTCGCGATGGCCCGCTGCGACGACAAGCGGCTGACCCGGCGGCTGGTGGCCGAGGCAGGCATCGTCGTGCCGAAGGGCCGGCTGGCGACGTTCGACGAGCAGGACATCGCGTTCCTGGAGGAGGTGGGCGACGTCGTCGTCAAACCCACCCGCGGTGAACAGGGCAAGGGCATCACCGTCGGGGTGACCGGCGCCGAGGAGTTGACCGCGGCGCTGGCCCGCGCCCGCGAGGAGCACCCGCACGTGCTGATCGAGCAGCGTGCCCCCGGCGACGACCTGCGGCTGGTGGTCATCGACGGCAAGGTGGTGGCGGCCGCGATCCGCAGGCCCGCCGAGATCATCGGCACCGGCCACCACACGATCCGCGAGCTGATCGAGGCGCAGAGCCGCCGGCGCGCGGCCGCGACGGGCGGCGAGTCACGGATCCCGATCGACGCCGTCACCGAGGCCACCGTCGCCGAGGCGGGCTGGGGTTTCGACGACGTGCTGCCCGAGGGTCAGCGGCTGCGGGTGCGCCGCACCGCGAACCTGCACCAGGGCGGCACCATCCACGACGTGACCGCCAAGGTGCATCCGCACCTGTGCGAGGTCGCGGTCAAGGCTGCCGAGGCGATCGGCATTCCGGTGACGGGGATCGATCTGATCGTGCCCGACGTGACCGAGCCGGAGTACGTGTTCATCGAGGCCAACGAGCGGCCGGGGCTGGCCAATCACGAACCTCAGCCCACCGCAAAGGCTTTCGTCGACTTCCTGTTCCCGGGGAGCCCGGCGCTGCCGCAGGCCTGGACGCCAGCCGAGGCGCCCGACTGATCACCAGGTGCTGGTGCGCATGACGATCTCGGCGGCCAGCTGTGCGGTGGAGTCGCCGGCCTGACGGCGGCCGAGCAGGTCGACGACCCGGTAGTCGCCGTACACATACCGCTGGCTGGCCCGGGCGACCGCGCGGGCGGCGGGCGTGCTGACCAGGGCGGTGGTGTTCATCTCGACGGGCGGGCAGTTCTCGTCGCGCACGACGCCGGCGGCGTCGGCCACCCGGGGATGGCCGCGGTCGATCACCACCAGCCCGGTGAAGCGGTCCAGCCGGGTGGCGGCCAGTTCCCAGGCCAGTTCCCCACCGACCCGGTCCCCCACCAGCAGCGCCCACTTGACGTCGAGTTCGTCGAGCACGTCGACGACCGTCTTGGCGGTCAACTGCGGATGCGGCGGGATGACGACGGTGCGCAGCGACGCGGTGTGCAGGCGTTCGCAGACCGCACCGTACGCGGCGGGCGGGTGATTGGCCGCGCCGAGCAACACCACGACCGACGCCTTCTCCGGGCCGGCGGTCTCGACCGGCACGGCGAGTCCGGCGACCGTGATCGTGGTGGTGGGCATTCGGCCACGCTACAGCGGCCGGTCGGCCCCCGGAGTCGTTTCGCGGGGAGTGAACGCGACGTTCACAGCGCCTCGATGCGCGTTGCCTGCTTGTCGATCACATCCAGAAAGGTCTGCGGCAGCACACCTTTCACCGGGATCGTCGGGTTCGGTGTGGGGAACGCGACGCTGTACACCGCCATCGAGTCGACGTTCTCGAACGAGAAGTACACGTGGTTGTCAGTGCTGCCCAACCGCATCGTCTGCCGGTACACCAGGGCGTCGGGCCGGTCGCTGTCCAGCCGGGTGGTGGTGACCGGGATGCGCGGTGCGGACCTGTCGAAGGACGTCTCGTAGTAGGCGCACCGCTCGGCGGTGGCGGCCAGCGCCTCCAGGTCGAGGTGCCAGGTCAGCACCGTGACGACGATGCGGGCGCCGTCGTAGGCGGCGATGTACTCGGCGGCGCTGCCCGGTCCCCGCTCGGCCTTGCCGGCGATCACCCGGGTCAGCCCGTCGGAGCAGCCGGGCGGGTCGGACAGCATGGCGGGCGGGCCGCCCTCGCCGTCGCCGGTGCCGCCGTCGCGCCGCACCCGGTCGTACTGGACGCCGGGCGGGAAGTCGTCGGCGGTCAGCAGGGCCGCCTCCAGCCGGGCTCCGGGCCAGGTCGGGGTGCCCGTGACGTCGCGCGCACAACCACCCAGGATCAGCAGGACCGCCAGCAGCACGCCCAGCCGCCGGGTCACGGCCGCAGTCCCGTGACGATGGTGGGCCGGGCCGGCACCCCGGCGTCGAGGAGGGCGAGCACGGCGTCGACGTCGACGTGGCCGGCGAGCAGGTCGGCCATCGCGTCGAGCTGGGCGTCGCGGCGGGCGGGGACGTCGGTGTCGTCGGCGACGACGAACCCGGTGCGCCCCGCGGCCGCGGCCACCTCGGTGAGCCAGGCGCGCCGGACGTCGTTGTTGTCCATCAGACCGTGCCAGTGGGTGCCGTACACCGCGTCACGGCGCAGCCCGACGCCCAGCCAGTCCGCCTCGGCGCAGCGGGCGACCTGGCCGTGGTGAATCTCGTAGCCGGACAACGGTTTCACGTGGCGACACAGGGTCTTGTCGGCGGCGAACACGATGTCGGCGTCGAGCAGACCCAGCCCGTCGACCGCGCCGCTGCGCGTTTCGACGTCGTCGTCGATGCGCGCGCACAGCATCTGGAAGCCGCCGCACACCCCCAGCACCGGGCCGCCGCGGCGGGCGTGCCCGACGATCGCCTCGGCCAGCCCGCTCTCGCGTAGCCACCGCAGGTCGGCGACGGTGGCCTTGCTGCCGGGGATCACCACCAGGTCGGCCTCGGTGAGGTCGGCGGGGTCGGCGACCCAGCGCACCAGCACGCCGGGCTCGCAGGCCAGCGCCTCGACGTCGGTGGAGTTCGAGATGCGGGGCAGCCGGATGGCCGCGACCCGCAACCAGTCCGCGCCGCGCGGCGGCTGCGGGACGCCGAGCACGTGCCGTGCGACCACCGACACGGAGTCCTCGGTGTCCAGCCACAGCCCGTCGCTGTACGGGATGACGCCGTAGGTGGGCCGCCCGCTGAGCCTCTCGAGCTGTTCCAGCCCGGGCGCCAGCAGTGCCGGGTCGCCGCGGAACTTGTTGACCAGGAACCCGGCGATCAGCCGCTGGTCCTCGGGTTCGAGCACCGCGACCGTGCCGTACAGGTGGGCCAGCAGCCCGCCGCGGTCGATGTCGCCGACCACGACCACCGGCAGCCCCGCCGCCCGGGCCAACCCCATGTTCGCCAGATCGGTTGCGCGCAGGTTGATCTCGGCGGGTGAACCGGCGCCCTCGCAGATGACCGCGTCGAACTCGGCGCGCAGCGCGGCCAGTTCGTCGGCCACCACGGTGGCGAGGCGCTCGCGGTGGGTGAAGTAGTCGCGGGCGTGCACGCTGCCGGTGACCCGGCCGCGCACCACCAGCTGCGAGGTGCGGTCGCTGCCGGGTTTGAGCAGGATCGGGTTGAACCGGGTGTGCGGTGCCAGCCCCGCCGCGCGGGCCTGCATCTCCTGCGCCCGGCCGATCTCACCGCCGTCGACGGTGACCGCCGAGTTGTTCGACATGTTCTGCGCCTTGAACGGCGCGACACGAATCCCCTTGCGGGCCAACAGTCGGCAGAGGCCCGCGACCACCATCGACTTACCGGCGTCGGAGGTGGTGCCCGCGACCAGCAGGGCCCCGGCGGTCATCGAGGGGCCTCAGTCGGCGAGCGTGAGGATCTCGGCGCCGTCCTCGGTCACCACCAGCGTGTGCTCGAACTGGGCGGTCCACTTCTTGTCGACGGTGGCGACGGTCCAGCCGTCGTCCCAGATCTCGTAGTCCAGCGACCCGAGGTTGATCATCGGCTCGATGGTGAACGTCATGCCCGGTTCGATGATGGTTTCCACCGACGGCTGGTCGTAGTGCAGGACCACCAGCCCGTTGTGGAACGTGGTTCCGATGCCGTGCCCGGTGAAATCGCGAACGACGTTGTAGCCGAACCGGTTCGCGTATGACTCGATCACCCGGCCGATCACCGACAGCGCGCGGCCCGGTTTGACGGCCTTGATCGCGCGCATGGTGGCCTCGTGGGTGCGTTCGACCAGCAGCCGGTGCTCCTCGGAAACGTCGCCGGCCAGGAACGTGGCGTTGGTGTCGCCGTGCACCCCGTCCTTGTAGGCGGTGACGTCGATGTTGACGATGTCGCCGTCCTCGATCACCGTCGAGTCCGGGATGCCGTGGCAGATGATCTCGTTGAGCGACGTGCAGCAGGACTTCGGGAAGCCCTTGTAGCCCAGCGTCGACGGGTAGGCGCCGTGGTCGCACATGTACTCGTGGGCGATGCGGTCGAGCTCGTCGGTGGTCACCCCCGGTGCGACGGCCTTACCGGCCTCGGCCAGCGCGCCCGCCGCGATGCGGCCCGCCACCCGCATCTTCTCGATCACCTCGGGTGTCTGCACCCACGGCTCGCTGCCCTCGTTGACGGTGGGCTTCCAGGCGTACTCGGGCCGCGGAATGGAGGCGGGCACAGGCAGTGTGGGTGAGATCACGCCCGGGCGGAGCGCGGAACGAACTGGCATACGACCAGGGTAGTCGAGGTCAGCGGCGGTCGAACGGCCCGCGCCGCCAGCCCCGCCGCGGACCGCGGATGTCCACCGACCCGCAGACCACCTTGCCGGTGAGGATCACGTGCGGGTTGCCCTCGGCGGGGGCGTCCCTGCGGTGGTCGTAGGCGCTGCCCACGTTGACCTCGACGTCGTCGATGGAGGCGCTGGCCCCGTCGGGCAGCCGCAGGTCCAGGCCACCGAACATCAGATCCAGTTCGATGACGACCACCGGCCCGGCGAACCGGGCCCGGGTCAGGTCCAGGTCGACCGAGCCCATCCGGCGGTGCAGGGCCAGCCGGCTGGGCACGGTCCACTCGCCGTGCCGCTTCAGTGAGCCGAACACCCCGCGCAGCTCCACCCGGTCGGCTGCCGACGAGATGATCGCGCCGGGGCCGGGCAGGTCACCGACGAGCGCGTCGAGGTCGGAGGCCAGCCGCGCCCGGGCGACGGCCGCCGAGCGCTCCTCGAACTCCTCGATGTCGATCAGGCCGAGGGCCACGGCGTTGTGCAGCCGCCGCAACGTGCCGTTGCGGTCGACGTCGGAGACGCGCATGCCGTCCTGGTTGATCTCGGTCATAGCCGTCTACCAGGCTACTCAAGCGAGGTAGTCGGGCGGCAGACCGTCGAGCATTCCCTTGAGCATCCGCACCGCGTACTCCGAGGAGCCGCCGCCGACGATCAGCGCCGAGAACGCCATATCGCCGCGGTAGCCGGCGAACCAGGAGTGCGAGCCGCCCGCGAACTCTGCCTCACCGGTCTTGCCGCGCACGTCGCCCGCGCCTTCGAGGTCCTTGGCGGTGCCGTTGGTGACCACCAGCCGCATCATCGGGCGCAGCCCCTCGACGATCTTGGGCGCGATGGTGGGCTGCTCGCCGTTGACCTTGGTCGGCCGGCCCTCGATCAGTTGTGGCACAGGGGTTTTCCCGGCGGCGACGGTCGCCGCGGCCAGCGCCATGCCGAACGGGCTGGCCAGCACCTTGCCCTGACCGAAGCCGTCCTCGACGCGCTCGGTGAGGTCCACGGTGGGCGGCACCGATCCGGTGACGGTGGTCAGGCCGGGGATCTCGTAGTCGGTGCCCAGCCCGTACTGCAGCGCCGCGGTGGTCAGCCCGCGCGGCGGCATCCGGCTGGCGAGCTCGGCGAACGTGGTGTTGCAGGAGCTGGCGAACGCCCGCGACATCGGCACTGTGCCGAGGTCGAAGCCGCCGTAGTTCGGCACCGTGCGGTGGCCGATGTCCATCGTGCCCGGGCACGGCAGCAGCGTGTTCGGGGTGGCCATGTCGCGTTCGATGGCCGCGCCCGCGGTGATCATCTTGAACGTCGACCCGGGCGGGTACAGGCCGGTGGTGGCGATCAGGCCCTCGGCGTCGGCGGCGGGATTCTGCGCCACCGCGAGGATCTCCCCGGTCGACGGCTTGATCACCACGATCATCGCCTTCTTGCCGGTGGTGTTGACCGCGTTCTGGGCGGCGGTCTGCACGGCGCGGTCCAGGCTGATCCGCACCGACGGCGCCGGTTTGCCGGGCACCTCGTTGAGCACCGCGACGTCGACGCCGTTCTGGTTGACGGTGACGACGCGCCAGCCGGCCTCGCCGTCGAGGTCGTCGGCCACCGCCTTCTTCACCTCGTTGACGATCGCGGGCGCGAAAGTCTCGTCGGTGGGCAGCATTTCGGCCATCGGGGTGATCACCACCCCGGGCAGCCCGCCGATCGCGGGCGACACCCGGTCGTGGTCGTCCTTGCGCAGGGTGATCAGGTGCATCGGCTTGCTGGCCGCGCTGGCCTGCTCGGCGAGCACCTGCGGATCCCAGCCGTCGTAGAACGGCCGCAGGGTGTCGGCGACGGCGCGGGCGGTCTGCATCAGCGCGCCGCCGGCCTTGCGGGCGTCCAGCGAGTAGCTGTACAGGTAGCCGGGCACCAGCACCTCGGTGCCGCTGCGCTCGATCACCGAGGCGCGCGGCGGCGGGTCGGCGCGCAGCGCGAAGGTCTGGTTCTCCCCCAGCCGCGGGTGCAGGCCGGTCGCGGTCCAGCGCACTCGCCAGCGGCCCTCGTCGCGGACCATGTTCAGCTGCCCGTCGTAGGTCCAGGTGCGGCCCTTGGGCAGATGCCAGGTGTAGCGGTAGGCGACGCTGCCGGTGTCCTCGGTGTAGCGCGAGCCCAGGATCTGGGTGTCGAGGTGGGTGGCCTGCAGCCCGGCCCACGCCTGGTTGAGGTCCTGGCGGGTGTCGGCGGGCCGGTCGCTGAGCTCGGCGGCCGCCGTGGTGTCACCGGTGGCCAGCGCCGCGAAGAACTTCTCGGCCGTCGGCTCCGGCCCGGCGGGTTTCGGGGTGCACGCGGTGGTGATCATCCCGAAGACCAACGAGCCGACCGCGGCCAGAGCCGCAATTCGTGATGCTGAAGTTGCCATTGGGACGAATGTTACGAACTCGAGACCTCCATCCCGGGGAGGCGCACCGCGCGACGGCTTAACGGGTTGATCGCTCGCATCCGGTGCCGGCGATCAACCCGTCAAGCGCCGATACGTCAGGCCCCGGCGGCCGGTGCCCGCACCACCAGCGGCACCGCCGGGAAGTAGGCCGCCATCTCCGAACGCGACTTGCGCAGCGCGGCGGTGCCGAAGCCCCTCTTGCGGTGGTCGGGGTGAATCCAGATGCGGACGTTGACCTCGCCGTTGATCAGGTCGCCGAACACCATGCCGACCTTCTGGCCGTCGTGCAGGGCCACCAGCCAAGCCGACTCCTCGGCGTCGACACGCTGCAGCCCCGAGCGGATCTCGTCGTCGAGGTCGCCGGCCGGGGCGCCGGAACCGTCGCCTGCCTGGCGCATGTCCTCGGTGCGCAGCGCGAAGATGTCGCGGTCCTCGTTGACGTCGAACGGCCGCAGCGTCAGCGCGTCGGCGGGCGGCGCCTGCCGTTCGACGGTGAAGCTGAGCGCGGCGTTGAGGTCCTCGAGTTCGGCGGCGATCCGGCGGCGCGACACCTTGGTCAACCGGTCGAACGACAACCGCAGCACGGCCTCGGCGGCGGTGTTCGAACAGCCGAGCATCAGCGCGATCGCCTCGATCGCGGCGTCGTAGTCCTCGGAATCGACGATGACATCGAGCAGTTCGTGGCGCCTATCCAGCGCACGAACCAACGTGTCCGCGATTTCTCTGCGCGCGATGGTGCGGTCGTCGTCGGCCATGACCGAAGCGTAAGACAGCGGGAACGTCAGTCGAGCAGAACGGTCGCGAACGTGCCCACCTGTTGGAAACCCACTCGCGCGTAGGTGGCCCGCGCGACGGTGTTGAAGTCGTTGACGTACAGGCTCGCGGTGCGCCCGGAGCGCACCACCGCGGCCGCCAGCGTCGCGGTGCCCGTCGTGCCCAGCCCGTGACCGCGCCAGTCGGGATGCACCCACACACCCTGGATCTGGCCGACGGTCGGGGACTGCGAGCCCACCTCGGCCTTGAACACCACCTCGCCGCGCTCGAAGCGCGCCCACGCCCGACCCGCCGCGATCAGCCCGGCGACCCGGCGCCGGTATCCGCGTCCGCCGTCACCGAGGCGCGGGTCGACACCCACCTCGCCGATGAACATGTCGATCGAGGCGACCAGATACGCGTCGAGCTCATCGGCGCGCACCTGCCGCACCGCGGGGTCGGTCGGGCACTCCGGCGGGGTGGACAGCGCCAGCAGCGGCTGGCAGGCGCGGACGTCGCGCGCGGGGCCCCAGGCCTTTTCGAGGCGCTTCCACATCGGCAGCACCAGTTCGGCGCGGCCCACCAGCGACGAGCACCGCCGCACCGTGCTCATCGCCTTGTCGGCGAACGCGTACAGGTCGTCGACCTCGCCGCGCAGCGGGATCAGGTTGGCGCCGGCGTAGCAGAGGGACTCGGTGGGGCGGCGACGGGTCCACAGTTCCCCGCCGATCGCCGACGGGTCGACGCCGTGCTCGGCGACGCGGCACGCCACCATGCAGGAGGCGACGGGATCCTCGTCGAGAACGCGCATCACCGCGCCGACATCGCGCACCACGGAGACCCGACGTTCGTCGACGTGACGGAACAACGGCGGAGCCGACATTGGACTTCTCTCTAAACCGACGGCCGGGCTGTCCGCGTGCGGCGGATCACATTCAGCTTACGGTCACAACCGGCGAACCGCTGCCATCTGTTTCGGCTTCTCCGGCGAGTCGCAGCGCCTCCTCGATCAGGGTCTCCACGATCTGCGCCTCCGGGACGGTCTTGATGACCTCACCCTTGACGAAGATCTGGCCCTTGCCGTTGCCGGAGGCCACGCCGAGGTCGGCCTCGCGCGCCTCACCCGGACCGTTGACGACGCAGCCCATCACCGCGACGCGCAGCGGCACGTTCAGGCCCTCCAGCCCGGCGGTCACCGCGTTCGCCAGCGTGTAGACGTCGACCTGGGCGCGGCCGCACGACGGGCAGGACACGATCTCCAGGCCGCGCGGTCGCAGGTTCAGCGACTCCAGGATCTGGTTGCCGACCTTGACCTCCTCGGCCGGCGGCGCCGACAGCGACACCCGGATGGTGTCGCCGATGCCCTTGGACAGCAGCGCGCCGAACGCGACCGCCGACTTGATGGTGCCCTGGAACGCCGGACCCGCCTCGGTGACGCCGAGATGCAGCGGGTAGTCGCACTTCTCGGCGAGCATCTCGTAGGCGGCCACCATCACCACCGGGTCGCTGTGCTTGACGCTGATCTTGATGTCGCCGAAGCCGTGCTCCTCGAACAGCGAGGCCTCCCACAGCGCCGACTCCACCAGCGCCTCGGGCGTGGCCTTGCCGTACTTCTCCATGAACCGCTTGTCCAGCGAGCCGGCGTTGACACCGATGCGGATCGGGATGCCCGCCGCGGCGGCGGCCTTGGCGACCTCCTTGACCCGGCCGTCGAACTCCTTGATGTTGCCGGGGTTGACCCGCACGGCGGCGCAGCCCGCGTCGATCGCGGCGAAGATGTACTTCGGCTGGAAGTGGATGTCGGCGATGACGGGGATCTGGCTGTGCCGGGCGATCTCGGCCAGCGCGTCGGCGTCCTCCTGGCGCGGGCAGGCCACGCGCACGATGTCGCAGCCCGACGCGGTCAGTTCCGCGATCTGCTGCAGCGTCGCGTTGACGTCGTGGGTCTTGGTGGTGCACATGGACTGCACCGCGATCGGATGGTCGCTGCCGATGCCGACGTTGCCGACCATCAGCTGACGGGTTTTGCGGCGCGGTGCGAGTACCGGCGCGGGCGGGGTCGGCATCCCGAGACCGACGGACATATCTCTCCTACTGGAAGGGTCTGATGGGGTTGATGAAATCGGCAGTCACGGTCACCAGCATGTAGCCGACCACCACGACGAGAACCACGTACGTGGCGGGCATCAGCTTGAGGTAGTTCACCGGACCCGCGGCCACCATGCCGCGCGCCGAACGGATCATGTTGCGGATCTTCTCGTAGACGGCGATCGCGATGTGGCCGCCGTCGAAGGGCAGCAGCGGGATCAGGTTGACCGCGCCGAGCACGAAGTTCAGCTGTGCGAGGAAGAACCAGAACGCCACCCACAGCCCCTGGTCGACGGCGTCGCCGCCGATGATGCTGGCGCCGACCACGCTGATCGGGGTCTCCGGGTCGCGTTCCTCACCGCCGATGGAGCGCACCAGCGCACCCATCTTGGCGGGGATTTTGGCCAGCGCCTTGCCGAGCTCGACGGCCAGGTCGCCGGTGAACGCGAACGTCGCGGGCACCGCCGTCAGCGCGTTGTAGTGGGTGGGCCCGATCTGGGCGGCGGTGATGCCCACGGTGCCGACGGTGACCGGCTCGGCGCTCTCGCCCTCGCCGACGTAGCGCTGGGCGGGCACCACGCCGACGACGGTGGTGAACTCCTCACCGTCACGTTCGACGGTGAACGGGGTGGGCCCGTCGAGCTTGCGCACCGCGGCGACCATCTCCTCGAAGGTGGACACCGGGGTGTCGCCGACCTTGACGACGACGTCGCCGGCCTCGATGCCTGCGGCGGCGGCCGGCGACGGCGCCAGGCAGTCGCCGAGTTCGCCCTGGGTGACCTCGGATTTCACGCACGAGGTCTCGCCGACGATCGCGGTGGTCGGCGGGTGCAGGTTCGGCAGCCCCCAGACGACGGCGATGACGTAGATGAGCACCAGCCCGATGACGAAGTTCATCCCGGGCCCGGCGGCCAGCACCGCGGTGCGCTTCCAGGTCTTCTGCTTGTACATCGCGCGGTCGTGCTCGTCGGGGGCGAGTTCCTCGACCGCGGTCATCCCGGCGATATCGCAGAAGCCGCCGAGCGGCACCGCCTTGACGCCGTACTCGGTGCGGTCACCCTGCTTGTTGCTGCGCCACGTCGACCACAGCGTCGGGCCGAAGCCGACGAAGTAGCGGCGGACCTTCATGCCGGTGGCGCGCGCCACCCACATGTGTCCGCACTCGTGCAGCGCGACTGACACCAGAATGGCCAGTGCGAACAGCACGACACCGAGAAACCACATCATTTGGTGGTGACTACCTCCCGCTCGACCGCACGCGATGCGCGGTCACGCGCCCACTGCTGGGCGTCCAGTACGTCATCCACGGTAGCGGGTTCGGCGGCCCACTGGTCGGCAGCGCGCAGCACCTCGTCGATCGTGCGGACGATCGCCGGGAACGGGATCCGCCCGGCCAGGAACGCCTCGGCGGCCTCCTCGTTGGCGGCGTTGTAGACCGCGGTCATGCACCCGCCTGCCTCCCCGGCCCGCCGCGCCAGGTTCACCGCGGGGAACACCTCGTCGTCGAGCGGTTCGAACTCCCACGTCGATGCGGTGGTGAAGTCGCAGGCCAGCGCCGCGCCCGGGACCCGCTCGGGCCAGCCCAGCGCCAGTGCGATCGGCAGCTTCATGTCCGGCGGGCTGGCCTGCGCCAGCGTCGAGCCGTCGGTGAAGGTGACCATCGAGTGCACGATCGACTGCGGGTGTACGACGACCTCGATGCGGTCGTAGGGCACCCCGAACAGCAGGTGTGTCTCGATCAGTTCCAGCCCCTTGTTGACCAGCGAGGCGGAGTTCAGCGTGTTCATCGGGCCCATTGACCAGGTCGGATGCGCGCCGGCCTGTTCGGGGGTGGCGGTCTCCAGCTGTTCGGCCGTCCAGCCGCGGAACGGCCCGCCGGATGCGGTCAGCACGATCTTGGCGACCTCGTCGGGGGTGCCGCCGCGCAGGCACTGCGCCATCGCGGAGTGCTCGGAGTCCACCGGCACGATCTGCCCGGGCCGGGCGGCCTTGAGCACCAGCGGACCGCCCGCGACCAGCGACTCCTTGTTGGCCAGCGCCAGCCGGGCACCGGTGGCCAGCGCGGCCAGCGTCGGGGCCAGCCCGAGCGCGCCGACCAGAGCATTGAGCACGATGTCGACCCCGGTCGTCTCGGCGACAGCCTCGACCAGACGGGTGGCCGCATCCGGCCCGGCGTAGGTGACGTCGCCGACGGCCGCCGCGGCCGCCACGTCGGCGACCGCGATGTTCGTCACACCGGTCTCGGCGCGCTGCCGGGCCAGCAGGTCGGGGTTGCCGCCGCCGGCGGCCAGCCCGACGACCTCGAAGCGGTCCGGGTTGGCGGCGATGACGTCGAGGGCCTGGGTTCCGATGGATCCGGTGCTGCCGAGAATCAGCACGCGGCGCCGTTCTGCGCTCACCGATCCATTGTGCCGCCTGGGGCTGCCGGGTTCTTAATCGGTGAGCCGGGTGAGCAGCCCGTGCAGGTCGAGTTGTCCGTGGTGGGTCACCAGCGCGTCGCCCTGGAACCGGTCGATGGAGATGCCGGCGACCGACACGGTGGCGCCGGTCGGGGCGATACCGCGGAACTCGCCGTCGTGGGTGCCGGTGAACCGGAACCGGCAGACGCCGTGCGAGCCGTCGACGAGGATCTCCTCGATGACGTGGCGGCCGTCGGAGAAGCCGCGGCTGAACTCCTCGAGGTGCGCCCGCCACTGCGACCAGTTCATCGGGCCCGAGCCGGCCACCTCGGCGACCAGGCGCGGCGACACCAGCGCCTCGACCCGCTCCCAGTCGCGCCGGTCGAGCGCACGGTAGAAGCTGGTGACCAGGTCGCGGATCTCGTCGGCGGAGAAGCTCATGGCCGCACCTTCGCGATGATCGTCTCGGCGAACCGTTCGATCGGCTCCCGGTACTTCTCCACGTCGTCGCCGGGCCCGACGTCGCGGCCCATCCACGGGCTCACCATCACCGCGGTGATGCCGGCGTCCTCGGCGCGCTTGTACAGGTCGGGTGTCGCCGGTTCCAGCAGCGCCAGGATCACCGTGAAATCGTCGTTGTCGCTGCCGTATTCGCGGCGGAACGCGTTGAGCCGGTTGACGTGGTGTACAGCCTGGTCCCAGGTGTAGGCGTAACCGACCCAGCCGTCGCCCAGCCGGGCGGCGCGGCGCAGCGCGGCGTCGGACTCACCGCCGACCCAGATCGGCACCGGAGTCTCGGGGTGCGGTTCGAGCATCAGCTCGGGCACCTGGTAGTGCTCGCCGCGCCAGGACACCCAGCCGCCGCGCCACAGCGCCCGCAACGCCGGGATCATCTCGTCGAGCCGTCGACCGCGGGTGCTGAAGTCCTGGCCCATCAGCTCGTACTCCTCGCGCATCCAGCCGATCCCCGCGGCCAGGGCGACCCGGCCCTCCGAGAGCACCGAGGCCGTCGCGACCAGCTTGGCGACCTCCAGCAGCGGCCGCGCCGGCGCGACGTAGATGGCGTTGGAGAACCGCAGCCGGGTGGTCACCGCCGCCATCGCGCCGATCTGCACCCAGCAGTCCGGCCACGCGGTCTCCGGCGCCCACGGCGGGTTACCGCTCGGCGAGTCGGGATACGGCGAGGTCAGCTCGCGCGGATAGATCATGTGATCGGAGCAGAGCATGCCGTCGTAGCCGGCCTCGTCGAAGAGTTTGGCGAGGCCGATGATCTCCGACGTCTTCATGAACGCGGTGCCGGACCAGAATTCCACCCTGTTTCTCTACCGTGATTTGCGGGCAGCATCAATGCCATGCCCGCATTGCTGTGGTTCCGCCGTGATCTGCGTCTTCGTGATCTGCCGCCGTTGCTGGACGCCGCCGCGGCCGACGGCGAGGTGCTCGGTGTGTTCGTGCTCGACCCGCGCCTGGAGGCGTCGGCGGGTCCGCGGCGGCTGCGGTACCTGTACGACGCGCTGCGCGTGCTGCGCGACAACCTCGACGGCCGGCTGCTGGTCACCCGGGGCCGCCCGCAGGAGCGAATCCCGCTGCTGGTCAAGACGATCGGCGCCGCGTCGGTGCACGTGTCGGCGGACTTCACCCCGTTCGGGCGGCGCCGCGACGAGAAGGTGCGGGCGGCGCTGGGCGCGGTGCCACTGGAGGAGTCGAGTTCGCCGTACCTGGTCTCCCCCGGCCGGGTGACCAAGTCCGACGGCACCCCGTACAAGGTGTTCTCGCCGTTTTACCGCGCCTGGCACGAGCACGGCTGGCGCGGGCCGGCGCGCACGGGTGCCGACTGTGCGCGCTGGATCGACCCGGCCGACGTCGGCGGCGCCGTCGACATTCCCCACGGCGGCGCAGACCTGGACCTGCCCGCCGGTGAGGACGCCGCGCTGGAGCAGTGGAAAGCGTTCACCGCCAACGGGATCGACACCTATCACGACGACCGCAACCGCCCCGACCTGGACGGCACCAGCCGCATGTCGGCGCACCTGAAGTTCGGCACCATCCATCCGCGGACGATGGTGGCCGACCTCGACAGCTCCCCCGGCGCGCAGGCGTACCTACGGGAGCTCGCGTTCCGCGACTTCTACGCCGCGGTGCTGCACGCCTGGCCGCGCAGCGCCTGGTGGAACTGGAACTCCGGGTTCGACGCGATGGCCACCGACGACGGGCCCGAGGCGCGGCGCCGGTTCGAGGCGTGGAAGGCGGGCCGGACCGGCTACCCGATCGTCGACGCCGGGATGCGTCAGCTCGCCGAGACCGGCTGGATGCACAACCGGGTCCGGATGATCGTGGCGTCGTTTCTGGTCAAGGACCTGCACCTGCCGTGGCAGTGGGGGGCGCGCTGGTTCCTCGAGCAGCTGGTCGACGGCGATGTCGCCAACAACCAGCACGGCTGGCAGTGGGCCGCGGGCACCGGCACCGATGCGGCGCCGTACTTCCGGGTGTTCAACCCCACCGCGCAGGGCGCCAGGTTCGACCCGGACGGCGCCTATGTGCGGCGCTGGGTGCCTGAGGCCGACCCCGACAACCCCGGGGCCGACAATCCGGCGCCGATCGTCGACCACGCCGCCGAACGCAGAGAGGCGCTGCGCCGCTACAGCGAGATCACTTGATGATCTGGCCGCCGTCGACCGGCAGCGTCACCCCGGTGACGTAGCGGCCGGACTCGCCGCACAGGTAGACCATCGCGTCGCTGATCGCCTCCGGTTCCACCGGCGGCACCGCCAGCAGCGGCTGCTGCGACACGCTGAACGAGGGGTTCTCCATCGACCACTCGGCCAGCGCCTCGTTGTAGATCATCGGGGTGGCGACCCCGCCCGGGTGGACGGTGTTGACCCGAATGTTCTTCTCCGCCAGGCCGCGTGCGAAGTGGCGCATGATCCCGATGACGCCGTGTTTGGCGATGGTGTAGCCGGCGGCGCCGTGGTTCATGGTGCCGTAGTCGACGGTGACCGGTTTGAAGCCCGCCGCCGAGCTGGTGATGACGATCGCGCCGCCGTCGCCGTGGGCGAGCAGCGCGGGCAGCGCGGCGGTGATCGTGAAGTAGACGCCGTTGAGCATCACGTTGACCGCGTCGAGGTAGGCCGACAGGTCGCGGCCCTGCTCCCCCGCCGCGGGCAGGATGCCGGCGTTGGCGATGACGAAGTCGATGCGGCCGAGCTCGTCGACACCGCGGGCGACGACCTCCTGCAGCCGCGCGAGATCACGCACGTCGGCCTGTTCGGCGACGATCCGCCTGCCGGTCTTCTCGACCAGGTTCACGGTCTCGTCGAGGTCTTCGCGGGTGGCCATCGGGTAGGCGACGCTGGGGATCTGGTCGCAGAGGTCGACCGCGATGATGTCGGCGCCCTCCTCGGCGAACCGGACCGCGTGCGCGCGGCCCTGCCCGCGCGCCGCCCCGGTGATGAACGCGACCTTGCCCTCGAACTGTTTAGTCACAGGGCATCACCCTACGGAGCCTGTAGTAGACCTGTGCCAGAATGTCCGGCAGTAGCGAGTTGATCGTGAGGAGCAGCCGTGGCCAACACCGAGGTGCAGCGACACACCGGCGTCGACGTCGAGGACGTGCCGTCCGCTGAGTGGGGATGGTCGTACCAGAACCCGACGGCGTTCCAGATCGGTGGCCTGCTGTCGGCGGCGTTCCTGCTGTTCATGATCCACGGCAACCACACCGGCCGGGTCGAGGATCTGTTCCTCATCGGCTTCGCGGTGCTCATCGTGCTCGTGGTGTTCCGGGACTGGTGGGGTCGCCGTCGCGGCTGGATCCGCGGCTAGCCGCGCCCCCCTCTAAACCACGGCCAGCGGCCGGAAGGACTCCGAGCACAGATCGAACAGGGTCTCGGCGTCGCTGGCGGCCGCGCCCAGATCGGCGGCGGCCAGCGCCTGCGCCTTGAACGCCCGCGCCGCCACGCTCAGGCTGTGCGTTGTGACAGCGATCCTGTCCCCGAGGCTGTCTGGCCACTCGGTCCCCCATGCCGTCAGATCGGCGTCGCCGGCGCGCACCCGCCCGAAGACGTAACCACGCACCCGCGGGTCGTCGCGCAGCAGTTTCGCACTGACCGCCAGCGCCCCGTCGCGCGGCACACCGGCCAGCACATCGGCGGCGTCGGGCATCGGGGTCGCGCCCAGGATGACCAGCGGCCGCAGGTCGCGGCACGCCGGGATGCGCACGGAGACATCCCATCCCGCGCGCGCTCGGTCGAACACGTAGCCGCCCGCTCCCTCGACCAGATCGGCGAGGTCTGCGGCCAGCACGGTGAGGTGATACCGGTTCAGCGGTGCCGCACCGGCACGGCCGCCGGGGGCCGGCACGTCGTCGCGGGGCATGGATCGAGTTGCCATATGCGTCCCATCCGATCTGTCGAGCGAGGCCGGTCGTGGGGCTGCCGACACTCCCTTAGAGCGTGACACTATTGCAGGCATCTGTAAAGGTCGAATTTGTCCGGACCTGGCCGCGTTTTCGCAACGGGTTCGTCGCGTTGCCGTGACGATCCGTCACAGTTTTGTAAAGCTGTTCGCATGAGCCTCGTCGCCGGCCGCGGACCGCTGAGCAAGGACCCCTCCGGATGGTTCACCCCGCCCCTGCCGGGCGAGGTGGTGTTCGTCGAACCGCATCCGCGCCGGGTGCAGGCGCTGCGCGACGGTGAGGTGGTCCTCGACACCGAGGACGTGCTGCTGGTGCACCGCCGCGACCACGCGCTGAGCTACGCGTTCCCGCCCGGCGCGGTCGGCGACCTGCCCAGCGAACCGGTGCCCGAGGCGCCCGGCTACGTGCGGGTGCCGTGGGACGCCGTCGACACCTGGCTCGAGGAGGGCCGCCGACTGGTGCACTACCCACCCAACCCGTACCACCGGGTGGACTGCCGGCCGACCGACCGGGCGTTGCGGGTGACGGTGGCCGGGCAGACGCTGGTGGACACCTCCGACACGGTGATCGTGTTCGAGACGTCGGTGGAGCCGCGGCTCTACGTCGATCCGGCGCATGTGCGCACCGACCTGCTGCGGCCGTCGCCGACGCGCAGCTACTGCAACTACAAGGGCTGGGCGACGTACTGGTCGGCGGTGGTCGGCGACACCGTCGTCGAGGACGTCGCGTGGAGCTATCCGGAGCCACCGCCGGAGACGACGCCGATCGCGGGGTACCTCAGCTTTGACGCCACCCGCTGCGACGTGGTCGCCGCCCTGCCCCGCCCGGCGGTTTCGGTGTAGCCGGTCGCGCTGAGCGCCACGAACTACACCGAAGCCGCGATGACGGAGGAGCCGAACTGCTCGATGGCCTCCAGCACGTGGGCGAGGCTGTCGCCGGGCAGGCCGACCTGCACCCAGGTCACGCCGATCTTGGCGAGCCTCTCCAGCCCGGCCAGGTAGGCGTCGGCGTTGAAGTCCGCGCTGCCGGGACTGCCGCCCTCGGGGTTGGTGAACGTGATGTCGATGCCGTCGAAGTCGCGGCCGGCCTCGTCGAAGCGGCGGCGCAGATCGTCGATGCCGTCGGCGAGCCGCTCGACGTCCATCGGCGCGGTGCGCGCGGTCTGGGCGAGAGGGGCAGGCGCGGCGAACGGGCACCAGCCGTCCCCGTAGGCGACGACGCGCCTGCGCGCGGCCGCGGTGTTGCCGCCGATCCAGATCGGCGGGTGCGGGTCGCTGACCGGGCGTGGATGCGCGGTGATCCCGCTGGCGGTGAAATGCCTTCCCTGATAAGAGAAGTCATCAGTGGTCCAGATCCCGCGGATCACCTCCAGCGCCTCCTCGAACAGCTCGGCGCGCTCGTCGAAATCCACCCCCAGCGCGGTGAACTCACGTTTGAGGTAGCCGACGCCGACGCCGAGGACGAATCGCCCGCCCGACAACAGATCCAGCGTCGCACCGGATTTCGCGACGATGAACGGGTTGCGGTACGGCAGCACCACGATGTTGGGGATCAGCTTCAGCGTCGACGTCCGCGCCGCGGCGTACCCCATCGCCACGAACGGGTCCACCGCGTCGTGCCCGCCGGCCTCCAGCCACCGTTGCGTCGGCGCCGGGTGGTCGGTGAAACCGAACCCGTGAAAACCGGCCGCCTCGGCGGCCGCCGCGACGGCGGCTATCCCGTCCCCGGTGACGAGTTCGGGGTTGTAGGGATGGCTGTGCATCGGGTGGGTGAAGGTGAACCGCATCGCGTACCCCATCCAGAATCGTCTTATCGTCTTGTGAGAATGTCGTTACCATGCGGACCGCGGAAAGTACAGCGATGACCAGACCCGAGATCGGCGTGTACCTGCCCCAGATGGGGTTCACCTACGAGCAGATGCTGCACCGCACCCGCCGCTGCGAGGAGTTCGGCATCGACTCGGTCTGGCTCTACGACCACCTGTACGGCCCCGGGGTCCCCGACATCCCGTCGCTGGAGGCCTGGACCCTGGCCACCGCGCTGCTGGCGCACACCGAGCGCATCGAGATCGGACACATGGTGCTGTGCAACCAGTTCCGGCATCCGGTGGTGCTGGCGAAGATGGCCACCACGCTCGACCAGATCGCAGGCGGGCGGCTTGCTCTCGGCATCGGCAGCGGGTCCATCGAGGAGGAGCATCAGCGGGCCGGGCTGCCGTGGGGCAGCTTCCGGGAACGCTCCGAACGCCTGCGTGAGACGCTGGAGATCCTCACCCAGGCGTTCGCCGACGAGCGGATCGACTTCGCGGGCAACCATTTTCAGGTGCACGACTTTCCGGTCAAGCCCGGTCCGACGCGACGGCCGCCGATCGTGGTGGGCGGGGTCGGCGAGAAGTTCACGATGCCGCTGGTGGCCCGCTACGCCGACGTGTGGAACGTGCCCACCTACGCACTCGGCGAGCTCGAGCATAAGGTGTCGGTGCTGCGTGCGCTGTGCGAGAAGGCCGGTCGCGACCCGTCGACGATCGTGATGTCAGTGGAGGCGGTGATGGCGCTGGCCCCCGACGAAGCCAGCCTGCCCGACGTGCGCGCGCTGGCCGAGAAACGGTTCGGTGGACCGGGTTTCGGCTTGCGCGACGGCGGGTTGATCGGCACGGCACCGGCGATCGTCGACCGTATCGGCGAGCTGACCGAGATGGGGTTCGGCCAGATCGTGCTGTTCACCCACGACCGCGGGAGCGACGAGACGCTGGAGCTGCTGGCGTCGGAGGTGATCGCGAAGCTCTAGGCGGGCCGTTTGGCCGGCGGCGAGTAGTTGGGCCGGCCCAGGCCCAGCACGTGCTGGGCGATCATGTTGCGGAACACCTCGAGCGTGCCGCCGTAGATCCCGGTCGGCCCGGCCAGCCGGAACAGGTACTCGCAGGCGCCGCCGGCACCGGCACCCGGGCTGTCGACCGGAAGCGCACCGGCGGTGCCGAGCAGGTCCATCAGGTCGGGGGTGACGTCGCGCATGGTCTGCGCGATCGCGACGCGGCCGAACATCTCCGGGCTGCTGGCGGCGGCCTCCATACGCGCGACCGCCCGGCCGAGCCGGTACTGCGCCGACTCCTCGCCGGGCGCGGTCGCGGCGACGGCGTCGATGGCCTCACCGAGCAGCAGCAGGTGCTCGGTCATGGTGGCAAGCTTCTGTAGCCCGTGGGTGTCGCGCTCGATGGTGCCGTGCTCGGAGTTCAGCGCGTCGCGCAGCACGGTCCAGCCGCCGTTGACCTCGCCGACCCGGTAGCGGTCGGGGACGCGAACGTCGCTGTAGTAGGTGATGTTGGTGCGGTCGCCGTCGACGGTGCGGATCGGCTGGATCTCGATGCCCGGGCTGTCCAGCGGCACCAGGAACATGGTCAGGTTCTTGTGCTTGGGGGCGTCGGGATCGGTGTTGGTGATCAGGAAGACGTACTGGGCGTTGTGGGCGTTCGAGGTGAACATCTTGGCGCCGTTGATAATCCAGGCGTCACCGTCACGGAGCGCGCGGGTCTTGCAGGTGGCGACGTCGGAGCCGCCCTCGGGTTCGGTGTAGCCCAGGCACAGGCGGATGCGGCCGGCCAGCATGCCGGGGATGATGTCGTCGAGCAGGTCCTCTGTGGCGAACTTCTCGAGGGTGCGGGCCACCATCATCGTGGTGGGCCAGTGAAACCACGGGGCGTGGGCGCGGCCGACCTCGAGTTCGAAGATGCGCCGCCGCACCGGACTGAATCCGCCGTCGTCCTCGGACTTGAAGTCGGCGGCCAGGTAGCCGGCTTCGGCGAGCGCCAGATGCACACCCTCGTCGAAGTTCTCGCCGGTCTCACGGTCGCGCCGGATCACCTCGTCGGTGACGACTCGGGCCAGGAACTCACGCACCTCACGCTGGAACTCCTGGTCGCTCTCGTCGAGTTGCACACGGGAGAAGTCCACCTGGACACCGTGACACTATTGCTGCTATTTGTAAAGTCTTGTCAGCGACTCGACGAAAGGCAGCACCTTGGGCGTCGTCACCACCAGCTCGGAGTCCACGTTCACGCATCCTCCCGAGGTCGTCTACGACTTTGTCACCAATCCGGCGAACTGGCCGAAGACGTATCCGAACAGCGTGAACATCGGCGGGCTGCCCGACCGGCTGCCACTAGAGGTCGGCGACACCTGGACCGAGACCGGTCCCGACGGCGACCGGATCTTCACCTGGCATCTGGCGATCGCGATGCGCCCGCGGCTGTTCATGTTCAACTCGGTGGGCCGGCTCGGCCACGACCGCGAGGGCAACGGCGGGATGGAGGGCCGGATCACCGTGCAGTACCACTTCACCGAACCGGGTGAGGGTCTGACGCTGTTCACCAGGACGATGACCGTCGAGGCCTACCGGCACGCCCCGCTGCCCGACGGGTTCTTCCGCATCGTCAACCCCGCCCACATCGACCACTACCACGCCGCCATCGCCAAGGAACTGGGCTAGCTGTAGCCCTTCCCTCCATCCGCGAGCGTGCGTGTCTGTCGGCGACACGCCGCGGAATTTCCGGCATTTGCGCACGCTCGTCGCGGTCAGGAACCCGAAATCGGTGTCACGACATGCTTTTCCAGGTGGTCGAACACCACGTCCGTGCGCACCCCGGCGACCTCCCGGCGTTTGGTGATCGAGTCGAGCACGAAGTCGCGCAGTGCCTCGGTCGATGGCACCGCCACGTGCACGAGCAGATCCTCGGTTCCGGTGGTGACGAACACCTGCAACGTCTGCGGCAGGCCGAGCACGAAGTCGCGGAACCCCTGGACCACCTGACGGGTCTGCGGGCGCAACCGGACGGTCACCATCGCCTGCACCGGCCTGCCGAGCTTCGCGAGATCGACGTGCGCGTGCACCCCGGTCAGCACACCGCGCGCCCGCAGCGACCGCACCCGCTCCAAGGTGGTCGACGGGGCGACCCCGAGTGCCGCCGCAAGGTCGCGGTTGCTGCGCCGACCATCCGCCTGCAATGCCTCGACGATCGCCGAATCAAGTTCGTCCATCCCGCCTCCCCGCACCCAACGCACAGAATTTTATTCGGCTGATCACCATTCAGGGACGCATTCTGCCTACCTTTCGAGAGTATGACCGATCAGCTGGAGCGACAAAGCATCACTATGCCGACCATCACGACGAAGATCGCGATCGTCGTCCGCGAGGATCTGGCGGGCTGGCAGAAGCTCAACGTGACCGCCTTCCTCGCCAGCGGTATCGCCGCCACCGCCCCTGACTCCATCGGTGCGCCGTACCGCGACGCCGACGGCACCGCCTACACCCCGATGTTCGGCCAGCCGGTCCTGGTGTTCACTGCCGACGCCGACCGCATGACCCGCACCCTCAACCGCGCGCTCTCCCGCGGGGTCACCCCGGCGATCTTCACCCCCGAGTTGTTCGCCACCGGCCACGACGAGGCCAACCGCGCGGCCGTCGCCGCACTCGCCCGCGCCGACGTCGACCCGGTCGGGCTGGCTGTGCGCGCCGACCGCAAGACGGTCGACAAGATCGTCGACGGCCTGCGACTGCACGGCTAGGACCGCACAGCTAAGAGTGCAGGGCCCGGCGCAGCGCGGCGCCCTGCAGTTCGAACAGCTGTGTGCTGACCTCCCAGTCGGGCAGCAGCGAGTCGAAGCCGTGGCAGGTGCCCGCGAACATGTGCAGTTCGGTCGGCACACCGGCGTACAGCAGCCGCACCGCGTAGTCCAGCGCCTCGTCGCGCAACGGGTCGAGCTCCGAGCAGCTGATGAATGTCGGTGGCGCATCGGCCAACTCATGACTGCGGGCCGGCACGGCGACGTCGTCGGCATCCGCGTCGCCGAGGTAGTGCCGCCACATCGCCTCGGCCGCGACACCGTCGAAGCCGGGTGTGGTGGTGAACTCGTCCTTCGACGGGGTGGGCCGGTCGTCGAGCACGGGCTGGTGCAGCAGCTGGAACACCACCGGCTCCCGCAGCGCCAGCCCGGCGGCCAGCGCCCCGCCCGCACTGCTGCCCGCCACCGCGAGCCGCTCGGCGTCGACGCCGAGCACGGCGGCGTTGTCGATGACCCACTCGAAGACCAGCGACACGTCCTCGACGGCCGCCGGGTACGGGTGCTCGGGCGCCAGCCGGTAGCCGACGGAGATCACCGTGCAGGCCGCACGCCGGGCGAACTCGACGCACTGGCGGTGGTCGGTGTCGAGGTTGCCCAGTACGAAAGCGCCGGAGTGGCAGTAGATCACCGCGGGTCCGGGTGGGCCGCCGCGGTAGATGCGCACCGGCACCGCCCCGGCCGTGCGCTCCTCGATCTCCACCCCAGCGGTGTTGACGGTCATCGACGTCTCGAGCCGGCGCTGGTTGAGCGAGTCACGCACGATGCCGAGCAGTCCCGGCGACAGGTCGGTGCGCGCCTCGGCGAAACCGCGCAGCGCGGGATCCAGTCGGTCGACGATGCTCACGGCCGCGCCTCCGTCACCGCCTCGGCCGCACCGGCGTCCAACCGCGCCGGTGGCGTGAACACGTAGTCGGAGGCCTTGAACCGGCGCGTCATCGCCCAGAAGGCCCGCGCGCTGCGCGGCCATTGTGTGACGACACGGCCGTTCGGGGCGCGGAAGTAGCTGCTGCAGCGGGTCAGCCACACCGTGCCCGTCATCCACTTGTCGATCTTGGCCATGTACGCCGCCAGCGCCTCGGGTTTGACAGCGACGTAGCGTGTTCCCTTGCGCCGCAGGTGTTTCAGTGCCCGCACGACGTAGTGCGCCTGGGCCTCCAGCACGAACAGCACGCTGTTGGAGCCGACGTTGGTGTTGGGGCCGTAGAGCATGAAGAAGTTCGGGAACTTCGGCACCGTCATGCCGAGGTAGGCGTGGGCGCCGTCGCGCCACACCTCGCGCAGCGTCACCCCGTCCTCGCCGACGACCTCGATCTGGCCGAGGTAGTCGGCCGCGGCGTAGCCCGTCGCGCACAGCACCACGTCGACCTCGCGTTCGGTGCCGTCCTCGGTGACCAGCGAGCGGGCCCGCAGGGCGCGCGCCGGGCTGGCGATCACCTCGACGTGCGGCTGGGTCAGGGTCTGCAGGTAGTCGCTGACGAACACCAGCCGCTTGCAGCCCAGCGGGTGGTCCGGGGTGAGCCGGCTGCGCAGATCCTCGTCGGGCACCGCGGACTCGAGTACCTTGAGCGCGATGTCGCGGAACTCCTTGGTCTTGTCGCTGCCGTGCTCGATCACCGAGATGTTCGACTCGCTGCGCAGCCACAGCCGGGTGCGGTAGATCCTGGTGGCCAGCGGGATGTGCCGGAACACCCACTTCTCCCGCGCGGTGTAGGGGCGGTCGGGTTTCGGCAGGATCCAGGTCGGCGACCGCTGCACCGAGTACACCGCGGAGGCCATCTTCGCCACCTCCGGAACCAGCTGCGCCGCAGTGGATCCCGTGCCCAGCACGGCAACCCGCTTACCGGTCAGGTCCACGGAGTGGTCCCAGCGCGCGGTGTGCATGACGACCCCGGTGAACGGCTCCTCCTGCACCAGGTCGGGCATGACCGGCCGGGTGAACAAACCGATCGCCGAGACCACCACGTCGAACTCGTAACGCTCCCCCGCACCGGTCGCCAGCTGCCAGGCGCGACCGTCCCAGCGCAGCGAGGCGATCTCGGTGTTGAGCTTCAGATGCGGGACGAGCCCGTAGCGCTGCGCGCAGCGTTCGAAGTACGCCAGGATCTCCGGCTGCGACGCCCACAGCCGCGACCAGTCCGGATTGAGGTCGAACGAGAACGAGTACAGGTGCGACTTCACATCGCACGCCAGCCCGGGATAGGTGTTGATGCGCCAGGTGCCGCCGACGCCGTCCTCCCGGTCGAAGATGACGAAGTCTCGAAACCCGGCCTTGCGCAGGAAGACTCCCAGCGCCAGTCCACCCGGGCCGGCGCCGATGATGCCGACCCTCATCCGATTCGTAGACATTGCCCTCCGTCGACGACGAGTTCGGCGCCGGTGACGAACGACGCGTGCTCCGACAGCAGGTAGGCGACGGCGTCGGCGACCTCGCCGGGTTGCCCGAGCCGGCCGAAGGTGGCGGTCAGCCTGTTCTGGGTGGCGTCGTCGAGCATCGGTGTGGCGATCGGGCCCGGGAACACCGCGTTGACGCGGATGCCGTCGGCCGCCAACTCGGCCGCCGCGATCTGGGTCAGCCCGCGCAGCGCCCACTTCGACGAGCCGTAGGCGCCGTGGTTCGGGAACGGCCGTATCGCCCCGGTGCTGCAGGTGTTGACGACGGCCGCTCCGTCGGCGGCACGCAGGTGCGGCAGCGTGGCCTGGATCCCCAGGAATGGGCCCAGACAGTTGACCCGCCAGCTGCGCTCGAAACCCTCGGCGGTCTCCTCGGCCAGCGGGGTGCGGTGCAGCACACCGGCGTTGTTCACCAGGGCGGTGAGCGCGCCGAACCGCTCGACGGTCGCGGCCACCGCGGCGGCCCACTGGTCTGCCGACGTCACGTCGAGGTCGACGGCCAGCGCCGCGTCGCCGAACTCCGCGACGGAGGCCCGCAGTTCGTCGGCCAGCACATCGCACGCGGCGACGCGGTACCCGTCGGCGCACAGCCGCCGCACGATCGCCGCCCCCTGCCCGCGGGCGGCACCCGTGACCAACGCGACCCGTGCGGTCATTGCGCCTCCTTCAGGATCTCTGTCGCACCGCGGCGCAGCGCCTGGCTCTCCGAGCCGAGTGTGAGCATTCGGAAGCCCTGTTCGCCCATGGCTTTCCCGGTCTTGCCCGTGCCGGCGTGGATGCCGGCGACCAGTCCGGCCGACGCGGCGGCGGCCTGTATCCGGGTGATCGCGTCGCGCACCGCGGGCGCGCTCCACGCCTCGGCGGGCCGGTGCCCCAGGGAGATGGCCAGGTCGGCGGGGCCGACGTAGAGGCCGGTGAGCCCGGGAACCGCGCAGATCTCGTCGAGCGCGTGCAGTCCCCCGGCGCTCTCGATCATCACGAACACGCTGACCCGCACCTCGTGGGCGGCGGGGTCGGCGCCGAGGTCCGCGCGCAGCGGACCGTAGCTGCGCACCCCTGCGGGCGCGTAGCGGGTGGCGGCCACCGCGGCGGCGGCCTGCTCGGCGGACTCGACCATCGCGATGATCACCGCGTCGGCGCCCGCGTCGAGCACCCGGCCGATCGGCGCCGGGTCGGTCGACGGCACCCGCACCGCGGTGGCGATCGGCACGTGCTCGAGCCGGCGCAGGATCAGCGCGACGTCGGCGTCGTCGAGATAGCCGTGCTGGATGTCGAATCCGACGTAGTCGTAGCCGGCGGCGGCGAACGTCTCGGGCCCGATGATGCCGGGCCCGACCACCCAGCCGCCCCAGATCCTGTCCTTGGCGGCGAGCGCGTCCTGCAGCCGCGACGTCACTGCACGATCGCTATCTTGATCCGGTCCGGCGCAGGCCGACAGGCCAGGTCGAACGCGGCCTGGGCGTCGTCGACGCCGAACGTGTGGGTCACGTACGCGGGCAACAGGTCCGGGTGCTGACGCGCGAACTCGCCTGCTGCCGCCAGCATCCGGCGCCGGTCGAGCGTCACCCCGGACTTCAGCGTCAGGTTGTTGCGCAGCATGGTGCGCATGCTGATCGGGTAGGTGTCGTCGTCGGGGACGCCGAAGTAGAACACCGTGCCGCCCGGAGCGGCGGCCTCGATGGCATGGCCCAGGGTGGCGACCTGGTGGCCGACCGCCTCGATCACCACATCGGGCCGGTCGCCGGGTTCCAGCTGGCTGACCCACCGGTCGCTGGTGGCGCGCACGACGGTGTCGACGCCGAACTCCTTGGCCACCGCGTCGCGGTCGACGGGGTCGACGCCGGTGACCCGTCGCGCCCCGAACGCCTTTGCCGCATAGGAGAACAGCAGGCCGATGGAGCCCTGGCCGATGACCGCGACGTGCAGCCCGGACAGTCTGGGCAGTTGTTCGGCGGCGTAGAGCACGCAGGCCAGCGGCTGCAGCGCCACCGCGTGGGCGGGTGACAGTGATGGGTCGTAGGCGGCCAGCCCGTCACCGTCGGCGACGACGTACTCCATCAGCCCGTCGAAGCCGGAGGCCCACCCGACCACCTGGTCGCCGATCCCGATGCTGCGGTGCCTGCTGGCAACCACCTCGCCGACGATCTCGTGGATCGGGAAGCCGGGCATCTCGGCGGCACTGCGCCCCTGATCGCCCGGGATCTTGCCGCGCACACCGCGAAACGGCGGCAGGTCGCTGCCGCACACCCCAGCGGCGCGGAAACGCAGCAGCACCTGCCGGTCGCCCAGCGTCTCCGGTGACGGCTGTGCGATGTCGATGCGCTCGAACGTGTAGGGGGCGATGAGTCGGTAGGACCACATGTCAGACCTCCACCGGGACGCTGCTCCAGCCCCACTGGAAACTCGACGGGGGCCGGGATGCGGCGGCCGTGTCGATGTGCCAGTCGGGCACCCGTTTGAGCCATTCGGTCACCATGGTCGCGATCTCCAGGCGCGCCAGGTGCACCCCGAGACAGAAGTGCTGTCCCCGGCCGAAGGCCAGCAACCGTTCGATCGGGCGGTTCCACACGAACCGTTCGGGGTCGGGGTATTCGCGTTCGTCACGGTTGGCCGACGCGAGCAGCGTGATGATGCGCTGGCCGGGCCGGATCGTGGTGTCGTGGATGGTGTACGGCTTGCGGACCGTGCGGGCGAACCACTGTGCGGGCGCGCAGAACCGGATCATCTCCTCCCGCGCGACGGGCACGTTGGCATCGAGATCGGCACGCACCTCGGCCAACTGGTCGGGGTGGCTGCCCAGTTCCCACAGGCCGTGCGCGACGATCTTCGGCACGGTCTCGGTGCCGCCGATGAAGATGCCGAGCAGCTGGGTGGCGGCCTCGATGTCGTTGAACGCCGACCCGTCGGGCAGCCGGTACTCGATCAGCTTGTCGGCGATCGGGTTGCTGCCCGGATGCGCGCGGGCCTGCTCGATCAGCGGCGTCAGGTAGGAGAGGTAACCGGGCCGGGCGTTGGCGACCTCGACGCCGCTGCCCGGCTGCGCCATGCTGCCCGCGTTCACCGTTGCCAGCACCTCACCGGCGAGATCGACTGGCAGGCCGAGCAGTTCGCACACCACCGACGCGGCGACGATGCCGCCGTACTCCTGGGTGAGGTCGAAGCGGCCGCGCGGTAGCAGCTCGTCGAGCCGTTCGTTGGCCAGGGTGCGGATCCGGTCGGCCAGTCCCGACACCGACCGCGGTCGGAACGGTCCGGACGTGCACAGCCGGACGCTGTCGTAGATCGGGGCGTCGAAGTTGGCGTGGAACGGCATCGGGTGCAGCGGCGGGTCGGGCACGGGCCCGTCGTTGCGGATGCCGAGAACCGTTGCGGCGGGCAGGGTTCCCTCGGAGGCGACGAAGGTGCCGTCGTTGATCTCGAGCACCCGCCAGATGTCGTCGAACCGCGACAGCGCGTAGGTGTCCCACTTCGCGATGTAGTACACCGGGTGCTGGTCGCGCAGCGTCCGGTAGTACGGCAGCGGGTCGGCCATCACCGCCGGGTCGAACGGGTCGTACGAGAACGTCTGGAGTTCAGTCGATGTCATTGCAGTGGTGACGGGGGTAGGGCCTGCAGGATCGAGTCCTCCCAGCCGTCGCGCAGGGCGGGCGCGACGCTCATCCAGGTGACGATCTCGGCGGGTGGGCTGTCCTTCCACGACGGGTAGTGGTTGGCGAAGCAGTCCCACTCCCCCTCCAGCGCCCAGTAGTGGATGACCTCGTTGAAGCGGAAGGTGGTGATGAACGATCCGAGCCACAGCTTGCCGGTGCTCTCCGACCACGGCACGTAGAGGCGTTCCAGTTCGCGGATGTAGTCGTCCTGGCGGCCGGGTTTGGTCTGCATGATCTCCTGGATCACCAGGCCCGCCGTGAATCCGGCCTCCTGCAACTGGGCCAGTGTCCGGTTGTACTTGCCGGCGTACATGATGCGGCCCTCACCGGAGGCACCGATCGCCGTCAGGTACTGCTTCCACTGCGCGGCGACGGCCTCGTGGCTACCGCCGGGCGCCTGTCCCCGGCTGATCGCGGCGTAGTCGGCGAACTTGTCGATCTCCCAGATGATGGTGACCTGCGGCCAGTGCCCGTTGTACGGCGTGGTCTCCCAGATCGCGAACAACCGCGCGCCCAGCTCGGTCATCATCGGCTGGTAGATGGTGGTGAAGGCGTGGGTGAACTGGTCAGCGCGTGCCGATCCCAGCGAGATGGTCTCGTGCAGATACAGCAGGGTGTGGCCGTAGTACTTCTTCATGATCCGCGCCTGGTTGACAGTGACACCCTGGCAGCGTGACACTTGCTGCGTGTTTTGTAAAGGTGTGAGGGTGCGCGTCGCATGATCCTGTCTCCGCTGGCGAAGGGGTTCTGCTTCGGGGAGGGGCCGCGCTGGTTCGAAGGTCTGCTGTGGTTCTCCGACATGCTCGGCGAGGCCGTGCACACGGTGGACCTTCGCGGCGACATGACCTCCGTGCCACTGCCCGGCCACGCCCCCGCGGGCCTGGGTTTCCGGCCCGACGGCTCGCTGCTGATCGTCTCCACCGAGAAACGCCAGATCCTGCGCTACGACGGCGATGTCGTCACCACCGTCGCAGACCTCTCGGATCTGGTGCCCGCGAACCTGGGCGACATGGTCGTCGACGACACCGGCCGCGCCTACGTGGGCGCGCAGGCCCGCGAGGGCGGGGTGATCGTGCGCCTCGACCCCGACGACACGGGCACCGTCGTCGCCACCGATCTGGACTTCCCCAACGGCATGGCCATCACCGAGGACCGGTCCACGCTGATCGTCGCGGAGTCGACGGGGCGCCGGCTGACCGCCTACACCATCGGGCCGGACGGGTCGCTGACCGACCGCAGGGTGTTCGCCGAGGGGCTCGACGGCCCGCCGGACGGAATCTGCCTCGACGCCGGCGGCGGGGTGTGGGCGGCGATGACGCTGGCGCACCGCTTCGAGCGGATCGTCGAGGGCGGCACCGCCACCGACACCATCGATCTCGGCGACCGGGTCGCCATCGCCTGCGCGTTCGGCGGTCCCGAACGGCGCACACTTTTTCTGCTGTCCAGCACCGACGCGTATCCGCAGCGCCTCACCGGGACCAAGCTGTCACGCCTCGATGCGACCGTCGTCGACACCCCGGGAGCCGGCCTGCCATGAGCGATTCCTACTACGAGCTCGTCGACCCCACCGATGAGCTCGGTGAGCGGTTCCGCGCCACCGATTTCGTGCGCAGCACGTGGTCGCCGGACATCCAGCACGGCGCTCCGGTGTCGGCGCTGCTGGTGCGCGGGCTGCAGCGGTGTGAGGCGCGTGACGACACCCGGTTGAGCCGGGTGATGATCGACCTGCTCGGCGGCGTACCCGCCGACGGCGATCTGTGGGTGCAGACCCGAATCGAGCGCGCGGGCAAGCAGATCGAACTGGTCGGCGCCGAACTGCTGGCCCCGGGACGAGACGGGCGGCCGCGCGCGGTGGCGCGCGCCAGCGGCTGGCGCTTCAAGACGGTCGACACCGCACCCGTCGCGAAGAAAGCCGAGCCGCCCCTGCCGCCGATCAGCGCGGGCGTGAACCGCAACATGCACAAGGACTGGGAACGCAACTACGTACACAGTGTGGACTGGCGGTGGCTGACCGAGCCGCTCAACGACGGTCCCGGCGAGTCGTGGATCCGCCCCGAGGTCGATCTGGTCAAGGGCGAGACGATGACCCCGCTGGAGCGGTTGTTCACCGTCGCCGACGACGCCAACGGCGTCGGCACCAAGCTCGACATCCGCAGGTGGACCTTCATGAACACCGACCTCGTCGTGCACATCCACCGCATTCCCGACGGCGAGTGGATCGGGGTGCGCGCCGAAACCCGCTACGGCCCCGACGGTGTCGGCACCACGATCGGCACGCTGTTCGACGAGCAGGGGGCGGTGGCGGGGATCCAGCAGTCGGTGCTGGTCCGCCCCATGCCGGGCCGGGTGGGCGGGAGCTAGACGCGCCGGGTGGGCGGGAGCTAGATGCGCCGAGTGGGCGGGAGCTAGTTACCGCTTCACGCACTCACCGGTGGGTACCGGTTCTGTCGCGGCGACACCGCGCATCATCAGCCCGAAGACCTCCTTGGCGGACAGCGCGAACCCGGTCTCGGGTTCGCCGATGGCGGCGCCGAAGCCGATGCCCAACACCCGGCGGTCCATCCCGATCAGCGGGCCGCCCGAATCCCCTTGGCGGATGGACCCTCTGATCGAGTAGACCTCGCGGGTCACGGTCTTGGTGTTGTAGATGTCGGGGCCCTGCAGCTCGATGATGTCGCGGATCCGTGCGGGTGTGGCTGTGAACGGCCCGCCGCCGGGATAGCCGAGCACCAGCACGTCGGTGCCGGTGGTGGCCGGTTTCTCGGCCAGCCCCATCGGCGGGGCAGTCAGCTCGGGTACGTCGAGCACGGCGATGTCCATGTCCGGGTCGAACACCACGACGGTGGCGGACCGCTCCTCGTCGCCGACGTGGACGGTGACGCTGTCGGAGCCGGCCACGGCATGGGCCGCCGACATCACCTTGTTGGGGGCGACGACGACACCGCTGCCCTCCAGCGACCGCTGGCATGCGTGCGAGATCGCGTGCACCTTGACCACGCTGCGGGCCGCGTCGGCGACGACGGGTGACTCGGCCAGCGCGGGATCGGGCGGCGCGACCGACACGACCGTGGGTTCCGGTGACGAGGTGTCGGCCGGTTGGCTCGCGGTGCCGCAACCGGCGATCGACGCGGCGACCAGCGCCAGGCATGCCGCGAGTGCTCGAGGTGTCATCGCCGGACACGATAACCGGCCGACGGCGACGCCCGCCGACAGGCGCGGGTCAGACCCGGGGCGGCAACACCTAGTCCACGAGGCGCAGCGCCGCGGCCGGGCACTGGGTCACGGCCCGCTGCATCCTTTCGCGGTCGGATTCTGGCCGGTCGGGGTCGTGCAGCACCACGTACCCGTCGTCGGTGACCTCGAAGACGTCCTCGGCTATGGACTCGCAGATGCCGTGCCCGGTGCACTTGTCGAGGTCGACTTCGACGCGCATGTCCCTCCTATCGAACAACGGCGAGCTGGTCGCCGAGGATCCGGTCGCCGAGGATATCGACGAATCAGCGTGACACTTTGACAAACCTTTGTAAAGTTAGGGCTTGTGTCGGGAGCCAGTGGTGAGTCCACCCGCGATCGCATCCTGGCCGCGACGGCCGAGGTGCTCGGTCGCAACGGGATGACCAAGCTGAGCCTGTCGGAGGTGGCGGCGCAGGCGCAGGTGTCCCGGCCGACGCTGTACCGCTGGTTCGCGTCCAAGCGCGGACTGCTCGACGCCTTCGTGGTGTGGGAGCGCCAGTTCTACGAGGAGGCGGTCAGTGCGGCGGTCGACGGGCTGCCGCCGGCCGAGCGGCTCGACGCGGCGTTACGGGTCATCGTCGACAAGCAGCGCTCCTATCCGGGGCTGCGGATGGTCGACATCGAACCCGAGCAGGTGATCCGGCGGTTGTCCCGGGTGATTCCGCTGATGCGGCAGCGGTTGTTGCGACTGGCGACCGGCACCGACGCGGAGATCGCGGTGGCGACGGCGGTGCGGGTCGCGGTGGCGCACTATCTGGTGCGCAGCGACGACGAGGACGACTTCCTCGCGCAGATGCGCTGGGCGGCGCGGGTCAGGCATCCGGCGCCGTAGCCCGCAGCTCGGCGCGGATCTCCTCGCTGTGCTGCCCCAGCCGCGGGGCCACCGAGCGCGGCCGCGTCGGCGTGCCGTGGAAGTCGGCGGGGCTGGCGACCATCGGCACCACCCCGTCGTCGTCGGGCACGTCCACGATTCCGCCCGCGGCGTGGAACTGCTCGTCGCCCAGCACTTCCTCCAGCGAGTTGATCGGCGACCAGAACAGATCCGGTTCGGCGGCAAAGACTTCCGCCCACTCGTCGAGGGTCCTGGTGGCGAAGATCTCGTCGAGTTCGGCGATCAGTTCGGCGGCGTTGGCGGCGCGGGCCTGCGGCGTCTCGTAGCGCGGGTCGGTCAGCCACTCGGGCCGGCCGACGGCGCGGCACAGCGGCGGCCAGTGCCTGCGCGCGTCCAGGCCGACGATCCAGAACCGCCGCCCGTCGCCCGCGGCGTAGTTGTTCATCGCGGGGTTGCCCATGGTCTCGCGCTGCCCGATCGCGATCGGGTTGCCGGTGAGCAGGAACGTGTTGAGGTCGAAGCTGACCGTGTAGGCGCCCTGCCGGTACAGCGATGTTGACACCAGTTGACCTGTGCCGGTGCGGTTTCGGGCTACCAGTGCGGCACACACCGCGCCCGCCAGCGTCATGCCCGCCGAGTGGTCGCCCATCCCGCCGCGCTGGAACGGCGGTGTCTGGCCCGGCCGGGTGAGCAGGTGCGCCAGCCCCGACCGGGCCCAGAACGCGGCGACGTCGTAGGCGGCACGGTCGGCGTCGGGGCCGTTCTCGCCGTACCCGGTGATCAGCCCGTACACCAGACGCGGGTTGCGCGCGGCGACGGTGTCGAAGTCCAGTCCGATGCGGCGCAGCGCCGACGGCCGGATGTTGGTGATGAAAACGTCTGCGTCGCAGAGCAGTTCGAGTGCGGTCTCCCGGTCGGCGGCGTCGGTGACGTCGAGCACGATGCTGCGCTTGCCGCGGTTGTCCATCTCGAACGGCGGGTTGACGTCGTCGTCGAGGCCCAGCATCCGGCCGAACATCCGCGCGGGGTCACCGGCAGGCGGCTCGATCTTGACCACGTCGGCGCCCCAGTCGGCGAGGATCCCGGCCGCCGCCGGGCCCGCCACCCACACACCGAGTTCGACAACCCGCACGCCCTGCAACGGTCCGGCCATCGCATCCTCTCGAATCGCATTTACAAATCCGTGTTGATTTGTAAGCTGTCCCGGTGGTCCGAGTTCCGCCAGTGGCAGGCCTCGTCGCGCACCTCGGTCGCGGCGTCCAACGTATCGCCACCGACGCCGTCGTCGGCCGGGTCCGGGCACTTCCCCGCTCGGTCGGCGAGCTGGACGCCGGATATCTGTCCGGACTGCTGGGACGGCCGGTGACGTCGGTGGCGGTGCTCGACGGCGACGCCGGCACCTCGTCGCGGGCGCGGCTGAAGCTGACCGGCGACGGCGTTCCGGAGACGGTGTTCGTCAAGATGCCCGCCGAGACCGTCGCGACCCGGCTGATGGGGGAACTGGGCCGGCTGGCGGCCACCGAGACCCGGTTCTACCGGGAACTGGCGCCGTCGCTGACGGGGCTTCCGGAGTCCCACGGTTCGGCGTTCGACCCGCTCACCGGGCGGTTCGTGCTGGTGCTCGAGGATCTCGCGGTGTCGGCCTGCGAGTTCCCCGACACGCTGCATCCGCTCAGCGTGGAGCAGGCCGGGCTGATCGTCGATCTGCTGGCGCGGCTGCACGCGACGTTCTGGGAGCGGGTGCCCGACTGGCTGTACACCGCCTCCGGCGACGCCACCTCGCTGCTGACCGGGGCGCTGCTGAAGACGTCGGCGCGGCGGATCGCCGAACGCACCGACATCGACGTGGCTGCGGGCCGGTTCATCGACGACAACTACCGCGCCGTGGCCACGCTCATCGACCGGCCGCCGCACACCGTGATGCACGGCGACGCGCACCCGGGCAACGTGTACTTCCGCGACGGCGCGGCCGGACTGCTCGACTGGCAGGCGGTGCGGCGCGGGCACCCGGGCCGTGAGCTGGCCTACACCCTGGTGACCGGTATGACCTCCGATGCGCGTCGCGCCCATCAGCGCGACCTGCTCGACCGCTACCGCGACACGCTGGCCGCCGCGGGCGGACCTCGCCTGGACCGCGATGAGCTGTGGAAACGCTACCGGCAGGGCGCGTTGTACGCGTATGTGGCGGCGCTGATCACCGCGGGCATGGGCGGAATGCAGGCCGAGAGCATCGCGCTGGAGGGCCTGCGGCGCGCGGTGGCGGCACTACAAGATCTCGACACTGTCGCCGTACTGCGGGATTCACTGTCGTGAAGCATCTACGATCGGCACAGCGCGAAGCAGTCCCGACGAGTTTTCCGATGAGTTAGGCCCGGCAGTGAACGAACCGATGCATGACGCACCCGAGGACAACTCGACGCGCCACCGCATCCTCGTCGCGACCGCCGAGGTCCTTGCCCGCAGCGGGCAGACCAAGCTCAGCCTCTCGGAAGTCGCGCTGCAGGCCGGAGTGTCGCGCCCCACCCTGTACCGCTGGTTCGCCTCCAAGGCCGAGTTGCTCGCCGCGTTCGGCGAGTACGAACGCGACCAGTTCGACAGCGGCATCAGCAAGGCCACCGCCGGACTGCCCGGCACCGAGAAACTCGACGCCGCACTGCGCTTCATCGTCGACTACCAGCACTCGTACTCCGGGGTGCGACTGGTCGACATCGAACCCGAGGTCGTCATCGCGCAGCTGAGCCGGATCATCCCGATCATGCGGGCCCGGCTGCAGAAACTGCTGCCCGGCCCGAACGGAGCGGTCAAGGCCGCCACCGCAATTCGCGTCGCCATCTCGCACTATATCGTGCGCAGCGACGACGACGATCAGTTCCTCGCCCAGCTGCGGCACGCCGCGGGGATTCGGCCGAACGCCTGACACTCACGCAAAAGTTTGTAAAGCTGTGCCCATGACGCAGGTGCAGACTGAGACCGGCGTGCTCGCCGGCGACGAACGGATGCTGATCGACGGCGAGCTGCTGACCACGGCCAGCGGCGCCACGTTCGACGTCGAGCATCCGGCCAGCGAGGAGGTGGTGGGCCGGGCCACCGACGGCACCGTCGAGGACATGGCCCGCGCGGTCGGCGCAGCGCGGCGCGCGTTCGACGAGACCGACTGGTCCCGCGACCTGGACTTCCGCTACCACTGCCTGACCCAGCTGCACGAGGCGCTGGAGCGCAACAAGGAACGGCTGCGCCGCATCCTGATCACCGAGGTCGGCTGCCCGGTGTCGGTGACGGGCAGCCAGATCGAGAGCCCGATCGACGAGGTCAAGCACTGGGCCGAGCACGGCAGGAACTTCGACTACCTCGTCGACAACGGTGTGCATGACACCCCGCTGGGCCCGGCGCGGCGCAAGGTCCACTACGAACCCGTCGGTGTGGTCGGGGCGATCACCCCGTGGAACGTGCCGTTCTACCTCAACATCGCCGAGACGGTGCCCGCGCTGATGGCCGGAAACACCGTGGTACTCAAGCCCGCTCAGCTGACCCCGTGGTCGGGCACCGAGTACGCCCGGATCGTGGCCGAGGAGACCGATATCCCGGCCGGGGTGTTCAACGTCGTGGTGTCCAACGCCAACGAGGTGGGTGCGGCGCTGTCGGCCGATCCGCGCGTGGACATGATCACGTTCACCGGGTCGACGGCGACCGGGCGGGCGATCCTGGCCGCCGGTGCGCCGACGGTGAAGAAGACGCTGCTGGAGCTGGGCGGCAAGTCGGCCCACATCGTGCTCGACGACGCCGATTTCAACTCCGCGCTGTCGATGGCGGCGATGATGGCGTGCGTGATGAGCGGCCAGTCCTGCATTCTGCCGAGCCGGATCCTGTTGCCGCGCAGCCGCTATGACGAAGGCATCGAGATCCTCAAGAACATGATGGAGAACTTTCCGGTCGGCGACCCGTGGACGCCGGGCGTCATGCAGGGTCCGCAGATCAGCGAGACCCAGCGGCAGAAGGTGCTCGGGCTCATCAAGAGCGGCATCGACTCCGGTGCCCGGCTGGTGACCGGCGGCGGCATCCCGGAGAACCTGCCGAAGGGCTACTACACGCAGGCCACGCTGCTGGTCGACGTGGATCCGGATTCGCAAGTGGCGCAGGAGGAGATCTTCGGCCCGGTGCTGACGGTGACGCCGTACGACACCGAGGACGAGGCCGTCGCGATCGCCAACAACACGATCTACGGGCTGTCCGGTGAGGTGTCGTCGGCCGACGTGGAGCGTGCGTTCCGGGTGGCGTGCCGGATGCGCACGGGCAACGTGACGATCAACGGCAAGAGCCACTTCGGGATCGGCAGCCCGTTCGGCGGCACCAAGCAGAGCGGGCTGGGCTACCGCAACGGCGAAGTGGGCTACAAGGAGTACCTGGAGGCCAAGACGATCGGCATGCCCGACCAGTGAGCGACCAGCGGGTCCGCGACGAGCTCGAGATCCGGGCGCTGCTGTACCGGTACGCCCGCGCGGTCGACACCAAGGACTGGGAGCTCTACAAGAGCGTGTTCACCGAGGACGCGGTGATCGACTACACCTCGGCGGGCATCCCGGTCGGGTCCCGCGACGAGATCGCCGCGCTGTTCGGCCAGGCGTTCACCGCGATCCCGTGGTCCATGCACTACATCACCAACATCGAGGCCGACATCGACGGGGACACCGCGACGGTCCGCGCGATGTTCTACAACCCGATGCAGGTGGCGGGGATGGCGGAGCAGAGCTCCTGCGGCGGCTACTACCACCACGAGCTGGTGCGCACACCCGACGGCTGGCGCAGCCGCCACCTGCGCGAGGACAACGTCTGGTTCCTCAACAAGCCCGGCGGCTGAGTCGTCGAGACTGCGCACAGATCGCGAATCCGGGCGAAATCGCGATCTCTCAGCAGTCTCGGCGTAGAGAGAGGTCAGCCCTCGGCGGCCAACTGACCGCACGCCGCGGCGATCTCGCGGCCACGGGTGTCGCGCACCGTGCACGACACCCCGCGCTCCCGCACACGTCGCACGAACTCGCGTTCCACCGGTTTGGGACTGGCGTCCCACTCGCTGCCCGGTGTCGGGTTCAGCGGGATGAGGTTGACGTGCGCCAGCGGACCCAGCGCGGCGTGCAGCTTCCTACCCAGAAGGTCGGCGCGCCAGGGCTGGTCGTTGACGTCGCGGATCAGCGCGTACTCCACCGACACCCGCCGCCCGGTGCTCTCGGCGTAGTAGCGCGCCGCGTCGAGCACCTCCGACACCTTCCAGCGGTTGTTCACCGGGACCAGCGTGTCGCGCAGCTCGTCGTCGGGGGTGTGCAGCGACAGCGCCAGCGTCACCCCGAGCCGCTCGTCGGCGAGCTTGCGGATCGCCGGGGCCAGCCCGACCGTCGACACCGTCACCGAGCGCGCCGAGATGCCGAATCCGTGCGGGGGCGGTGCGGTGATCCGCCGGACCGCGGCCACCACCCGGTTGTAGTTGGCCAGCGGCTCGCCCATGCCCATGAACACGATGTTGGACAGCCGCCCACCCCGCGCGGCGGGCACGATGCCCTCCCCGTCCCGGTCGCGCAGCTCCACCGCCGCGGCGCGCACCTGCTCGAGGATCTCGGCCGTCGACAGGTTGCGTTTCAGCCCGCCCTGGCCCGTCGCGCAGAACGGGCACGCCATCCCGCACCCGGCCTGCGACGAGATGCACACGGTGTTGCGCTGCGGGTAGCGCATCAGCACCGACTCGAACGTGGTGCCGTCGACCGCGCGCCACAGCATCTTGCGGGTCTCCCCGCCGTCGGTCTCGATCTCGCGCACCGCCTGCAGCAGCGTCGGGAACAGCGCCTCGGCGACCTGGTCGCGCACCGCGGCGGGCAGGTCGGTCATCTGGTGCGGGTCGGCGGTGAACCGGCCGTAGTAGTGGGTGGCCAACTGTTTGGCGCGGAACTTCGGCAGCCCGAGCTCCTCGACGGCGGCCACCCGGCCGGCTTCGTCGAGGTCGGCGAGATGCCGCGGCGGCATGGCACGGCGCGGCGCATCGAAGACGAGGGGCAGGGAGGTCGACATGGGCTTCGCCCCAGTATTCCACTGCCGGGGAATGCGGCGGTTACGCGAGCAGCGTCAAAACCACCCAGCCGGCCACCGCCGACGGCAACATCGCGTCGATGCGGTCCATGATCCCGCCGTGGCCGGGCAGCAGCGTGCCCATGTCCTTGATCCCGAGATCGCGTTTGACCTGCGATTCCACCAGGTCGCCGAGCACGCCGGTGATGACCAGCATCAGCCCGAGCGGCACACCCACCCAGGCCGGCTTGTCGAGGAAGAACGTCACCGACACCACAGCCGCGGCGGTCCCGAACAGCAGCGAGCCGCCCAGGCCCTCCCAGGACTTCTTCGGGCTGATCGCCGGCGCCATCAGGTGCTTGCCGAACAGCACGCCGGCCACGTAGCCGCCGATGTCGGCGAACACCACGGTGGCGATCACGGTGAAGACCCGGGCGCCGCCGTTGTCCTGGAAGATCAGCAGCGCGGTGAACGACGCGAACAGCGGCACCCAGGTGGCCACCAGCACCGTGGCGGAGATGTCCCGCAGGTAGTTGACAGGCTGGTGGTTCAGGCCGTGGCCAACCAACCGCCACACCATGCAGATGACGATCGTGGCGCCGTACGCACCGAGCAGACCGGCGGCACCGAACGGCCAGGTCAGCCAGATCATCGCCAGTCCGCCGAGCAGCAACGGCACCGCGGGCAGGTCGTAGCCGGCCTCCCGCAGCCGGCAGATCACCTCGTGGGTGGCGATCGGCAGGAACACCGTCAGCACCGGCAGCCAGCCGATCGGCCAGAACAGCAGCACGCCGATGGCCATCGCGCCCAGCACGACGCCGACCGCGATCGCCGCGGGAAGGTTGCGGCCCGCCCGCGACTTCTTGGCGGGCGGCTGATCGTCGAGGGGCGTCTCTGCCACGGGACTCGGATGCTGCTCGGGCACTAGACCTCCAGCAGCTCGCCCTCTTTGTGCTTGACGAGTTCGTCGATCTGGCTGGTGTAGGTCGCGGTGATCTTGTCGAGGTCCTTCTCCGCGCGGGCCACCTCGTCCTCGCCGGCCTCGCCGTCCTTCTTGATCCGGTGCAGCTCCTCCATCGCCTTGCGGCGGATGTTGCGCACCGACACCTTGGCGTCCTCACCCTTGGCCTTGGCCTGTTTGACCAGGTCACGACGCCGTTCCTCGGTCAGCTGCGGGATCGCGACACGAATGACGTTGCCGTCGTTGGTCGGGTTGACACCGAGGTCGGAGTTGCGGATGGCCTCCTCGATGTTGCGCAGCTGGTTGGCCTCGTACGGCTTGATCACGACGAGCCGCGCCTCGGGCACGTTGATGCTCGACAGCTGGGTGATCGGGGTGGGCGATCCGTAGTAGTCGACGCTGACGCGCGCGAACATGCCGGGATTGGCGCGGCCCGTGCGGATCGAGCCCAGGTCGTCTCGGGCCACCGATACGGCCTTCTCCATCTTCTCCTCGGCGTCGAAGAGGGTTTCCTCGATCACGCTTGTTCTCCCGTCGCTGTAACGCTCGTCCCTGAACCGTTCAGGTGGTGACCAGTGTTCCGATCTTCTCACCTGCGACCGCGCGCGCGATATTGCCGTCGGTGAGCAGGTTGAACACCAGGATCGGCATGCCGTTGTCCATGCACAGGCTGAAGGCCGTCGCGTCGGCGACCTTCAGGCCGCGGTCGAGGACCTCGCGGTGGCTGATCTCGGTGAGCAGCTCGGCGTGGGGGTCCTCCCGCGGGTCGGCGGTGTAGACCCCGTCGACCGCCTTGGCCATCAGCACGACCTCCGCGCCGATCTCCAGCGCGCGCTGAGCCGCGGTGGTGTCGGTGGAGAAGTACGGCAGGCCCATGCCGGCGCCGAAGATGACCACGCGGCCCTTCTCCAGGTGCCGCACCGCGCGCAGCGGGATGTAGGGCTCGGCGACCTGGCCCATGGTGATCGCCGTCTGCACCCGTGTGGCGATGCCCTCCTTCTCCAGGAAATCCTGCAGCGCCAGGCTGTTCATCACGGTGCCGAGCATGCCCATGTAGTCGCTGCGGGTGCGTTCCATTCCGCGCTGCTGCAGCTGTGCTCCGCGGAAGAAGTTGCCGCCGCCGATCACCACCGCCACCTGCACGCCGCTGCGGACCACCTCGGCGATCTGGCGTGCCACCTGGTGGACGACGTCGGGGTCGAGGCCGACCTGGCCGCCGCCGAACATCTCGCCCCCGAGTTTGAGCAACACGCGGCGGTACGGCCGGTTCGAATCGGCGGACGCCTCGGCTCCGGTGGGTTCTGGAGCTGCCATCCGACTCCTTCGGTCCTCGCCTGCGATTCACCTAATCCTGCCCTATAGCCTGCTCCCGCAACGCGATGGGGGTGGCGAGTTGCGGCATTTATCCCAGGTGTGCCTCCAGCAGCCAGCCCGGGAGCGACTTGCGGCCGCCGGCCTCCTCGCGGATGTCCTGGAACGGCAGCGTGACGTCGGGGTTGTCGGGCAGCACCGCGTGGATGCGGGCGGGCCGGACGTCGTCGATCACCCAGTACCGGCCGACGACCTCGCGCAACTCCTCCTCGGTGACCGGGTTCGCGGGCCCGTCGGGCAGCTTGTCGCGGTCGAACACCAGCACGAAGTACGACGCGCCGGGCGCGGCCGCGCGCACGATCGACCGCTGGTAGCCCTCCCGCGCCTCGACGGGGATGGAGTGAAACAGGGTGGAGTCGACGATGGTGCCGAACCGGCCGTCGTAGCCGGTGAAGTTGCTGATGTCGGCGACCTCGAAGGTCGCGGTGGTCAGACCACGCCGTTTCGCCTCGGCGCGGGCGAGGTCGATGGCGGTCGGCGACAGGTCCAGGCCGACGGTGGTGTACCCGCGCTCGGCGAGGTACATCGAGGTGGCCGCCTCACCGCAGCCGGCGTCGAGCACCTCGCCGTGGAATCTGCCCGCGTCGATCAGCGACCTGATCTCGGGCTGGGGTTCACCGATGCTCCACGGCGGCCGCTCCCCCATCTCGGGCACCTCGCCGCGGTAGGCGGCGTCGAACAGTTCGTCGGGGTTCATGTCCTGCGGATGGCTCATTCCCCCGTGGTACCACGCGACCACCGCCACCGTGGAAACTCCGCCGAACCGGTCAAGAGTCGTTGCGTCGCAGCAACTCTGGCTCCCGCCCCGCTCGCGACCGTCGCGACCGGGTGAATTCTGGGAGACTACCGGCATGAAATTCGTGCTGGCACCGGACTCGTTCAAGGAGTCGATGACCGCCTCGCAGGCGGTGGCGGCGATGCGGGCCGGTGTGCGGGAGGTGTTCCCGGACGCCGAGATCGTCGGGGTGCCGATGGCCGACGGCGGCGAGGGCACCGTCGACGCGGTGGTCGACGCCCTGCACGGTCAGCGGGTCGAGGTGCCGGTGGCCGACGCGCTGGGCCGCACCGTGACCGCGCAGTTCGGCCACGTGGCCGCGCGGGCGCTGGCGGTGATCGAGATGGCGGCCGCCGCCGGACTGGAGCTGATCCGGCCCGAAGAGCGAGACATCTTGCGCGCCAGCACATTCGGAGTCGGTCAGCTGATCACCGCAGCGCTGGACCGCGGCGCCCGGGAGATCCTGATCGGCCTGGGCGGTTCGGCCACCAACGACGGTGGCACCGGGATGCTCACCGCGCTGGGCGCCCGGTTCCTCGACGCCGACGGGTCGGCCCTGCCGCCCGGCGGTGCGGCGCTGCAGCGGCTCGAGACGATCGACCTGCGCGGCCTGGATCCGCGGCTGCGCGATGTGCGGATCCGCGTCGCCTCCGACGTCACCGCACCGCTGCTGGGGCCGACGGGCGCCAGCGCGGTGTTCGGCCCGCAGAAGGGGGCGGGCCCGGCCGACGTCGAGACCCTCGAGGCGGCGCTGTCGCGGCTGGCGTCGGTGACGGCGGCGACGCTCGGCAACGCCGACCCGCGCAGGCCCGGTGCGGGCGCGGCCGGCGGGGTCGGCTTCGCGCTGGTCGAATTCCTCGGCGCCACAATCCAATCGGGTGTCGAGGAGGTCGCCGAGACGGTTGGACTGGGCGGGGCGGTGCAGGGCGCCGACTGGGTGTTCACCGGTGAGGGCGGCGTCGACGCCCAGACCGTGATGGGTAAGACGCCGTTCGGGGTCGCACAGGCGGGCATCCGGGCCGGCGCGAAGGTGGTCATCTTCGCCGGTCGCGTCAGCCCGGACGCCGCGGTGCTGCTGGAGCACGGGGTGCGGCGACTGGTCGCGATCACCCCCGACGGCACGCCGCTGGAGAAGGCGTTGCGGGACGGCCCCGCCTTCCTGAGCCGCGCGACCGCCGAGGTGTGTCGCGACCTCGCCGACTAGTTGTGGTGGTGGCAGGCCGGCGGTGACGGCGGCAGGTCCAGCGCCGGGTTGCCGTCGAAGAAGCCGACCGGCTTGAGCATGAACCCGGTGTAGTGGCACGGCATCACCGGCCAGTCCTCCGGGCACACCACGTGATGGGCGCCGACGGTGTACCACAGCACGATGTCGGTGTTCTCCAGCGGTGCGTCGTCGGCGACGTACTCCGGCAGGCCCTGCGCCTCAGCGCACTGGTACATGTAGTCGCCGGCCGCGTACTTCTCGGCCGGGTCGTACTTGGTGACCCACAGGTTGTGCTGGACGAACCGGGCGCGGTCGTAGATCCACGAGCCCTCCTGGACCATCACCGGCACGACCGTCTTGGGCATCAGCTTGTACCCGGTCGGGCTGCCCAACTCGTTGATCTTGTTGGGGTTGACGATCTTCCAGTACCGGCCCGTCGAGAACTCCCAGTCCCGGGCGCCGTCGGCCTCGGAGGCCACCAGGGTGTCGCGGGTGATCCAGGCGTTGTGGTGCGGGTTGAGCTCGGGCTCCGGTTCGGGGATCGAATCCACCTCGTACACACTGTTTCCCGGCCCGTCGACGTTCATGTCGAGGCGGAAGTTGAAGAAGTGCTGGTGGTTGGGCCCGTACATGCCGGGGGCCACGATCTTGCCCCACCGCGGGGTCTCGCCGTCCTTGACCGCCCCGGTGGTGATCACGCCGGTGAGCTTGACCTCCACCTCGATGGTCGCGTCGTTGTAGAAGTACCAGAAGAACCCGTACTCGTAGTTGCCGACGGTGCAGATCATCGAGATCACCAGCCGCCGCGACCGCCGCACCTCGACCTCGTCGGTGCGGAAGTCGGTGTGCTTCCAGTTGATCCCGAAGTCCTCCTCGTGCATGCAGATCGCGTTCGGGATGACCACCGGGTTGCCCGACGAGTCGTTGACCGTCGCGTCGAAGTAGTAGATCTCCCCGAGACAGTCACAGCCCAGCGTCAGCGAGTTGGCCGAGAAACCCATGCCGACCTCACCCATGTCGAACACGTTCTTGTTCCAGTGGGTGGGCGAGGAGTCGCCGTAGGGCACCACCATCTCCGACAGCGCGCCGCGGTACAGGATCGGCCGCACGGTCCCACGGTCGTTGTAGGTGACCTCGTGGATCGTCAGCCCCTCACGAGGGTTGAAACCGACCCGCAGCGACCACTTCTGCCACGTCACATGCCAGCCGTCGACGGTGAAGCTCGGGCCCTCGGGCTGGGTGATCTCGATCGGCTTGACGTCCTGCCGGTACTCGGTGAACGCCGGCCGGTTGTCGGGATCGAACATGAACTGCTCGGTGTAGTTGCCCGCCTTCAGCGGCAGCGGCACCACCCCGTGGTCCTCGACGTCGAGCACCGTCATCGTGTCGAGGTCGAGGGTGACGATCAGGCCCTCCACCGGTCGCGCGTAACCGTTCTCGCCGGGAGCGGTGCGCACGAAGGTCAGCGGACGGCAGACCAGCGGCGAGTTGTCGTAGTGGTCCTGTGGGCCGTAGTACCCCGCAGGCCACGGGTCGATCATCGCGAGGCTGAAGTCGGTGACGCCGCGTTTGCGCATCGCCTCCTGCCACCGCGGATCCTCGCGGACCACCTCCTCCACCTGGGTCATCCACTCCATCAGGTAGGACGGGAAGCGGCCGGGGACCGCCTTCCACGACGTGATGATCCGCGCCTCGACGTCGACCTTGGCCTCGTAGATGGTCTTGGCCGCGGTGTCGTAGAGCGAGCAGAATGCCTCGCGCGCAACGTCTTCGACACCGTCGAAGGTGAGGCTGTCGGGTTTGGGCGGTTCGGCCAGCTGGATCATCACGAACCGCAGGGTGGGAGTGGCGTATTCGGATTCGCTGATGACGGCCGCGGCGGTGCTGATCTCCTCACCCGTCAGCGGGTCCAGCGGATACCGGACGGAATCCGTGGTGGAGATTCCTGCAACGGTGCTTTCCATCGTCATTTCGTTTCGTCCTTCAACTCGAGAACCGCCAGATGTGCCAGAGCGTCTTGCTGCGAAACCTTGTGCGCGGAGCGGCGTCCGAAGATGTAGACCGCCAGACCGAGCAGGAACATCCCCACCGCGATCCCGCCGACCCAGGTCATCCAGTTGGCGGTGGAGACGTTGATCCACGGCGTCACGAACGAGTAGTAGACGCCGCCGATCGTGCCCAGCGTACCGACGATCACGGTGATCCACACGCCGACCATTCCGCCCGGGATGCGCCAGAACTGTTCATTCGCATAGCGATCCGCGTACTTCTTGCGGGCCACGACGACCGGGAACAGGAAGAAGAAGCCGGAAAGCAGCCACACCGTGGACAATCCGCCCTGCAGATACACGGTGACGTTGGCCATGCTGCTCTGCGAATACAGTGCGACCAGAATCACAGACGAGATCACACCCTGAATCAGCACGGCGGTCACCGGATTTCGGGTGCGCGGGTTGAGGTGGGTGAAGATCCGCGGCAGGTGCCGCTCCAGGCCGGACACGAAGATCAGCCGGGAGTAGGCGACCTGGTAGGTCATCATCGCCACGATGATGATGCCGGCCAGCACCACCGCGCAGATCTCCATCAGGCCCGGGAACCCGGACCGGCCCAGGTTGGCGACGACGCCGGTGACCGGGTCGATCTCGTCGCTGGGCAGCACCATCATCGTGCCCAGCGTGGTCAGCAGGTAGATCAGCACCAGGGCGGTGGAGCCCCACAGGATCATCCGCGGGCCGCTGCGGCGCACCGACAGGAACTCCGCACCCATGTTGTAGGGCGTCTCGACGCCGAGCAGGTACAGCAGCACGGTGCCGTACAGGAACCCGGCGGCGGCGAAGTTGGGCACCAGCGCGTCATGCCAGCTGAACGGGGTGGCCGAACCGTTCTCGCCGGCGTAGAGCAGCGCGCAGATGAAGATCGTCAGCGTCAGCGCGCAGTAGATCAGGAACACGATGTTGATCACCCGCTGGTTGGCGGCCAGCTTGGCCAGCGACAGCGCCACCACGGTCCACAGGATCACCAGCTGCAGGATGATGCTTGTCATCAGGCCGATCTCGGCGTGGAAGGCCAGCAGCAGGAACTGCAGCACCACCGCGGGTGAGGCGGCGGCGTTGAGGATGACCGGCACCCACGACAGGTAGCCGCCGATGAAGCCCCAGGTCTCCCCCATCGTCCGGTACGCCCAGATGTACACCCCGCCCTGCCCCGGCCACAGGTTGCCGAGTTCGACGACCGCCATGCCGGCCGGCACCAGGAAGGTCAGGATGCCGAGCACCCACATCGGGATCGCGGTCCAGCCGCCTGCGGCCATCACCGACGAGCCGGTGATCCAGCAGATGATGAACACGTAGGCCGCGGTGAGCCCGAATGTGCCCATCACCTTCGGCAGGATCTGCTCGGGGACCAGCTCGGTGACCATCGGCTTGTCCCGATCGGACGCCGAGGTGCCGGTCACCGGCGCCGTTTCTGCTTGTGTCATGTTGTCTCCCAGGGGATTCAGTTGACGATCTGTCCGTCTTTCATCCGGACAACACGGCTCGCTTCGTCGGCCACCGTGGGGTCATGGGTGCTGGCGACCACGGTGACGCCCAGCGTCGAGCACAGGTCGCGCAGCATGCGCACCACCGTCTCTCCGGTCCGGTGGTCGAGGTTGGCTGTCGGCTCGTCGGCAAGCACCAAAGTCGGTTTGCTGATCAGCGAGCGCGCGATCGCGGTGCGCTGCTGTTCACCGCCGGACATCCTGGTGGGCTGGTGGTGGATCCGGTGTGAGAGCCCGACGAGTTCGAGCAGTTCGATCGCGCGGGCGCGCAGCGCCTTGCGGTCGTAGGGCTCGAACATCAGCGGCAGCTCGACGTTCTCGACCGCCGACAGGAACGGGATCAGGTTGTAACTCTGGAAGATGAAGCCGATCGTGTCGTGACGCAGCGCGGCGTACTGGCTCTCGGTCAGTGTCCCGGTGTCGGTTCCGGTGATCTTGACGGTGCCCTTGGTGGGCCGGTCCAGGCCGCCGATGATGTTGAGCAGCGTCGACTTACCGCTGCCGCTCGGACCCATCAGGCAGACGAATTCACCGGGCATCACCTGAAGTTCGACAGCCACCAGGGCCTTGACGATCTCGTCGCCGAGCTTGTGCAGCTTCCACACATCGGAGATATCGATCACCGGCGCCCGCTCGCCGGCACCGGAGTGCACCGTGGTTTCGTCGATCGCGGTCATACGTCAGCCTCCAGCGGTCAGGGAACGGATGGGTGGACGCGAAGCGGCGCGCAGCGTCGGGATGACGCTGGTGGCCAGCGCGGCGATGACGCTGACCCCGATCGCGACGCCGACCCCGGCCAACAGGCCGGCGATCGACACCCCGGTCGCCACCAGTCCCGTCAGCCCGATAACGACCCCGCACCCGGCGGCCAGCGCGGCCCCGGCCAGCGCACCGAGCACCGCGGCGACCACGGGTTCGACCAGCAGTGCCGCGACGACCGGCCGGCGCGGTATGCCGGTGGCGCCCAGCACCCCGAGTTCCCGGGTGCGGTGCGCGATGGTGCGGGTGGTGGCCACGGCGACCTCCACAACCCCGACCAGCAGCACGGTGATCGCGATCAGCACGACGGCGCGGCCGATCTCATCGGCGTGGCCGAGTGAGGCCGACTGCGCCCGGATGCCTTCCGACATCCCGAACACCACGACCACGAGGAAGGCGCCGGTGGCGGTGGTCACGGCGGGCAGCACCATCTCGCGCAGCCGCCGTCGGGCCGAGAGCCACCCGTAGGACAGGCCTTTGGACAGCATCAGGCACCTCCCAGCAGGGCTACCGGACGCTGCTGCAACAACCGGTGCACGGGGACCAACGCCCCGACGATCGCCATCGCGGGCAGGAACGCGGCGACCATCCCGGCGGCCTGCAGCCACGCGGTCGTCGTCGCGATACCCGGAATCACCAGTGCCACAGCGGCTCCGGCGGTCAGCACGCCGATCAGGTAGGCGGCGACGAACACGATCGCCGATTCGACGAGGAAGAAGTACAGCACCTCGTCGGCCAGACCGATGCTCGACATGATGCCGAACTCGCGGCGCCGTTCGTGCACCGCGGCCAGAAACGACGAGAGCGCGATCACGAAGCCCAGCGCCAGGCCGATGATCGAGATGAGTCCCAGGGTGGACCCGGTCACCTTGCCGGAGAACAGCGCCGAGTACTTCTGCTCGAAGCTCAGCGGCCCGGTGCCGACGAGGGTGTCGTAGACCAGGCCGGGGCCGTCCGGGTCGGGCGTCACCGCCGGATCGGCGGTGTGCTCGAGACCTGTTGCCTCACCGAGTGTTTCGGCGAGATTTCGGCGGCTCTGCAGGTCCGCCGGGACGGTGACCGTCCACCAGCCGTTGTCCCCGACGAGGCTGTGCGCCAGCGGTGTCGCCACCACCACCGACTGCCCGGGGCCGTCGACGACGACCGCGAGCTCCTGGCCGCCGATCGTCACCCGGTCGCCCTCCCCCACCCGCAGGCGCTCGGCCAGACCGGATCCGAAAACCGCTTGCCCAGAGGGTGTTTCGTCGCTTCCGCGCACCGACACCCGCTGTCCGTCGATGTCGGTGACCCCGGACAGCGTGCGCTTCGCCGCCCACCCCTCGGGAACGGTCAGGCGCGGCGCCGGCCCGTCGGCCACCAGCGCCTGGGCGTCACTGTCGTAGTGCACACCGGCGGCGGGCACCGCCCACAGGTGCGCGTCGCCCAGCACGTCGGTGACCGAATCCGCCCCGGTGGTGGCGAAACTCGACGAAATCGTGCGCACCACAGTCACACACGCGATCGCCAGGGCGATGCCGAGCACCGACAGGATGAACCGCTCCGGGCGCCTGCGGATGTTGGCCAGGGCGAACCGGACCAGGCATCCGAACGTGTTACCGGAGGTGGTGGCGATACCGGTTGTAGTGCTGACCTGTCTGGTCTCCACGCGCAAAATGGTCGGCCTGCCAGGTTTCACCGGCTGCAGCGCGGAGTGTCTGAGGCGTTAACTCGCCCGGCGTTGAGTTAAGGGCCTGTGACTGCGTTTCCTGTCGGGAATTTTTGTGCGTGAATCAGTCGGTTATGCGTGCCCAGGGCTGCGCCTCTTCGAGTTCGTAGGCCAACGCCAGCAGTCGCCGGTCCTCGCCCAGCGGCGCGGAGAACATCATGCCGACCGGCAAACCGTCGGCGGTCTGTGCGAGCGGCAGCGAGATCGCCGGCTCCCCGGTGGCGTTCTGCAGCGGGGTGAACGCCACCCAGTCGATGAGCCGGTCGATGATCGTCTGATAGTCCTGAGTCGGATCGAGGTGGCCGATACGCGGTGGCGGGTCGGCCAGCGTCGGCATCAGCACGACGTCGTAGTCGCGGGTGGCGCGCTCGGTGATCCGGCGGATCCGGGCCAGCCGCGCGATCGCCAGCGGCAGCCTGTGCAGGTTGCGCGCCGCGTGCCGGTCCAGGCCCAGCGTGAGGTTGTCCAGCCGGCTGCGGTCGAAGGTGGTGCCGAACATGCGTCGGCCCCCGCGCACCAGCGCGAACGCCAGGAACGACCAGTAGAGCAGGAAGTCGTCGGCGAAATGGGCGGGCACCGGGTTGTCGATGAATTCGACCTTGTGGCCAAGCGACTCCAGCAGCGCCGCGGTCTTGGTCGTCAGCTCCCGCACCTCGGGGGCGGCGTCGCGGACGATCGAGCGCGTGCACACGGCGATCCGCAGCCGCTCGGCGCTGGGACCGGTGACGTCGCCGATCGCGGGCAGCCGGGGGTTGGCGAAGGCCTTCTCGGCCTCGCGGTAGAACGCCGCGGTGTCACGCACCGAGCGGGTGACGACGCCGTCGTGCACGATGCGCACCGGCATCTGGCGCACGTCTTTGTCCAGGGGCAGCCGGCCCCGCGAGGGTTTGAGTCCGACCAGTCCGTTGCACGAGGCCGGGATCCGGATCGACCCGCCGCCGTCGTTGGCGTGCGCGATCGGCACCACGCCCGCGGCCACGAAGGCCGCCGACCCCGACGACGACGCGCCGGCGGTGTGCTCCGGGTTCCACGGGTTGCGCACCGGACCGATCCGCGGGTGCTCGGCGGCGGCGCTGAACCCGAACTCGCTGAGCTGGGTCTTGCCCAGGGGCAGCAGGCCGGTCGCCAGGAACGCGCGGGCGAAGTCGCCGTCGGCGGGCTGCGGGCGCGGTTCCCAGGCGTCGGTGCCCTGCATGGTCGGCATGCCCGCGACGGCGACGTTGTCCTTGATGAAGGACGGCACCCCGTCGAAGTACCCGCCGTAGGGCCGCGGCGCGGCGGCCCGCCTGCGGGCCCGGTCGAACGCCTCGTAGGCCAGGCCGTTGAGCGCGGGGTTCACCTTCTCGGTGCGGGAGATCGCGGCCTCGACGAGTTCGGTCGCCGACACCGCGCCGTTGCGCAGCGCCTCGACGAGACTCACCGCGTCGTGCTCACCCAGGGCGTCGTCGCCGAAGGCACTGATCCGAGTCATGCCGCCACGGTACCAACTCGTACCGCGGCTGCGTGGCGGGTCCGGAAACGCGACGAGCGCCCACCCCCGGTGGGGATGGGCGCTCGTGCGGAAAACCGCTTAAGCCTGGTCGATAGGCCTGACTCCTCCTCCGGGCTCGTACCTCGCCTGGCGTCGTCGTCAGGCTCGGGTCGATAGGCCTGACTCCTCCTCCGGGCTCGTACCTCGCCCGGCGTCGTCGTCAGGCTCGGGTCGATAGGCCTGACTCCTCCTCCGGGCTCGTACCTCGCCCGGCGTCGTCGTCAGGCCTGGCCGACCTCGAAGCGGACGAACCGCTTGACGGTGACACCGGCCTCGTCGAGCAGCTGCTTGACGGACTTCTTGTTGTCGGACACCGACGGCTGATCGAGCAGCACGACGTCCTTGTAGAAGCCGTTCACGCGACCCTCCACGATCTTCGGCAGCGCCTGCTCGGGCTTGCCCTCGTTGCGGGCGGTCTCCTCGGCGATACGACGCTCGTTGGCGACGATGTCCTCGGGGACGTCCTCACGGCTGAGGTACTTGGCCTTCAGCGCGGCGATCTGCAGCGCGACCGCGTGCGCGGCCTCGGCGTTGGAGCCCTCGTACTCGACCAGCACACCCACGGCCGGCGGCAGGTCCGCGGCACGCTTGTGCAGGTAGGTCTCGACGGTGCCGTCGAAGTAGGCGACCCGGCGCAGCTCCAGCTTCTCGCCGATCTTGGCCGACAGTTCGGCGATGACCTGCTCGACGGTCTTGTCGCCGACCTTGGCGGCCTTGAGGGTGTCGACGTCGTTGGCCTTCGACGCGGCGGCGGCCTCGACGATCTGCTCGGCGACGGCCTGGAACTCCGCGTTCTTGGCGACGAAGTCGGTCTCGGAGTTCAGCTCGATCAGCGCGCCGTCCTTGGCCGCGACCAGACCCTCGGCGGTGGCGCGCTCAGCGCGCTTGCCGACGTCCTTGGCGCCCTTGATGCGCAGCAGCTCGACTGCCTTGTCGAAGTCGCCGTCGGCTTCGACGAGCGCGTTCTTGCTGTCGAGCATGCCGGCGCCGGTCAGCTCCCGCAGGCGCTTGACGTCGGCGGCGGTGTAGTTGGCCATATCTAGCTCTCCGTCTTCGAATCGGTCTGGCCCGCCTCGGGAGCCGCAGCGCCCTCAGCGGTCGGGGTGGCGGCTGGCGCCGCGGCGCTGGCCAGCAGCTCCTGCTCCCACTCGGCGAGCGGCTCGGCGGCCTCGGGCTTGTCGCCGTCGCGGCCGGCACCGGCGCGGGCCTGCAGACCCTCGGCGACCGCGGCCGCGATCACCTTGGTCAGCAGCGCGGCCGAGCGGATGGCGTCGTCGTTGGCCGGAATCGGGTAGTCCACCAGGTCGGGATCGCAGTTGGTGTCGAGGATCGCGATGACCGGGATACCGAGCTTGCGGGCCTCGCCGACGGCGATGTGCTCCTTGTTGGTGTCGACGACCCAGATCGCCGACGGCACCTTCTGCATGTCGCGGATACCGCCGAGCGAGCGCTCCAGCTTGTTCTTCTCGCGGGTCAGCATCAGGATTTCCTTCTTGGTGCGACCCTCGAACCCGCCGGTCTGCTCCATCGTCTCGAGTTCCTTGAGACGCTGCAGCCGCTTGTGCACGGTCGAGAAGTTGGTGAGCATGCCGCCCAGCCAGCGCTGGTTCACGTAGGGCATGCCGACGCGGGTGGCCTCTTCGGCGATCGACTCCTGCGCCTGCTTCTTGGTGCCGACGAACATGATCGTCCCACCGTGGGCGACGGTCTCCTTGACGAACTCGTACGCCTTGTCGATGTAGGTGAGCGTCTGCTGCAGGTCGATGATGTAGATGCCGTTGCGGTCAGTGAAGATGAACCGCTTCATCTTGGGATTCCAGCGCCGGGTCTGGTGCCCGAAGTGGGCGCCGCTGTCCAGCAGCTGCTTCATGGTGACTACGGCCATGGCCAGCCATACCTCTTCTAGTTGTCGGTTGTCGTCCGGCGTCGGGTGATGCCGGACCCTGGTGACTGCCGGATGCCAGACCTGGCTCGGAAAGACCCGAGTCGGGACCGACGGCATCCGTATACGCCCGAAAAAACCCGGGTCGTGCGCAGACACGCGAAGTCAGCTCGCGCGAACGAGCTGCGGATAGGAGTTTACACCCTGCACAGGGGTGCTTTTTCCACCGTGGACCAGGCTATCCACAGATCGGCGGTGGACCCTGGCGCGACCGGGACGTGATGCGTTGAGCTGGGCAGATGCGGGTGGTTCGGGTCTGGGTCCTCGTCTGGGCCGTCGCGCTGTTCGTCGCGGCGCCGGTGGGCGCGGACTCCGCGCGGCTGGACTGGCCGCTGCGACCGCCGCCGGCGGTGGTGCGCGGGTTCGACGCGCCCGACCCCGACTGGCACCGCGGCCACCGCGGCGTCGACCTGGCTGGCGCTCCCGGTCAGGCCGTGTACGCGGCGCGCGACGGGGTGGTGGTGTTCGCCGGACGGCTGGCGGGCCGGCCGGTGGTGTCGGTGCAGCATCCGGGCGGGCTGCGCACCAGCTACGAACCGGTGGAGGCGGTGGTGCGGGCGGGTGACCGGGTCGCCGCCGGGTCCGCGCTCGGGGCGCTGCGGGCGGGGCATCCCGGCTGCCCGGCGCCGGCGTGCCTGCACTGGGGCGCGATGTGGGGCCCGGCCTCGCGCGCGGACTACGTCGACCCGCTGGACCTGCTGGCCTCGACACCCATCCGGTTGAAACCCACCCGATGACCTTCCCGCCCGATGACCTTCCCGCGAGCGTGCGCGTCTGTTCACGACACGCCGCGGATTTTCCCGCATTTGCGCACGCTCACCGGCCCGCGGCCTAGCGTCGGGGACATGACCACCGATGCGCACCGTTCGCGCCGGCCCCGCTTCGGCCTGGTCACCGGACTGCCACGGCCCGGCGCGCAGATGCAGGCGTTCGCCAGGGCGGTCGAGGCGGCCGGGTTCGACGTGCTGGCGTTCGCCGACCACCTGGTGCCGATGGTGCCGCCGCTGACCGGTGCGGCCGCCGCGGCCGCCGCCACCGAGCGGCTGCACACCGCAACCCTGGTGCTCAACAACGACTTTCGCCACCCGGTCGACACCGCACGCGAAACCGCCGGCCTGGCGGTGCTTTCCGACGGGCGTTTCGAGCTCGGCCTCGGCGCCGGACACATGAAGTCGGAGTACGACGCGGCGGGCCTCCGGTTCGACGACGCCGGGGTGCGGGTCTCCCGGCTCGAGGAGTCCGCCGCGCTGATCCGTGCGCTGCTCGACGGCGAACCGGTGGACCTCGACGGCAGGCACTACTGCGTGCGCGCCGACCCCTATCAGCTGCTGCCGGCCCCGCCGCGGCGGGTACCGCTGCTCATCGGCGGCAACGGCACCCGGGTGCTGCGGCTGGCGGGTCGCCTGGCCGACATCGCCGGTCTGGCGGGCATCACGCACAACCGCGACGCCACCGAGGTGCGGCTCACCCACTTCGGCCCGCAGGGGCTGGCGGACCGCATCGCGGTGGTCGCCGACGCCGCCGGTGACCGGTTCGAACGCATCGAGCTCAACGCGCTGATCCAGGCCGTGGTCGCCACCACCGAACCGCGTAGCGCCGCAACCGAACTCGCCGCGACGCTGCGGGTCTCCCCCGACGCGCTGCTCGAGTCGCCGTTCGTGCTGATCGGCACGCACGAGCAGATGGCCGAGGAACTCGTGCGGCGCCAGCAGCGGTTCGGCGTGTCCTACTGGACGGTGTTCGACGAGCTGCCCGGCCGTCCGTCGGCGATGCCCGACATCGCCGAGGTGATCAGGCTCCTGCGGTGACCGAGCGCAGGAAGTCCAGCATCGCGGCGGCGACGACGTCAGGCTGGTCCCGCTGCACCCAATGTGCGGCCCCGGCAACGACTTCCAGCCGCGCATCGGGGATCAACGCGGCCGCCGCCCGCGCCGCCGCCAGCGGGACGCTGGCGTCGCGGTCGCCGTGCACGATCAACACCGGACGGGGAAATCGGGGCAACCGGTCGCGGTAGTCGGTGCGCAACCGGCCGAACCGGATCTGGTCGCGCTGCCAGAAGTCCCAGGCGTCGAAGGCGTGCTCGGCGCGGGCGGCCGCGAGGACCTCGTCGACGAGCTCGGGCGGGCGCCGGGCCGGGTCGCGGATCAGCGCGGGCATCAGCGCCGTCATCACCCTGCGGTTGCGGCCGGACCAGCGGGTGGTCAGCGCGAGCAGACCGGTGCGCGCCATCACCCAGGTGCCCGCCTGCCGCAGCGCCGACAGCGTCCCCTCGGACAGTCGGTCCGTCAGCCCGTAACTGGCCAACAGCATTGCGCCGGTGACCCTCTCCGGCCGCTCGAGCACATGCCCGATCGTCAGCCCGCCGCCCAGCGACAGCCCGCCGATCGCGTAGCGGTCCAGTCCCAGCGCGTCGACGAACTCGCCCACGTAGGTGACCAGCCGCTCCTGCGTCGGGGGCCACGGCGCCGGCGGGCTGTGCCCGTAGCCGGGGTGGTCGGGCGCCAGCACACGGTAGCCGCCGGCCGCCAACCGGGGGCCGAGGTCGCCCCAGGACAGCGAGGCGCTGTCTACGCCGCCGCCGTGCAGCAGCACCACCGCGGGTGCGTCGTCGTCCCCCCAGGCGAGGTAACTGACGCTGCCCCACGGCAACCGGGCCGTCGACCGGTTCATGCCCGCGGGTGGGCCTGGTCGTGCACCGCGCGCAGCCGCGCCACCGTGACGTGGGTGTAGAGCTGGGTGGTCGCCAGCGACGAGTGCCCCAGCAGTTCCTGCACCACACGCAGGTCGGCGCCGCCCTCCAGCAGGTGCGTGGCCGCGCTGTGCCGCAGGCCGTGCGGACCGATGTCGGGGGCGCCGTCGACGGCCGAGATCGTCTGGTGCACCACGGTGCGGGCCTGGCGCGGGTCCAGCCGTCGCCCCCGCGCACCGAGCAGCAGCGCGGGTCCGGACTCCGGGGTCGCCAGCGCAGGCCGCCCCCTGTCCAGCCACGCGGTCAGCGCGTCGGCCGCGGGCGCGCCGAACGGCACGGTCCGCTGCTTGTTGCCCTTGCCGAGCACCCGCAGCACCCGCCGTGACATGTCAACATCGTCGACGTCGAGTCCGCACAGCTCGCTGACCCGGATCCCGGTGGCGTACAGCAGCTCCACGATCAGCCGGTCCCGCAACGCGAGGGGATCTCCTTGTTCGGCACCGGATTTCGCGGCGTCCATGGCGTCGAGCGCCTGGTCCTGGCGCAGCACCGCGGGCAGGGTGCGGTGGGCCTTGGGCACCTGCAGCCGCACCGCGGGATCGGTGGCGAGCAGTCCGCGCCGCACCGCCCAGGCGGTGAACGTCTTGACCGCCGAGGTGCGCCGCGCCAGTGTCGTGCGCGCCGCCCCGGCGGCGGCTTGGGCGGCCAGCCAGGATCGCAGCCTCGGCAGGGTCAGCCCCGCCAGTCCGGCGTCGTCACCGACGAACTCGAACAGCGACCGCAGGTCGCCGAGATACGCGCGACGGGTGTGCTCGGAGCGGCCCCGGTGCAGCGCGAGGTACTCGTCGAACTCCTCGAGGACGGCATCCACGGCCCCTACCGTGGCAGATCGGGCGGCGGCCGGTCAGCGGACGCGCCGCAGCGTGTCCGGAGTGAGATCTGCCAGCGTGGGATAGCCGTCGACGGCCATGGTCAGGTCGGCTTCGGCGAGCAGGGTGCGCAGCACGTGCACCACCCCGTCGACGCCGCCGAGCGCCAGGCCGTAGGGATAGGGCCGGCCGATCCCGACGGCGGTGGCGCCCAGCGCCAGCGCCTTGACGATGTCGGCGCCGCTGCGTATCCCGGAGTCGAACAGCACCGGAAGCCCGTCGGCCGCCGCCACCACGTCGGGCAGGCAGTCGAGGGCGGCCAGCCCGCCGTTGGCCTGCCGGCCGCCGTGGTTGGAGCAGTAGATGCCGTCGACGCCGCCGTCCTTGGCGCGCCGCACGTCGTCGGGGTGGCAGATGCCCTTGACGATCAGCGGCAGGTCGGTCAGCGACCGCAGCCACGGCAGGTCATCCCAGGTCAGAGGGTTTCCGAACACGGAGACGAACTGCAGCACGGCGGCCTGCATGTTCTCCTCGGGCGGCTGGGCCAGCTTGGCGCGGAACACCGGGTCGCTGGTGTAGTTGGCCAGGCAGTAGCCGCGCAGCTGCGGGAAGTTCGAGGTGGACAGGTCGCGGGGCCGCCAGCCGGTCACCCAGGTGTCCAGGGTGACGATGATGCCCTTGTAGCCGGCGGCCTCGGCGCGGTGCACGAGGCTGGCGGCCAGGTCCCGGTCGGTCGGGGTGTAGAGCTGGAAGAACCCGGGGGTGTCGCCGAGTTCGGCGGCGACGTCCTCGAGCGGGTCCTGGGTCAGGGTGGACACCACCAGCGGCACACCGGTGCGTGCGGCGGCGCGAGCGGCGGCGAGGTCGCCGTGGTGGTCCTGTGAGCAGATCCCGAGCACCCCGATCGGAGCCATGAACACCGGCGACGCAAGTTTGAGCCCGAACAGGTCGATGGACAGGTCGCGTTCGCGGCTGGCCCGGAACATGCGCGGGATCAGACCCCAGGTGTCGAATGCGCTGCGGTTGAGCCGCTGGGTGTGCTCGTCGCCGGCGCCGCCCGCGACGTAGGAGTACACCCACGGCGGCATCGCGGCTTCAGCCTTGGCCTCCCACTCGGCGAAGGTCATCGGCCATTTCGGCACCACGCCGGACAGGCCCTGAAGGTAGATCTCGAACTGGTAGTCGCCGAACGCCATGGCGTTAGCTTGCCAGTCAGTCGCCCTGGGTGGCCTCGGCTTCCTTGAGTTGACGCTTCCACTCCCGGAACGTCTCCTCGGTGCGCCCGCGCCGCCAGTATCCGGAGATCGAGGACGCCCACTTGGCGTCGACGCCGCGTTCCTTGCGGATGTAGGGCCGCAGGTTGTGCATCACGGCCTGCGCCTCGCCGTGGATGAACACCTGCACCTGGCCCGGCAGCCACGGGCACTCCTTGACCGCCGCGATCAGCGGGGCGTGGTCACCGGCCTGGTCGTCGGGCACCAGGTCGGCGCGGCCACCGCGGTAGATCCAGTGCAGTTCGACGCCGTCGGGCCTGGTCAGCTCCAGCTCGTCCTCGGGACCGGCCACCTCGATGAAGACGTGGCCGATCGCGTTGTCGGGCAACGCTTCCAGCGCGGCGCTGATCGCGGGGATGGCGGCCTCGTCCCCGGCCATCAGGTGCCAGTCGGCGGCCGGGTCGGGTGCGTAGGCGCCGCTGGGTCCCATCAGGTAGGCGGGCTGGCCGGGCTGGGCCGCGACGGCCCACGGGCCGGCGACACCGTGCTCGCCGTGGATGACGAAGTCGATGCAGATCTCGCGGCGCTGCGGGTCGGCGCGCCGCACCGTATAGGTCCGCACGGTGGGCCGCTTCTCCTGCGGCAGCTCCGAGAAGCTGTCGATGGTCAGCGGCTGCGGCAGGCTCGCGACGTCGATCCCGGGGTCGACGATGACGAGCTTGACGTAGGCGTCGGTGAACTCGTTGGGGGTGAACGTGTCGAACCCGGGACCGCCGAGCACCAGCCGGAGCATGTGCGGGGTCAACTGCTCGCTGCGGACCACCTCGAAGGTGTGTATCGGACGGCCTGCCACGTGTTCCTCCAGACGTTCGGCCGACGGTCCGCCGGCCGGCTTTCGACTATACGAGCGGGGTGACCGACCCGGTCTCTTACCTGGCGAGCACCGAGGCCGCGACCTTCGGGGTCCAGTCGGTCTTGACGATCCCGAAGTTGGCCTCGCGGTCGTCGCGGTCAGCGGAGTCGGTGTCGCGGATGCAGAAGATGAACGCCGGCCCACTGTAGGGGGTCTGCGCGGCCTTGCGCAGCCCGTCGACGATCTGCTTGGCCTGCTCCTGCTCGCTGACACCCTCCGCGGACGGCGCGCTGGTCGGTGCGCCCATCTCCGTCATCCAGATCTTCTTGTCGCCGTCGCCGTTGGCGACCATCAGTGCACGCACCCGTTCGACGTCGGACCAGCCGTTGAGGGTGTCGGCCTGCAGCCCGTGAGGGAAGACGTACGGGTGCATGGCCATGGCGTCGAAGTACCCCTTGGCGCCGCGTTCATACATCTCGGCGACGAACGTGGGCGGCGCATCCGGCGCGAAGGCGGGGCTCAGACCGCCGGCGATGACGGTGCTGTGCGGCTGCACCTCCTTGACCGCGGGATAGGCGGCCTTGAGCAGTTCGGTGTAGCCCTCGGCGCGGTCACCCAGGTAGCCCCAGAACAGCGGCAGGTTCGGTTCGTTCCAGATCTCCCAGTTGCTGACCCGGTCGCCGAAGCGCTTGACGACAGTCTTGACGAAACTGGCGAACACCTCGGGATCGGTTGGCGGGCCGGTGAAGTAGACGCCCGGGGCGCGCGCCCAGTCGGGGCTGTAGCCGATGAGGCCGAGCACCCGGATGCCGCGGTCGAGGGCGCCGTTGATCCAGTGATCGACGTAGCCCCAGTTGTAGGCGCCGGGCATGGGTTCGACGCGGCTCCAGTCGATGAACACCCGCAGCCACGACGCCCCGGTGCGGGCCATCACGTCGAGCTCCCCCTCGGCCTCGTCCCAGCTCATCCACGTCATGGGGGCGCCGACGCTGAACCCGTACCCGTCGGCAGGTGCGACGACCTCGGCGCGGGCTACGGCCGGCGCAGCGGTCAGCGTCGCCGCGACCAGCCACCCCACGACGGCGAACCCGGCGATCACCCTGCTCAACGGCCTGCGCATGGCGCCAACCTACCGGAGAGCGTTCAGCAACCTCACAGCCAGCAAACGCTGGGGGTTACAGTTCGAGACCGCGCAGCACGATCTGCAGGCCGCGCCGGAACTCGTCGGCGGCGCTGACCGCGCGGGCCGCCCCCGCGGTCTGCGACAGCAGTGGGAACTCGTCGGCGGGCAGGTCGGCGAGCGCGCGCGTACCCGGACCGGACAACGGGCTGTAGTGGTCGACCTCGAGTGCGCCGAAGACGTAGGCCAGCAGCGTGCGGAACGCGTACACCCGCCGCTTGCCGGTGTAGCCGGCGTCGGCGAGCACCCGCAGCACCGTCTCGCCCCACCGCATCGCGGCGGGTGCGCGGTGCCGGTGGGCGAGCACCAGAGGCGTGACGGCGGGGTGTTGCGCGGTGGCGTCACGCACCCGGTCGGCCAGCACCGAGATGCGGTGCCGCGCGGACCCGCCCGGCATGCGCAGGTCGATCTTGTCGAGGACGAGGTCGACGACCATCGCCTCGAGTTCGTCGCGGTCGGCGACATAGCGGTACAGCGACATCGTGCCGATGCCCAGGCGGCGCGCGACCGTGCGCATCGACAACGCGGTCAGGCCGTCGGTGTCGACGACCTCGAGGGCGGCGGCGGCGATCTGCCGGTGGGTCAGCGAGCGTTGGCGTGGCATGGCGGTTGACAGCGTACACCGTACGCCATAGCGTGGCCGTTAGCGTACAGCGCACGCTAACGATCACCAGGAGCCGCCATGCACCCGCCCACCACCATCGACAGAACCGAATTCCACGCTGTCACCGGCGAACTCGTACCCGTGCCCGATCCCGAGCGGCTGGTACACCTGCAGTTCCGCCGGTTCGCCGGCTGCCCGATCTGCAATCTGCATCTGCGGACGTTCGTCAACCGCCACGACGAGATCGACCGTGCCGGCATCCGCGAGGTGGTGTTCTTCCACTCCCCTGCCGACGAACTCGTCGAGCACACCGCCGATCTGCCGTTCGCGACCGTCGCCGACCCGGACAAGGTCATCTACCGCCGCTTCGGCGTCGAGTCCGGTGCCCGCGCCCTGCTGGACCCGCGCAGCTGGTCCGCGATCATCCGCGGTATCGCGCTGACCTCGCTGGGCCGGTTCCGCGCCCCGTCGGTACGGCAGCCGGGCGGACGGCTCGGGCTTCCCGGCGATTTCCTGATCGCACCGGACGGCACGGTGCTCGCGGCCAGGTACGGCCGTCACGCCGACGACCAGTGGTCCGTGGACGAGGTGCTGGCACACGCCGCACACCGGTGACGGCCGTCCGCGACGTCATCCGCGCGCCAGCTTCCACCGCCCGTCGCGGTTCACCACCAACCCCTGGGCCTCCAGGCCGGCCAGCGGTCCGAGCACCTGACGAACCGGCAGTCCCGAAGCCACCGCCACCTCCTCCGCGGTGCGCCCACCACGGCCGGGCAGCGCCTCGTACACCCGCTTCTCGGTGTCGCTGAGCACGTCCAGCGGCGAGGAGGGCCGCTCCTGCTCGGAGGCCAGTTCGCCGATACGACCGGCGTATTCGACGACCTCCTCGGCCCGCGTGACGATGTGCGCACCGCCGCGCAGCAGCGCGTGGCAGCCCACCGATGCCGCCGAGGTGATCGGTCCCGGCACCGCACACACCGGCCTGCCCAGCGCCCGCGCCCACGCCGCGGTGTTGGCCGCTCCGCTGCGGGCACCCGCCTCCACCACCACCGTCACCCCCGCCAGCGCGGCCACCAGCCGGTTACGGGTCAGGAAGCGGTGCCGCGCGGGCCGGATACCCGGCGGGTACTCGCTGAGCACCAGGCCACGCTCGGTGATGCGCCGCAGCAGCCCCGCGTGCCCCGCCGGATACGGCACGTCGAGGCCGCACGCCAGCACCGCCACGGTCACCTCCTCGGCGGCCAGCACCGCCCGGTGCGCCGCCCCGTCGATGCCGTACGCGCCACCGGAGACGACGGCGACCTCATGCGCGGCCAGCCCGGTCGCCAGATCGGCCGCGACGAACTCCCCGTAGGAGGTGGCCGCCCGGGTTCCGACCAGCGCCGCGGCGCGGTAGGCGATCTCGTCGAGCGCCGCAGGCCCGAGCGCCCACAACACCAGCGGCGGATGTGCCCGCGGCCCCAGCCGCTCGGGCGCACCGCCGAACCCGGCGAAGGCCAGCAGCGGCCACTCGTCGTCCTCGATGGTGACCAGCCGCCCGCCCAGCCGATCCAGGACATCGAGATCTGCTGCCGCGCAATCAATGTCACGACGAGCCTCGGCCTGCCGGTTGACCTCGTCGCCCGCCTCCCCACGGCGGACCCGTTCGGCGGCCTCGACCGCGCCCACCCGCGACACCAGCGCGGTCAGTGCCGGACACGGGGGTTCGACCACCCGCGACAGATACGCCCACGCCGTGGCCTCATCATCGGTCATCGCTGCCCTCCCTGCCGGAAACTCAGTGCGGTGGTGACGTCTTCGCGCAGCGGCGTGGTGCGCCCGGCCAGATCGGCCAGCGTCCACGCGACACGCAGGGTGCGGTCCATGCCGCGGACGCTGATCGTGCCGCGGTTGACCGCGTCGTCCAGCGGCCTGGTCACATTCGGCGACAGCCGGAACCGGCGGCGCAGCAGCGACCCGCTCACCTCCGCGTTGGTGCGGATGCCGTACGGGCGCCACCGTTCGACGGCGGCGGCGCGGGCGGCCAACACGCGTTCGCGGACAACAGCCGTCGACTCACCGTCCTCAGCGGTGGCGACACCGGCGCGCAGCGGGTTCATCCGCACGTGCAGGTCGACGCGGTCCAGCAGCGGACCGGACAACTTGCCCAGATACCGGCGTTTCTCCTGGCCGGTGCACACACAGTCACGCGGGTCCGGCCGCGCGCACGGACACGGGTTGGCCGCCAGCACGAGCAGGAACCGGGCCGGATAGCACGCCACCCCGTCGCGCCGCGCGATACGGATCTCCCCTTCCTCCAGGGGCGTCCGCAGCGCCTCGAGGACGTGCGGCGCGATCTCGGCGCACTCGTCGAGGAACAGCACCCCGCGGTGGGCCCGGCTGATCGCGCCCGGCCGCGCCAGCCCGGACCCGCCGCCCACCATCGACGCGAGACTGGCCGTGTAGTGCGGTGCGACGAACGGCGGCCGGGTGATCAGCGGCGTGCTCCCGGACAGCAGCCCGGCCACCGAGTGGATCGCGGTGACCTCCAACGCCTCGGGTTCCGTCAGCGCCGGCAGCAGTCCCGGAAGCCGCTGCGCCAGCATCGTTTTCCCGATACCCGGCGGCCCCGTCAGCATAAGGTGGTGGCCACCGGCGGCGGCCACCTCGACGGCGAAGCGGGCCTGGCTCTGCCCGACGACGTCGGCGAGGTCCGGGATCTGCTCCGGCGCCGAGGGGGCGGACTCGACGCGCGGCTCCAGCCCGCCCTTCCCCCTGATCCACGCGCGCAACTGGTTCAGCGTGCGCACGCCCCACACGTCGATACCGTCGATCAGGCTGGCCTCGGCCAGGTTCTCGGCCGGCACCACCACCGTGGACCAGCCCTCCCGCTTGGCGGCCGCCACCGCGGGCAGGATGCCGTTGACCGGGCGGACGCGTCCGTCGAGCGCCAGCTCGCCCAGCAGCACGGTGTTCTCCAGCCGCGGCCAGCGTTTGTCGGCGGCCGCTGAGAGCACCGACATCGCGAGGGCCAGGTCGTACACGGACCCGACCTTCGGCAGCGTCGCCGGCGACAGCGCGAGCGTGAGCCGGGTCTTGGGCCAGTCGTCCCTGCCGCCGTTGGTGATCGCCGCGCGCACCCGGTCGCGGGACTCCTTGAGCGCCGCGTCGGGCAGGCCGACCAGATGCACCCCGGGCAGCCCGCCCTCGATGTGCGCCTCGATCTCGACGATCTGCCCGTCGAGTGCGCGCACCGCCACCGAGTACGCCCGCCCCAACGCCACCTACCTCACCCCCTGCTGGGCCACACCGTTGGTCATGTCAGCCACGGTGACCGCACCCGCCGACAGCGCCCGGCCGCAAGCGGCGGTTCATCCCCAACCGCGATTTCATCCACAGGCGCACCTGGGTTCATCCGACGGCTCATCCGGAGGTTCATCCGACCGCGCGCAGGTGGATGATCTCGGGCGTCTTCTGCCTGCCGATCCGCACGCCGACGACGTCGATGCGCACCGCGTCCCAGCGGGTGTCCTGGCTCGCCAGCCACAGCCCGGCCAGCCGGCGCAGCCGCCGCACCTTCTGCGGGGTGACCGCCTCCTCCACCCCACCGAACCGGTCGCTGGTGCGGGTCTTCACCTCCACGAACACCACGGCGCGGCGCGCGTCGTCGGCGGCGATGATGTCGAGTTCGCCGTACCGGCAGCGCCAGTTGCGCGCCACCACCCGCAGCCCCTGCGCCTGCAGGTGCTCGACAGCGAGTTGCTCTCCCAGGGCGCCGATCTCGGCGCGGGTCCACGATGTCATGCCCCGACGGTGGGCGCGGCGACCGACAACGCAGCCGCGCCGGCCGGGTGTTGTCCCCAACCGCGGCTTCATCCCCAGGGTGATCCCCAGGGGTTTCGTCACCGTCAAAATCCGGGTATCCGCCGGCATGACCGAGAAGTCCCTGACCGGGGTCGCCGACCGCGCGACCGACAGCGATGCCTTCGAGTACACCGCCCGCGCCGGGTTCGCGGTCAGCGGTGTGCTGCACCTGCTGATCGGCTACCTGATCGTGCGCATCGCGCTCGGGTCCGGTAGTGCCGGTCAATCAGGTTCCGGCCAGTCGGGGGCCGACCAGTCGGGTGCGCTGGCCACACTCGGCCAACAGACCGGCGGGGCGATCCTGCTGTGGGCGGTCGCGGTCGGACTGGCCGCGCTCGGGCTGTGGCGCGTCGCCGAGGCGATCGTCGGCGCCAAGCCCGGCGAGGGCGCCGGTACCCACCGCGACGACACCCCGGCCTGGAAACGCGGCAAGTCGATCGCCCTGGCGCTCGTCAACTTCTCGATCGCACTGTCGGCGGTGCGCTACGCCACCGGCAGCGGTCAGCAGAGCAGTGAGCAGAACGCCGGGCTCAGCGCCCAGATGATGTCCTCCGGCTGGGGCAAGGCGGTGCTGATCGCGGTCGGGCTCGGGGTGATCGGCGTGGGCGGCTACCACGTCTACAAGGGCGTCACCCAGCGGTTCTTCAAGGACCTGCGCGTCGGCCCCCACACTGAACACGGCACTGCAATCACCGCGCTCGGCGTCGTCGGATACACGGCCAAGGGTCTGGCACTGGCCGGCGCGGGTGTGCTGGTCATCGTCGCCACCCTGCAGGCCGACCCCGCCAAGGCCACCGGGCTCGACGCCGCGGTCAAGACCCTCGGTCAGGCCCCCTTCGGCAGGATTCTGCTGCTTTTCGCCGCGGCCGGGATCGCCGCCTTCGGGGCGTACAGCTTCGTGCGCGCCCGCCACGGCCGCATGTGACGGTCATGTGACGGACGTCGCCTCGCGTCGCCGGCCCGCCGGGCAGGCAATCCCGCCCTGCCCCGGGAGAGTATGTTGATTAGGCAACCCTCAGCTAAGAGACGCGATGTGACCTGCGGAAAGGACCGGAATGCAGCCACGGTGGACAAGGATTGCCGCAGTTGTTTCGACTCTCGCCGTGGTGGCCGGTGCCACCGCCTGCTCCAGCTCCGAGGACAGCGATGAGCTGCTGATCTACAACGCCCAGCACGAGTCGCTGACCAAGGAGTGGATCGAGGCCTTCACCGAGGAGACCGGCATCAAGGTCACCTACCGTCAGGGCGGTGACACCGAGCTGGGCAACCAGCTGGTCGCCGAGGGTGAGGCGTCGCCGGCCGACGTCTTCCTGACCGAGAACTCCCCCGCCATGGCCGCCGTCGAGGACGCCGGGCTGTTCGCCGAACTGGACGCCGAGACCCTCGACCAGGTGCCGCCGCAGTACCGACCGCCGACCGGCGCCTGGACCGGTGTCGCCGCACGCACCACCGTGTTCGTCTACAACAAGGACCGGCTGACCCCCGACCAGCTGCCCAAGTCGATGCTGGACCTGCAGCGCCCGGAATGGAAGGGCCGCTGGGGCGCCCCGCCGGCCAAGGCCGACTTCCAGGCGATCGTCGCCGCGCTGCTGCAGCTCGAGGGTGAGCAGGCGACCGCCGAGTGGCTGGCCGGGATGAAAGAGAACGCCAAGCTCTACAACAACAACATCGACACGCTCAAGGCGGTCAACGCCGGCGAGGTCGACGGCGGCATCATCTACCACTACTACTGGTTCCGCGATCAGGCCGAGACCAAGGAGATCAGCGGCAACACCGCGCTGCACTACTTCAAGAACGAGGATCCCGGCGCGTTCATCAGCCTGTCCGGCGGCGGTGTGCTCAAGTCGAGCAAGAAGCCCGAAGAGGCCCAGCAGTTCATCAAGTTCGTGACCAGCCGCGCCGGTCAGGAGGTGCTGGAGAAGGGCACCTCGTACGAGTACCCGGTCGCCAGCGGGGTGCCCGCCAATCCCGCCTTGCCGCCGCTGGATTCGCTGCAGGCGCCGAAGGTGGATCCCTCGACGCTGGACGAGAAGAAGGTCACCGAGCTGATGACCCAGGCAGGTCTGTTGTAGGTGGCAGTTCCCACCGTCGCGACGCCCGCCGCCGCGCCGGCCGCACGGTCGGCCGGCGGCACCCGGCCCGGCCCTCTGGTCTCCGCGCTCGTCGCGGTCCTGGTGGCCGCGACCGGTATTCCGCTCGGCTATGTGGTGTGGGGCGTCGTGTCGGTCGGCTGGGACCGGGCCTACGAGCTGGTGGTGCGGCCCCGCGTGGCAGAGCTGCTCGTCAACACCGTCGCGCTGATGGCGGTCACCGTCCCGCTGTGCGTGGTGCTCGGTGTCGGGGTGGCCTGGCTGGTGGAGCGCACCGATCTGCCCGGACGCGCGTTCTGGCGGCCGTTGTTCGTTGCCCCGCTTGCCGTTCCGGCGTTCGTGAACAGCTACGCGTGGGTCAGTGTGGTGCCGTCGCTGCACGGGCTGTGGGCCGGGGTGCTGGTCACCACGCTGTCGTACTTCCCGTTCATGTATCTGCCGGTCGCGGCGACGCTGCGCCGGCTCGACCCCGCGGTGGAGGAGTCGGCGCGCGCTCTGGGGTCGAGCACCGCCGGCGTGTTCTTCCGCGTGGTACTCCCCCAGCTGCGGTTGGCGATCCTCGGTGGCGGACTGCTGATCTCGCTGCACCTGCTCGCCGAGTACGGCGCGTTCGCGATGGTGCGCTTCGAGACGTTCACCGTGGCGATCTTCCAGCAGTTCCAGGTGACGTTCGACGGTGCCGCCGGCAGCATGCTCGCCGGGGTGCTCGTGCTGCTGTGTGTGGTGCTGCTGGTCGCCGAGGCGGTGGCGCGGGGCAGCGTGCGCTTCGCCCGCATCGGATCCGGGGCACCCCGGGCGGTGACGCCGATTCACCTGCGCGCCGGCGCGATCCCCGCCTCCCTGGCGCTCGCCGGGCTGGCGGTGCTGGCGATCGGCGTGCCGCTGTGGACCCTGCTGCGCTGGCTGTGGATCGGCGGCGCCGCGGTGTGGGACGTCGCCGACATCGCCGACTCGCTGGGCCAGACGATCGGGCTGGCGGCGGCGGCCGCGGCGCTCACCACCGTGCTGGCCTACCCGGTCGCCTGGGTCGCGGTGCGCTCCAGCGGTTTTCTGGCCCGCGCCGTCGAAGGCGCCAACTACGTGACCAGTTCACTGCCGGGCATCGTCACCGCGCTGGCGCTGGTCACGGTCGCGATCCACCTGGTCCGCCCGCTGTATCAGAGCCTGCCGCTGATCGTGTTCGCCTACGTGCTGCTGTTCATGCCGCGGGCGCTGGTCAACGTCCGCGCCGGTCTGGCCCAGGTGCCGACCGGCCTCGAGGAGGCGTCGCGGTCGCTCGGCGTGTCACCGTCGCAGACGTTTCTGCGCGTGACGCTGCGCCTGACCGCCCCCGCCGCCGCCTCGGGCGCGGCGCTGGTGTTCGTCGCCGTCGCCACCGAGCTCACCGCCACCCTGCTGCTGGCGCCGACGGGCACCAACACGCTCGCGATGCGCTTCTGGTCGCTGTCCAGCGAGCTCGCCTACGCGGCGGCGGCCCCCTACGCACTGACACTGATCATCCTGGCGATCCCGGTGACGCTCATCCTGTTCCGGCAGTCGACGAAAGCGGCGGCATTGTGAGCATCCTCGAAACCCGCGGTCTGACGAAGTCGTTCGGCGACCACACGGTGCTCGACCACGTCGACCTCGACGTGCCGTCGGGCTCCATCACCGCCGTCGTCGGCGCGTCCGGCTGCGGAAAGACCACCCTGCTGCGGCTGATCGCCGGATTCGAACAACCCGACGCCGGCACCATCACCATCGCCGGCCGACAGGTCGCCGGTCCCGGCGGATCCGTTCCGGCGCACCGCCGTGCGGTCGGATACGTCGCCCAGGACGGGGCCCTGTTCCCGCACCTGACCGTCGGCCAGAACATCGCCTACGGGCTCAAGGGCGCCATGCGCCGCGCCGACGTCCGCGCCCGCGTCGCCGAACTGCTCGAAACCGTCTCGCTGGACCCGTCATTCGCGTCGCGCCGGCCGCACCAGCTGTCCGGCGGCCAGCAGCAGCGGGTGGCGTTGGCGCGGGCGCTGGCCCGCAAGCCCGCGGTGATGCTGCTCGACGAACCGTTCAGCGCGCTGGACACCGGCCTGCGCGCCTCCACCCGGAAAGCCGTGGCGTCGTTGCTGATCGAGGCCGGGGTCACCACACTGCTGGTCACCCACGACCAGGAGGAGGCGCTGTCGATCGCCGACCAGGTCGCGGTCATGCGCGACGGGCGCTTCACCCAGGTCGGTCCCCCGCAGCAGGTGTACCGGCAACCGCACGACGTGTTCACCGCCGCGTTCCTCGGCGACTGCATCTCGTTGCCGTGCACGATCGCCGCGGGTGTCGCCGAATGCGCGCTGGGCAGGATCCCGGTGACCGGCGACGACGGCCCGGCCACGCTGCTGCTGCGGCCCGAACAGCTGGTCGCCACCGCGGTGTCCGACGCCGAGGGCCACGACGGGTTGGGCACCGTGATGGCCGTCGAGTTCCTCGGCCACGACGTGCTGCTGACCGTCGACCTCACCGGGGACACCGGACCGGTCGTGGTGCGCCAGCACAGCCTCGACCCGCCGCCGGTGGACGCCAAGGTGCGGCTGGAGGTCCGTGGAAGCGGGGTGGCGGTGCGATGAGCCCGCTGCTCGACCACCTCCGCCGCCACGCGGACAACGTTGCGGTCCACACCGATTCGCTGCAGCTGAGCTACGCCGAGCTCGCCGACCGGGTCCAGACCGCGGCCGCGGCGCTCGGGGACAGTCGCCGGCTGGTGCTGCTGGAGACCCGCAACGACGTCGACACCCTGGTGCACTACCTCGCCGCGCTCGCCGGCCGCCACGTCGTACTCCCGGTGCCCGCCGGACGTGACCACGACGCGCTGCTGCACACCTACGACCCTGACACCGTGATCAGCGGCGGCGTCGTCGCGCACCGCCACGGCACCGGCACCCACCGGTTGCACGAGGATCTCGCGATGGTGATGTCGACGTCGGGCAGCACCGGCTCCCCCAAGCTGGTGCGGTTGTCGTACACCAACCTGACCTCCAACGCCCGCGCCATCGCCGAGTACCTCGGCATCGACGAGACCGACGTCGCCGCAACGACTCTGCCGCTGTCCTACTGCTACGGGCTGTCGGTGGTCAACAGCCACCTGATCCGCGGCGCCGGGCTGATCCTGACCGATCTGTCGGTCACCGACGAGCAGTTCTGGGAACTGTTCCGCCGCCACCGCGGCACCTCGTTCGCCGGGGTGCCCTACACCTTCGACCTGTTGGACCGGGCGGGCTTCGCCACGATGGACCTGCCGCACCTGCGATATGTCACCCAGGCGGGCGGCCGGATGCCGCCCGAGCGGGTCCGCCAGTTCGCCGGCTACGCCCGCGACGGCGGCTGGAAGCTGTTCGTGATGTACGGCGCCACCGAGGCGACCGCCCGGATGGCCTATCTGGCAC
>Ga0180222_1000295_pt1 | contig 79814 bp, 71 predicted proteins | sample eDN5th37CKraftOP_FD_151336 | JGI IMG/M metagenome (GOLD analysis project Ga0180222, IMG submission 151336) | Enriched Organic Plus compost microbial communities from Emeryville, California, USA - eDNA 5th pass 37_C Kraft OP (version 2) (version 2) ... | reverse complement strand
CGGCGTCGGCCTGCAGGAACTGCGCGCCGACCTTGGCGGCACGGCCGGCGAGCTCCTTGCACGCCATCGACACCGCGCCGCCGGCCATCACCATGCAGCGCGAGCCCCAGGTGCCGGTGGAGTAGGGCGTCATCGCGGTGTCGCCGTGCACCACCTTGATGCGCGCGACGTCGATGCCGAGGATTTCGTTGGCGACCTGCGCCAGCGTCGTCTCCAGGCCCTGGCCGTGCGAATGCACGCCGACGCGCAGCTCCAGCCCGCCGTCGGGCGTGAGCCGCGCCGTCGCCTGCTCGAAGCCCGGCACCATCGGGATGCCCCAGCCGTGATAGACCGAAGTGCCGTGCGAGGACTGCTCGCAATAGATCGCAAGCCCCACGCCGATCAGCCGGCCATCGGGCTCGCCGCGCCGCTGCCGCTCGCGCACGCCGGCGATGTCGATGGCGGCGACGGCACGGCGCAGCGCCTCGGGATAGTCGCCGCTGTCGAACCACTTCTTGGTGATGTTGGTGAACGGCATCTGCTGCGGCTTGACCAGGATCTTGTCGCGCACGACGTGCGGCTCGACGCCGGCCTCGCGCGCGATCGCATCGAGCACCAGCTCCAGCGCGAAGCAGACGCCGGTGCGCGCGACGCCGCGATACGGCAGGATCGGGCACTTGTTGGTGGCGACCGACCAGGTGCGGCAGCGATAGGAGGGAAAGTCGTAAGGACCGGGCAGGATGCTCGCCACCTGCGCCGCTTCGAGGCAGGCGGAGAACGGGTAGGAGGAATAGGCGCCGGAATCGACCACGGCCTCGCAGTCGATGCCGAGCAGCGTGCCGTCGCGCTCGGCATAGCCGGTGATCGTGTAATGGTGCTCGCGGCAATTGGCGCCGGCGGTCAGGTGCTCGCGGCGGTCCTCGATCCAGCGCACCGGATAGCCGCGCTGCATCGCCAGCCAGGCGATGCAGACCTCCTCGGTCAACAGGATGCCCTTGTAGCCGAAGCCGCCGCCGACATCCGGCGCGATGACGCGCACCTGCGCTTCGTCGAGCCCGAGGCATTCGGACAGGCCGGTGCGCACGATATGCGGCATCTGGCAGGCGGAATAGAGCGTGAGCTGTTCGAGCCGCGTGTCCCACAACGCGACGGCGCCGCGCCCTTCGAGCGGCGCCATGCACTGCCGCGAGGTGCGGATCTCGCGCGTCACCTTGATCGGCGCGGCCAGCGCCTTCTCGAAATTGATGTCGACGAAGGTCTCGAGGAAGACGTTGTCGCCCCAGTGCTCGTGCACCAGCGCCGGCGGCGCGGTGCGGGCGGCGAGCATGTCGTGCACGGCGGGCAGCTCTTCGAGCTCGATGCGCACCGCGGCCGCGATGTCCTCGGCCTGCGCCCGGGTCGGCGCCACGCACATGGCCAGCGGCTCGCCGACGAAGCGCGCCTTGTCGGAGGCGAGGCAGTATTGATCGGACGGCTTGAAGCCGCGCAGGCCGGAAACGGCGCGGATCGGCTTCACGCCGGTCAGGTCGGCGGCGGTGAACACCGCGCCCCGATACCGCTCCGGAATGTCGGCGGCGCCGACCCGCGCATGGGCCAGCGGGCTGCGGACGAAGGCCACGTCCTGCATGCCGGCGAAGCGCAGGTCGGCGACGAACTGACCGCGGCCGCGCAGCAATCTGTCATCCTCCTTGCGGAGAACCCGCGCACCGACACCCTGACCCGTCACCCGTCCGCTCCTCTGCTGCCGCCGCCGGCAGCAACAACAATGTCTATCATCCTAATCTTAGTATCATGAGGGGTGCAACCGCTTCGAGCAGTTGCCGCGCTGTCCCCGCACGCGAAATGATTGCTTGCGCGCCTCAAGATTCTGTCTTCCTATTGATAGAATAACAGAGGCAACGGCTCCCCGGCGCTCGGCGCTCCGGAAGGAAGCGTCGCTCACGCATTGGACCGGTCGCGGCACCGCGGGCGGCGACACGAAGGGGGGATTATGCAGCCTGATCTGTGGCGGTGGAACGCTGTCGATCTGGCGGCAGCCATCCGACAGCGGACGGTGTCCGCCCGCGACGCGGTGATGAGCTGCCTCGCGCGTCTCGACGCGGTCAATCCCGCCATCAACGCCGTGGTCGATCCGCTGCACAAGGAGGCGCTGGCGGCCGCCGATGCCGCCGACAAGGCGGTGCGGCAGGGCGCGCCGCTCGGGCCGCTGCATGGCGTGCCGGTCACCGTCAAGATCAATGTCGATTATGCCGGCCGCGCCACCACCAACGGCATCGTCGCGTTCAAGGACGCCATCGCGCCCGCCGACAGCGCCGTGGTCGCCAATCTGCGCAAGGCCGGCGCCATCATCATCGGCCGCACCAACGTGCCGGGTTTCTCCACGCGGCTGTTCACCGACAACGACCTGCACGGACGCACCTACAATCCCTGGGACCGCGGCCGCACCCCCGGCGGCTCGAGCGGCGGCGCCGCGGCCGCGGTGGCGGCCGGTATCGGCGCGATCGGCCACGGCAACGACCGCGCCGGCTCGATCCGTTTTCCGGCCTATGCCTGCGGCGTCTCCGGTCTGCGCCCGTCGCCCGGCCGCATCCCGGAATTCAATCCCGGCACCAAGGAGGAACGCAAGCTCGCCTCGCAGCTCACCAATACGCAGGGACCGCTGACGCGCAGCGTCGCCGATGCGCGGCTCGCCTTCCAGGCCATGGCGGCGCAGGATATCCGCGACCCGTGGTGGCTGCCCGGCCTCGATGCGCCGCCGGCATTGTCGCAGCCGTGCCGCGTCGCGCTGTTCGCGGACATGCCGGAAGGCAAGACCGATCCGGCCGTGGCTGACGTGCTGCGCAACGCGGCCGCCTGGCTCGCCGACGCCGGCTACCAGATCGAGGAGGCGTCGCCGCCGCATTTCGCCGAAGCCGCGCATCTGTTCTGGGATCTGCTGATGAGCGAGGAGCGCGCCTCCTCCGACAAGGAGACGGCGGCGTCGACCCGCGCCATCGAGCTCTATGGCGACGAGGCGGTCAAGCGCAACCGCCACGGCACGCTCGCCTATGCCAACCCGCTGAGCTACGAGGACTATATCCGCGGCCTGACGCGGCGGACCACCATCCTGCGGGACTGGCTGATGTTCCTCGAGCGCTTCCCGGTCCTGCTGATGCCGGTGTCGGCGCAGCCGCCCTTCGTCATCGACTACGACCAGCGCGGCGACGCCGCGGTGCGCGAGACGCATCTGGCGCTGCAGCCGTCGATCGCGGTGTCGCTGATGGGCCTGCCGTCGCTGGCGGTGCCGGTCGCGCTGCACCAGGGCATCCCGCTCGGCGTGCAGCTCGTCGCATCGCGCTTCGAGGAGGAGCGCTGCTTCGCCGCCGGCACGGTGATCGAACGCCACGCGCCGCTGAAGACGCCGATCGATCCGGTCGGCGCTCCCGCGGCGCGGCCCTGACGGGACCGTCACGCGTGTCCCGGGCACCTCTCCGCAGCCAGGACTCCGATGTCCGAGCGTGTTTTCCCGGCTCCGGCCCGTCCCTGAAACCCGAAGACAGGAATGATCGCCATGGATGACGCGCGAGCGGACCAATCGGTCGAGCTGATTATCGGAATCGAAGAGCGGCTGCGCTGGTGGCAGAACCTGATGTACGGCGTGCAGCAGCTCACCGTCGACACCACCATCCTGATCGTCCCGATCCTGCTGGCGCGCTCGTTGCAGCTGCCGCCGGAGACCAGCGCGATGCTGGTGCAGGCCGGGCTGATCGGCGCCGGCCTCGTGACCATCGGCCAGGCGCTGTGGATCCTGAAGCTGCCGGTGCTGCAGGGACCGGCCATCGTCTTCGTCTCCGTGGTTCCGGCGGTGGTCGCGGTGAGCGGGCTCGCCGCGGCCTGGACCGGTCTGGTGATCGCCTCGCTGATCGCGGCGGTGCTGTCGCTGTTCGGCATCTGGGGCAGGCTGCGGGTGATCTTCGGCGCCGCGCCGGTCTACGGTGTGGTCATCCTGCTGGTCAGCATCATCATCGCGGGCACCATCGCCACCCAGATCGTCGGCCGGCCGGGCACGCCGACCTTCGCGCTGCCGTCGAACTTCCTGCTCGCCGCCATTCCGGTGCTGGTGGCGATGCTGGTGGTGCTGCTGATCCCGTCGAGCTTCCTGCGGCTGGCCTCGCTGCTGTTCGGCGCTGTGCTTGCCATCGCGGTGGCGATCCTGTTCGGACAGATGAGCTTCGAGGCGGTGGCGAAAGCGCCCTGGTTCGGCTTCTCCGTCCTGTTTCCGTTCGGATTCCAGTTCGATCTCGGCACCACGATCGTGATGTTCATCGCCTTCGTCGCCGACCTCGGCCAGGTGATCGGCAGCTACATTCTCGTCGGCGAGGTGATCGGCAAGCAGAAGGTCAGCGACAAGCGTATCGACGGCGGCGTGCTCACCGAAAGCATCGGCTCGGTGGTGAGCTCGGCGCTCGGCGGCCTGCCCACGGTGACCTACAACCAGAACATCGGCGCGCTGATGGTCACCGGCATCGGCAGCCGTTACGTGTTCGCGACCGCCGGCGCCATCCTGGTCGTGCTCGGCCTGTGCCCGAAGATCGGCGCGGTGATCGCCTCGATCCCCGGCCCGATCGTCGGTGGTCTGCTGCTGATCACCATCGCCATGCTGTGCATGCAGGCGATCCGCGTGCTCGGCACCATGCCGCAGACCAACGCCAACCTGTTTGCCGCCGGCATGGGCATCGTCATCGGCGTCGGCATCACCGTGCTGCCGCGCGATCTGCTGATGATGGTGCCGGAGCTGTTCCGGCCGTTCGTGTCGTCCGGCATCATCATGGGCTTCCTGGTCGCCGGCACCATCCACACGATCTTCAACGTGCTGATGAAGTCCGGCGAAGCCCAGCCGAGCAGCGCGCCGGCGGCGCACGGCTAGAGTGGCATCGCTTCGAGTTGAAGCACGCCCTCTCCTGCGCTCATTCTCGCGAACGCGGGAATCCACGCTGAAGCGTGGGTCCCGCTGTCGCGGGGACGAACGGAGGCAAAAGGGGCGGGCGTGACACTCAGCGCGCGTCGCGCTCGTCCGTGTACCAGGACGGCTTCTCCGGATAGTGCGGGCCGTCATAGATCTCGACCACGATCGTCTCCTCGTGCGCGATCGCGGGGCCGTGCACGTTGCCCTTTGGATTGCAGTAGAAGCAGCCCGGCGTCAGCACCACCTTGGTCGCGGTGTATTCGTAGCGGCCCTTCAGGCAGAACATGAACTGGTTCGACGAGTGCAGGTGCGGCTGCGGAATGCCGGCGCCCTTGTCGAACTTGATGAGCGCGATCGAGGCGCCGGTGTCCTCGTTGCGCCACAGCATCTTCTCATGGATGCCCTTCAGCGATTTCTCGCGCCACGGCATGTCGTTCGACTGGATCAGGATCTCCTCGAGACCGGGAGCGCCTTCGGGCATGTTGATCATGGCTCGCCTCGTTGCAGGACAGGATCGGAAGCCGCGGCGTCCGGCGCGCGCAGCCGCGCCCCGAATGCCGCCTCGGCATTGGTCTTGCGGATCTTGAGCTGCAGCGCCGGGTCGAGCGCGCCGAGATCGTGCGCGGCGGACGGCGCACCCATCGGGAACGGCCAGTCGCTGCCAAGCAGGATACGGTCCGCGCCGACGATGGCGATGACCGCGTCGAGGAACGCCGGCGAATGCACCAGGCTGTCGACATAGAAGCGGCGCACCGCCTGCTGCGGCGGCAGCGGCAGGTCGCCGATGCCAGGCCGCTTGGTCGCCGCGCCGCGCTGCCAGCGTCCGCACAGCGCCGCGACGCAGCCGCCGCCATGCGCCAGGATCACCTTCAGGCCGGGAAACCGGTGTAGGACGCCGGCGAACACGAGATGCGCGGCGGCGATGCTGGTCTCCACCGGATTGCCGAGCAGATTGCTGAGATAGAAGGCGTCGAGCCGCGCATCGGGCGATGCGCCGGGATGGATGAACAGCGGCAGGCCGGATTCGCTCAGCGCCTGCCACAGCGGATCGTAGCGTTCGGACGCATAGGAGAGCGCGCCGAGTTCGGTGCCGGCGACCGCGCCGGCCCAGTCGCGGCCGAGGTCCGCCGCGATGCGCGCCGCAAGCTCCGGCGCCTCGATCGGCAGATAGGCGAAGGGCCGCAGCGTGCCGCGATGCGGCTCGCACGCCGCCAGCAGGCCGTCATTGACGAGCCCGGCGTAGCTCAGCCGGTCGGCGTCCGGCAGGTCGGGACGGAACAGCGGCGGCGGCACCGACACCACCGCGCCGTCGAGTCCGTCGCTCGCCACCCGCTCGGCCAGCGCGCCGACCTGCGACAGCGGATGCAGCGGCACGCCGTGCGCGCAGATGTGCAGGGTCCGCGCATCGGCGCGCATGCCGTAGCGCTGCTGTTCGCCGGCGGCGATCACCGCGGGCGGCACGACATGGGTGTGGACGTCCCATCCGCCGAGGGCGGACGTTGGCCGCGCCGTCATCGGAACCTGCTCTGGGACATGCAACCTCCGGCGCTCGGATCAGACCGTCCAGGTCACGGATTTCAGCTCGATCAGCCGTGACAGATAGAGCACGTCCGAGGTGTTGGTCAGCCGATGCACCGGCCGCATCTCGTTCATGAACACGAACGAGCCGGCGGGCTCGTGCGTCGGAATCTTCTGCCCGAACACGGTCTCGACCTCGTTGTCGCCGCCGCTGAGCGAGATGACGAGATAGGGATGATAATGGATGTGGAAGTCGATGGTCTCGCCCGGCTCCAGCCGAACCTCCCACATCCGGATATATTCGTTCTCGAGCAGCAGCGTGTGACCGATCTGGCCGAGCGTGATGCCGCGCGCCGCCGCGGCCTTCAATCCGTATTTGTCGTCCATCGGGTGTCCTCCCGTCATGCCGGCAGCACGGCGATGGCGTTGATCTCGATCAGGTAGTCGGGCGAGGTCATCTTGTTGATCTCGATCATGGTCGAGGCCGGCAGCGGCTCCTTGAAGTATTGCGCGCGCACCTTATGGATCGCGTCGAAATGCTCCATGTTGCGGACGTAGACGTCGACCCGGCAGATGTCGTCGAGCGTGCCGCCGGCGGCCTCGACCGCGGCCTTCAGGTTCTCGCAGACCTGCCGGGTCTGCTCGCTGACATCGCCGATGCCGGCGATGCTGCCGTCCGGCCGCCGCGCCGTCATGCCCGAGATGAAGACGAAACGCCCGGTCGCCTCGATCGCCGTGGCGTGGGAGAACACGCCGTTCGGCTGGCGCAGCTTCGGGCTCTTGATCTGGACTTTAGGCATGATGCGTTTCCTTCGCGGATGATTGCAACGGGTCGTCGGCGACGCCGAGCGCCGCGGCGAACCGGCTCAGCATCGCGGCCACCGCCGGCTCCAGCGTGACGACGCCGCCGGCGCGCTGCGCGCGCCGCCATTCCGGCTCGCCGGGCGCGAACAGCTCGGACACGCCGGCCGCGCGCCTGCTACTGCGCACCGCTTCCGCGGCGCGTGCGGCGCGCCGGCGGAATTCGGCGACGTCGCCGAAATGCGCGACGTCGATCGCGATGAACAGATGCGAGCAGTCGTAGGGCGTCGCCAGATCGCCGTAGAGCGGACGCACCTCCGCGCCCGAGGCGCCCTGCGAGAGCAGGCCGCACATCAGGTCGATCATCAGCGACAGGCCGAAGCCCTTGGCGCCGCCGGCCGGCAGCAGCATGCCGGCGATCGCCGCGGCAGGATCGGTGGTCGGCTCGCCCTGCGCGGTCACCGCCCAGTCCGGCGGGATCGGCTCGCCGGCCTTCTCCGCCATGCGGATCTTGCCCATGGCCGCCGCGCTGGTCGCCATGTCGAGCACCAGCGGGATGTCGCCGTCGGTCGGCAGCGCGATCGCGAGCGGATTGTTGCCGACCACGCGCTCGGCGCCGCCCGGCGCCGGCATCAGCGGCCGGGTGTTGCACATGGCGATGCCGATGCAATCGGCCTGCGCGGCCTGCAGCGCGTAGCGGCCGGCGGTGCCGAAATGGAAGCCGTGGCGCACCGCGACGATGCCGGCGGAGAACTCCCGCGCTTTGTCGACGGCGATCGCCATCGCCTGCCGGCCGGTGAGATGGCCGAGCGCATGGCCGGCGTCGAGCACCACCGCGCCGTGCCGCTCTGACACCACGGCGGCCTGCGTCTGCCGCGATACCGAGCCCTGCCGCAGCCGCTCGAGATACATGTCGACCAGCATCACGCCGTGCGAATGCAGGCCCTCGAGGTCGGCCTCGACCAGACCGTCGGCGACCGTCGCGGCCGCCTCCGCCGGCACGCCGGCCGCGGCGAACAGCCGCGCGACGAAGCCGCTCAGCGTCCCGGCCGTGATGGTGACGGCGCGTTCGCTCATCGCGTGGTCTTCTTAGCCGCCGGTTGATCGAAGGTGGCGAGCGACGCCGCCACCTTGTCGAGCGTGCGGCTGATATGGGCGCGGTTGAGCTCCAGCGCCTTGTCGATGTCGCGGTTGAGCGCCGCGCGCATCAGCTGCTTGTGCTCGCCGACATCGTCGCGCAGCGGCCCGTTCGACATGATCGACAGCGCGACATAGCGCTCGGCCTGCTCGAACAGCCGCATGCGGATCGACATCAGCGACGGCGAGCCGCAAGCCGACACCAGCGCGGTGTGGAAGGCCCTGTGCTCCTTGCTCCAGGCCTCGCTGATCGCCTCGGGCCGCGCCGGATCGATCTTGGTCTGCCGCGACAGCCGGTGGAATGCGCCGAGCAGGTCGGCCTCCCATTCGACGCCGCCCTTCTCCAGCGACCAGCGCAGCGCGATGCCTTCGATCTCGATGCGGGTGCGCATCAGGTCCGCGAGCCTGTCGCACGACACCTCGGAGACCTTGAAGCCCTTGTTCTGCTCGAGCTCGACCAGCCCCTCGGCTTCGAGCCGCATCAGCGCCTCGCGGATCGGGCTGGTGCCGATGCCGTAGCGCTCGCGCAGCGTCTCCACCCGCAGCCGCTCGTTCGGCATCAGCCGGCAGGCGACGATGTCGGCGCGCATGTGCTCGAGCGCGAAGGCGTTGAGCGTCGGCGTCGCTTCGGACTTGACGATCGGTGACGGCATGCGGCCTCCCGGCCCGGCTCTGTCAGGTTGGTCCGTATCGAATATGGCATATAATACCGACAATCAAATAAATTCTCGAAAATCCATTGACGGCTCGAATTTCGCGATGGCACCATGCGGCGCGGGCGGCACGCCCGGCAGGGCAGGGGAGGAACGCGATATGACACGATGGACGCGATCGCTCATCGGTGCGCTGTGCGCGGCGGCGGCCGCGACGATGGCGCCGGGGACGGGGCTGGCGCAGGGCGCCACGGCGCCGACCAAGATCGTCTTCTCGCTCGACTTCATTCCGCTCGGCCGGCACGCGCCGTGGTACGCCGCGCTCGCCGAGGGCTACTTCAAGGACGAGGGCCTCGACGTCTCGATCATCCCGGCGCAGGGCACCGCGCAGGTGATCCAGGCGGTCGAATCCGGCACCGCTAATATCGGCTTCGTCGATGTCCCGAGCGTGGTCATCGCGCGCGGCAACGGCTCCAAGCTGAAGATGGTGGCGATCAACTACGCCAAGGCGCCCTATGCGATCTTCAGCCTCAGCACCGGCGCCAATGTCACCCAGCCCAAGCAGCTCGAGGGCCTCAATCTCGGCAGCGGCGCCGGCAGCTTCACGCCGAAGGTCATCCAGGGCTTCATGGCGCAGCAGGGGCTCGACCCCGGCAAGCTGACGATCAGCAATGTGGCGCCGCCGGCGCGCGCGACGACGCTGCTGTCGGGGCAGATTCCGGCGATCGAGTTCTTCGTGATGGCCAAGCCGGGCCTCGAGGCCGGCGCCAAGAGCTCCAATGCCGAGCTGCGCACGCTGCTGCTCGCAGACCACGGGCTGGAGCTCTACTCCAACGGCATCGCCACGACCGACGACTACATCGCCAAGAATCCCGACGTGCTCAAGCGGTTCGTGCGCGCCGCGCTCAAGGGCTGGAAGTTCGCGCTCGCCAATCCGCAGAAGGCGGCGGAAGACCAGATCAAATATGTGCAGACGCTGAAGCCGGAGGCGATCGTCGCCGAGCTCGCGGTGGTCGCCGATCTCGCGGTCACGCCCGATACCCGCAAGAACGGCCTCGGCTGGTTCGATCCGGCCAAGATGCAGGCCAATCTCGATTTCGTCACCAAATATATCGGCGTCAGCGGCCAGCCGCCGGCGGCGACCGACATCTACGCGGCCGGCTTCCTGCCGAGCCCGCCGGTCACGCCGTGAGGTGACGTTGACCGCGCAAACCGTGGCGAAGCCTGGCGGGCAGGGGCGGGAGCACTCCGCCCCTGTTCCGTTCGGGCACTTCAAGGACGTGCATCAGGCGTTTCTGCGCGCCGGTGCCGCGCCGCTGGTCGCGATCGAGAGCATCAGCTTCGATCTCGCCGCCGGCAGCCTGGTGACGCTGCTCGGCCCGTCGGGCTGCGGCAAGACCACCTTCCTGAAGATCGTCGCCGGGCTCATTCCGGCGACCAGCGGCACCGTCCAGATCAACGGCCGCGACGTCACCGAGCCGCATCCGGATTTCGGCGTGGTGTTCCAGCAGGCCAATCTGATGCCGTGGCGCCGGGTCGTCGACAATGTGCTGTTTCCGATGGAGATCCTGCGGCGCAGCGACGCCGCCGCGCGCGAGCGCGCCCGGGAACTGCTGGCGCTGGTCGGGCTCGAGGGCTTCGAGCAGTCCTATCCCTCGCAGCTCTCCGGCGGCATGCAGCAGCGCGTCGCGCTGTGCCGCGCGCTGATCCACCAGCCGAAGCTGCTGCTGATGGACGAGCCGTTCGGCGCGCTCGACGAACTGACCCGCATGGAGATGCAGGACCTGCTGCTCGACATCCGCGCCAAGACCGGCGCCACCACCATGTTCGTCACCCACAGCATCAGCGAGGCGGTCTACATCTCCGACGTCGTCGTGGTGTTCAGCAAGCGCCCGGCGGTGATCGCCGATTCCATCGCGGTCGACCTGCCTTATCCGCGCGAGGCGCGGGTCCGCTACTCCGCCGGGTTCACCGCGCTCGAGCACAGGGCGGGCCGCGCGCTCGGAATCACCCGATGATGTCCCGCAACCTGCAGACCACGATCTATCCGCTGGCCGGCGTCGCCGTCATTCTGGTGGCCTGGGAGGTTTACGTCCAGGCGTTCGGCGTCAGCCGCATCGTGCTGCCGGGGCCGATCGACATCCTCAACGCCTCGATCAAGAACTGGCCGGTGCTGCTGCGGGAGACCTGGCCGACCTTCCTCGAAAGCCTGCTCGGCTTCGCGCTGGCGGTCGTCATCGGCGTGCCGGTCGCGGTCTGCGTCGCCAATTCGCGCATCCTCAATCTCACGCTCTATCCGATCCTGATCGCGACGCAGTCGGTGCCGAAGGTGGCGATCGCGCCGATCATCCTGGTCTGGTTCGGCCTCGGCCTGCAGTCCAAGCTGGTGATCGCGTTCCTGGTGGCGTTCTTCCCGATCGTGGTCGATACCGCGGCCGGCATGCGCGCGACGCCGCTCGGCCTGCTGGAGCTGGCGCGCTCGCTGCGCGCCTCGCCGATGCAGATCTTCGCCAAGGTGCAGTTCCCGGCGGCGCTGCCGTTCATCTTCGCCGGCGCCAAGGTGGCGGTGACGCTCGCGGTGATCGGCGCGGTGATCGGCGAGTTCGTCGGCTCGGTCGGCGGCCTCGGCAATCTGCTGCTGACGGCGAACTCGCAGCTCGACAGCCCGCTCGCCTGGGCGGCGCTGATCTGGCTGAGCGTGCTCGGCATCGCGCTGTTCGGCGCGGTGGTGATCGCCGAGCGCCTCGTCATGCCGTGGGCGGACGTCGGCCACCACTGACCGCCCACGCATCACCCGAGGCTGTCCCGTGCGGCGCGCGGCGGCCGGCTTGATTTATCGGCTCGGGAAGGCGAGAAAATGGCTCCCGCCATCGACCGGCGCTGCCGCCGGCGCCAATGACCAGAGACCGCAGAGGAGCACCTTCAGATGTTCAAGGCATCGGCCAATGTCCTGTTGCCCACCTCGATCATCGGCTCGCTGCCGCGTCCGGCCTGGTACACGGTGACGCTCGGCAAGCAGAGCTTCCTCGAAGCGATGATGAACGCCACCTACCGCGAGCAGTACGAGGACGCGGTGTCCTCCTTTATCCGCATGCAGGAGGTGGCCGGGCTCGACATCGTCACCGACGGCGATGCGCATTACGATCCCGAGATCGGCGGCATGAGCTGGCAGAGCTATCCGCTCACCCACATGAAGGGCTTCTCGACCCATTCCGAGCCGTCGGTCTACAAGGCCGGTGCGGTCGCCTATCCGCGCGGCCACATCCTGCATGATTTCCTCGAGGCGCGCATCTTCCCGCGCGTGGTCGGGCCGATCGAGCGCGGCGACCTGCAATATGCGGCGCTGTGGAAGACCGCGCAGCGCATGACCAAGCGGCCGGTCAAGTTCGGCACCATCCTGCCGGAGCTGCTCGCCGCCTCGGTCGAGGACGACTATTACAAGGATCCGGTCGAGCGCACCTGGGCGTTCAGCGAGGCCCTGAACAAGGAGCTCAACGAGCTCGCCGATGCCGGCTGTCCGCTGATCCAGCTCGAAGAGCCGCAGATCCACATGGTGCCGGTGCGCGGCAAGGCGTTCGGCAAGCTCGACGTGCAGGACCTGGTCAAGATCTTCAACAACACCGTCAAGGGCCTGCGCGGCAAGACCGAGGTGTGGTGCCATACCTGCTGGGGCAATCCCTCGCAGCAGCGCATCTTCAAGGAGGTGCAGAGCTATCAGCCGACCCTGAAGGCGCTGGCCGAGCTCGACGCCGACGCGCTGACCTTCGAGACCTGCTCGTCGGGCACCGGCGATCTCGAGGCGATCGGCAAGACCATCACCGACAAGAAGGTGGTGATCGGCGTCATCGACCATCACACGCTGCAGGTCGAGCGGCCGGACGACATCGCCACGCTGATCCGCACCGCGCTCAAGCACGTTCCGGTCGAGCGGCTGATGATATCGTCGGACTGCGGCATGGGCCGCGAAGGCATGGGCCGGCGGCACGCCGCCTACAAGCTGGTGTCGATGGTGCTCGGCACCAATATCGTGCGCAAGGAGCTCGGCCTGCCGGAGGCCGAATGCCTCGCCGCCGATCCGCGCTATTCACTGGCGGTCACCGCGTCGAGCTGATGGCGCCGCCGCCGCGGCTGTTCCGCTTGAGCATTTCCCGGGGCGGCGGCAGAATCCTGCCGCCCGTTTCTCAAGCGAATCACCTGATGCCGCTGCGCGCATTCCTTTATCGTCCCCGGCGCGAGACCGCCTCGATCGACGTCGTCGTCGAGCGCGCGGTCTATCGCGTCGAGGTCCGCCGGCACCGGCAGGCGCGCCGCTACACGCTGCGCATTCATCCGGCGACGCGCGCGGTGGTGCTGACCATGCCGCCGCGCGGCAGCCTCGGCGAGGCGCGCGCCTTCGCGCAGCAGCACGGCGGCTGGATCGCGGCGCGGCTCAACCGGCTGCCGCAGCCGGCGGCGTTCGCCGACGGCATGATCGTGCCGCTGCGCGGGCTCGACCACCGCATCGTGCACCGGCCCGCGGCCCGCGGCGTGGCCTGGACCGAGCTCGCCGCTGACGGCGGGCCGCTGCTGTGCGTCGCCGGCGCGGCCGCGCATCTCAATCGCCGCGTCACCGATTTCCTCAAGCGCGAGGCCGCGCGCGATCTCGGCGTCGCCAGTCGGCGCCACGCCGCGGCGCTCGGCGTCACATTCAAGCGCATCTCGATCCGCGATCAGGTCAGCCGCTGGGGCTCGTGCTCGAGCACGGGCGTGCTGTCATTCTCCTGGCGGCTGATCCTGGCGCCGCCTTTCGTGCTCGATTACCTCGCTGCGCACGAGGTCGCGCATCTGGTCGAGCTCAACCACTCGCCGCGGTTCTGGCGCACGCTGGACGGCATCTGTCCCGACACCGATCGCGCCAAGGCCTGGCTCGATCATCATGGCGCCGGCCTGCATCGCTACGGCCTGACGGAACGCTGATCGTTGTTCAAACCGGACAGCCTCGCGCTCACCACGCTGCTCGGCCTGCTCAGCGCGATCGGTCCGCTGTCGACCGACATGTATCTGCCGTCGATGCCGGACATCGCCGTCACGCTCCGCGCCTCGACCGCGCAGGTGCAGCTCACGATCTCGTGCTATCTGATCGGCTTCGCGCTCGGCCAGATCGTCTATGGCCCGCTGTCCGACCGCTACGGCCGCAAGCCGGTGCTGATGGTCGCGGTGTCGCTGTATTGCGTCGCGACCGCGCTGTGCACCGCCGCGACCTCGATCGAGCTCTTGATCGCGGCGCGCGGCTTGCAGGCATTGGGCGGCTGCGGCGCCATCGTGCTGGCGCGCGCGATCGTGCGCGACCTCTATGTCGGTGCCCGCGCCGGCCGCGAGATGGCGGTGATCGCCATGGTGATGGCGCTGGCGCCGCTGGTGGCGCCACTGATCGGCGGCGTGCTGCAGACCTGGTTCGGCTGGCGCGCGGTGTTCGTCGTGCAGATGCTGATCGGCCTCGAAGCGGTGGCGATGGTGTGGTGGTTCCTGCCGGAGACGCTGCAGCATCGCGCCGCCGAGCGGGTGTCGCCGCTGTCGGTGCTGCGCTCCTATCGGGTCATCGCGCGCGACCGCTCCTATCTCGCGCATCTCGGCCTGGTGACGCTGGCCTATTCGGGGCTGTTCGTCTGGCTCTCCGGCTCGAGCTTCGTGCTGCAGGACCTCTATGGGCTGGCGCCGACGCCGTTCGGCGTGGTGTTCGCGCTCGGGTCGCTCGGCTTCCTGGCCGGCACCGCGCTCGCGGCGCGGTTCGTGGTCCGCAGCGGATTGGGCGCCATCATCGGCGCCGGCTGCGTGGCACTGGCGGCCGGCGGTCTCATCATGGCGGCGGTGACCGCGGCGGGGCTGGCCGGCCCGTTGACGCTGGTCGGCGGCGCAGCGGTCTATCTGCTCGGCCTCGGCCTGATGCTCCCGCAGGCCACCGCGGCGGCGCTGATGCCGTTCCCGCAGCGCGCCGGCGCCGCCTCGTCGCTGGTCGGCTTCGTGCAGCAGACCGTGGCTTCGGTGTCCGGCGCGCTGGTCGGGATGTGGCTCGGCGCCAGCGCCTGGCCGCTCGCGGCGCCGATGGCGCTGTTCGGCTGCGCCGCGCTGCTGCTGTGGGCGCTGACGCGACGGGTGCGCGCCGCCGTCACGCACTGAGCGGCGCGTTCAGCGCCGCCGTTACGCATTGAGCGGCGCGTTCAGCGCCGGCTGAACAGCCGGTCGATGAACCAGGTGTCGAGTCCCTCGGAGGCGGCGTCCGGCCGGCCGGGCAGCGCCGCCACCGGCACGCCCTGGTGCGCCGGCCGCATGAAGCGGGTCCAGATATCGACCGGGAGACCGCCGCCGGTGACCTTCTTCATCGGGCTGCCGTCGTCGTTGCCGAGCCACACGCCGGTGACGAGCTTCGACGTGTAACCGATGAACCAGGCGTCGCGGAAATCCTGGCTGGTGCCGGTCTTGCCGCCGGCCGGCCAGCCCGGGATCACCGCATTGTGCCCGGTGCCGGTGCGTAGCGTCTCCTGCAGCATGGTGTTCATCATCGCGACATAGCCGGGCTCGATGATGCGGCCGAGGCTCTGCGGGTTGCGCGCATAGAGCACTTTGCCGTGCGGCCCGGTGATGCGCTCGACTACGTGCGGCGTCACCGCCATGCCGCCATTGGCGAACGGCGCATAGGCGGCGGTCAGTTCGAGCACGGTGACCTCGGAGGTGCCGAGCGCGATCGAGGCATTGGGCTCGAGCTTGGAGGCGATGCCGAGCCGGTGCGCGGTGCGCACCACCGCGGTCGGCCCGAATTCGCGCGTCAGCCGCACCGACACCGTGTTGAGCGACAGGGCGAGCGCCCTGGTCAGCGTCACCGGCCCGAAATATTCGCGGCTGTAGTTCTCCGGCTGCCAGCCGTTGATGCGGATCGGCTTGTCCTCGCGGATGGTATCCGGCGTCAGGCCGCGTTCCAGCGCAGTGAGATAGACGAACGGCTTGAACGCCGAACCGGGCTGGCGCCGCGCCGCCACCGCGCGGTTGAACTGGCTGTCGGCGTAATTGCGGCCGCCGACCAGCGCGCGCACCGCGCCGTCCGGCGTCATCGCCACCAGCGCGCCCTGCGAGGCGCCGCTCTTGTCGCCTTTCTGCGCCAGCTCCTCGGTCAGCGCCTTCTCGGCCGCCGCCTGCAGCACCGGGTCGATCGAGGTCTCGACCACGATGTCGTCCTCGATCGCGCCGATCAGGTCGTTGAGCGCGTCGAGGATCCAGTCGGCGACGTAGTTGACCGAGCCGTTGTTGGCGGTCGAGACGACGCGCGGCCGCTGCGCCAAAGCCAGCTTCATCGCATTGGCGCTCTCGAAGCCGGCATCGACCATGGCCGCCAGCACGATCTGCTCGCGCTTGAGCGCGCCGTCGTAATTGTGCGTCGGCGCCAGCCGCGACGGCGACTTGACGAGGCCGGCGAGCATCGCCGCCTCCGCGAGCGAGAGCTGTCTTGCTGACTTGCCGAAATAGCGCTGCGCCGCCTGCTCGATGCCCCAGGCGCCGGAGCCGAAATAGACGCGGTTGAGATAGAGCTCGAGGATCTGCGTCTTGCTGAACTTGCGCTCGAGCCACAGCGCCAGCGCCACCTCTTGCGCCTTGCGCGTCAGCGTGCGCTCCTGCGTCAGGAACAGGTTCTTGGCGAGCTGCTGGGTGATGGTCGAGCCGCCCTGCGACACGCCGCGATGCAATAGATTGGCGAGCGCGGCGCGCGCCACGCCGAACGCGTCGACGCCCATATGCGAATAGAAGCGGCGGTCCTCGATGGCGATGAAGGCCTTGGGCACGTAGGGCGGCAATTCCTTCAGCGTCAGCGGCACGCCGCCCATGTCGCCGCGCACCACCAGCACGCGCTGGTTGACGTCGACGATCTTGATCGAGGGCGGCCGTTTCGGAATGTCGAGCGACTGGATCGGCGGCAGATGCGCGCCGATCCAGAACACCATGCCGATGCCGGCGATCACGCCCCACAGCGCCAGCACGCAGCCCCAATAGGCGATGCGGCCGAGCCGCAGCCGGCGACGCTTTGCGCGGCGGGAGGATTTCGCGCGCTTGCGCCGCGCCGGCGCCGATGCCGCGGCGGGCGCGGTGCGGCGCTCGGCCTGCACCGGCGGCGCGCGATCCGGGCCGGCATCGAAATTGGGCTCGCGCCGCGCGCCGCCCTTTCGCCCTCCCGCACCCATCGCACGCCCCACGCACAACACACAGCGCCGCCGTCCCGGGCAGCCGCAGCGGAGGCTAGAGCGGCCGGTTTAAGGCGGCGTTAAGCGTTGATTTTACTGTATTTTCTGCCGCGCAGCCGCTATCCGGCGGCGGTCCGGCTGCGCGGCTCGGCGTCCTTGGCGAACAGGCCGAGCAGCGCCCGCTTGATCGCGGCCTGGCGCATCGGCGAGGTGATCTGCGCGCCCATCAGGTCGGTGACGTAGAACACGTCGACCACGCGCTCGCCGAAGGTGGCGACGTGCGCGGAGATGATGTTGAGGTTGAGCTTCGACAGCGTCGCGGTCAGTTCGTAGAGCAGGCCGGGGCGGTCGAGGCCGATCACCTCCACCATGGAGTAGCGGTGCGACCACTGATTGCTGATGGTGACCGCGGGCTCCACCGCGAAGGCGCGCAGCCGCGCCTTGCCGGCGGCGCGCTTGCCCAGCGTGTCCGGCAGCTTCAGGTCGCCGCGCAGCGCCTGCTCGACCGCCTCGGCGATGCGCGCGGCGCGACGGCGCTCGTCCTCGTCCATGTCGAACTCGCGCGACATCGCGATGGTGTCGAGCGCGAGCCCGTCGGTGGTGGTGGTGATCTGCGCATCGACGATGTTGGCGCCGGCCATGGCGCAGGCGCCGGCGATGATCGACAGCAGCCAGGGGTGGTCCGGCGCCAGCACGGTGAGCTCGGTGACGCCGCGCGCGGCGTCGACCGTCACCGTGGTGGCGAGCGTCTTGCCGGCGGCCTCGGCCTCGCGCAGGAACCGCGCCTGCGCGATCTTGCGCGGCAGATCGACCTTCAGCCAGTAGGCGGGATAGAGCCGGGCGATATGGGCGTCGAGCCGGTCGGGCGGCCAGTCCGTCATCGCCGCGCGGAATTCGGCCTGCGCGCTGGCGACGCGCTCGGCGCGGTTGACCTCCGAATAGCCGCCGGTCAGCACGGGCTCGGTCTCGTAATACAGCGTGCGCAGCAGCTGCGCCTTCCAGCTGTTCCACACGCCGGGCCCGACCGCGCGGATGTCGGCGACGGTGAGGATGGTGAGCAGCTTCAGCCGCTCCACCGACTGCACCGCGGCGGCGAAATTCTCGATGGTGCGGCGGTCTGACAGATCGCGCGACTGCGCCACCGTCGACATCGTGAGGTGCTGCTCGATCAGCCAGGCGCACAGCTCGGTCTCGGCGCTGTTGAAGCCGAAGCGCGGGCACAGCCGCCGCGCGATCCGCGCGCCGGCGATCGAGTGGTCCTCGGGCCGCCCCTTGGCGACGTCGTGCAGGAACAGCGCGACATAGAGCACCTTGCGCTGCTGCGGCCGGATCGACTTGATCAGCTCGGTCGCCAGCCCGAAATCGTCATGCCCGCGCTCGATATCCTGCAGCGCGCCGATGCAGCGGATCAGGTGCTCGTCGACGGTGTAGTGATGATACATGTTGAACTGCATCATCGCCACGATGCGGCCGAACGGCTGCACGAATAGGCCGAGCACGCCGGCCTCGTTCATCCGCCGCAGCACGGTCTCCGGATCGTTCTCCGAGGTCAGGATGTCGATGAACAGCGCATTGGCTTCCGGGTCGTTGCGCAGCGTGCCGTCGATCAGCTTGAGCGAGCGGGTGATCGCCCGCATCGCATCGGGATGCAGCGGCAGATTGTGCTTCTGCGCGAGATGGAAGATGCGGATCAGGTTGACCGGATCGCGCCGGAACACGTCGTCGCGCGCCACCGTCAGGCGGTTGGTGTCGGTGACGAAATCCTTGCTGTCCTTGAGCTTGCGCACCGGCGAGCGGCGGAACCGCGCCATCACCCGGCTCAGCGCCGGCACCGCCTTGGCCTCGTGCTCCTCGAGCCCGGCGCAGACGATGGCGGTGAGGTCGCCGACGTCCTTGGCGACCAGGAAGTAGTGCTTCATGAAGCGCTCGACGTCCTTCATGCCCGGATGCGCGGTGTAGCCGAGCCGCAGCGCGATCTCGCGCTGGATGTCGAACGACAGCCGCTCCTCGGCGCGGCCGGTGAGGAAATGCATGTGGCAGCGCACCGACCACAGGAAGTCCTCGCAGCGGCGGAACAGCTTGTATTCCTGCCGGTCGAACACGCCGCGCTCGATCAGCTCGGCCGGCTCGCGCACGCGGTAGACGTATTTGGCGATCCAGAACAGCGTGTGCAGGTCGCGCAGGCCGCCCTTGCCGTCCTTGATGTTGGGCTCGACCAGATAGCGCGACTGGCCGGCGCGGCGGTGGCGCTCCTCGCGCTCGGCGAGCTTGGCGGCGACGAACTCGGCCGCGGTGCCCTGCACCACATCGCGGTCGAAGCGCGTGATCAGCTCGTCGTAGAGCGCGCGCTCGCCGAGCAGGAAGCGCGCCTCCAGGACCGCGGTGCGGATCGTCATGTCGGCCTTGGCCTGGCGGATGCACTCGGCGACCGAGCGCGTGGCATGGCCGACCTTCAGCCCGGTGTCCCACAGGATGTAGAGGATGGCCTCGGCGACGGATTCGCCCCAGGCGGTCTGCTTGTAGGGCAGCAGGAACAGCAGATCGAGGTCGGAGCCCGGCGCCTGCAGGCCGCGGCCGTAGCCGCCGGTCGCCACCACCGCCATGTGCTCGCCTTCCGAAGGATTCTGCGAGGGATAGAGATGCTTCTGCGTGAACTCGAACACCACGCGGATGATCTCGTCCTCCATCCGGCAGATGCGCTCGGCGCAGCGGCGGCCGTGACGGTCCGCCAGCAGCAGCTGCGCGGCGGTGGCATGGCCCTGCGCCAGCGCCGCCTTGAGGCGCTGCGCCGCCGCGGCGCGGATCGCGCTTTCGGCGCCGGCATGCTCGGCGGCGATCGCGGCAAGGTCGCCGGCCAGCGCCTGCGCGTCGATCAGCTCGCCGAGCGCACGCGCGCTCGCCTCGGCGCGCGAGGCGGGATCGGCGGACACGGGCATTGCAGCGGACATGCATCTCATCCGATATCGAAGCGGCTGCGGCCTGTCACGCGCCGCGGCGATGCGATCCTTGGCGCAGGGGCGGCGTCGTGAGAATATAATTTCATCAGCAGACAGTATTTAGAAAAGTGCATTTATTGACGCGCCGATATCGCCATTTTATAGAACAAACATAGCGCCGATTTGAGCAGTCAGCTTGCGGGCGCTCAACAAATGCAGCTAAAGCGGGGTCGGTCGCCCTCGCCGCGCTGAGGGCGGGTCTCCCTCTCCCGCCTCCACCCACCTGCGATGCCGCGCGATGGGACGCGCGACATTCGCCCATCCATGGAGGTCGTCATGACCAGTCTTTCCCGGCGCGCCATCCTCGCTTCCGCCCTGCTGGTCGGCCTGCTGCCGTCGGCGCCGCTGTTCGCCGCCGACAAGGTGACGGAGATCCGCATCGACTGGGCGACCTACAACCCGGTCGCCATGGTGCTCAAGCAGCAGGGCCTGCTGGAGAAGGAGTTCGCCAAGGACGGCATCGCCATCCGCTGGGTGCAGACGCTCGGCTCCAACAAGGCGCTGGAATTCCTCAATGCCGGCTCGATCGACTTCGGCTCGACCGCGGGCTCGGCGGCGCTGGTCGCGCGCATCAACGGCAATCCGATCAAGTCGATCTACGTCTATTCGCAGCCGGAATGGACCGCGCTCGTCACCCGCAAGGACACCGCCATCACCAAGGTCGCGGACCTCAAGGGCAAGCGCGTCGCGGTCACGCGCGGCACCGATCCGCACATCTTCCTGGTGCGGGCGCTGCTCGATGCCGGCCTGACCGAGAAGGACATCACGCCGGTGCTGCTGCAGCATCCCGACGGCAAGACCGCGCTCATTCGCGGCGACGTCGATGCCTGGGCCGGGCTCGATCCGATGATGGCGGCGGCCGAGGTCGAGGACGGCGCGCGGCTGTTCTACCGCAATGCCGCCGCCAACACCTGGGGCATCCTCAACGTCCGCGAGGAATTCGCCAAGGCGCATCCCGATCTGGTGCGCCGGGTGCTCGCGGTCTACGAAGTGGCGCGCAAATACTCGCTCGCCAATTACGACGAGGAGAAGAAGGTGTTCATCGCCGCGACCAAGCTGCCCGAGGCGGTGGTCGACAAGCAGCTCAAGGAGCGCACCAAGCTCACCTTCAACAAGATCGGGCCGGAGCAGCGCGATTCGATCCTGCAGGCCGGCATCGCCTTGCAGAAGGCCGGCGTGATCGCGCCGTCGGTCGACGTGCAGAAAGCGCTCGACGATCTCGTCGACGACAGCTTCGTGGTGGCGACGAACTGACGCCCCGCGCGGCGCCGGCGGCCGAGGAAATCCGATGCCTGCGCTGTTGCGTTCGACGAGCCCGTGATGTCTCTTGCGTCGATGACGATCGCAGGCCGCAGCGACCCGGACGCCGGCGCGCCCAGCGTCGCGGCCGTGCCGCGCGGCCGCGCCCGCTGGGCGCTGCCGCTGCTCGGACTGATCGTGCCGGTGGCGCTGGCGCTCGGCTGGGAGCTCGCGGTGTGGTCCGGCCTGTCCAACGGCCGGCTGCTGCCGCCGCCCTCGGTCATCATCGCGACCCTGATCGAGCTCGCCCGCAGCGGCGAATTGTGGCGGCACAGCGTGGCCACCGTGGTGCGCGTGCTGGTCGGCTTCGGCATCGGCGTCGTGGTCGGCACCGTGCTCGGCGCGATCGCCGGCTATTCGGCGCTGACGCGGCGGCTGATCGATCCGACGCTGCAGGCGCTGCGCGCCATTCCCTCGATCGCCTGGGTGCCGCTGTTCATCCTGTGGCTCGGCATCTTCGAGGCATCGAAGGTGACGCTGATCGCGGTCGGCGTGTTCTTCCCGGTCTATCTCGGCGTGATGGGCGCGATCCTGTCGGTCGACCGCAAGATCGTCGAGGTCGGCCGCGCCTTCCGCCTGTCCGGGCCGGCGTTGGTGCGGCGCATCCTGCTGCCCGCGGTGCTGCCGTCCTATGTCGTGGCGCTGCGCTCCGGGCTCGGGCTCGGCTGGATGTTCGTGGTCGCGGCGGAATTCCTCGGCGCCTCGGAAGGGCTCGGCTATCTGCTGATCGACGGCCAGCAGCTCGGCAAGCCGGCGCAGATCGTCGCCGCCATCATCACCTTCGCCGTGCTCGGCAAGATCGCCGACGGCCTGCTGGTGATGACCTCGGCGCCGTTCCTGCGCTGGGAGGACCGCTTCGGCGCGCGCGGCGGGACCGGCTGAGATGCTCACGCTCGACCGCGTCAGCAAGACCTATCCGAACGGCGTGCACGCGCTCGAGGCCGTCAGCATCGCCGTCAATCCGGGCGAGATCGTCGCCATCGTCGGCGGCTCCGGCTGCGGCAAGTCCACGCTGCTGCGCGCGGTGTCCGGCCTCGACGTCGCCTCGAGCGGCGCGGTGTCGCTCGACGGCATCGACATCCGCGCGCCGCACGAGAAGATCGGCATCATCTTCCAGGAGCCGCGGCTGCTGCCGTGGCTCACGGTCGCCGACAATGTCGGCTTCGGCCTCGACCATCTGCCGAAGGCGGAGCGCGCGGCCCGCGTCGCCACCGCGCTCGCCCGCGTCGGGCTCAGCGACAAGGCCGGCGTCTGGCCGCGCGAATTGTCGGGCGGGCAGGCGCAGCGCGTCGCCATCGCCCGCGCGCTGGTGCCGCGGCCGCAGGTGCTGTTGCTCGACGAGCCGTTCTCCGCGCTCGACGCCTTCACGCGCGCCGACCTGCAGGACCACCTGCTCGACCTGTGGGCGGATTTCAGGCCGACGCTGATCCTGGTCACCCACGACGTCGACGAGGCGGTGGTGCTGGCCGACCGCATCCTGGTGATGCAGCCGCGGCCGGGCCGCATCTTCGAGGAGATCGCCTGCGAGCTGCCGCGGCCGCGCGACCGCCAGTCGGCGGCGTTCGACTTCGCCAAGCGCCGCGTGCTCGCCGCGCTCGACCGCTCGCTCAACCGCAAGGCCCAGCATCATCCGGAAGCCAAGGCGGAGCCCGGCGCGGCGATGTGGTGGTAGGAACGGCCGCCGGGCGGGCAGGGCTTGTCCGGGGCATCCACATCTTTATACGCTGCAAGGAGGACGCGGTTGGCCGGAGCGGGTCCGGCCATCGGGTCCGGCCATGACGTCGGACGACCGAGGCCATCATGCGCAGCTACAAGGTCTGCCAGTGCGGCGCGCCGCTGGCGTTGGTCGAGCAGCCGACGCCGGAGCCGGTCGGCACCCAGGTGCTGCTCAGGATCAAGGCGTCCGGCGTCTGCCACAGCGACATCCATATCTGGGACGGCTATTACGAGCTCGGCGGCGGCAAGCGTCTGCAACTGCTGGAGCGCGGCATCCGGCTGCCGCTCACGCTCGGCCACGAGAATGTCGGCGAGGTCGTCGCCGCCGGGCCGGACGCCACCGGCGTCACGCCCGGCGCCACGGTGCTGGTCAATCCGTGGATGGGCTGCGGCGACTGCGCGGCCTGCCGGCGCGGCGAGGAGAATCTGTGCCGGACGCCGCGCAATCTCGGCATCTTCTCCGACGGCGGCTTCGCCGATTACATGATCGTGCCGCATCCGCGGCATCTGTTCCCGATCGGCGCGCTGTCGCCGGCGCAGGCCGCGCCGCTCGCCTGCTCGGGGCTGACGGCCTACAGCGCGCTGAAGAAGCTCGGCGACGGGATCGCGCAGCAGCCGGTGGTGATCATGGGCGCCGGCGGCGTCGGCCTGATGGCGCTGCTGCTGGTCAAGGCGATGGGCGGCAAGGGCGCGGTGATGGTCGACATCGACCCCGTCAAACGCGAGGCGGCGCTGCGGGCCGGCGCGCTCGCGGCCGTCGACGGCCGCGCGCCGGACGCGGCCAAACAGATCATCGCCGCGACCGGCGGCGGTGCCGCCGCGGTGGTCGATTTCGTCGGCGCCGCCGACACGGTGCGGCTCGCGATCGATTCGCTGATCCCCAAGGCCGGCCGGATCGTGATCGTCGGCTTCTTCGGCGGCGAGCTCACGGTGCCGATCCCGTATTTTCCGATGCGGGCGATGACGATCCAGGGCTCCTATGTCGGCAGCCTGCCGGAGCTCAAGGACCTGCTCGATCTCGTCAACCGTACCGGCATGCCGCCGATGCCGGTGCGCACCCGGCCGCTCGCGGAAGTCAATGCGGCGCTCAGCGAACTCAAGGCCGGCAAGGTGGTCGGCCGCGTGGTGCTGACGCCGTGATCGTTGTAAGACCCATCGAAACCAGGGAGTGACAGGAATGGACGCAGCCGGGCTGCGCGCGATGCAGGCGCCGATCAAGGAGAAATACAAGACCGACGCCAAGGCCGCGTTCATCACGCTGAAGGCCAAGGGCACGCTCGACGACACCAACATCGCGTGCAAGGTCGAGACCGGCCGTGCGCTCGCGGTCGCCGGCCTGCATCCGGCGACCGGCGGCTCGGGCCTGGAGCTGTGCTCCGGCGACATGCTGCTGGAGGCGCTGGTCGCCTGCGCCGGCGTCACGCTGAAGGCGGTGGCGACCGCGCTCGACATCCCGCTTCGGTCGGGCCGGGTATCGGCGGAGGGCGACCTCGATTTCCGCGGCACGCTCGGCGTCGCCAAGGATGCGCCGGTCGGCTTCGCGCAGATCAGGCTGCGCTTCGAGGTCGACACCGACGCGCCGCAGGACAAGCTCGACCAGTTGCTCAAGCTCACCGAGCGTTATTGCGTGGTCTATCAGACCATCAAGAGCGGCCCTCCGGTCGCGGTGACGCTGGCGCGGGGATAGGACCTTCTCCCGTCTCGCCCGCAGGCGGGCGAGGGCGAGACCACGACCATGTCCCCCGATCTCCTGTTCTGGCTGACGCTGATCCTGAAGATGGCGGTGACGGCGGCCTTCGCGGTCGCCGCCACCATCATCGCGGAGCGCACGGGCCCGCTGATCGGCGGCCTGATCGCGACGCTGCCGGTGGCGGCGGGACCGGCTTATGTCTTCCTGGCGCTGGATCACACGCCGCAGTTCCTCGCCGACAGCGCGCTGATGAGCCTTGCCGCCAATCCGCCGATCGCGATCTACGCGCTGACCTATGCCTGGCTGGCGCAGCGCTGCGGCCTCGTCGTCAGTCTCGGCGCCGCGCTCTGCGTCTGGCTGGCGACGGCGGTGCTGCTGCAATCGATCTCGTGGACGCTGGCGGGCGCGATCCTGCTGCACGTCGTCGTGTTCCCGGTCTGCCTGCTGCTGGCGGAGCCGCTGCGCCATGCGCCGGTGCCGCGGTTGCGCCGCTACTGGTACGACACCGTGCTGCGGGCCGCCGCGGTCGCGGTGCTGGTCGCGGCGGTGGTGGGATTGAGCTTCAGCATCGGCCCGCGCAGCACCGGCGTGCTGGCGGTGTTTCCGATCGTGCTGACCAGCATCATCATCATCCTGCACCGGCGCATCGGCGGCCGCGCCACCGCCGCGGTGCTGGCCAACACCGTGCTCGGCCTGATCGGCTTCGGCGGCGCGGTGGCGACGCTGCATCTCACCGTGGTGCCGCTCGGCCCGGCGCTGGCGCTGCCGCTGGCGCTTGCGGTGTCGGTGAGCTGGGGCCTGCTGGTGCTCGGCGTCCGCAGCCTGCGCCGGCGGCGGGTCTAGAGTCTTATCGGCTTAAGTTGAATCAGCTTTTGCCTCCGTTCGTCCCCGCGAAAGCGGGGACCCACGCTTCAGTGTGGATTCCTGCATGCGCGGGAATGAGCGAGGAGAGAGCGTGCTTCAAGTCGAAGCGACTCTCTAGCTGGATCTCCCGCCCGCGTCCTTGGCGATCTCCGCCTTCAGCGCATAGAGCGTCTCCAGCGCCTGGCGCGGCGACAGGTCGTCCGGCGCGAGCGCGGCCACCGCGGTGAGCAGTCGCTCGGCCGCGGGATCGGCCGGCGCCGCCGCGGCGCGCGGCGTCGCGGCGAACAGCGGCAGGTCGTCGAAGCCCTTCGGGGCGGCGCGGTCCTCGGCTTCGAGCGTCGAGAGCACTTCCTGTGCGCGCGCGATGACGGCGGGCGGCAGGCCGGCGAGCTTGGCGACCTGGATGCCGTAGGAGCGGTCGGCGGCGCCAGGCACCACCTCGTGCAGGAACACGACGTCGCCCTGCCATTCCTTGACCTTGACGGTGGCGTTGTGCAGACGCGGCAGCCGCGCCGCCAGCGCGGTCAGCTCGTGATAATGCGTGGCGAACAGCGCGCGGCAGCGGTTGGCCTCGTGCAGGTGCTCGATCGTGGCCCAGGCGATCGACAGGCCGTCGAAGGTCGCGGTGCCGCGGCCGATCTCGTCGAGGATCACCAGCGCACGGGCGCCGGCCTGGTTCAGGATCGCGGCGGTCTCCACCATCTCGACCATGAAGGTGGAGCGGCCGCGGGCGAGATCGTCGGCAGCGCCGACGCGCGAGAACAGGCGATCGACGATCCCAAGATGTGCGCGCCGCGCCGGCACGAAGCTGCCGATCTGCGCCAGGATGGTGATCAGCGCGTTCTGGCGCAGGAAGGTCGATTTGCCCGCCATGTTCGGGCCGGTGAGCAGCCAGATGCGGCCGGCCTCGGCGCCGTCCCGCGGCGACAGGTCGCAGCTATTGGCGACGAAGGCGCCGCCGTCGCGCGCCAGCGCCTGCTCGACCACGGCGTGGCGGCCGTCCTCGATCGCGAAGTCGAGCGAGTCGTCGACCTCCGGCCGCACATAGTCGCGCTCGCTCGCCAGCACGGCCAGCGCCGCGGCGACGTCGAGCGCGGCCAGCGCCTCGGCCGCGGCCTTGATCGGCGCGCTCGCGGCGATGACGGAAGCGGCCATCCGCTCGAAGATGTCGAGCTCGAGGCCGAGCGCGCGATCGGCGGCGCTGGCGATCTTGGATTCCAGCTCGCCGAGCTCGGTGGTGGTGAAGCGCACCTGGCCGGCCAGCGTCTGGCGGTGGATGAAGGTCTCCTTCAGCGGCGGCGCCATCAGCTTGTCGCCGTGCTGCGCGGTCACCTCGACGAAGTAGCCGAGCACGTTGTTGTGACGGATCTTCAGCGCCTTGATGCCGGTGTCGCCGGCATAGCGCGCCTGCAGCGCGGCGATGACGCGGCGCGCCTCGTCGCGCAGCGCGCGGGTCTCGTCGAGCACCGTATCGTAGCCGGCGCGCACGAAGCCGCCGTCGCGCTTGAACGCCGGCAGCTCGTCGGCGAGCGCCGCCGCGAGCGCATCGGTGATGGCGCGGTCGACGCCGGCGCAGGCGGCCGCCGCCTCCGCGATCTCGGTTGGAACATGGCCCAGCGCGGTGAGGCGCGCGGCGAGCGCGGCGGCGGCGGCGAGGCCGTCGCGGATGCCGGCGAGATCGCGCGGCCCGCCGCGGCCGAGCGCGATGCGGGACAGCGCGCGGGCGAGATCGGGCGCGGCCCGCAGCGCGTCGCGAACATCGCCGCGCAGCAGCGGATCGCGCAGCAAGAAATCGACCGCATCGAGCCGCGCCGCGATCGCGGCGACATCGGTCAGCGGCGCCGCGAGCCGCTGCGCCAGCAGCCGCGCGCCCGCCGCGGTCACGGTGCGGTCGATCGCCGCCAGCAGCGAGCCCTGCCGCTCGCCGCCGAGCGTGCGCATCAGTTCGAGATTGGCGCGCGTCGCCTGGTCGATCGCCATGCAGGCGCCGGCGCGCTCTCGCAGCGGCGGCGACAGCGGCGGCCGCTTGCCGATCTGGGTGCGCTCGACATAGGTGACGCAGGCGGCTGCCGCGGTGAGCGCGAGCCGCGAGAGCTCGCCGAACGCCGCGGTGGTGGCGACCGCGAAGAACTCGGCGAGCCGCCGCTCCGCGGTGGCGCCGTCGAACACGTCGCGGCCGAGCGGCATCACCGCGGGAAAGCCGCGCCAATACGCGGCGAGCTCGGCGTCGCTGTAGAGCGCGTCGGAGACCAGGATCTCGCCGGGATCGATGCGCGCGATCTCGGCGGCGAGCGCCGCGCGCTCGCATTCCGTGACGCGGAACTCGCCGGTCGAGATGTCGATCCACGCCAGCGCGAAGCGGCCGTCCGCGCCGCCGGCGGAGGGCCGCTCGCGCGCCACCGCGAGCAGGTAGTTGTTGCGCCGGGCGTCGAGCAGCGTGTCCTCGGTCAGCGTGCCGGGCGTGACCAGCCGCACCACGTCGCGGCGCACCACCGCCTTCGATCCGCGCTTCTTCGCCTCGGCGGGATCTTCCATCTGCTCGCACACCGCGACGCGGTGGCCGAGCGCGATCAGCTTGTGCAGGTATTCCTCGGCGCGATGCACCGGCACGCCGCACAGCGGCACGTCCTTGCCGAGATATCTGCCGCGCTTGGTCAGCATGATGCCGAGTGCGCGCGAGGCCACCTCGGCGTCCTCGAAGAACAGCTCGTAGAAGTCGCCCATCCGGTAGAACAGCAGGCAGTCCGGATTGGCGGTCTTGATCTCGATATACTGCTCCATCATCGGCGTCGGCCGCGCGCCGTCGTCCGGCGGCTTCGGCGCGGCAGCGGGCTCGTCGTCGAGTTCGGCACGCAGGGCACGGGCGGCGGTCATGGCGGGCCGACGCTAGCAGATGCCGGATGCGCTTGCATCGCCGGTCACCGCAACCCACAGGGTTCGAGCCGTTTATGGCACCGCTTCGGCGCGGCGCAGGCCGGCGATCATCGAGGATTCCAGCAGATGGCGGCGCGCCCGCGCCGGATCGGCGGCGACCGCCATCAGGTCCTTCAGATGCGCGCGCTGCACCGCCGGGTCGCGCTCCTGCAGCAATTGCTTGTTGCGGATCGACATCTTCTGCACCTGCTCGACGGTGGCGAGCCGGCGCTGGCGGACATAGCGGTCGAGCAGCGCCTCGTCGCCGCCGCGCCAGACCCGGCCGAGTTTGTCGGCGAGATTGACGGCGTCGTGGATGCCGCTGTTGAGGCCGAACCCGCCGAGCGGATTGTTGAGATGCGCGGCGTCGCCGGCAAGCAGCACGCGGCCGTCGCGGAAGCTGTCCGCCACGCGCTGGTGCACGCGGTAGATGCTCTTGTAGCGGATCTCGTAGCGTCCGGCGTGCGGCGCGAGGCGCTGCATCGCGCGCTCGACATTGGCGGGGGCGAGCAGTTCGGCCTCCGGCGCGTCGGGATCGCCGGGAAACGCGGCGCGCCACAGGCCGGGCGGCCCGTCGTCCGGCACCTTGAACACCGCGGCCCATTCCACCGGATCGGAGACATAGGTGTTCATGGCGAAGCCGTGCCGGGCGAGGTCGCAGGGCGTGCTGACGACCACGAAATGTTCCGGCCAGGTGAAGCCCTCGAACGCGATCGCGGTGCCCTTGCGCACCGCGCTGCGCGCGCCGTCGGCGCCGATCAGCCAGGAGGCCGCGACGGTCTCGGCCCGGCCGCCGGCCTCGACCGCGACATGCACGCCGTCGGCGTCCTGCGCGAAGCCGCTGACGCGATGGCCGAAGCGGATGTCGGCCGCGGTGTCGCGGCGGAGGATGTCGAGCAGGATCGCGGTGAGCCGGTGCTGCTCGAGATGCAGCCGGTACGGATAGGCGGTGACGTCGGCGAGCAGGCCGAGGTCGAACTGCGCGACATGATCGCCGCTGCGGTCGCGGACCTGCCAGTGGCGCACCTGAAGCCCGGTCTCGTGCATGCGCGCGGTGACGCCGTAGGGCGCCATCAGGTCCAGCGTCGGCGGATGGAACGAGCCGGCGCGCAGATCGTGCGTCAGCGCCGGCTCGGCCTCGAACACGACGACGGGGATGTCCTGCGCGGCGAGCGCCAGCGCGCACATCAGCCCGGTCGGTCCCGCGCCGGCAATGGCGACGGGCGTGGTGACCATGGCGCTACTTGACGAGCCTGACGCCGGTCAGCTTCTCGAGATTGCCGTGATAGATCATGGCGCGCTGCGCCGGGGTGAAGTCCATCGCGTCGATGATCTTCATGGTCTCGCGGATATAGCCCGGCCCCTTCTCCGGATCGAACGGGCAGTCCGACGCGAACACGACGTGATCCAGCGGGAAGAAGTCGAAGCCACACAGCGCCGCGCCGCGGCCGCCAAAGGTGGCGGTGTCGGCATGGAAGTTCTGCTTGAAATAGTCGAGCGGCCGCTTCTTCAGGCTGCGGCGCAGCGCGTCGAGGTCCTCGTCGGAGGTGCGCGCGCCGATCTGGTCCCAGCCCGGGCCGATGCGGCCTTCCAGCATCGGCGCGATGCCGCCGAAATGATGCACGATCAGCTTGAGGTCGGGGCAGGTGTCGAGCGTCTTGGAGAACACCAGCCGCGCCATCGCCGCCGCGGTCTCGTAGGACCAGCCGAACGCCCACCAGATCTCATATTTGGATTTCGGCTCGTCGAGATAGTCGGGATGCTTGGCGGTCCGCACCGGGTGAAGCCAGATCGGCTTGCCGATCCGGTTCATCGCCGCGAAGAACGGCGCGAATTCCGGCCGGTCGAGCGGCTTGCCGTTGATGTTGGTGTAGATCTGGACGCCGAGCGCGCCGTTCCTGATGGCGCGTTCGGCCTCGCGCACGCCGGCGTCCGGCGCGGCCAGCGAGGTCTGGCCGACCCAGCCCGGATAGCGCGCCGGATCGCGCGCGCAGATCTCGGCGAAGCCGTCGTTGACGATCTTGCAGTAGTCCTCGACCCGGTCCGGCCCCGCCAGCGCCTCCAGCGGCGGCATCGGGTAGGACAGAATCTGCGCATAGTCGGGGAAGCCGTCGACCACCTTGTTGCGGATGTCGAGATCGTGGATCGAGGGAACGCTGCGCATGCGCTTGCCGATGTCGGCGTGGCCGCTCTCGACCAGCTTCTCGAACAGTTTCTTGGGAATGAAATGCGTGTAGGCGTCGATTCGCATCATGATGCGGTCCCCGGAGAGTGTTCGATGGTCATGCCTGCCGTGCCTTTGGCTTGCGCAGCGCGCGGCCGCGCGCCACCTCGATCGCGATCGCGGCGAGCGCGCCGATCAGGCCGCAGCCGATCACCCAGCTCGCTCCGTCGAACATGCGCGGCTGCGCCAGCACCATCAGCGCCACCGCGCCATAGGCGATCCGCAGCGGCACCGGCACCGGCGCGAAGCAGTGGCCGACCACGGCGACGGTGCCGACGAAGATGCCGATCAGGCACAGCCCGAGATGCAGCAGCACCAGCGGCACGCTGTCGTTGAGCACCAGCGCCGGCGTGTAGACGAACATGAACGGGATGAAATAGGCGCACCAGCTCATCCGCGTCGCGCTCCATCCGGTGCGCCACTGGTCGGACTTGGCGATGGTCGCGGCGGCGAAGGCGGCGAGCGCCACCGGCGGCGTCACCATGCCGAGGATGCCGCTGAACAGCACGAACAGATGCGCCTGCATCGCCGGAATGCCGGACTGCGTCAGCGCCGGCGCCGCCAGCGTGGCGAGGATCACATAGACGCCGACGGTCGGCAGCGGCAGGCCGAGGATGAAGGCGGCGATCGCGGTGATGACGAGCAGCAGGCCGAGATTGCCGCCGCTGATGGCGAGAAGCTGCTGCGTCAGCGAGAACGCCACGCCGGTCAGCGTCATGGCGCCGATCAGGATGCCGGCGATCGCGGTGATGGCGATGATGTCGACCACCGCGCCGCCGGCGGAGATCACCGCGCTCACCGCCTCGCGCGGCGACAGCCGCTTGCCCTTGTGCGGCACCGCCATCGCCAGCGCGATCAGCACCACGGTGCCGGCGAGCGCCGCATATTCCGCCTCCCAGTTCAGCCAGACGAGGCCGACCACCAGCACCACGAACGGGATCACGAAGTGCCAGCCGTCCCGGAGCACGGTGCCGAGCCTGGGCAGGCTCGCGCGCGGCGCGCCGTGGATGCCGCGCTTCACCGATTCGAGATCGACCTGGATGAACAGCGCCGCATAGAACAGGAACGCCGGCACGATCGCCGCGACCATCACCTCGGCATAGGGCACCTGCAGGTATTCCGCCATCAGGAAGGCGGCGGCGCCCATCACCGGCGGCGCCACCTGTCCGCCGGTCGAGCCGACCGCCTCGATCGAGGCGGCGATGTGCGGCGGAAAGCCGGCGCGCTTCATCAGCGGAATGGTGACCGTGCCGACGCTCGCGACATTGGCGACCGCGCTGCCCGACACCATGCCGAACAGCGCCGAGCCGGCGACCGCGACCTTGGCGGCGCCGCCGCGGAAGCCGCCCATCAGCGCCGAGGCGAGATCGGCGAAGAAGTCCGAGCCGCCGCAGCGCGTCAGCACCTGGCCCATGATGATGAAGGGGATCACCACCACCACGGCGATCTGCAGCGTGTTGCCGAGCAGCGCATTGGTGTCGATGCCGAGATAGACCATCAGCCGGCTGAGCGCGACCGGCCGCGCCGCGAAGGTCTCCGGCAGCAGATAGCCGAACATCGCATGGGCGCACAGCGCCAGCACGATCAGGATCAGCGCCCAGCCGGTGAGCCGGCGGCTCGCCTCGAACACCAGGAGAACGATCACGGTGGCGACCAGCACGCCGTACCACGGCCGGTCGGCCAGCTCGCGGATCAATTCCTGGTAGCGGATCGCGACATAGAAGCAGGCGACGAGCGCCGCGGCGGCGAGCACGAGGTCGAGCGCGCCGACCGGCACCGGCCTGCCGTCGAGCACGCGCTGCGCCACCGCCTCCTCGCCGGTCTCGTTCATGGCGAGCGGGAAGGTGACGAAGGTCAGCGCCAGGGACAGGCCGAGCACCGCGACCAGCATCTGCTCGGTGAACAGCCCGATCTGCATCCGCCCCGGGATATTCAGGATCCAGGCGATGACGATCAGGATGATCCCGGTCTTCAGCGCCGTCGTGAACGGGACCAGATATCTGTCGGACATCACGATGCTCGGCGCTGCCGCGGCATTGCGGGCCGCACGCTATTTCTTCTCGACGATGCCCTTTTCCTTGAAATAGGCGATCGCGCCGTCGTGATACGGCACCTCGATGTCGCTGAACATGCGCGCCTGGTCGAACTGCCGGAACAGCGGCTGGCCCTGCGCCAGCGCGTCCTTGTTCTCCGCCACGATCTGGGTGATCTGCTTGATGCGTTCGGGCTTGGCGTTGGTGCTGGCGAAGATGGTGTAGTCGTAGATCATGGTGTTGATCGGCTGCTTGACGCCGGCGAAGTTCGGCGCCGGATCGACGCGGCCGATATAGGCGGTGCGGAATTCGCGCTTGAGCCCTTCCAGCGCTTTGGGATTGTTCGGGATGTCGATATAGCGGATGCCGCCGACCGAGGCGTCGGCCTCCGCGACCTTGGCCGAGCCGATCGCGAAGGTGGTGATGTCGACGCGGCCGGCGATCAGTTCATCGACGCCGCGCACCAGGTTCGGCACCATCACCGGCTTGAGATCGGCGATGGTCATGCCCTCGGTCGCCAGCATGGCGTCGACGGTCTTCTTGATGATCTCCTGGCTGGTGAAGCCGTAGGCCACGGTGCGGCCGCGCATGTCCTTCACCGACTTGATGTCGGAATCGGCGCGCACGAACAGCCCGACCTTGATCGGGAAGATCACCGCCATGGTGCGCAGGTTCTTGTACGGCCGCTTGTCGAAGGTGCCGACGCCGTGGAAGGCGTCGTAGAGCTCCAGCGTGTTGGCAAAACCGATGTCGATCTCGCCGGAATCGACCAGCGGGATCATGGTGCCGGTGCCGCTCGACGGCTGGACGCGGGCCTGGATCTTGCCGGCATCGGTCAGCACCTTGGCGACGGCGGCGCCGAGCTGATAGGTCAGCGTGCCTTGCGGGCTGGTGCCGAGGCCGACCGGCTGCGCGCCGGCGGCACCGATCAACGACAGGGCGAACGCGGCCGCGAGCAGGACAGTACGCATGTCATCCTCCCAAGATGCTGAGGCTTGCGCCTCGTTGCTTGCTCTTCAGAGTCCCTTGCTCACGGGTTCTTGTTGTTGCGGTCCGGGCTGCCGGTGCAGCCGCTGCGCCATAATGTCCGATGGCGGTGGCGCGAGCGTCAAGGTCCGCCGGCCGTTGCGCCGCCGCGCCGATGCCGGCCGGAGGCGGGATCGATCCCATCGCCGCGGCCGATGCGCGGTCAGTGGCGGCGTGCTTATTGCGCGGCCGCTTTGTGTCTGGCGAGTTGGTCCCTCAGCTCGGCCATGACGGCGTCGGGATCGCCGCCGGCCTTGCGGACCTGGGCGGCCCAACTCCGGTGCAGCGGCTCGGCCGCTTTCTTCCAATCGGCGAGCCGTGCCGGCGTGAGCGGATAGACCTCGTGGCCGGGTTCGGCCTTGAGCCTGGCGATGCCGGCGTGCTCGAAATCGGCCCATGGCGCCGCCACCTTCAGCGCCCAGTCGTTGGTGCAGTGATCGTCGATCACGGTCTTCTGCGCCGCCGACATCTGCTGGTAGGCGGCCTTGTTGAACACCAGCACGAAGGTGGTGGCGTAGAGCGGCACGTCCATATGATACTTGGTGACCTTGTCGATGCCGAACAGCGGCACCGAGCCCCACGGAAACGTCACCGCGTCGGCGAGGCCCTTCTCCAGCGTGTCGCGCACCTCCGGCGCGCTCGACTGCACATTGGTGCCGCCGAGCGCGGTCACGAAGGTCGCCATGGTGGCGTGCGCCGGGCGGATTCTCAGGCCCTTGACGTCGGCCGGCACCATGATCTTCCTGGCGCGGGAGTGGATCGAACCCGGATCGTGGATGAAGGCGAGGCAGAATTTCACCTCGCTCATCTCGCGCGCGGCATATTTCCTGTACCACGCGTCGATCGCCTGCGAGCCGCCCTTGGCGTTGGAGAACAGGAACGGCAGCTCGGCGGCGCCGATGATCGGGAAACGGCCGGGCTGATAGCCGGGATTGACGTAAGCGAGATCGGCGGTGCCGTCGCGCGCCATGTCGTAATGGTCGAAGGCTTTGCCGAGCTGCTGGGAGTGATAGATCCGCGACCTGATGGTGCCGCCCGAGGCTTTCTCGACCGACGCGGCCCAGTCCTCGAAGGCCCTTTGCAGCGGATGCGACGGCGGCAGCCAGTGCGCCAGCTTGAGCTCGAAGCTCCTGTCCTGCGCCCGGGCCTGCGGTGCGGCGACGGCCAGCACGGCGACGGCCGCCGCGGCGGCCTTCAGCACTCGTCGAACGACGCGCATGGCGTCCCCCCGCCCGTTGGTTGACCCAACTTGGCCCTGATTTCAGCCGAAACGCCGGCGCGGTGTAAAGGCCGGCGCGCGCGGGCGGCGGCACTCAGGCCGGGCGGGTCGCGCCGGTCGCGCCGCGAAACCGCGCGGCGAGATCGTCGGGAATGGGCTGCGACCTGATCCGGTCGGGATCATGCGGATCGCGCCCGGCCCAGACCCGCTTCTCGAAGCCTTCGACTGTGAGCACGCCGTCCCTGACGATGCGGTGCGCGACGTCGAAGCTCGCGGTGCCGATGCGGGCGAACTCCGATTCGATCGTCACCTCGTCGCCGTAGCGGTTGGGCTTGTGGAATTTCGCCTGGGTGTCGACCATCGGATAGCCGACCATGCCGTAGGTTCTGAGGAGCTGAAACTTGTTGAGGCCGCTCGCGCGCGAGATCAGCAGCGTGGTCGCATGATCGAACAGCGCGAAATAGCGTGGATAGTAGACGATGCCGGCGGGGTCGCATTCGCCCCATTCGATCAGGTGCCGGTGGGAATTCTTCAGCATGCGGAAGCCTCGGATGCGGACGGGATCGGGAGGGACGGCGCGCGCGGCCGCTCGGCGCAGTGACCATCAACGGGGCGCCATGCGCAGCGCGCCGTCGATGCGGATGGTCTCGCCGTTGAGATAGCTGTTCTCGACGATGTGCAGCACCAGCTCGGCGAATTCGCGTGGCTCGCCGAGCCGCTTCGGGAACGGCACCGCGGCGCCGAGGGAGTCCTGCGTCTCCTGCGGCAGTCCGCGCAGCATCGGCGTCGCGAAGATGCCGGGCGCGACCGCCACCACGCGGATGCCGGACTGCGCCAGCTCGCGCGCGGCCGGCAGCGTCAGCGCCGCGACGCCGCCTTTCGAGGCAGCGTAGGCAGCCTGTCCGATCTGCCCTTCATAGGCCGCGACCGAGGCGGTGTTGACGATCACGCCGCGCTCGCCGTCGACAGGCTCGAGCGCCTGCATCGCCGCCGCCGCGAGACGCAGCATGTTGAAGGTGCCGATCAGGTTGATGCGCACCACCCGCTCGAACTCGGCGAGCGGCTGCGCGCCGTCGCGGCCGACGATGCGTTTCGCCGGCGCCACGCCGGCGCAGTTGACGAGGACGCGGGCGGTGCCATGCGCCGCCGCCGCCGCGGCGATCGCCTGCTCGGCGCTGGCCGGATCGGTCACGTCGCAAGGCAGCGCGAGGCCGCCCGCGGCCGTGGCGGCCGCGCTGGCGCCGTCGCCATTGATGTCGAGGATCGCGACCCGGGCGCCGGCCTGCGCCAGCCGCAGCGCGGTGGCGGCGCCGAGGCCGGAACCGCCGCCGGTGATGAGGGCCGCCTGTCCGCTGATATTCATGATGCCGATGCGATTGGCCTGCGCCGCCCGGCCGGGCCGGCCGCGACATTTGACCCGTTCCAGGTCCACTCGTAAATACGGAACGACAAGCGGGATTTCCTCATGGCGCGTATCACTTCGCTTGCTGAAGCCGTGGAGGCCACCATCCGCGACGGCGATACCGTGGCGATGGAGGGCTTCACCCATCTCATTCCGCATGCCGCGGGGCATGAGATCATCCGCCAGCGCCGCAAGAACCTGACGCTGATCCGGATGACGCCGGACCTGATCTACGACCAGCTCATCGGCATGGGCTGCGCCGGCAAGCTGGTGTTCTCGTGGGGCGGCAATCCCGGCGTCGGCTCGCTGCACCGGCTGCGCGACGCGGTCGAGAACGGCTGGCCCAACCCGATCGCGCTCGAGGAACATTCGCACGCCGCGATGGCCAACGCCTACGAGGCCGGCGCCGCCGGGCTGCCGTTCGCGGTGTTCCGCGGCTATCTCGGCAGCGGCCTGCCGGCGGTCAATCCCAACATCAGGCGCATCACCTGCCCGTTCACCGGCGAGGAGCTCGCGGCGGTGCCGGCGCATCGCCCCGATGTCGCGGTGATCCATGCGCTGCGCGCCGACAGGGCCGGCAACGTGCTGCTCGAAGGCGTGCTCGGCGTGCAGAAGGAGGCGGTGCTCGCCGCCAGGCGCTCGATCGTGACCGTCGAGGAGATCGTCGAGGATTTCGGCCCGCGCAATCTCAACGCGGTGATCCTGCCGGGCTGGGCGGTCGGCTATGTCGTCGCCGTGCCGGGCGGCGCGTTCCCGTCCTATGCGCAGGGCTACTATCCGCGCAACAACGCCTTCTACAAGGAGTGGGACGGCATCGCGCGCGAGCGCGAGACGTTCCTCGCCTGGATGAAGGAGAACGTGCTGGAGCAGGGCCCAGAGGCGTTCGCGCGCCATGCGCGCAAGCATCAGGCCGCGGCGGAGTGACGACGATGGCCGCGCACCGCTTTGCTGTCATTCCGGGGCGCTTGCCGTCCGCGCGGTTACGCGCGTTTTCGACGCGCTATGGCAAGCGAACCCGGAATCCAGCGTTGTTCGAATGTGTTGCCGGAGTCCGGGCGCGGCCCTTGGGGTCATCCCGGAACGACAGGAGAGGCTGATGGCGGATTACAAGCCCAGCGAAATGATGACCATCGCCGCGGCGCGCGCGCTCAAGAACGACGACGTCTGCTTCGTCGGCATCGGCCAGCCGTCGGCGGCGGCCAATCTGGCGCGGCTCACCCATGCGCCGGACGTGACCCTGATCTACGAATCCGGCACGCTCGCCACCAAGCCGAGCGTGCTGCCCTTATCGATTGGTGATGGAGAACTTTGCGAGACCGCGCTGACCACCGTATCGGTGCCGGAAATGTTCCGCTACTGGCTGCAGGGCGGGCGCATCTCGGTCGGCTTCCTCGGCGGCGCGCAGATCGACAAATACGCCAATCTCAACACCACGGTGGTCGGCGACTATCACAAGCCCAAGGTGCGGCTCCCCGGCGGCGGCGGCGCGCCGGAGATCGCGGTGTCGTGCGGCGAGATCTTCATCATCATGGCGCAGAGCCGGCGCAGCTTCGTCGAGACGATCGACTTCTTCACCTCGATCGGCCACGGCTCGGGCGGCGACAGCCGGCGCAAGCTCGGCATCACCACCAAGGGCCCGACCCGGCTGATCACCGATCTCGCGATCTTCGAGCCGGATCCCGAGACCAGGGAGATGATCGTCACCTCGATCCATCCCGGCGTCTCCCGCGCGCAGATCGAGGACAATACCGGCTGGGCGGTGCGCTACGCCGCGGCCGTTGCGGAAACACCGCCGCCGAGCGCGCAGGAGCTCGAGGTCCTGCGCGAACTGCAGGCGCGCACCGCGCGCGCCCATGCTGCGGCGGCCTGACGAAAGGCGGATGACAATGGCGACACGCGAGGTTTTTCTTTGTGACGCGGTGCGCACCCCGATCGGTCGCTACGGCGGCGCGCTCGCCAAGGTGCGCGCCGACGATCTCGCCGCGGTGCCCCTCAAGGCGCTCCTCGCGCGCAACGCCAAGGCGGACTGGGAGGCGCTCGACGAGGTGTTCTACGGCTGCGCCAACCAGGCCGGCGAGGACAACCGCAACGTCGCGCGCATGGCGGTGCTGCTCGCCGGCCTGCCGCAGAGCGTGCCCGGCGTGACGCTGAACCGGCTGTGCGCCTCCGGTCTCGAAGCCGTCGGCACCGCGGCGCGTGCGATCCGCGCCGGCGAGATGGAGTTCGCCATCGCCGGCGGCGTCGAATCGATGACGCGCGCGCCGTTCGTGCAGGGCAAGGCCACGGAGGCGTTCTCGCGCAGCGCCGAAATCCACGACACCACGATCGGCTGGCGCTTCATCAATCCGCTGATCAAGCAGCAGTACGGCGTCGATTCCATGCCGGAGACCGGCGAGAACGTCGCCGCCGACTACCAGATCACGCGCGCCGACCAGGACGCCTTCGCGCTGCGCTCGCAGCAGCGCGCCGCAAAGGCGACGGCGTCCGGCTATTTCGCCGCCGAGATCACCCCGGTCGCGGTGCCGGGCCGCAAGGGCGAGACCACGCTGGTCGAGACCGACGAGCATCCGCGGCCCGACACCACGCTGGAGCAGCTCGCCAAGCTCAAGACGCCGTTCCGCAATCCCGGCACGGTGACGGCGGGCAACGCCTCGGGCGTCAACGACGGCGCCGCCGCGATCATCGTCGCCTCCGAGGCCGCGGTGACCAGGCATGGGCTGACGCCCCGCGCCCGCGTCCTCGGCATGGCGTCGGCCGCGGTGCCGCCGCGGGTGATGGGCATCGGCCCCGTGCCGTCGACGCGCAAGCTGATGGCGCGGCTCAGCCTGTCCATTTCCGACTTCGACTTGATTGAAATCAATGAGGCGTTCGCCTCGCAGTCGCTAGCCTGCCTGCGCCAGCTCGGCCTCGCCGACGATGCCGAGCACGTCAACCCGCATGGCGGCGCGATCGCGCTCGGTCATCCGCTCGGCATGTCGGGCGCGCGGCTGGCGCTGACCGCGGCGCACGGACTGGAGGCCCGCAACGGCAGGATCGGGCTTGCCACGATGTGCGTCGGCGTCGGGCAGGGCGTGTCGCTGGCGCTGGAGCGCGTCGGCTGACGCCAACAGCGGAGGAAACATAACAATGTCGCTGATCTATCCCACCAAGAGCCTCGAGGCCTTTCCCAACCACCTCAGCCCCGGCTATCGCTCCACCATCAAGCGCTCGCCGTCGAAGCCGCTGATCGTGATCCCGCACACGCTGTCGGAGCTGACCGGTCCGGTCTACGGCCACAACGCGATCGAGGAGAACGACAACGACCTCACTAAGATGCACCGGGGCGAGCCGCTCGGCGAGCGCATCATCGTCCACGGCTATGTGCTGGACGAGGACAAGCGGCCGGTGCCGGAGGCGCTGGTGGAGATCTGGCAGGCCAATGCCTGCGGCCGCTACGTCCACATCGTCGACCAGCATCCGGCGCCGCTCGATCCGAACTTCACCGGCGCGGGCCGCACGCTCACCGACAAGAACGGCTATTACAAGTTCATCACCATCAAGCCGGGCGCCTATCCGTGGGGCAACCATCCCAATGCCTGGCGGCCGAACCACATCCATTTCTCGCTGTTCGGCCATTCGTTCCTGTCGCGGCTGGTGACGCAGATGTATTTCCCCGGCGACTACCTGCTGCCGTTCGATCCGATCTTCAATTCGGTTCCGGACGAGAAGGCGCGCAACCGCATGATCGCGAGCTTCGATCTCGACAATACGGTGCCGGAATGGGCGCTGTGCTTCCGCTTCGACATCGTGCTGCGCGGCCGCGAAAGCACGCCGATGGAAGAAGGAGCGCACTGATCATGTCCGAGCTTACGCCCTCGCAGACCGTCGGCCCGTTCTATGCCTATGGCCTGACGCCGAAAGGCCGCGCCCACTGGGATCCCGACGGCACCTATAGCTGGAAGGAGACGGTCGGCGACAATCTGGTGACGCCGGACGCCTCCGGCGAGAAGATCCACATCCTCGGCGTCATCCGCGACGGCGACGGCGTGCCGATTCCCGATGCGATGCTGGAGATCTGGCAGGCCGACGCGCAAGGCCGCTACGCGCATCCGCGCGATCCGCGCGCGCCGAATGCCAGCTTCAAGGGCTTCGGCCGCTCCGCCTGCGACAAGAACGGCGAGTTCGGCTTCGACACCATCAAGCCCGGCCCGGTGTCCGGCCCCGACGGCAAACAGCAGGCGCCGCATGTCGTGGTCTGCATCTTCTCGCGCGGCATGCTGCGGCAGATCTACACCCGCATGTATTTCCCCGACGAGCCCGCCAACGCCACCGACCCGATCCTCGCCTTGGTGCCGGCGGAGCGGCGCCACACGCTGATCGCCACGAAGGAGAAGGACGGCGTCTACCGCTTCGACATCCGCGTGCAGGGCGACGACGAGACCGTGTTCTTCGAGATCTGACCGCCGCGGCCCCCCGTCAGGCGCATTTTTCCTGAGAGCGATAGCGACGGCTGCCCATTGAACAGTGGGCGGCCGCCTCTATCTGAGGTGGGCAGAGCAGCCAAACTGTCCCAGAAATCGAGACTATTTCGGATTACTTTCGAAAACATGCCGATGGGAAATTGCCCAAAAAATCGTCCCAACTTTGCATTATACGTTTTTAGGAGTTGACCCCGCGACTGTTCGGCGGTTCGATTTCCGCGAACGGCCGATCAGAGCCGGCGAGGACAAGCCCGAGGCGACCCGACATGAACGAGCTCATTCTCCAGGAGATCGCGAACTTTTGCCGCGAGCGGGGTCTGGCCGAATCCACCTTTGGCCGCCGCGCCGTCAACGACGGCAAGCTGACCAGCCGGCTGCGCAACGGCGGCCGCATCACCACCGACACGCTCGAGCGCATCCGCGCCTTCATGCAGGACCCCGGCGAGACCGGCCGGCGCGCTCTCGCCAGTCCGCTGGCGCCGCCGCCGCGCCAGACCGCGCCCGCCACCGCCCCGGCGCTGCGCCCGGACGACCCGCAGCGCAATTTCCGCTTCTTCGACAACCGGCAGAAATACCTGCTGTTCGTCAACACCTGCTCGGAGAAATGGGAGATCGCCAACCGCGTCGGCCTCGAGCTCGGCTCGATCCATCCGCGGCCGCCGGCGCTGCGGCTGTTCGATGCCGGCGTCGGCGACGGCACCGTGCTGGTGCGGGTGATGCGGCAGATGCACGACCGCTTCCCGCACACGCCGTTCTACATCGTCGGCAAGGAGATCAGCCTCGAAGACGTCCGCCTCACCATGCAGAAGATGGCGGACCGCTTCCACGAGCACCCCTCGACCGTGCTGGTGCTGACCAACCTCGCTTACGCCGAGGCGCCGTGGCTCGCGGTGAAGTCGCTCAGCGCCGCCGCCAGCATCGTCTGGAAGGACGTGCCGCTGTCGGGCAATTCCGCGCACGCTTTCGAGGAGCAGATCACCGCGCTCGAGCCGTTCCTGGCCGAGAACTGGAAGGCCAAGGTGTCGCCGGTCAGCGGCAATCCGGTCTATGAGCGGCCGGTGATCCTGGTGCTCTACCGCGAGGACCATCGCTTCCTGCTCGATCCGATCATTCCTCGACCCGGCGGCACCGTCGCCGACTACGACCTGGTGCTGGCGTCGCAGCCCTATCGCGCCCGCGCGCCGATCGAATTCAAGGCGAAGCGCGTGCTGGCGCCGCTCGCGCGCTCGCTCGGCCCCGGCGGCCGGCTGATCGCGATCCATTCCTACGGCCACGATCCCGGCATGGAGATCATCCACAAGCTGTGGCCGGACGACAATCCGTTCCGCGACAGCCGCCACGATCTGCTCAAGGCGGTGAAGAACGAGCTCGGCGCCGCCGCGCGCGATCTCAACTTCAACGCCTATTCCGACCAGCGCTCGCTGTTCCGCTACGTGATGCACACGCTGCCGTCGGAAATCTCGGCCTCGATCGGCACCTCGACGCTGCTCGCGGCGTGGAACGCGGCGATCTACGTGGCGCAGGTCGAGGACGACCGGCTCGACGACGTCTATGCCGACCGCCGCTACATCGACGCCACCCGCGAGGTGCTGCAGAAGCACGGCGGCCTCTGGTTCTACGACGAATCCTTCGTCATCTCGCGCCGCCGCGAGTGAGCGCCGTGGCGGCGGACGGATTCTCGCTGGAGGCGACGCGCCCGTCGGACGCCGAGCTCGCGCGGCTGTCCGACTGGCTTCAGCCGGGCACGGCGGTCTATCTCAGCCGCGTGCCGTCGCAGCCCGCGCGCGAGCTGATCGCGGCCGCGGCGCGGCTGCGCCGCGCCGGCTTCGAGCCGGTCGCGCATCTGGCGGCGCGCCGCATCGGCTCGGCGGCGGAGCTCGCCGATTTCCTCGCCCGCGTGCGCGGCGAGGCCGACATGCGCCGCGTGCTGGTGATCGCCGGCGATGGCGCGGCCGGCGGCCCCTTTGCGGACGCGCTGGCGGTGATCCGGCACGGCGGCTTGCGCCAGGCCGGCATCGCGGAAATCGGCATTTCCGGCTATCCCGAGGACCATCCGGTGATCGCGCGCGATGCGCTCGCGCGCGCCATGGCCGACAAGATCGCGGCGGCGCGCGAGGCCGGGCTCGGTCTGCACATCGTTAGCCAGTTCTCGTTCGCGCCGGAGGCCGTCGTCGGCTTCCTGCGCCGCCTGCGCGCCGCCGGCATCGACGTGCCGGTCAAGGTCGGCATGGCCGGCCCGGCCCGGCTGTCGTCGCTGCTGCGCTATGCGGCGCGTTGCGGCGTCAAGGCGTCGGCGCAGGGACTTATGTCCGGCGCCGCCAGCGCGCTCCTTGGCCGTATCGGCCGTGAGGTCGGCCCCGACCGCATGCTCGACGCGCTGCGCGCCGCCGCGCCGGCGCTCGGCGCGGTCGCGCCGCATTATTTTTCGTTCGGCGGGCTGATCGAGACGGCGCGCTATGCGTCGGCGGCAGGACGACTTCCGCCCGGACATGCTATCAGACACACCAACCAAGAGCCGGTCCCCTGAGGACACGGCCCTCGCGTTTCAGGAGGGATATCGACCATGCAACGGACCAAACCGCCTTTCCGCGCCGACCATGTCGGCTCGATCCTGCGCACCGCGCCGATCAAGGAGGCGCGCGCCAAGCGCGAGAAAGGCGAGATCAGCGCCGCGGAGCTCAAGGCGGTGGAGGATCGCGAGATCGAGAAGATCATCCGCAAGCAGGAGGAGATCGGCCTGCAGCTCGCGACCGACGGCGAATTCCGCCGCTCGTGGTGGCACTTCGATTTCTTCGGCATGCTCGACGGCGTCGAGATCTACGAGCTCGACCACGGCATCCAGTTCCAGGGCGTGCAGACCAAGCCGCGCAGCATCAAGGTCACCGGCAAGATCGGCTTCTCCAACCATCCGATGCTGGAGCATTTCAAGTTCCTCAAGGCGCACACCAAGGTGACGCCGAAGATGACGATCCCGTCGCCGAGCGTGATGCATTTCCGCCTCGAGCCCGGCGCCGTCAGCAAGGATGCCTATCCGAACCGCGACGCGATCTTCGACGACCTCGCCGCCGCCTACCAGAAGGCGGTGAAGGCGTTCTACGACGCCGGCTGCCGCTATCTGCAGTTCGACGACACCGCCTGGGCCTATCTGTGCTCGCAGGAGGAGCTGAAGAAGGCCCGGGACCGCGGCCTCGACGTCGACCACCTGCAGGAGACCTATACGCGCTGCATCAACAAGGCGCTGGAGGCGCGCCCCGCCGACATGACCATTACCACCCATGTCTGCCGCGGCAATTTCCGCTCGACCTGGATCTCGTCCGGCGGCTACGAGCCGGTGGCCGAGAACCTGTTCGGCAAGTGCAACTACAACGGCTATTTCCTCGAATACGACACCGAGCGCGCCGGCGGGTTCGAGCCGCTGCGCTTCCTGCCCAAGGGCGACAAGATCGTGGTGCTCGGCCTCGTCACCTCCAAGTCCGGCCGGCTCGAGCCGAAGGACGACATCAAGCGCCGCATCGAGGAGGCGACCAAATATGTCGCGCTCGACCAGCTCTGCCTGTCGCCGCAATGCGGCTTCGCCTCGACCGAGGAGGGCAACGTGCTCGCCGAGAACGAGCAATGGGACAAGCTGAAGATGATCGTCGATCTCAGCCGGGAGGTGTGGGGGTAGAGCGATCGAGCCGTCGGAGTCCGCCCGGCGGCCGCTGGGCGGCTGCCCGCCGCATCCCGCGTCATCGCCTGCGACCACACCGCCCAGTTGCGGTGACCGGGCGGATCGGCAAAGATCGGAACAAGCACGAAGAGCCAGGACTGACCGGCCCGCCCGGGCTGCGGCCTATCTCTTGAATTTCTGATGGGAGGACTACGAATGCTCAAATACCTCAAGCGCGCCTTCGGCGGACTCGCGGCCTCGGCCGCGGCGCTCGCTCTGGCGGCCACCGCCGCCTCGGCGCAGGCGCCGTCCGGCGAGCCGATCAAGATCGGCTTCGGCATGTCGCTGACCGGGCCGCTCTCGGCCAACGGCAAGTCGTCGCTGCTGGCGATGAAGATCTGGGAAGAGGACACCAACGCCAAGGGCGGCCTGATGGGCCGGCCGGTGAAGCTCGTCTACTTCGACGACCAGAGCAATCCGTCGACGGTGCCGGGCATCTACACCAAGCTGCTCGACGTCGACAAAGTCGACCTGATCGTCTCCGGCTACGCCTCCGGGCAGATCGCGCCGGCGATGCCGATCGCGATCTCGAAGAAGAAGGTGTTCATCAGCCTGTTCGGCACCGGCATCAACGACGAGTTCAAGTACGACCGCTACTTCTCGATGATCCCGAACGGGCCGACGCCGAAGCCGGCGTTCACCCGCGGCTTCTTCAAGGTGGCGGAGGCGCAGAAGCCGAAGCCGCAGACCATCGCCATCGCGATGGCGGACGCCGAGTTCGGCCGCAACGCCTGCGAGGGCGCGGCCGAGAACGCCAAGACCGCGGGCTTCCGCGTCGTCTACAACAAGACCTATCCGCCGGCGACCACCGACTTCACGCCGATCGTGCGCGCGGTGCAGGCGACCAATCCGGACCTGTTCGTGGTCTGCTCCTATCCGCTCGACTCGGTCGGCATGGTCAAGGCCATGCACGAGGTCGGCTTCAAGCCGAAGATGTGGGGCGGCGCCATGGTCGGCCTGCAGGCCACCGTGTTCAAGACCCAGCTCGGTCCGCTCCTCAACGGCCTCGTCAACTTCGAGACCTGGCTGCCGCACAAGACCATGGCGTTCCCCGGCTCGCTCGAGCTGGTCGAGAAGTACCAGAAGCGCGCCGCCGCCGAAGGCGTCGATCCGCTCGGCTACTACATGCCGGTGTGGGCCTATGCCTATCTCCAGGTGCTCGGCGACGCGGTCAACGCCACCAAGTCGCTCGACGACGGCAAGCTCGCCGACTACATCCGCACCCACACCTTCAAGACCACGGTCGGCGACGTGAAGTTCGGCAAGAACGGCGAATGGGCGGTCGAGCGGGTGATGGCCGCGCAGTTCCAGAACATCAAGAGCAACAACATCGAGGAATTCCGCAAGCTCGATACGCTGCCGATCATCTATCCGCCGGAATACAAGAGCGGCGAGGTGATCTATCCCTACGAGAAGGCGCTGGCGAAGTAATCCGCTCGCCTGATCTCCACATTCGCGGCCGGCGCTCCCCAGCGCCGGCCGTTTTTCATGGCCAGAGTCTTATCGGTTCAAGTTGGATCGGCCTTCGTCGCCGGCGCGCGGACGGATCATGCCGCGTGATGCTTGCCATCATCGCGGCTCCGGCAAATCGCGCGCGGCCTGCGCCGGAGCGCTTGTCGGCGCCCTCGCTGTCGCTCTATAGGAGCGGCGTCGAGACGCCGTATCGGTCAGGACACGCGACGGAAAGGCAAGGCATGGACTCCGATCACGCCGACGATCTGGCGCCGATCCGCGAAGCGGTTCGCGCGCTGTGCGCGGATTTCCCGGCGGAATACTGGCGCAAGCTCGACCGCGAGCGCGCCTATCCGACCGAATTCGTCACTGCGCTGACCAAGGCCGGCTTCCTGGCCGCGCTGATCCCGGAGGACTATGGCGGCAGCGGGCTGACGATGCGCGCGGCCTCCGCGATCATGGAGGAGATCCACGCCGCCGGCGCCAACGGCGCCGCCTGCCACGCCCAGATGTACACGATGGGCACCGTGCTGCGGCACGGCAGCGACGAGCAGAAGCGCAAATACCTGCCGGGCATCGCCAAGGGCGAGCTGCGGCTGCAGGCGTTCGGCGTCACCGAGCCGACCTCCGGCACCGACACGCTCAGCCTGCGCACCACCGCGGTGCGCGACGGCGACCATTATGTCGTCAACGGCCAGAAGATCTGGACCTCGCGCGCGGAATATTCCGACCTGATGCTGCTGCTCGCGCGCACCACGCCGAAGGACCAGGTCAAGAAGCGCACCGAGGGCCTGTCGGTGTTCCTGATCGACATGCGCGCGGTCAAGGGCAAAGACGGGGGCCTGTCGATCCGGCCGATCCGCACCATGATGAACCATGCCACCACCGAGGTGTTCTTCGACGACATGCGGATTCCCGCCGATACGCTGGTCGGCGAGGAGGGCAAGGGCTTCCGCTACATCCTCTCCGGCATGAACGCCGAGCGCATCCTGATCGCCTCGGAATGCATCGGCGACGCCAAATGGTTCATCGAGAAGGCGACGGTCTATGCCAAGGGCCGGGTGCTGTTCGGCCGTCCGATCGGCCAGAACCAGGGCGTGCAGTTCCCGATCGCGCGCGCCTACGCGCAGATGCGCGCCGCCGAGCTGATGGTGCACGAGGCTGCGCGCCGATACGAGGCCGGGCAGGACCCGGGTGCGGAGGCCAACATGGCGAAGCTGCTCGCCGCCGACGCCTCGTGGGCGGCCGCCGACATGTGCGTGCAGACGCACGGCGGCTTCGGCTTCGCCGAGGAATACGACATCGAGCGCAAGTTCCGCGAGACCCGGCTCTATCAGGTGGCGCCGATCTCGACTAACCTGATCCTGTCCTATCTCGCCGAGCATGTGCTCGGCCTGCCGCGCTCGTATTGAAACGGCACGCCGGCCGCCGCTGGCCGCGCCTCACTCCATGGCGTGGACCTCGGCCTTTGCCGAGGGCTGGCGCAGCGCCTTCGACGAGCCGATGATCAGCGTCAGCGGCAGCACCGCGAGGGTGAGCCACATCAGCAGCCAGTAGTCGTTCTGATAGGCGATCACCGCGGCCTGCTGGGTGACGATGCCGTCGAGGATGGCACGGCCGGTGTCGGTCGCGGTGTTCAGCGTCGTCGCCACGTCCGGCATCTGCAGCGCGGCGTTGAACGGCGTGACGTGCTCGGTGAGCCGCGCATGCATGTAGGTGGTCTTGCTGGTGAGATTGGCGATCACCATGGAGATGCCGATCGAGGAGCCGATATTGCGCACCAGCGTCGTGATCGCGGTGCCGGAGGTGCGCAGGTGGCCGGGCAGCGTCAGGAACGCCACCGAGGTCAGCGGCACGAACACCAGGCCGAGGCCGACGCCCTGCAGGATGCCGACCACGACGATGGTGCGCGCGTCGGTGTCGGTGGTGAAGCCGCTCATGCTGTAGAGCGTCGCCGCGGTCAGCGCGAGGCCGGCCGCGATCAGGTGGCGCACCTCGAGGCGCGCCATCAGCGCCGGCGCCGCCATCATCGTGAACAGCGTGCCAACGCCGCGCGAGCCGAGCAGGAAGCCCGCGGTGAGGATCGGATAGCCGAGCAGGTTCTGCATGAACGGCGTCACCAGCGCCATGGTGCCGAACAGCACCACGCCGATCACCACCATGAACACGCAGCCGCTGACGAAATTGCGGTCCTTGAACAGCGCGAAATTGATGAACGGCCGTTCCGTGGTCAGCGAATGCGCGAAGAAGTAGTAGAAGCCGGCCGCCGACACCATCGCCTCGATCCAGATCTCCTGGGAATCGAACCAGCCGACCTGCTCGCCGCGGTCGAGCAGCAGCTGCAGCGCGCCGATGCCGACCGCGAGCGCGGCGAAGCCGAACCAGTCGAAGCGCAGGTGCTCCTGCTTCTCGGTCTCCTGCATGAACAGCATCAGGCCGAGCACTGTGACGATGCCGACCGGCAGGTTGACCAGGAACACCCAGTGCCAGGAGTAATTGTCGGTGAGCCAGCCGCCGAGCGTCGGCCCCATGATCGGGCCGAGCATCACGCCCATGCCCCAGATCGCCATCGCCTTGCCGCGCTCGGCCGGCGGATAGGCGTCGAGCATCACCGCCTGCGACAGCGGCACCAGCGCCGCGCCGGCCATGCCCTGCAGCAGCCGGTACAGCACCATCTGCTCGATGTTCTGCGCCACCGCGCACAGCAGCGACGCCACGGTGAAGCCGGCGGCGCAGATCACGAACAGGGTCTTGCGACCGAACCGATCGGCGAGCCAGCCGATCGGCGCGGTCATGATCGCGGCGGCGACGATGTAGGAGGTCAGCACCCAGTTGACCTGGTCGAGCGAGGCCGACAGCGAGCCCTGCATATAAGGCAGCGCCACGTTGGCGATCGTGGTGTCGAGCGCCTGCATGATGGTGGCGGTCATCGCGCACACCGTGACCAGGCCGCGGCGCAGCCCGGCCGGCATGTCGGCGATGTGCAGGCCGCGCATCAGCGCGCCTCTTTCTCGGCCTCGCGCGCGGCGGCGGTCGACATGAACGGGATCCGGCTGTGGCCGGTGTCGATCGAGACATAGGCGCTCATGCCGGTGCGCAGCAGGTGCGTGTTCTCGTCCTTGTCGAACACGATGCGCACCGGCACGCGCTGCACCACCTTGACCCAGTTGCCGCTGGCGTTCTGCGCCGGCAGGATCGAGAACTGCGAGCCGGTGCCGGGGCTGACCGACTGCACCGTGCCCTTGAAGGTGTGGTCCGGGAAGGTGTCGACCTCGATCTCGACCTTCTGTCCCGGCCGCAGATAGGTGATGTCGGTCTCCTTCGGATTGGCGTCGACCCAGGGCTGCGCGTCGTCGATCACGCTGAACACCGGCGTGCCGGCGGCGACGAAGCGGCCGAGCTGGATGTTGTCGACCTGCGTCGCCACGCCGTCGATCGGCGCGCGCAGCACGGTGTGGTCGAGGTCGCGCTGCGCCTGGTCGAGCGCGGCCTTGGCCTGCACGTAGGCGGGAAACCGCTCGAGCGGCAGATCGGGATCGCCGAGCAGCTGGTTGAGGGCGTTGTCGTGCTGCTGCTTGGTGAACTGCGCCTGCAGCTGCGCGCTGACCAGCGCCGCCGCGGCTGTGTCGACGTCGGCCTGCGAGCCGGCCTGGGTGGTCAGCAGTCGGCTCTTGCGGTCGACGTCGCGCTGCTTGAGCTCGACGTTCTTCTGCGCCAGCTCGGCGAGCGCGCCGAGCGAGCGGATGTTGGTCTTGAGATTGTCGAAGTCGGTGCGCGCGCTGGCGAGCTTGGAGCGCGCCTGCGCCAAAGCGAGCTCGAACGGCTCGCGGTCGAGCGTGAACAGCGCATCGCCGGCGTGGACGTGCTGGCCCTCGCGCACCATCACCTGCGCCACCTTGCCGGAGATGTCCGGCGTGATCAGCACCTTCTGGGCGCCGACATAGGCGTTGTCGGTGGTGATGTAGCGGCCGCCGCTGAAATAGACGCCGAGGCCGATCAGCACCGCGAGCGCCGGCAGCACCACCAGCAGCAGGAAGCGGCGGCGGCCCTTCAGCGCGCCGGCGACGGAGCCCTTGCCGCCGGATGCGGCGGCGGCGTCCGGCTTTGCTTTCGCCTCCGGAGCGGAGACGACCTTGAGGTTGCGGTCAGCCATAGTGCTTGCTCGCTTCGGAGGTGCCGGGTTTGTCGTTGAGCAGGTTGCGCAGGTTGTCGCGGATGGCGCCGAGATCGGCCAGCATGGTCTCGATCTTGGCCGGCGAGATGCCGTTGAGGATCTTCTGCGACAGTTCGCGGCCCAGCGCGTCGAGCTGCGCCATCAGCGGCTTCGCGGCCGGCGTCAGATAGAGCCGCCAGGCGCGGCGGTCCTGCGGGTCGGGACGGCGCTCGATCAGCCCGTTGTCGCACAGCCGGTCGAGCAGCCGCGTCAGCGTGATCGGCTGCAGGTCGAGCATTTCCGCGATCTCGGACTGCTTGAGGCCCTCGTGACGCTCGATGCGCGACAGCACGGCCCATTGCGAATGGGTCATGCCGAGGCGGCGCACCTCCTGGTCGGCATAGGTCTGGAGCATGCGGCCGACATCCTTGATGGTGAAGGCGAGCTCCCGGCCGGGACGCCGCGGCCGCGGCTGGGACAGGGCAGGGTCGGTGTGGATCTGTTGCATGCCGCTTTAATAAGCATGCTTATAATAAGTTTCATATGATAAATTGCATGGCTGCCATCCGCGGATGGAGGCCCGCCGGAACCAGGCGGCAATCGGTCGATGGTCGGAGGAAGCCCGGCGGGGCGTCAGGCGTGCTGGAGGTTCAGCTCAGCATCGACATCGACCGTGCTGCGCACGCCGATGTCGTCATAGTGCGCGTCGAGGAAGCGGCGCATCGCGCGCTGGCCGTTCTTGCGCAGCATCAGGAAGAAATCATAGTCGGTGTTGAGCTTGCTGGCGGTGTCGAGGTCCTTGGCCGGGTGGTCGAGCACCACGCGATGGAAATTGATGCGCCGGTACTCGTCGGGCCCGGTGCCGCGCGGCAGCTTGCCCTGGTCGATCAGGCGGCCGACGAAGGACAGGCCGTGCAGCTCCGACATCAGCGAGGAGTTGAAGGTGATCTCGTTGATGCGGGCGATGATCTCGTTCTTGGTCTTGGGCACGCCGCGGCGGATCAGCGGATTGATCTGCACCAGCAGCAGGTCCTCGGTCCGCGTCGGCGCGAACAGCGGATAGAGCGCCGGATTGCCGACATAGCCGCCGTCCCAATAGGGCACGCCGTCGATCTCGACGGCGCGGAACAGGAGCGGCAGGCACGCCGAGGCCAGCACCATGTCGACCGTCATCTCCTCGCGGCGGAACACGCGCAGCCGCCCGGTCTCGACATTGGTGGCGGAGACGAACAGCTGCAGGTCGCTGCAGCAGCGCACCGCCTCGAAATCGACGAAGCGCTCGATCAGCTCCTTCAGCGGATTGATGTTGAGCGGATTGAGATCATAGGGCGACAGGTAGCGCGAGATCGCCTTGAACCAGATGCCGGCCGGCGTGCCTTCCAGCGGCACGAAGGAGAACAGCCGGTCGACCGCGCGGCGCTGCAGTTCGGGAAGGTTGCCGCCGAGGCTCGCGGCGCGCCAGAAATCGGCGAGCCGCTGGCGCGCCTCCGCGGCGCCGCCGCGCGCCAGCCCGTCCGCGAGCAGCACGGCATTGACCGCACCGGCCGAGGCGCCGGTGATGCCTTCGATCCGCAGCCGGCCGTCCTCGAGCAGATGATCGAGCACGCCCCAGGTGAAGGCGCCGTGCGCGCCGCCGCCCTGCAGCGCGAGATTGATGGATTTGCGGCCCCTGCCGTCGCGCTCCGGCCGGCGCGCGCTCCCCTTGCGGGAGAAGAAGTTCATCACTGCGCGACCCAGCCGCCGTCGATCGAATAGGCGGAGCCGGTGATCGACTGCGCCGCGTCGCCGGCGAGGAACACGGCGAGCGCGCCGATATTCTCCGGCGTGGTGAATTTGTGCAGCGGCTGCTTCTCCGACACCAGCGCGGTCTGCTCCTCCTCGATGCTGCGGCCCGACGCCTTGGCGCGCGCCTCGATCTGCTTCTGCACCAGCGGCGTCAGCACCCAGCCGGGGCAGATCGCGTTGCAGGTGACGCCGTCGTTCGCGGCCTCGATCGCCACCGTCTTGGTGAGGCCGACGAGGCCGTGCTTGGCCGCGACATAGGCCACCTTCTGGCCGCTCGCGACCAGGCCGTGCGCGGAGGCGATGTTGATGATGCGGCCCCATTTGCGCCGCTTCATGCCGGGCATCGCGGCGCGGATGGTGTGGAACGAGGAGGAGAGGTTGATGGCGATGATCGCGTCCCAGCGCTCCACCGGGAAGTCCTCGATATTGGCGACGTGCTGGATGCCGGCATTGTTGACCAGCACGTCGACGGCGCCGAAACTGCGCTCGGCGAAGGCGATCATCTCGGCGATCTCCGCCGGCTTGGTCATGTCGGCGCCGGAATAGAGCGCCTTGATGCCGAAGTCGCGCTCAAGGCCGGCCCGCTCCTGTTCGATCGCGGCCTTGTCGCCAAAGCCGTTGATGACGAGATTGGCTCCCTCCTTGGCGAACGCCCGCGCGATCGCGAGCCCGATGCCGGAAGTGGAACCCGTGACGACCGCGGTTTTGCCTTTGAGCATGACGTCCTCATCGTTCGGCGCGCCTATCGGTTCGGCACGCATATCGTTCGGCACGGCTGTGCCCGGATGATCGGCCGATATCCGCCCGATTATCCGCTCTTGCTTATTGCACTGCAACATATACCTGAGGTTCAGGTTTCGTCAGCCCAACGCACGAAATTTTGCTTAAGATGGCGGGAAAGCGAGGCAGCGTGTCCAGAAAGAGCTCCGTCTTTCCCGCCCCTGACCACGACCACGACCGTTGCGCCACGGATGCGATCGCGCATGCCGAGGCGCTGTGCGCGGCGCGGGCGCAGCGGCTCACCCCGATCCGGCGGCAGGTGCTGCAGGCCCTGCTGGAGAGCCACCGCCCGCTCGGCGCCTACGAGATCATCGACCGCATGAAGGGCGGCAGCGCCAGCACCGCGCCGATCACCGTCTACCGCGCGCTGGACTTCCTGCGCGAGCACGGCCTGGTCCACCGCATCGAAAGCCGCAACGCCTTCATCGCCTGCATCCATCGCCACGAGGCCGGCGACCCGGTGGTGTTCCTGCTGTGCGAGCGATGCGGCGCGGTCGGCGAAGCCGGCGCCGCCGCGATCGCGCAGGCGGTGAAGGCGGCGGCGCGCTCGGCCGGCTTCACGCCGCGCACGCCGGTGATCGAGATCACCGGAATCTGCAGCCATTGCCGAAGCCGGCCGGCATGACGCGCCCCGCGCGGCATGCCCGCCATTCCCGCATCCGCGTGGCGCCGCGCCGGGCCAGCGGCTAGAAGCGAGCCGGTTTCCGCCGGGATAGCCATGCCGCCAGCGCCGCCTGCGCCCGATGCCGCCACGCGTCGGCTCGACCCGATCGCTGCCGCGATCGTGGTCGTGCTGTGCCTGTCGTGGGGATTCAACCAGGTCTCGATCAAGCTCGCGATCCACGAGATTCCGCCGCTGACGCAGGGCGCCATCCGCTCGCTCGGCGCGGCGCTGGTGGTGCTGGCCTGGATGCGGCTGCGCGGCCTGCGGCTGTTCGAGCGCGACGGCACGCTGGTCGCCGGGCTGGTCTGCGGCACCTGCTTCGGCATCGAATTCGGCCTGATCTATTACGGCCTCAACTACACCACGGCGAGCCGGGCGACGCTGTTCGTCTACCTCGCGCCGTTCTTCGTGGTGCTCGGCCTGCGCTGGCTGGTGCCGGCCGACGGCTTCAGCATGCGGCAATGGATCGGGCTGGCGATGTCGTTCGCCGGCATGGCGATCGCGTTCGGCCTGCCGACGCCGACCGACGATCCGCGCCAGATCCTCGGTGACGCGCTGATGGTCGTCGCCGCGGCGGTGTGGGCGGTGACCACGCTCCTCGTCAAGGCCAGCCGGCTGAACCGGCTGTCGTCGGAAAAGGTGATGATGTACCAGCTGGCGATGTCGGGGCCGCTGATGGCGGTCGCCGCCTGGCTCGTCGGCGAGCGGATCGACCTCACGGTGATGCCGTCGACGCAGGCTTTGGCCGCGCTCGCCTATCAGACGCTCTATGTGGTGCCGATCACCTTCGTGATCTGGTTCGCGCTGATCGTGCGCTATTCGGCGAGCCGGTTGTCCGCCTTCACCTTCCTGACGCCGCTGTTCGGCGTCGCCGCGGGGCATCTGGTGCTGGGCGATCCGCTGACGCCGGCCTTCGCCGCCGCCGTGGCGCTGGTCGCGGCCGGGCTGGTGCTGGTCAACCGGGCGCGCTGAGCGTCTTTGTGATGTCGCAAAGCGATTGATAGAATGAGACGATGAGCGACACCCAGCAGAACCGGCGGCATTCCGTGGCGGTCGATGTCGGCGGCGTCATGGTCGGCGGCGCCGCGCCGATCGTGGTGCAGTCGATGACCAACACCGACACCGCCGACGTCGAGGCCACCGCGCGGCAGGTGGCGGCGCTGGCGCGCGCCGGCTCCGAGCTGGTGCGCATCACCGTCGACCGCGACGAGGCGGCGGCGGCGGTGCCGCGCATCCGCGACCGCCTGCTGGCGATGAATGTGCGGGTGCCGCTCGTCGGCGACTTCCACTATATCGGCCACAAGCTGCTCGCCGACCACCCGGCCTGCGCCGAAGCGCTCGACAAGTACCGCATCAATCCCGGCAATGTCGGCTTCCGCGACAAGCGCGACCCGCAGTTCACCCAGATCGTCGAGACCGCGATCCGCTACGGCAAGCCGGTGCGCATCGGCGTCAACTGGGGCTCGCTCGACCAGGAGCTGCTGACGCGGCTGATGGACGAGAACAGCCGCGCCGCCGAGCCGAAGACGGCGCGCGCCGTCACCCACGAGGCCATGGTGCAGTCGGCGCTGCTGTCGGCGGCGCGCGCCGAGGAGATCGGCCTGCCGCGCAACCGCATCATCCTGTCCGCCAAGGTGTCGGCGGTGCAGGATCTGATCGCGGTTTATCGCGAACTGGCGCGGCGCTCGGACTATGCGCTGCATCTCGGCCTCACCGAGGCCGGCATGGGCACCAAGGGCATCGTCGCCTCGGCTGCGTCGATGGGCGTGCTGCTGCAGGACGGCATCGGCGACACCATCCGCATCTCGCTGACGCCGGAGCCGGGCGGCGACCGCACCCGCGAGGTTCAGGTCGCGCAGGAGCTGCTGCAGACCATGGGCTTGCGCACCTTCGTGCCGCTGGTCGCGGCCTGTCCCGGCTGCGGCCGCACCACCTCGACCACGTTCCAGGAGCTGGCCGCCGACATCCAGGACTTCATCCGCGCCTCGATGCCGGAGTGGAAGACCCGCTATCCCGGCGTCGAGACGCTCAACGTCGCGGTGATGGGCTGCATCGTCAACGGCCCGGGCGAGAGCAAGCACGCCGACATCGGCATCTCGCTCCCCGGCACCGGCGAGCAGCCGACCGCGCCGGTGTTCATCGACGGCAAGAAGGCGGCGACGCTGCGCGGCCCGACGCTCGCCGCCGACTTCAAGGCCATGGTGCTCGACTATATCGAGCGCCGGTTCGGCGCCGCCGGCCGCACCGCAGCGGAGTGACGCCGGGGCCCGCGCAGCCGCCGCTGATGGCCGCGGCGCGGAAATAGTTTATGGTCCGCGCGCATGCCCGCCGCCGACCGCTCTCCGCCGCCGCCATTGTCCGCCTTCACCGCCGCCGAGCGCCGGCTGATCCGCCGCCTCGATACGCCGGCGAAGGTGCAGGCCTGGCTCAACGCGATGCCCTACAACACGGAAAAGACCGGCGGCACGCTGCGCGGCTTCCGCGAGGTGGCGCGGCGGCGCACCGCGCACTGCCTCGAAGCCGCGCTGTTCGCCGCCACCGTGCTGGAGCAGCACGGCTACCCGCCGCTGACGCTGGAGCTCGGCTCCGCCGACGGACTCGATCACGTGATCTTCGTCTATCGCCGGAACGGCCGCTGGGGCTCGGTCGGGCGCTCGCGCGATCCCGGTCTGCACGGCCGCAAGCCGGTGTTCCGCACGCTGCGCGCGCTGGCGCTGAGCTATTTCGAGCCCTATGTCGACTACACCGGCAGCCTGACCGGCTACGCGCTGGTCGATCTGCGCGACCTCGGCGCCTATGACTGGCGGTTTCAGCGCCGCAATCTGTGGCGGGTCGAGCGGCTGCTGCTGGCCGCGCCGCAGACGCCGCTGCCGCATCCGCGCAAGCGGGTGCGGGCGCTGCGCGCGCGCTATATCGCGTTCCGCAAGGCCAATGGCGGCCGCAAGCCGCTCTATTACCGCGGCCGCGCGCGCTGGACGCCAATCCCGGCGGAATATCGCTAGAGCGGCATCGCTTTCGAATTGAAGCACACTCTCTCCTGCGCTCATTCCCGCGAACGCGGAGGCAAGCGGAGACAAAAGCCGTTTCAACTTGCACCGATCGGACTCTGGCGGGGCTACAGCGGCGTCCTGTCGCTGCGGCGGGTCTCGATCATCGCCTCTTCGAGATCGAGCTCGCGTTCGATGCGGCGGCGCGCCTCGTCGGTCAGCTTGCCGTCGCGCAGCAGCCGATACAGGAACTCGCGCTCCGCCGCGATCAGCTCGAGCTGGACGTCGGCATTGAGCAGCGCGACCGGCAGCGCCTCGTCGAGATTGTCCGGCAGCTGCTTGACGCGGTGCTCGTGCCGCTCCCTGAGCAGCGCCATCACGCCGGGCGACAGCTTGCGCTCCTTGCCGATCCGCTCCAGGTGGTCGTAGGCCGCCTGCACCGCGTCGTAGCGCGCCGCGAGCTCCGCCACCTTGTCGCGCCGCTGCTCGGCGCGGCCCTCGCGGGCGAGGCCGAGCCAGCCGATCACCGCGGGCAGCATCAGGCCCTGGCCGACCAGCGTCGCGATGATCACGCCGAAGGTGATGAACAGGATGACCTCGCGCTGGATGAACGGCGTGCCGTCGGCGGTGAGATACGGCAAAGCGAGCGCCACCGCGAGCGACACCACGCCGCGCACGCCGGTGAACGACAGCAGGAACGGATATTTCCAGTTCGCGGTGCCGCGGTGCCGCCACAGCTCGAGCGGCATGTAATAGGTCGAGAAGATCCAGGCGAAGCGCGCGAGGATGACGATCGCGGTGACGATCGCGGTCGCCGCCAGCAGGTCGCCCAGCGAGAAGCCGTGGGTGCGCTCGATCAGCGTGCGCGCCTGCAGGCCGGTGACCAGGAACACGAAGCCCTCGATCAGGTAGATCAGCAGGTCCCAGAAGAAGATGCCCTGCAGCCGCGTCGCGCTGGAGATCAGCCGCGGGCCGACCCAGCTCACATAGAGGCCGCAGGCCACGGTGGCGAGCACGCCGGAGCCGCCGAGATGCGCCGGCACCCAGTAGGCGAAATACGGCGTCAGCAGCGACAGGATCAGCTCGATGCGCGGATTGCCGGCGTAGAACCGCAGCCGCAGGCTGAGCCAGCCGATGCCGATGCCGAACGCGATCTCGCCGACCACGATCAGCGCGAAGGTCGCGGTGGCCTGCGGCAGCGAGAACACGCCGGTGGCGACGGCGGCGACCGCGAAGCGGTACAGGATCAGCGCGGTGGCGTCGTTGGCGAGGCCCTCGCCTTCGAGGATGACGAGCAGCCGCCGCGGCAGCCCGAGCCGGCGCGCCAGCGCGAGCGGCGCCACCACGTCCGGCGGCGCAACGATGGCGCCGAGCACGAAGCCGACCGCCCATTCCATGCCGAGCAGATAATGCGCCGCGGCCGCGACCGCGCAGGTGGTGAACACCACGCAGCCGAAGGCGAGCAGCGAGATCGGCGCGAGATTCTCGCGGAATTCGCGCCAGCTCATGGCGACGCCGGCCGAATAGATCAGCGGCGGCAGGAACACCAGCAGCGCGGTCTCCGGCGCCAGCGTCACCGGCGGCAGCCCCGGCACCAGCGCGAGCCCGACGCCGGCGATCACCAGGAAGATCGACGGCGCGGTGTTGAGCCGCTGCGCCAGCACCGCGACCGCGGCGATCACCGCCAGCAGCACCATCAGGGTCGGGACCGTGCCGGTCATGAGATCGCGTCGGCCAGCATGTTGATGGTCAGCGCCAGGATGCCGAGGTTGAAGAAGAACGACAGCGCGCCGTGCAGCGACACCACGCGGCGGATCAGCTTGCTGGTGATCGCGACGTCGGAGACCTGCGAGGTCATGGCGATGACCAGCGAGAAATACAGGAAGTCCCAGTAGTCCGGGCTGGCATTGCCGGGGAATTTCAGCCCGCCGGTGCGGTCGTCGCTGCGGTCGCCGTAATATTCGTGGGCATAGTGCAGCGTGAACATCGTGTGCACGAACAGCCACGACAGCACGATGGTCGCGATCGCGAAGCCGAGCCGCAGCACCGACTGCGCCTGCGGTCCGCCCTTGTCGCCGCCGAGCAGCACCACCAGCGCGGCGAGGCTGGCGAAGGCCGCGATCATCGTCAGCAGCAGGATGGCGAAGCCGCCCTCGTCCTGTACCGCGGCGCGGCGGCGGATCTGCTCGATGCTGCTGCCGGCGACGAACAGGCTGGCGTGGGTCAGGTAGAGCAGGATGAAGCCGTCCCAGCCGGCGAGCAGCCGCGCCGGCAGCGGCCAGTCGGCCGGCAGCAGCAGCGTCACCGCGACGCCGACCGCGAGACAGGCGATGAGCCGGCCGTGCAGATGGAAGAAGCGGCGCAGCGGCCGCGGCTGGCGGGCGCGCTTGTGAGCGGGCTTGCGGGCCGCGCTCACAGCCGGCGCTCGGCGATGAAGTGCGCGGCGGCGGTCAGCGTCGCGGCCCTGTCGCCGAACGGCGCCAGCGCCGCCTCCGCCTCGGCGATCAGCGCGGCGAGCCGCGCATGGGCGCGCTCGGTGCCGAGCGCCGCCACCAGGGTGGCCTTGCCGGCGGCGGCGTCCTTGCCGGTGTGCTTGCCGACCGTCGCGGCGTCGCCTTCGATGTCGAGCAGGTCGTCCGCGATCTGGAAGGCGCGGCCGATGGCGCGGCCATAGGCGTCGACCGCGGCGCGCGCCGCGGCGTCGGCCTGCCCGAGGATGGCGCCGGCATTGCAGGCGAAGCCGATCAGCGCGCCGGTCTTCATCGCCTGCATCAGCTCGATGTCCTCCGGCAGCAGCGGGTGCGATGCGCCGAACCGGCCCTCGGCGGCGAGATCGAGCATCTGGCCGCCGGCCATGCCGCCGAGCCCGGCGGCGCGCGCCAGCGCCGCGGTCAGCGCGATGCGCACGGCGGGGTCGGGATGCGCCGCCTCGCGCGCGATGAGGTCGAAGGCCAGGGTCAGCAAGGCGTCGCCGGCGAGGATCGCGGTGGCCTCGTCGAACTGCCGGTGCGTGGCCGGCCGGCCGCGCCGCAGGTCGTCGTCGTCCATCGCCGGCAGGTCGTCATGCGCCAGCGAATAGCCGTGCACGCATTCGAGCGCGACGCCGACCGTCAGCGCGCGCGGCTGCGGCACGCCGAACAGCGCCGCGCTCTCGACCACCAGGAACGGCCGCAGCCGCTTGCCGCCGCCGAGCATGGCGTGGCGCATGGCGGCGACGAGCCGCGCCGGCCGCGCGATCTCGCCGGGCTGCGGCGCGGCGCCGAGCACGTCGTCGAGCAGGGCCTCGGTCGCGGCGGCGACGGCATCGAGTCGTGCGGCGAAGGATGGCAAGCCGGGCTCCCGTCCACGGCCGGCGCGAGCGCGCCGCGTGGCCTCATCGTGTCGATCCGCATTGTTAGCGCCGCTCGCGCCTGTTCCGCAAACCCGCCATGGATGCGCCGGGCGTCCCGGATGCGCTAGACTTGGGCGATGTTCGGACGGGTCAGGCGGTACGGCGCGATGACGCCGCGGAGGGTGACGCGCGTGCCGCTGCTGCCGGCGTGGCTGCGGCTCGCGCTCGCGGCGCTGGTCGTCGTGCTGCTGGTGCCCTATGCGCTGGCGCCGCTCTATCGCGTGGTCGATCCGGTCTCGACGCTGATGCTGTGGCGCTCGCTCACCGGCGCGCGGGTCGAGGCGCGCTTCGTGCCGCTGTCGGAGGTCGCGCCGGTGCTGCCGCTCACCGTCATCATGGCGGAGGACGGCCGGTTCTGCTTCCACCACGGCGTCGATTTCCGGGAACTGCGCGCCGCGCTCGCCGATGCCGACGATCTCGACGAGATGCGCGGCGGCTCGACCATCACCCAGCAGCTCGCCAAGAACCTGTTCCTGTGGCCGGGCCGCAGCTATGTGCGCAAGGCGCTCGAGCTGCCGCTCGCGCTGTGGATCGACCTGGTGCTGCCCAAGCGCCGCATCATGGAACTGTATCTCAACATCGCGGAATGGGGCCCGGACGGCGAGTTCGGCATCGAGGCCGGCAGCCGCCGCGCCTTCGGCAAGCCGGCGCGGCAGCTCACCGCCTACGAGGCGGCGCTGATGGCGGCGAGCCTGCCCAACCCGGTGACGCGCAACGCCCGCGCGCCGGGACCGGGGCTGCGGCGGCTCGCCGGGCTCTATGTCCGCCGCGCCGCGCGCGCCCCGCACAACGACGACTGCCTGCGGGACGGGCGCTAGCGGAGGCACTGGCATTCGCCGCGCGGTTCCTCTATAAGCCCGGCTTCATCGGACAAAAAACGCGATTTTCCAGGAGTTTTCGCCATGGCCGTGCCCAAGAGAAAGACCTCGCCGTCGCGGCGCGGCATGCGCCGCTCGGCCGACGCGCTGAAGCAGCCGACCTATGTCGAGGACAAGGATTCCGGCGAGTTGCGCCGGCCGCACCACATCGACCTCAAGACCGGCATGTATCGCGGCCGCCAGGTGCTGAAGGCCAAGAAGGAAGCCTGAGGCCCTCCCCGCAGCGGGGTGGGCGAACGCCACAGGAGCGGACCGGAGGACCCCTGATGTATCTGGTCGGCTTCCCGCTGCTGCTGATCCCCTTCGCGATCTACAACATCGTCGCCTTCCTGACGCCCGGCGTCGGCTGGAGCGAGCCGCTGACGCGGCTCGACCTGCCGTCGGGCGCGGCATGGACCATGTCGCTCGGCGACATGCTGGTGGCGCTCGCGATCCTCCTGCTGCTGGTCGAGATCATCAAGGCGTACCGCTCCGGCGGCCGCTACGTGATGGACCATCTGCTGTCGATCGCGCTGCTGCTGGTGATGGCGGCGGAGTTCTATCTGGTGCCGCGCGCCACCACCGCGACCTTCTTCCTGCTGATCGTGGCGAGCTTCGCCGATGTCTGCGGCGGGCTCATCGCCATGCGCCGCCGCCGCGTGCCGGTGGCTGTCGAGGCTCCGGCCGAGCCGCCGGCCCCGCCGCCCGCGGCGCCGCCGCCGGCGCCCGCCCCGGAACCGGCCGTGATCGTGCCGCCGCCGCCGCCACCACCGCCATCGCCGCCGCCGTCCGAGCCCGCTCCCGTCATCGACGTGCCGCCGGCGAGCGAGCTGCCGCCGCCGGCCCAGCCCGAGCCGCCGTCATCCTCCGAACCGCCGGCCGAGAAGCCGCCGACCGACAAGCCGGCGGGCTAGCGGACAAACAATTTCGTCATTCCGGAGCACGTCGATCGTGCGTCTTCGACGCGCGATCGGGAATCCAGCCTCGCTGAATATCTTCGCATGTCTGGATGACGACGAATCTTTTCTGGATGACGACGAATCTTTTTCGATGATCCGTCAGACCGTGCGCGACAGCCGGGCCGGGCCGGGCGCCGCGGTCATCCGCATCGCCGCGGTCCGATAGACCAGCGCCGCCTCCGCGGGCTCGACCCGCCGCCGCGTCCGGGTCTGCGGGGCGTGGTCGCGCATCGCCACCAGATGGGCGAGGAAGGCGGCCGGGCGCGGCGAGGGCGGCTCGGGACGGGTAGGTGCGGGCGGCGCGACCGGCACCAGCGCCCGGCCGGTCTCGGGCCTGATCTCGGGCCTGGTCGCCGGGTTGTCGGCCCGGGCGCCTGTCACGGTCCGGGTCTGCGATCCGCCGATCTTCATCGCTCTTCTGTCCCGCCTGTCTCATTTCGGGACGCCTAGGCGGCGTTGCCCTTGTCGTCGACCTCCTCGTCGCAAGCGGCGTGCCACAACACCGCGCTAACCTTGTACCTTTCCGAATTCTTTATCGGCGGTGGCTAGCGTGCCGCGAAGCGAACAACGCGAACGCGCGCCGCCGCGTTCCAGACAGGGGCCAGCGTGAGCGACCACGAGCCATTCCTCGGCGCGCAGGACAGCGGCGCGATTCTCGCCGGCTGCGGCCTGGTCGCCTATGACTGGACGATCGCCGACGACGCGCTGCGCTGGAGCGCCAATGTCGCCGAGATATTGAAAACGCCGGCGCCGCCGGCGAGCGGCCGCGCCTATGCCCAGCTCGTCGATGCCGGGGGCGCGGCGACGCGCTACGAGGCGATCGTCGCCTCGCCGCAGACCGACCGCGGCAGCGGCGTGCCCTATCAGCTCGAATACTGCTTCCGCCCGGCCGCCGATTCCGACGTGCGGCTGTGGATCGAGGATACCGGCCGCTGGTTCGCCGGCCCCGACGGCCGGCCGGCGCGCGCCAGGGGCGCCATCCGCGTCATCAACGAGCGCCATGCGCGCGAGCAGCAGCTCGCCTTCCTGGCGCAGTGCGACGGGCTCACCGGCGAGCTCAACCGCTGGCATCTGATCGAGGTGCTGGTGCGCGATCTGCACGACGCCATGCGCATGCGCGGCTCCTGCGGCTTCCTGCTGGTGTGCATCGACAACCTGGCCTGGCTCAACGAGGGCTACGGCTTCGGCGTCGGCGACGAGGTGGTGTCGGCGATCGCCAAGCGGCTGCGCTCGCTGATGCGCGGCGAGGATTCGCTCGGCCGCTATTCCGGCAACAAGTTCGGCATCGTGCTCAAGCAATGCACGCCCGACGAGCTCGCGATCGCGGCGGAGCGGCTGCTGCTCGGCGTGCGCTCCGAGCTGATCCAGACCTCGCGCGGCCCGATCGCGGCCTCGGTGTCGATCGGCGGCGTCACCGCGCCGCGCCACGCCGGCACCGCGGAGGAGATCCTCGCCCGCGCCCACGATGCGCTGGCCGCGGCCAAGGCGAGGCGCACCGGCTCGTTCATGGCCTACCGGCCGAACCCGGAGCGCGAGGCGGTGCGCCGCGACAGCCGCCATCTCACCGACGAGATCGTGCTCGCGCTCAACGAGCGGCGGGTCGGGCTGGCGTTCGAGCCGGTGGTCGACGCGGTCACGCGCCAGCCGGCGTTCCACGAATGCCTGATGCGGGTGCACCGTCCCGACGGCAGCGAGATCCCCAACCAGCAGCTCGTCCCGGTCGCGGAGCGGCTCGGCCTGATCCGGCTGCTCGATCACCGCGTGTTCGAGATCGCGGTGGCGGAGCTCGCCGCGTTCCCCGACATCACGCTGAGCGTCAACGTGTCGCCGGCCTCGACCACGGATTCGGAGTGGTGGTCCGGGCTCGGCGCGCTGCTGCGCGCGCAGCGCGGCGCCGCCGAGCGGCTGATCGTCGAGATCACCGAGACCGCGGCGATCCGCGACGTCGGCGAGACCCGCGGCTTCGTCTCGCGCGTCAAGGACCTCGGCTGCCGCATCGCGATCGACGATTTCGGCGCCGGCTATACCTCGTTCCGCAACCTGCGCCAGCTCGGCGTCGACATCGTCAAGATCGACGGCGCCTTCGTGCAGAACCTCATGACCTCGGACGACGACCGTGCCTTCGTGCAGGCGCTGATCGAGCTCGCGCGCCGGCTCGGCCTCAAGACCGTGGCGGAATGGGTGCAGGACGACGCCTCGGCCGCGATGCTGCGCGACCTCGGCTGCGACTATCTGCAGGGCGAGTGGATCGGCCTCGCATCGTCGAAGCGGCCGTGGGCCACGGACCCGGCATGCGGCGCGCGCCGGGCCTGAGTGCCCGCTCGCGCGAACCTGATCGGTTCAAAGTGATCTCGATTTGCCTCGCTCGTCCCCGCGAACGCGGGGACCCACGCTTCAGCGTGGATTCCCGGCATAGCGCGTCGAAGACGCGCGTAAACGCGCTTATGCGCGGGAATGAGCGAGAGGAAAGAGCTCGCTTCGATCCGAAGCGGCCCCCTAGTCCTTGCCGGACAGCTTGTCGATGCGCCGCTGCATCTCCTCGAGCTGGCGCTTGAGCTCGTCGATGTCGCCGCCGGACCGCTTCTCGGTCGGCGCGCTCTTCTCGCCGCGCGCGAACGGCGTGAACATGGCGAACGCCTTCTCGAACATCTCCATGTTGCGCCGGACCTGGTCCTCGAGCGGGCCGAAGCCGCTGACGCCGAACGCCTGCGCCATCTGCTCGCGGAACTTGCCCTGCTCGCGGGTGAAGGTGTCGATCGAGGCTTCGAGGTAGCGCGGCACCAGCATCTGCATGCTGTCGCCATAGAAGCGGATGAGCTGCCGCAGGAACGAGATCGGCAGCAGGCTCTGCCCTTCCTTGTTCTCCTGCTCGAAGATGATCTGCGCCAGCACCGAGCGGGTGATGTCCTCCCCGGTCTTGGCGTCGTAGACCACGAAATCCTCGCCGGTCTTGACCATGGCGGCGAGGTCCTCGAGCGTGACGTAGGTGCTGGTCCCGGTGTTGTAGAGCCGCCGGTTCGCGTATTTCTTGATGGTGACTGGTTCTTTTTCTTGAGCCATGGCTGCCCCTTGTTGTCCGCCCCGAACCGGCAGCATAGCGCCTTTTTTCCGGGCCAAGCCACCGTTTTATCGCGCTGCGGCAGAGGCTTGGCGCGGTCCGGCCGCCCACCCCGATCGGCTGGAAATGCTTGATTTGCGTGCTTATCTGGCTTTTCGTCGTTATTGACTCGGGGCGGCCGGGCTTTAAGGATGCGGCACTGCCGTGATGGCTCCCGATGGTCCCGCCGCGACCCCGGGCCTGACCCGAACATGATCACCCCAGCATCCGCTCAGGCCGAACGGATCCGACAAGGAGTTTCGCGATGAAAGACGACATCGTCATAGTCAGCGCCGCCCGCACGCCCGTCGGCGCATTCAACGGGTCGCTGTCGTCGCTGCCGGCCCACGATCTCGGCAAGGTCGCGATCAAGGCGGCGCTGGAGCGCGCCGGGGTCGACGGCCGCGAGGTGTCCGAGGTCATCATGGGCCAGATCCTCACCGCCGGCGCCGGGCAGAACCCGGCGCGGCAGGCGTCGATCGGCGCCGGCATCCCGGTCGAGAGCCCGGCCTGGGGCGTCAACCAGCTCTGCGGTTCCGGCCTGCGCTCGGTGGCGCTCGGCTATCAGGCGATCCTCAACGGCGACAGCGCCATCGTGGTCGCCGGCGGCCAGGAATCGATGAGCCAGGCGCCGCACTGCGCCCATCTGCGCGACGGCGTGAAGATGGGCGACTACAAGATGATCGACACCATGATCAAGGACGGCCTGTGGGACGCCTTCAACGGCTACCACATGGGCAACACCGCCGAGAACGTCGCCAAGCAGTGGCAGATCACCCGGCAGATGCAGGACGAGTTCGCGGTGAAGTCGCAGAACAAGGCCGAGGCCGCGATCAAGGCCGGCAAGTTCAAGGACGAGATCGTGCCGGTCACCGTCAAGGGCCGCAAGGGCGATACCGTGGTCGAGGCCGACGAATATCCCAAGGCCGGCGTCACGCTGGAATCGATCGCCAAGCTGCGGCCGGCCTTCGACAAGGACGGCACCGTGACCGCGGCCAGCGCCTCGGGCATCAACGACGGCGCCGCCGCCGTGGTGCTGATGACGGCGAGCGAGGCCGCCAAGCGCGGCAAGACGCCGCTGGCGCGCATCGTGTCGTGGGCGCAGGCCGGCGTCGATCCGGCGATCATGGGCACCGGGCCGATCCCGGCCTCGCGCGCGGCGCTGAAGAAGGCCGGCTGGAAGCACGAGGATCTCGACCTGATCGAGGCCAACGAGGCGTTCGCGGCGCAGGCCTGCGCCGTCAACAAGGACCTCGGCTGGGACACCGGCAAGGTCAACGTCAACGGCGGCGCCATCGCGCTCGGCCATCCGATCGGCGCCTCCGGTGCCCGCATCCTGGTCACGCTGCTGCACGAGATGCAGAAGCGCAATTCCAAGAAGGGCCTCGCCACGCTCTGCATCGGCGGCGGAATGGGAATTGCCATGTGCGTGGAGCGATAGCGACACGCACAGACAAACTTGTGCGTCGAGCGCTAGCGAGACGCATCAGGAGGACGCGTGGAGCGTTAAATCGATTCTTGCCTCCGCTCGTCCCCGCGAACGCGGACCCACGCTGAAGCGTGGATTTCCGCGTGCGCGGGAATGAGCGTAGGAGAGAGCGTGCTCCATTCGAAGCGATCCCGCTCCAGAGCGACGCGCATCCGGGCAAAATCTAAAATTGTCGCGCGGCTGAAGGCCGCGCCGCGGCTTCGCAAGCGGAAACGGGACCCTCGGGGTCCCGTTGGTTTTTTGTGGGCCGATTGCGACCTCCGTCGCTCTTGCCATCGTCCTGTTTCAATGGTCCGCTTATTGCAACGGCCGGCGACAGGATCGGCCGACAGGGGAAGGACGTCATGGCACGGGTGGCATTGGTGACCGGCGGGTCGCGCGGCATCGGCGCGGCGATCAGCAAGGCGTTGAAGGCGGCGGGCTACACCGTCGCCGCCAATTACGGCGGCAACGACGAGGCGGCGCAGAAGTTCAAGAGCGAGACCGGCATCCCGGTCTACAAGTGGGACGTGTCGTCGTTCGAGGCCTGCTCCGACGGCATCAAGCGGGTCGAAGGCGAGCTCGGGCCGGTCGAGGTGCTGGTCAACAATGCCGGCATCACCCGCGACGCCATGTTCCACCGGATGACGCCCGAGCAATGGCAACAGGTCATCGCCACCAATCTCGGCTCGCTGTTCAACATGACGCGCCCGGTGTGGGAAGGCATGCGCGCGCGCAAGTTCGGCCGCGTCGTCAACATCTCCTCGATCAACGGCCAGAAGGGCCAGATGGGCCAGGTGAACTATTCGGCGGCCAAGGCCGGCGATCTCGGCTTCACCAAGGCGCTGGCGCAGGAAGGCGCGCGTGCCGGCATCACCGTCAACGCGGTGTGCCCGGGCTATATCAACACCGAGATGGTGCAGGCGGTGCCGAAGGACGTGCTGGAGAAGGCGATCCTGCCGCTGATTCCCTGCGGCCGGCTCGGCGAGCCCGAGGAGATCGCGCGCATCGTGGTGTTCCTCGCCTCCGACGAGGCGAGCTTCATCAACGGCTCGACCATCACCGCCAATGGCGGCCAGTACATGATCTGACGGTTCAGCGCGGCACGGCATCCTCCGGCGCCAGTTCGAAGCCGGAGAACTCGAAGCCCGGCGCCACGGTGCAGCCGACCAGCGTCCAGTCGCCGAGGCTTTCGGCCGCCTGCCACGCCTGCGCCGGCACGACCGCCTGCGGCGCCTGTCCCGCCGCGAGATCGGTCCCGAGCGTGATGCGGCGCGCCGCATCGCCGTCGCGGATCGACAGCATCAGCGGCGCGCCGTCGTAGAAGTGCCAGACCTCGGCGGCGTCGACGCGGTGCCAGCGCGAGCGCTCGCCGCGCGCCAGCAGGAAATAGATCGCGGTCGAAGCGGCGCGGCCCGCGATGCGGCGCGGATCGCGGAAGGTCTCGCGGAAATGCCCGCCCTCCGGGTGCGGCTTGAGATCGAGCAGCCGGATGATGTCGGCGGCGGTGAGGTTGGTCATGAGAGATGAGCCCGTATCTCACTCCGTTCGTCCCCGCGCAGGCGGGGACCTAGAGCGGAATCGCTTCGAATTGAAGCATGCTCTCTCCTGCGCTCATTCCCGCGAACGCGGGAATCCACGCTTAAGCGCGGGTCCCCGCCTGCGCGGGGACGAACGAAGCAAAAGCCGATTCAATTTAAACCGATAAGACTCTAGGCTTTGCAACATCGGCACCGTTGAAGAAAAAACTGGATTCCCGCTTTCGCAGGAACGAACGGGGAGAGAGTGTGCCTTAACCCGGTAGGCCGTTAAAACTTGTTCTTCCGCTCGCGGATCTCCGCGAACACCTCGGCCGCCGGCCTGCCGGCCATGCCGACCGCGACGGCCACGGCCGGCACGTCGGCGCGCAGGAAGCAGTTCTGCGCCTTCTCGTCGCCGATCGTCACCGGGATCGTGAACGCGCCGCGCGCACGCAGCGCCTTGACCTCCTTCTCGCGCGCGGCGAGCGCGGCGTTGTCCGGCTCGATGGTCTTGGCGAACTTGATGTTGGCCTCGGTGTATTCGTGGCCGCAATAGATGCGGGTGTCGTCCGGCAGGTCGCGCAGCTTGAGGAGCGAGCGCCACATGTCGTCCATGGTGCCCTCGATGACGCGGCCGCAGCCGATCGAGAACAGCGTGTCGCCGACGAAGGCGACCTTGTCGGCGTGGAACCAGTAGGCGATGTGGCCCGCGGTGTGGCCGGGCGTCTCGATCACGTTGGCCGACAGCGCGCCGACGCCGACGGTGTCGCCCTCGCTCACGGTCTCGTCGACCAGCGGGATGCGCGCGGCCTCCGCCTTCGGCGCCACCACGCGGCACTTGTATTTCTCTTTCAGCGCCGGGATGCCGCCGGTGTGGTCGGCGTGGTGGTGCGTCACCAGGATGTCGGTCAGCGTCCAGCCGGTCTGCCGCAGCGCCGCCTCGACCGCGGCCGCCTCCGGCGCGTCGATCGCGGCGGTGGCGCCGCGCGCCGGGTCGTGCAGCAGCACGCCGTAATTGTCCGTGAGGCAGGAGAACAGGTGGATTTGCGCAGCCATGGCATCCTCGGCACGGGTGGAGGGGGATCGGCCGACCGTAGCACGCGCGCCGCTTGCCACAAACGCATGCTAGACTGCCGCCATGTCGATGGATGTCGTCGATCTGCGCAATTTTTATGGCCAGCATCTCGGCGTGGTGGCGCGCCGCTTCGTCGGCCGCGGCATCCGCCGGCACTGGCCGAGCGCGGCCGGGCAGCGCGTGCTCGGCCTCGGCTATGCCACGCCCTATCTCGGGCTGTTCCGCGACGCCGAGCGCTGCCTCGCCTTCATGCCGGCGACGCAGGGCGTGGTGCACTGGCCGACCTCGCGGGCGGCGCTGTCGGCGCTGGTCGACGAGCTGGAATTCCCACTGCCGGATGCTGCGGTCGACCGCGTGCTGCTGGTCCACGCGCTGGAGATGACGCACGACGCGCCGGCGCTGCTGCGCGAGGTGTGGCGCGTGCTCGCGGCCGGCGGCCGCCTGCTCGCGGTGGTGCCGAACCGGCGCGGGCTGTGGGCGCGCATGGACAACACGCCGTTCGGCCATGGCCGGCCCTATTCGCGCGCGCAGATCAACCAGTTGCTGCGCGAGACCTGGTTCACGCCGACCGGCTGGGGCGAGGCGCTCTATGTGCCGCCGATCGCGCGCGGCTGGTTCCTGCATTCCGGCGTCGCCTGGGAGCGCACCGGCGCCACGCTGTCGGCGCCGTTCGCCGGCGTGCATCTCGTCGAGGCGACCAAGCAGGTCTACCGCGCGATCCCGGCCTGGCGCGAGAAGCGCCGGCTGGTGCCGGCGCTCAAGCCGGCGCTGGCGCCGTCGCCGGGCGGCGCGGTGCCGGCGGGTTGACGCGGACCGCCCTCGCGCTGCCGATCCTGGAATCCGATTCGCCCGGATGAAGCGCGCGCCTCCCGCTCATTCCCGCGAACGCAGGAATCCACGCTTCAAGCGCGGATCCTCGCTGTTGCGGAGACGAGCGGGTGAGGAAGGCGATTCAGCTTAGAGTCTTATCGGTTTAGGTTGATCAGCTTTTGCCTACGTTCGTCCGCGCGAACGCGGGGCCCACGCTTCAGCGTGGAGTCCCGCTGGCGCGGGAATGAGCGCAGGAGAGAGCGGATTGTGCTCTCGCGCCGAACGCGTGCCGCTCACTCGCCGGGCTGCGGCTCGTCGGCCGCCTCGGCGCCGGCGGCTTGCGCCTGGCCGAAGTCGGGACGGTTGCCGCGATGCCGGCGGCGCCGGCGATGCAGCGGGAAGCGGTCGCCGCCGCGCTCCTCGCCGCCGTTCTGCGCCGGCTGCGCGGCCGGCTCGCCGCCTTGCTGCGGCTGCCCGGTGATGAAGGACGGCAGGCCGCCGACGTCGCGGCCCTCCGGCACCGACGGCTGCGGCGCATTGGCGGCCTGATGCCGGCCTTGCTGATGGGACTGGCCGCGATGCTGCTGCTGGTCGCGCGGCGGGAACGGCTGCGCGTCGCGCGGCAGATAAGGCTGCGGCTGCTCGCGCGCATAGGGCTCGCTCTGGCCCGAGGGCGATGACTGGAACTCGTCGTCGCCGTCGTCGAGCGCCTCGTCGGCGCCCTGCGGCGCGTTGCCCGGCTGCTGCTGGCTGAAGTGGCCGGGATTCTGCTGGCGGAACTGCTCCTGCGCCGCGGCGATCAGGCGGAAATAATGCTCGGCGTGCTGGTAGTAATTCTCCGCCGCGATCGGATCGCCGGAGCTTTGCGCATCGCGCGCGAGCTGGATGTATTTCTCGGCGATGGTGGCGGCGGTGCCGCGAATCTTGACGTCCGGGCCGTTGGATTCGTAGGTGCGCGTCAGCGGATTCTGGTTCTTGCGGTTGTTGTGGTGCTGATGGCGGCCGCGCATGCGCTTGTGAGGATTGTTCTGATGATGACCGTTTCTCATGATGTCTCTGCTTGCAATCCTTCTTCTTGTCTCGGCTTTCGCTCTGCTGTCAGATCGCTCTGGTGTTGCGTCGCTCGTTAGAAACTCTGCGTCCTAGAAACCCCGCGTCTCAGAAACCTTGCGTCGCTGTTCCGGCGCGTTGCGGTCCTGCGACAACGTCCTGTTGCGACGTCGTCTTTGCTTCAGCGTCCTGCTTCAATCGGCACCCGCCGATCGGCGCACGAAGAGCCTGATGCGGTGTCCGGCGCGCCGCTCCGGCTCACCTGCCATTACTTGCCACTCGCCACAGGCGCGGCCGTTCTCGCGGACTCGCCGTTCTCGCGAACTCGATGCGCGCCTCATCCGGCGCGGCGCCGGCCGACCACGCTGCCCTCGGCGCGAGAGCCCCTTGGCGCGGGCCTTTGGCGCGAGGCCGGTTTCCGCAATCGTCCTCGATGCTGCCCAACAACCCCTTCGCCGCGAGCCTGCCGCGGCTCTCGCTTGTCTCGCCCTGCGCGTTGCTCAGTATTGCGCGTTGCTCAGTGTTCGTTGATCGAAGCGCCCAACCGGTGAAGCATCCAGATCCAAATCCGGAATCCTATAAGGCTGCCTTGCTGCCGTTCGGCTGGTCGTGATCCGTTGTCTCGTGATCCGCTCTCAGCACCACCGGCTGTCCGGGCCTGCTCGGGGAGCCGCTGTCTGTCAGCGCAGCTCGGGGGCCTCGGCACGGCGCCATCGTTTCGGGTCGATTTCCGTAACCCCAACCTAGTCGTTCCCGCCTCATATTCCAAGTGGTTTTTGGTTCCAACTGCGTTTTGGCCACCCCTCCATGTGCTGGCGTCATGCCCTGGGTCATGCCCGAAATCGGGCCTCACGCGGGCAGGGCGGCGGCCAGCGCCCGCGGCACGCCGGCGAGGTCGGCCCGCGCCGCGCCGCAGGGCACGAGCCCCGCGGCCACGACCAGCCCGGTGACGGCGGTCGCCTGGCCGGCGCCCAGTTCCAGCACCAGGCGCCCGCCGGGGGCGAGCAGGCGGCGGGCATCCGCGGCGATGGCGCGATAGCTGTCGAGGCCGTCCGGTCCGCCGTCGAGCGCGAGATGCGGATCGTAGGACCGCACCTCCGGCGCGAGCCCGGCGATGTCGCCGCGCGCGACGTAAGGCGGATTCGACACGATCAGGTCGAACCGGCCGGCGAGCGCGTCGGCGTAGCGGGTGCCGACGAAGTCTGCGCGCGCCGCCAGCGCCAATGTCCGTGCGTTGCGCCGCGCCACCGCGAGCGCCGCGATGCTGAGGTCGGTGGCGACGCCGGTCGCGTTGGGCAATTCCGACAGCAGCGCCAGGAGCAGCGCGCCGGAGCCGGTGCCGATGTCGAGCACCCGCAGCGCCTCGCTGCGCAGTCCGCCGGTGGCGACGTGATCGAGCGCGAGTTCGACCACGGTCTCGGTCTCCGGCCGCGGCACCAGCACCGCCGGCGTGACGTCGAGCGGCAGGCTCCAGAATTCCTGGCGGCCGAGGATGCGCGCCACCGGCTCGCGCGCCAGCCGGCGCGCCGCGAGCGCTTCGATCCGCTCAGCCTCGGCGGCAGCGGGCGCGGTCTCGCCGTGCGCCGTCAGCCCGGCATGATCGAGGCCCAGCGCGGCGCCGACCAGGAGCCGCGCATCGGCCGCGGCGGAATCGATCCCCGCCTGCGTGAACGCCGCGGCCAGCATGCGCCGCGTCTGCGCGATGGTGGCGCCGGGCGGAAGCCGGAAGGATTGATTCGTCGACATGCTCATCTGAATGAGTCCGGACTGGTCCCATTCTCCGTTCGTCGTTCGTCCCCGCGAAAGCGGGGACCCACGCTTAAGACTGGATTCCCGCTTGCGCGGGAATGACCGCAGGAGAGAGAGCCCGCTTCATTGCCAAGTGGCTGTGCGTCACGACGCTTCCGCCAGCAGCGCCGCCTGATGATCGGTGATCAGCGCCTCGATCAGTTCGTCGAGCGCCTCGCCCGCCATCACCTGCGGCAGCTTGTACAGCGTCAGATTGATGCGGTGGTCGGTGACGCGGCCCTGCGGGAAATTGTAGGTGCGGATGCGCTCGGAGCGGTCGCCGCTGCCGACCTGGCCCTTGCGCTCGGCGGCGCGCGCGGCGTCGAGCTTGCTGCGTTCGGCGTCGTAGAGCCGGGCGCGCAGCAGCGCCATGGCGCGGGCGCGGTTCTTGTGCTGCGACTTGTTCTCCTGCACCGCGACCACGATGCCGCTCGGGACGTGGGTGATGCGGATCGCGGATTCGGTCTTGTTGACGTGCTGGCCGCCGGCGCCCGAGGCGCGCATGGTGTCGACGCGCAGGTCGCTGTCCTTGATCTCGACGTCGACGTCCTCCGCTTCCGGCAGCACCGCGACGGTGGCGGCCGAGGTGTGGATGCGGCCGGACGCCTCGGTGTCCGGCACGCGCTGCACGCGGTGTACGCCGGATTCGAACTTCAGCTTGGCGAAGGCGCCGCGGCCGCGGATCTCCGCGATCACTTCCTTGAAGCCGCCCTTGGTGCCTTCGCTCGCCGACACGATCTCGGTGGTCCAGCCCTGCGTCGCGGCGTAGCGCTCGTACATGCGGAACAGGTCGCCGGCGAACAGCGCGGCCTCGTCGCCGCCGGTGCCGGCGCGGATCTCCAGGATGACGTTGCGGTCGTCCATGGCGTCCTTGGGCAGCAGCGCGAGCCTGATCTTGTGCTCGAGCTCGGCCCGGCGCTGCTCGAGCGCCGGCCGCTCCGCCTCCGCCATGCGCCGCATGTCAGCATCGGTGTCGGGATCGGCGATCAGCGCGTCGAGGTCGGCGCTCTCCGCGGCGAGCGCGCGATACGCCTTCACCGCCTCGATCACCGGCCCGAGCTCGGAGAATTCGCGCGACAGCTTCACGTAGGCGTCGGGCGCGAGCTGGGTCGACAGCTCGGCCTCGACCAGCGCGTAGCGGTCGAGCAGCGCCTGCAGCTTCTGCTCCGGCAGCGTGCTCAAAGCTGGATTCCCTCGGCCTCGGCGAACGCCTCCACCCACTGCCGCAGGCCGACGGTGCCGGCCGGCCGCTGCAGCAGCGGCGTCAGCCCGGCCTCGAGCTTGCCGCAGTCGAGCTCGAGCAGCGCCGCCTTGACCGGGCCGACCGCGGACGGCGACAGCGACAGCGAGCGGTAGCCGAGCGCGACCAGCACCACGGCGCACAGCGGCTTCGACGCCATCTCGCCGCACAGCGCCACCGGCTTGTCGTGGGCGCGGCCGCGCTCCGCGATCTGGCGCAGCACGCGCAGCATCGGCGCCGAGAGCTGGTCGAACCGGTCCGCGACGCGGGTATTGCCGCGGTCCGCGGCGTAGAGGAACTGCATCAGGTCGTTGGAGCCGACCGACAGGAAGTCGACGCGGTTCAGCAATTCGTCGAGCTGGTAGAGCAGCGAGGGCACCTCGACCATGGTGCCGGTCTCGATGCGCGCCGGCAGCGAATGGCCGTGGCGGCGCAGATGCGTCAGCTCCATCTCGACCAGCGCCTTGGCGCGGTCGAACTCCTCGACGGTGGCGATCATCGGAAACATCAGCCGCAGCGCACGCCCGTCCGCCGCGCGCAGCAACGCGCGCACCTGCGTGCGCAACAGCCCAGGCCGGTCGAGGCCGAGGCGGATCGCGCGCCAGCCGAGCGCGGGATTCTCCTCCTCCACGTTGCGCATATAGGGCAGCACCTTGTCGCCGCCGATGTCGAGCGTGCGGAACGTCACCGGACGGTCGCCGGCGGCATCGAGCACGGCGCGGTACAGCGCCTGCTGCTCGCTGGCGCGCGGGAAGGTCGGCGACACCATGAACTGCAGCTCGGTGCGGAACAGGCCGATGCCGGCGGCGCCGGTGTCCTCGATATGCGGCAGGTCGACCAGCAGGCCGGCATTGATCATCAGCGCGATCTCGTGGCCGTCGCGGGTGATGCACGGCCTGTCGCGCAGTTCGCGGTACTGCGCCTGGCGCCGCGCGCGCAGCCGCACCCGCTCGCCGTAGGAGCGCTCGACATCGGGCGGCGGCCGCACATGGACCTGTCCGGTGCTGCCGTCGACGATGATGGCGTCGCCCGGATCGACCAGGCCGGTGGCGTTGTCGATCTCGCCGACGGTCGGGATGCCGAGCGCGCGCGCCACGATGGTAACGTGCGAGGTCGGGCCGCCTTCCTCCAGCACCAGGCCGCGCAGCCGCTTGCGGTCGTAGTCGAGCAGCGCCGCCGGTCCCATCGACCGCGCCACCAGGATGGCGTTCTCCGGCAGCTGCTCGCGCGAGGGCGCATGGTCCTTGCCGACCAGGCCGCGCAGCAGCCGGTTGGCGAGATCGTCGAGGTCGTGCAGCCGGTCGCGCAGATAGGGATCGGTCTGGCGCAGCATGCGCGCGCGGGTGTCGGACTGCACGCGCTCGACCGCGGCCTCCGCGGTGAGGCCGGAGCCGACCGCCTCGCGCATCTTGTGCAGCCAGCCCTGGTCGTAGCCGAACATGCGATAGGCTTCGAGCACGTCGCGGTGCTCGCCGCCGTCGGCGAGGTCGCCGTGCTCCAGCATGCGGTCGAGATCGGCGCGCAGCGTGGTGATCGCAGTGTCGAGCCGCTTCTGCTCGCGGCCGATGTCGTCGGCGATGAAGTTGGTGATGACGACGCGCGGCTCGTGCAGCACGACGTGGCCGAGCGCGATGCCGTCGGCGAGCGCGGTGCCGGTCAGCATCAGCGGCCGCCGCGCCGCCGGCTCGGCACCGGGCCGCGCCAGCGTCGCCAGCTCGCCGGAGGCGATCATCTCCGCGAGCACCATCGCGGTGGTCTGCAGCGCCTCCTCTTCCTCTTCGGTATAGGTGCGCCGCGCCCGGTTCTGCACCACCAGCACGCCGAGCGTGTTGCCGGCGCGCAGGATCGGCACGCCGAGGAACGACTGGTAGATCTCCTCGCCGGTCTCCGGGCGGTAGGAATAGGCCGGGTGGCGATTCGCCTCCGACAGGTTGATCGGCGAGGCGGTGCTGGCGACGAGGCCGACCAGGCCCTCGTCGGCGCGCAGCACGGTCTGGTGCACGGCCTCCGGCTTGAGGCCCTCGGTGGCGTACAGCTCCAGCGTTCCGTCCACGCGCAATACGTAGACAGAGCAGACCTCCGCCACCATGTTGGCGGCGATCAGCACAACGATCTTGTCGAGGCGGTCCTGCGCGCTGACCTGCTCCGCCATCACTTCGCGAAGCCGGCGTAACAGCACGCGCGGGCCGCCGAGCGCGCCACGCATTGTCGGGTCCATCAGGGGCTTGTCTGCTGGCTATACCCAATGCGCCATGCAAGCCGCAAGCCAAAGCGGCGCCGGCCGGCGCCGAAAAATCGCGCCACGGCCGCAGCCTATCGGGATTCCGCGGGAAAAGCCGCGTCGCGCCGCCTGCGGCCGGCACCGGGACGGCCACCAGTCGCCTGCCGGGGCGGCGGGCCCGGTCCGGCCGTCAGGCCTTGTCGAGCCCGTACAGCGCGTGCAGCGTGCGCACCGCGAGTTCCGTATAGGCGGCGTCGATCAGCACGGAGAACTTGATCTCCGAGGTGGTGATGGCGCGGATGTTGATGCTCTTCTCGGCGAGCGCGCCGAACGCCTTGGCGGCGACGCCGGCGTGGCTGCGCATGCCGATGCCGATCACCGAGATCTTCGACACGTCGGTGGCGCCGTCGATGCGGTCGAAGCCGATCCTGTCCCTGGCCTTGTCGAGGGTGACGCGGGCGCGCTCGTAGTCCGCCGACGGCACCGTGAAGGTGAGGTCGGTGGTCTTGCCGTCGGCCGACACGTTCTGGACGATCATGTCGACATTGATGTTGGCCTCCGCCAGCGGGCCGAAGATCGCGGCGGCGACGCCGGGCTTGTCGGAGACGCGGCGGATGGAAATCTGCGCCTCGTCCCTGGAGAAGGCGATACCCGTGACGACCTGCTGTTCCATGATCTCACTCTCGTCGCAAATCAGCGTTCCGCGCGGCGCGCCGTGCGGGTCGATGTCTTCCGGCTTCTCGAAGCTCGAGCGCACGAAGATGCGGACATTGTGCACCATGCCGAGCTCGACCGAGCGCACCTGCATCACCTTGGCGCCGAGCGAGGCGAGCTCCAGCATCTCCTCGAACGCGATCTTGTCGAGCCGCCGCGCCTTCGGCACCACGCGCGGGTCGGTGGTGTAGACCCCGTCCACGTCGGTGTAGATGTCGCAGCGCTCGGCCTTGATCGCCGCGGCGACCGCGACCGCGGAGGTGTCGGAGCCGCCGCGGCCGAGCGTGGTGATGCGGTTGGTCTCCTTGTGCAGGCCCTGGAAGCCGGCGATCACCGCGACCTCCTTGCGCTCCTTGAACCGCTTGATCAGCTCGCTGCCGTCGAGTCCGACGATGCGGGCCGAGGCGTGGGCGTTGTCGGTCAGCATCGGCAGTTGCCAGCCCTGCCAGGAGCGCGCCTGGATGCCGAGGCCCTGCAGCACGATGGCGAGCAGGCCGGCGGTGACGTTCTCGCCCGACGACACCACGGCGTCGTATTCGCGCGCGTCGTGCAGCGGCGCGGCGTCGCGGCACCAGGCGACCAGCTCGTTGGTCTTGCCCGACATCGCCGAGACGACCACCGCGACATCATGACCCGCATCGACCTCGCGCTTGACGTGCCGCGCGACATTGCGGATGCGGTCCATGTCGGCGACCGAGGTGCCGCCGAATTTCATTACCAGCCGGGCCATCGCTCGTTCGTGTGCTCGCTCGCTACAGTTTGACCGGTCTGGTTTGAAGCGGGCTCGCTCCCCGCTCATTCCGAACGGAAGCGACAGCCGATCCAATCTCGACGGATCAGACTCTAAAAAAGCCGGCGGACTGGTCCGCCGGCCCGAAAAACGCGGCCCTTCATAGCCATGCGCCGGTTGCTCCGCAACCGGCCGGGTCACCATGCGCCGGTTGCTCCGCAACCGGCCGGGTCCTATCGGCGCCAGCGCGCCCGGTTTTTGGCGGCGACATGGAGGGCCGGTCCGGCTTATACAGGGGCCTGTCGTTTTGCTGCGGCGTCGCTGTTCCGGGTCTGTTCAAGGACGCGCGAGAGGATGTCATGAGCCAGGCCGAGCATGCTGCCGCATCCGTCGATCCGCGCGAGGTCGAGCAGTTCTCCCGGCTCGCCGAGGAATGGTGGGACCCGCGCGGCCCGATGGCGGCGCTGCACAAGTTCAATCCGGTGCGGCTCGGCTATGTCCGCGACCGCGCCGCGGAGCGGTTCGGCCGCGATCCGAAGACGCCGGGCTGCCTCAAGGGCCTGCGCATCCTCGACATCGGCTGCGGCGGCGGCATCCTGTCGGAGCCGCTGGCGCGGCTCGGCGCGGACATGGTCGGCGCCGATCCCGCCGAGCGCAACATCGCGGTGGCGCGCGCGCATGCGCAGGCCGCCGGCGTCGCGGTCGACTACCGCTGCACCACGGCCGAGGCGCTGAGCGCCGCCGGCGAGCGGTTCGACGTCGTGCTGGCGATGGAGGTGGTCGAGCACGTCACCGACGTGCCGCAGTTCGTCGCGACCTGCGCCGCCATGGTGAAGCCCGGCGGGCTGATGATCGCCGCCACCCTCAACCGCACGCTCAAGAGCTTCGCGCTGGCGATCGTCGGCGCCGAATATGTGCTGCGCTGGCTGCCGCGCGGCACCCATCAGTGGGACAGGTTCGTCACGCCGAACGAGCTCGAGATCGCGCTGACGCGCAGCGGCCTCGAGGTCGCCGCCCAGACCGGCGTGATCTACAACCTGCTCGCCGACCGCTGGCAGCTCTCGCATGACATGGATGTCAATTACATGATGGTCGCGGCGCGCGCCGCGTGATAGACCGCGCCACCCTGCAATCCGCGCGCGTTCCATGATCGAATCCGGCTGGCTCTGGGCGCTGTTCACGGTGATCGCCGCGGCGGCGCAGACCGTGCGCAACGCCACGCAGCGCGAACTGACCGCGACGCTCGGCACCGTCGGCGCCACCCATGTCCGCTTCCTGTTCGGCCTGCCGTTCTCGGTGCTGTTCCTGGCCGGCGTCCTGCTGGCGCTCGATCGCGGCCTGCCGGCGGTGCCCGCGGTGTTCTGGCCGTGGGCGGTGTTCGGCGCGCTGACGCAGGCCGCCGCCACCGCGGCCATGCTGATGGCGATGGGCGAGCGCTCGTTCGTCGTCGCCATCGCCTATATCAAGACCGAGCCGATCCAGGTCGCGCTGTTCGGGCTGGTGCTGCTCGGCGACCGGCTCAGCCTGCCGCTCGTCGTCGCCATCCTGGTCGCGACCGCCGGGGTGATGGCGGTGTCGTTCAAGCCCGGCGCGATCGCCGGCGGCATCCGGCCGATGCTGATCGGGCTCGGCGCCGGCAGCCTGTTCGGGCTGTCCGCGATCGGCTTCCGCGGCGCGATCCTCAGCCTCGGGGAGCCGGACTTCGTGATGGCCGCGACCGTGTCGCTGGTGGTCGGTCTCGCCGTGCAGTGCCTGGTGCTGACGCCGTATCTGTGGTGGCGCGAGCGCGCGGTGCTCTACGGCATCCTGCGGGCGTGGCGGCCCTCGCTGTTCGCGGGCTTCATGGGCGCGCTGGCGTCGCAGTTCTGGTTTCTCGCCTTCGCGCTGGCCTCGGCTGCCAGCGTGCGCACGCTGGCGCTGGTCGAGGTGCTGTTCGCGCAGGCGGTCTCGAAATTCGTGTTCCGCCAGCCGGTGACGGCGCGCGAGCTTGCCGGCATCGCGCTGATCGTGATCGGCGTCGCGCTGCTGTTGTGGGCGCATTGAGGCGCGGCGCCCGGACGAAGTTATCCGCACCGTCGCGGACGGCCTTATGATGCGTCCGTCCTGCTCGCCGGGGGGCGCCATCTAGAGGCGTCTTGATGGCGGAGCAGCCGGACGGCGCCTCTTCGGGCGGCGTCCGGGTCCGGGCCGGAGATGCGGCGCGGCACGATGCGGCTTCCCGCGGGCAGGGCGTCGCACCCCCTGCGCTCGGGCGGCACCGGGACCCCGCCCGGAGGCACTAC